>Ga0164243_10004044_pt1 | contig 23138 bp, 16 predicted proteins | sample OricompcompostOP_FD_108781 | JGI IMG/M metagenome (GOLD analysis project Ga0164243, IMG submission 108781) | Organic Plus compost microbial communities from Emeryville, California, USA - Original compost - Organic plus compost (OP) | ecosystem: Engineered > Solid waste > Mixed feedstock >...
AACGTATCGTCTGCAGTGTTTACTAACGACGTATATAAACGCTTGTACCCTGCGGCATCCAATAAGTCATTGATGTGGGTTGCGCGGCTCTCCACGTTAGGATTCGGAGTGGTGACGGTGTTGGTGGCCCTGATGGTTCCGGCGATGGGGGGCATTGTGGAGGTGGTGCTGAGCATCGGCGCGCTTACGGGCGTCCCCCTGTACGGCCCGGCGGTGTGGGCTCTGTTTTCGAAACGACAAACGGCCTTCTCAGTGTTATTCGTTACCGTTGCGAGCCTGACGGTCAACATTTTCTTTAAATTTATTTCACCCGCCTTACTGGGCCTTTCATTGGACCGTATGCAGGAAACCGTGCTGGGGGTATCGTTACCGGTTGTATTGTTGGCAATTTTCGAAGTCGCATTCCGTAAGACACCATACCGGGCACCCGCGGTGTTGGCCGATGCGGACGTGCCGGATGACAGTGAGTTTTTGCACGGTAAGCTTCAGGGCGCGTTGGCGGTAAAGACCATCGCACTGGCCCTGTTGGCCGTGGGCTCTTTGATATTGGTGCTGGGCCTGCTGGCGACGCACGGCAAGATCGCCGTTTGCCTGATCGCACTGGTGATCATTATCCTGGGGGCTATGCTGTTGTTTTCAGCACGGCGGAGTGCACGAAAAAACAGGTAGATCTTCTCCGGCTTCATAAACGCCCTTGTCGGTTCTGATATAAGCGGTAACTTCGGGTATATTAACGGCATGGTCGTGTAATCGTTTGGCAAGGCTGTCCATTTCCGATGTAGCGTGCTGCGAACATACCGGTAAGGCTGAAAGAATCAGGAACAAAAAAACGACCTGTTGCAAGAGCCGGATGAACATCTTGATGGTTTTTGATAAGACCAATTTTCATCGACAAACGTTTATTAAAAAATTAACGTATCCGTAGGCAACGTCAGTAAACGATACCCCCCTGTGTCGACCTGCAACCCGGCGCTTGATCGGGCCAACTCCGTCACACCTCGGGTGGTAACCGACGTTTGATAAAGATAAAGCTTTTGCAATGCGGGTAATTGGGACACTAACTTAAGTCCTTCATCGGTTACTTCGGTGTTAATCAAATTTAGATAGCGAACCTGCTTGCATGCCTGAAGGTGCTGGAGCCCGGCGTCAGTCACAAGGGTATTTTCGACATGTAAACGCTGCAGTTCTGTTAACTTTCCAATATGTTGTAAGGCGACATCAGTGATCTGAGTATTGCCGAGCCTGAGTTCCAACACATTTTGTCCTAATTCAGCCAATAGCTTTGCGTCTTCGTCAGTGAATTCAGGATAGTTGATAGCATTAATGGCGAGTTGGTTTTTATTCTCGGCCAAGGTCACCACCTTCACGCCCTTTTCCAGTAGTTTACCAATGACGGTGGGGTTGGCCGGAGGGATATCCTCCAGAGTGGCAAGCGGATTGTCAACAGACGGGCTGCCATGCCCTTCCAGCGCAAGCAGGATTGGCTGAATCTCCTCGGGCTGCTCCAATTCGCTTACTTTTTTATCCGCAGGCGCTCCGGCATCGATCCACCAGGCAATCAGCTCGATCTGATCCGCGCTGATCGGTGTCCGCCCCTTGGGCGGCATCCGCTCTTCGTCCCCCATAGGCAGTATTAGTCGCCGATAGAGTTCACTCTCATCCGCCGTACCCGGAGTAATCGCCTTTCCGCTTTCCCCTCCCCTCATTAGCATTTCCAACGTATGCAGGGCAAAATCGCCTTCCTTTTTCTTTGCGCCGTGGCAGCTTTGGCAGCGTTGCTGCAAAATGGGCTGGATGATATCAGTATACACTGCTGCCTCTTGTACATTATCAATCACCACCAGCTGCTCCGGCTGCTCTCCCAGGAACAGGCGAAAACGCTCGGGCAATGCTTCGATGAAATACCCCTCGCCATGTGTCAGTGTACCGCCGAAGTGTCCGGTAACACAAAGCAAAACAACCATCAGCGAAAGTGCTCCGAAGCGGTGTTTGCGAAATGCACTGAAAAGGTCTTTCTCGGTTAAAGGTTTACGATATAGTACCCAGCAACACACACTTACAATGGCTGCTGAGATACCCAGCCATTGGTGAATGGATAGGGTACGACCGTCGTAGCCCCCTCCCAGTGACAGCAAGTATCCCGAAATGGCCGCGAGCACCGCAAATACAGTGCCTAACAGTAATATAAAAGGGATAGCAGGCACCAACGAAACATGCGATTTCCGCCGCCCGAGCAGTGCGAATAAAAACGCCAAAAGGAGCATCCCGATGGGAAGGTGAACCAATAGCGGATGCCACCTCCCAAGGAAAAGAAGTAAATCACCATTGCTTTCCATCAGTCGTTGTACCGGTTTTTCAGTAGGTTAAGCATATATTTATTAATCTCCCATTGGTCGGCCAAGGGTTGGCGTGTATAGGGTAGTGTGGGCAGGTAATCCGGCGGTCCGAATTCCGTGGTTATGGTCAGCGGTCTTTGCTGCTCTCGATGGGCAGCCACGACAGTGTCCCACCACGCAAGGTGGTGTTGTACCACTCGCGTCCATTCGGGAGCCCGCGGATCATTAACCTGCGGCCCCTCCGGATGACCGATGCGTGCATGGATATGGTCCGTCCGCTGTAGCGCAAGCTCAATGGCTTCAGACTGATCGCCGAGCATCGATTCATGGACGGCACACCAATGAGAGATATCCAGGGCAAGCCGCAGATACGGGAGTCGTTCTAAATATTCGTTTGTGATATGGGCGGCGAAGCTGAATCGACCACGGTGCGTTTCATGGACGATCGGGACACCCGTCGCACGGCTTACCGAGTCGGCAACAGCGATAAACAATTCGTTTTGCTCCTTGCTGAAATAATCCTTGCCGGTATGGCTATTTATGCGCACCGGGCCAAGGGCGGCGGCACGCTCCAATTGGTCCTTATATGCCGACAGGTGACCTGTTAAATCGGCGCCTGAGCCGCTACTGCATAAAAAGATGTAGGACAATCTATATTTTTGAAACGCCGCTATCATTTCTTCCTGTACGGCACGATTTGCCGGCACACGGGTCTCTACTCCATCGAACCCGGCTTCCGCCACCCACTTACAAAACGCATCCCAAGGGACTTTCCTGCCCCAATCGGTACAGTAATAAGTAATATCCGGTGCTTTGTGACTTTCTTGTGCGGTTGCTGACGAATATGCGGTTATCGTTACCAACAGTAATATCCAGCATGTAGGGTTGGTCATTCGATTTTAAAAGGGTTAAATACGAAAAAGGGTTAAATCAGTGCATCTATCAGGTTACCTTCGACATCGGTAAGCCGAAATGGTCGCCCCTGGAACTCATACGTTAGTTTTTCATGGTCAAAGCCCAACAAATGGAGCATAGTCGCATGGACGTCATGTACAGCAACACTGCCACTGATGGGTGAGAAACCGATTTCATCCGTCTCTCCCCACGATATTCCTTTTTTTACACCGCCACCGGCCATCCAGATGGTATAAGCGTCGGGATGGTGATCGCGACCCGCAAACGGCATGTCTTTATTGTCACGGTTTTCTTGCATCGGGGTGCGACCGAACTCACCGCCCCATACCACCAGTGTCTCATCGAGCAAACCGCGCTGTTTAAGGTCGAGCAATAACGCAGTCATCGGACGGTCAATTTCCCGGCATTTATTGCGGAAGCCCAGATCAATCGCCGAGCTGGCATTTGTGCCGTGGCTATCCCAACCCCAGTCAAACAACTGTACAAAGCGGACGCCCTGCTCCACTAACTTGCGGGCCAGTAAGCAATTGTTGGCAAAAGACTCCTTGCCGGGCTCCGTGCCGTAAAGTTGATGGATGTATTCCGGCTCGTTGTTGATATCCATCACCTCCGGTACGGCTACCTGCATCTTGTAGGCCATCTCGTACTGCGCGATGCGGGCGAGGATTTCGGGATCCTTGTAGGATTCATACTCCTTCATGTTCACGGTATTTATGGCTTCGATCGCTCTCTTCTTGAGATCGCGGCTCATCCCGTCAGGATCGCTGATGTATAATACCGGATCACCATGTGATCGGCATTGCACCCCTTGGTATACGGAGGGAAGAAAACCACTGCCCCATACACTCTTCCCCGCATCAGGCGTTTTACCTCCTGAAGTGAGTACCACGAATCCGGGAAGGTTGCTGTTTTCGGTACCCAAGCCATAGGTAACCCATGATCCGATGCTCGGTCTTCCCAAACGGGCATGCCCGGTGTGCATAAACAACTGGGCTGGACCATGGTTAAACTGGTCGGTATGGACAGCTTTGAGGAAGCTCACCTCATCTACCACCTGTGAAAAGTGAGGCAGGAGGTCGGACACCCAAGCTCCGCTTTGACCGTATTGCTGGAAGGTGGCCAACGGCCCCAGCATCTTGGGAGTTCCGCGGATAAAGGCAAACTTCTTGCCTTCGAGCAGCGAAGGCGGGCAAAGCTTGTTGTGCAGTTTATGCAGCTCGGGCTTATAGTCGAAAAGCTCGAGTTGAGAAGGAGCCCCCGCCATATGCAGGTAAATTACGCTTTTGGCCCGGGCGGCGAAGTGCGGAGCTTTAGGCGCCAGTGGGTTCATTGCATCTGTCGGCAAACCAACCGGAAAATTCCCCGCCCGGTCGTTCGAACATGCGCCCAACAGGGATCCTAACGCTATGCCACCCACACCGGCGACACAATCCAAGAGAAAATGTCGGCGTGTTATTGCCTTCAATTCGGCTTCCCGCGCTTCTTTCAATAGCTTTTCCATCGTCCTAACGTGTTAAGATTTAGTGAGAAATTCATCAAGGTTCAATAAGGCACTGGCAACCACCGTGTAAGCGGCAAGGGTAGTATTCCGTTGCGGCGAACTATCTGCCGATGAACCGAGCAGCTTAGCGGCCTCGGTGGGTTGTTGGCGGTAGTGCGCGAGCGCATCCCGAAACAATTTTTCCAGCGCTTCAAGTTTATCTGGGGGTAGCCGCCTTTGCATCACTGCAAGATAGCCTGCTTCGATTGCTTCTTTGGCATCGCCCCTGCTTTCCATCCGTTTAGCGAGATGCAGACCGGCCTCCTGATAAACGGGATCATTCAGCGTGGTTAAAGCTTGTAGCGGTGTATTGGTACGTATCCGATCCACTACACAGACCTCCCGGCTCGACGCATCAAACGTAATATATGATGGGTATGGACTGGTGCGCTTGATAAAGGTATAGACAGCCCTGCGATATTGGTCTTCTCCCTTGCTTTTCTCCCAGCGTTCGCCACTGTACACACTCATCCACACGCCTTCGGGCTGATGCGGCATAACACTGCGGCCATACATTTTAGTGCTCAGCAGCCCACTTACCGCCAGTGCCTGGTCACGTATCTGCTCGGCAGAAAGTCTGAAACGCGGCCCTCTTGCATAATACTTGTTGGCGGGATCTTTCTCGGCCAGCTCGTTGGTCATTGTCGACGACTGCCGGTATGTTGAAGAAACGACAAGCTCTCGCAGCAATTGCTTAACACTCCAGTTCATTTCATGCATAAATTGAAGGGCCAGCCAATCCAGCAGCTCGGGATGAGTCGGCGGATCGCTCTGCGATCCCATGTCACCCAAAGGCTCGACGATTCCGTGGCCGAACAACTGAGCCCACAAGCGGTTTACCAAGGTACGGGCGGTCAGCGGGTTTTCCTCACTCACCAGCCATTGAGCAAAGCCCAAACGGTTGCGGGGGGCATTTTCAGGAAAGTCGTTGAGGAACTGCGGCACATCGGGTTCCACGGCATCTCCATGCACCAGCCAGTTGCCGCGTTCGAAAATACGTGTCTGCCGCCGCATATCGGAAGGATTCTCAACTAATATCGGCACAGAAGGAGGACGGCGGTTGATCAATTCAAGCATGGTCTCCTGCATCTGTGGATACTCCGGCTCCCCGCTGCCGGGCAATGCGGGCCGGAATGCCATCCATTCCACCATACACACGGCTTGGTCAGCGGGTATGGACGGATTCGTGAACCGCAGGAAAATATCACGTTGGCCACCAAGGGGCGCTATGGGTACAGCAATGGTTTGCCTACCCTTGGTTACCGGTATGGCAAATTTGGCAAGGACCGGCCCATTGATATCATCTACCCGCATTTCCAGCTTCCCGCCTGACGCACCTGCGGAGTAGTTTAAGTAAAACAGGTTTTTGTCGGCCAGGGTGATCGCCGGCAATCGTGCGCTGCCACCGTTACGGATGCCCAGCCACTTGGTATCGACGAGCGCCCCGTTGACCAGCTGGTCGCAGGCATGGGCATGGATTTTCGGTTCGAGCGTATGCAAAAAGAAATCTGTCGATGCGGCTACTTCAGCATCAGCATACCGGGATACCCATTGTTTCACGCGCTCCACCTTCAGGCTATCTTCTTTGGAATAAAAGCGCAGCGTCGGGTAATCCCCCGGGGTATCCTCATCGCGGGTATTATTGAAAAATGCGTAGGATTTATAGTACTCCTCAAACTTGATCGGGTCATACGTGTGGCTGTGGCATTGCACGCACTCAAACGTGGTGGCGAGCCACGCCTGGTAAGTGGTATTCACGCGGTCCATGACGGCCGCTACGCGGAATTCCTCATCATCGGTCCCTCCCTCGTCGTTTACCATGGTGTTCCGGTGAAAGGCGGTTGCGATGAGCTGGTCTTTGGATGCATCAGGCAGGAGGTCACCGGCCAACTGCTCAATCGTAAACGTGTTGAACGGTTTGTCTTCGTTAAACGCTTTGATCACCCAATCGCGGTAAGCCCAGATTTCCCGGGATTGATCCTTCTCGTACCCCTTACTGTCTGCATAGCGGGCGATATCCAGCCACCAAGAAGCCCAGCGTTCGCCAAATCGGGGCGAGGCCAGCAGGCTGTCCACGCGGCGTTCGTAAGCGTCCTCCCGGGCATCCTGCTCAAACGCTTCAACCTGTTCTGGCGACGGTGGAAGCCCGATGAGATCCAACGATACCCTGCGTAAGAGTGTGGCACGGTCCGCCTCCGGCGAAAAAGCCAGCTTTTGCTCCCGGTGTTTTTCGTTGATGAAATAATCGATCTCACTGTGGAACTCCGGGCCCCTCCAAAAATCAAACAGCGAGGCCAAAGCAAAGCGCGGGCGGGGTACTTTTACCGCTTCAGGTAACGAATAAGCCCAATGCTCGCCCCACTTTGCCCCCTCTTCCACCCAACGGGTGAGCACATTGATTTCGGCCTTACTTAGTGGCGGTGCATTGTAAGGCATGCGCTCCTCGGGGTCATCCGAAGTAAGCCGTTTGATGAATTCACTGTGTTCCGTATCGCCGGGAATAATGGCTGGATGCCCAGCCTCTGTTTCCGCGAAGGCTTCCTCTTCGAACAACAAGCTGAAACCACCGCTTTTCTTCACGCCACCATGACAGGATATGCAATGTTTATTGATGATGGGTTTTACTTCTGTAGCGAAGTCTACCGGAGCTTCCCGATATTGCAACAAAGCAATTACTACGATCACCACAGCAATGCCGATACCGATAAGCCCTTTTTTCCATTGATTTTTCATAATACCTCAAATTCCCCTTACATAACTATTAATGATTAAACAATGGGTGTCTCAATAAACGAATGCCTAAGATACGTCCTTTCCATACGTTTTTCAAAGACACGCCCCCTGAAATGCCATGACTTTTAGTTATCCACCATAACAATTGAAGTTATCAGAACACATTCAATTCAGCCAGTGATGTTGTAATGTTGCCGTGCGCCTCATCAATCCACACTCTGAAAAACTTAGCCATCATAGCCTGATCCAGGTATACGGTATTCTCGTCTACATTAGCCAGTTCAAAGCTTCCGGCTGCCTGCCAATCCGTTCCGTTCAGGCTTAGCTCAATCCGTATGCGTTTAAACCGGCCATTGGCAGCATTTCTGCGGGCGGAGAACGCAACACCATGCACCACGTTTGTTTCACCCATGTCAACGGTAAAGAAATGGGGTGGGCCGGGCCGATTGCCTTGCCATTGCGAATGCCAAAAGGTGTTGACATTATCATCAAAGGCATGTTCTATCCGCTCGTTTGCCGCCCCTTCAGTTCCACCTTGCGAAGAAACCGCCACGATATCCCATTTATCCCGGCTATAGTTTACATATACTGCTCGTATGTGGAAATAAGTCGTTTGCAGCAACGGGTTTACGGACAGATCGCCATCCACGTGGGTGATCGACACAGGGAGCAGGTAATCAACGATCGGTTCCAACGCGTCAATGGTGTGGATGTAGAGTTGCATGGGCGCCGTATTTGCTTTCCCAGCGGGGATGCTGCCGGTTTCCAGCAGTTCATAGCTTCCTGTCGGCATAGCTTGATAGGACGTCCCGTTTTCTTCGTTGTATGCCGCCACTTTATCCGGTTCAACCTTAAACTGCACCTGCAAATCGGTTTGTGGATAGTCCACCCCCGCATAGGCGGCCCCGTAAACGATGACTTGGGGAGTATCGGCCATCACCAATAGGTGTGTATTCGGCCGATTGACTGCCTGCGGCATATAGACTTTTGCCCAATCGCTTGGATTGTAGCTGATCTCTTCCATGCTACACCCCTGAACGACAATGGCGAGGGTAAACAGCATATATGCAAGACGTTTTATCGATTTCATAGTTCGTTCGTTTCTATTTGTTACCTATAATTGTCCATTATTAACGTTCCCAACCCGGATTCTGCACCAACTGCAAACCCCTATCCATCTGATGCTGGCCAATAGGGAACAAGTAATGCTTTGGCTGGAACACCCGCGTTTCGAACACGGTCCGCCGATAGAAAGCCGGATCATTGAGGGACGTTCCCGCTTCCACGTTCATCCCATAGTAAGGCCCGCGATTGGTCTGCTCAGCAATTTTCCAACGCTGCGTGTCAAACCAGCGGAGCGACTCGAATGCCAGCTCGATTCGCCGCTCACGCCGGATACGTTCCCGCATTTCGGGCTGCGACAACCCTCCAGGCAAAGGTGGTATGCCGGCGCGCTCGCGTATTAAATTCACATACTTGGCAATATCGGGATGGCCCGGTTCTATTTCGTTCAATGCCTCCGCATAGTTCAGGTAAATCTCACCAAGTCTGAAATAAATCAGTGGCCGTCTGGTAAACACAGCGATGCGGGGGTTTCCGTTGGGATGGACATTCTTGCGAGGCAGGTAACCGGTCCGCGAAAAATTGTCCGTGCCCTGCCTGCCGCTGTTGCCGGTGTTAAACGTTTCAATGATTTTGACACCTTCTGACGTGTTGATCCACTCGCTACCATTGTAGGCTATGGACACATAAAACCGAGGTTCGCGGTTCACCCACATGTTAAATGTTCCGGCTTTTGTATACTTACCGTCCTCCGTCGAAAATCCGTTTTCGGTATAACCTGATTCGGCATTTACGATCGGCGTTCCGTTGGTATTGTAGCCGTGGATGGGAATCTCGCCGTTGGCCATGTGGTAAGCATCCACCAACTGTTGTGTGGGCCCGATCTCACTGTATCCACCGCCGAAACGGGGTGTACAATGCCTTTCCCATTCCTCGAGTGCATTGGCCGGACGGGCAAAGATCACCTCGGCGTTCCAAGGCTCGAGAAACAAATTCTGATAAGATAGAAACGGATCCAGTTCGCCGTCGCTGTAAACCTTGTAAAGCTCAAAGCGGGGTAGGTCGATCACGGCTTTAGCGGCGTCGGCCGCCGCCCGCCACTTCGTCTCATCGTACTGCTGGTTGATGAGCTGTTGCCCATCGGGATTCCGGAAGTTGGCATAGTCCGTGTTTCCATTGAACAACGGGCTGGCCGCATACAGCAGCAACCTGGACTTGACCGCCAGGACAAATGAACGCGTAACGCGCCCGTAGTGTTGGTCTCCCGTGTACCAATCGTGTAAATCCTGTGCAGCCGCGTCGAGCTCATTCTTGATAAAATCCACGCATTCATCGTACGAGCTCTGCGGGAACTGCATGTTGTCAAAGGTTGCATCGGGCGCAACAAGTTCGTCTACCGGAAGGATGACCACCGGCCCGTATTGCCGAAGCAGGCAGAAATAAAAATACGCCCGCAGCGCCCTCGCCTCGGCCGTATATTGTGTAATCAGTTGCTGCCCTTCTCCACCAAGGCGCAAAATCTCTTCGTTGTCTCCTACATTTTGCATAAAATAGGTCGCAGACCGGATGCCGTTGTAGTAATGCGGCCAGAAATCAAAATAATACGAACTTTGATCCCACACGCCGAGATTCATGTAATACGTCGGGTGCGTCGAACGGGCATAGGTGATATCCCCCTCATCCGATATACCTAGCCAAGGGTTACTGGTGGAATTCCATTGCCAAGCTTCATCCCGGATGTAATTGTAGATATTGGCCAAGTATTCTTCTGTCTGTTGCCGCCGCTGGAATACCTGCTCGATGGTCAACCGATCATCGGGTACCTGATTGAGGAAGTCTTTCTGGCAGGAAGCGAGGGTAACCGCTATTACGGTAAATATGATAAATGTGAAAAGTTTGTTTGCGTTGTTCATATTTTCAGAATCTAATGTCCAAGCCTAAGCTAACGGTTTTATGCTGCGGATATACGGTGCCACGGCCATCTCCCAACTCAACATCCCAAAGCTTAAACGGGCTGAATGTAAGCAGGTTGAAGCCCAAAGCATACAACCGCATATTGCTCACACCGTAGCGTTTAAACCAACGCTCGGGCATGTTGTAGGCTAGCTCCATGGTCTTAAGTCGTAGATATTTGCCGTTCTTCAACCACCATGTACTCGCCCGGTAGTTGTAGGTCGCATCACCTTCCGCCAAGCGCGGATAGAAAACGTCCTGACTGGGATTCTCCGGTGTCCAGCGGTTAGTGATCTCTTTCAGCAAATTCCCCCGACTTACTCCTTGCTGAAAGGGAACGAAGCCTTCGCCGTTCAGCCTCACGTCAACATTACCTATTCCCTGAAAAAATGCCCCAAGGGAGAACCCTTTATACGCTGCCGTAAAGCCAAACCCGTAGACAATTTCAGGAACGGATCCGTAACCGATTGCCACCTCATCCGCCAGACTAATCATTCCATCGCCATTGACATCCTTATATTTGATGTCTCCCGGCAACTCGTTTCCCGACTGGACGGCGCTATTGGCTATCTCCTCTTCACTGGTAAACAGGCCTTCGGCGATGTATCCAAAGCGCTTGCCGATCCGTAGGCCTTTCCGTTCCCGCCAAGGGTATTCCCAGGGGGGAAGGTCATCTTCAATGATTTTGCTGGTAGCGTAGGTAAAGGTACCGCGAACACCTAAATTTACAGTGTTGAAACGCTTGTTAAAATCCATGCTGAGATCGATGCCCTGGTTTTCGGTGATCCCCAGATTCCCGTATGGATTGGTCCGTATGCCCAAGTACCGAGGCACTGCCTCCCTGCGCACAAATATGCCTTCCCTTCGCTCTCGGAACACGTCGGCCTGTAGATTGAGGCTACTGCCAAATGCCCAGAGATCGACTCCTAGGTTGGTTTTTTTGGACTCTTCCCACGTTACGTCCACCGCATACTCACCGATATCGAGCCCGGTATAGGTGTTGCTGTAATCGCGACCAAAAGTGTAACCTGTGGTTGTGGCGATTGTACCGATATACCCGAATCGCCGGTTGTTATTCGGATCGATATTGCTGTTACCGACCAATCCATGGGAGAACCGGAATTTAAACAGTTGAAAGATATCTTCCAGCGGTTCAAAGAACTTTTCCCTCGAAACCACCCAACCCAATCCAAGGGAGGGGAAAAACCCATACCGCTTTTCAGGGGCAAAGTTCTCCGAACCATTGTAACCGAAATTAACTTCCGCCAGGTATTTCTCTCTGAACGCATAAGTGGCCCGGCCGGCAAGCCCCCTGCTTCTGAAGGGGAGCGAAAGAATAAAATCATTCTCAAAGCCATTGATGCGGTCGCTCTGGTTATACAGCAACATTCCGGCGACGTCATGGTCGCCGAAGGTCCGCTGGTAATTGAGCGCGGTTTCGGTGTAGAACTGCCGATTGCCACCATTTGTACGACTATAACCCAAAAATTCGCTGCCAATTCCGGTTTGCTGATAAACCAGCTTACCGTCGGCATCCCGCGATCGCGCCACCCAGGTATCGGGCGTTTTCGTTCTGTTAACAAAGTGTTCGTTATAGGCATCAAAAGAGAACATACTGTTTATCGAGAGTCCCGGCAAAAGAAAAGCGAGGTCTTGACGCAGCCGGATATTGGACATCAGCTGATTTTTCCACTGCGTCGAAAAACCGGTTTGGGTAAGCAGCGCATAGGGATTCTCCACGCCAGCCAACTCTTTCGCTATTCTTCCATCTTCGTATTTCGGCGGATGAATAATAGGTGAGGCGAGCATCACGGAATTGAAAATAGCGGACATTGGCCTACCCGGATAATTGCCGTTGGTGATAAACCCCTGTACGCCCAATTCCAATTTGGTCGTCTTCGTAATATTCAGGTTCAGGTTGGAAGTGAAATTATACCGGTCAAATTTCATTTGCGAATTATAGCTTGCAAGCTCATCCGTTTTCAATAGACCATCTTCGGTATAATAGGCCGTGGATACATAGTAGTTCGCGTTTTCCGAACCACCGGTGATATTGAGGTTCACCCGCGTATTACTCCCCTGCTTTTTAAACACTTCGTTCATCCAATCGACATTCGGATACAACAATGGATCGGACCCGTTGGCCGTTTGCCGAATCATTTCTTCGGAAAACCACGGTGAGTTACCCCTTGTAGTCCGCGCTTCGTTTGCCATTTCCATAAACGTTACGCCATCTGCAAACTCAGGCAAGCGGACAAAGGTGGTGGTACCCCTATTCACTCCCAAATTGATGGTCGGTTTCCCAACCGTTCCTTTTTTGGTGTTGATCAAAATCACTCCGTTCGCTCCGCGGACACCGTATACCGCCGTTGCCGAAGCGTCTTTCAAAATCGAAAAGCTTTCGATATCCTCGGGATCGATATTTGACATCGGGCGCTGCACCCCATCAACAAGGATGAGCGGGTTGCTCCCTGCGGCATTGAACGTCGATATGCCACGTACCCATACGTTGGCGTCGTCGTATCCTGGCTCACCGCTACGCTGCACGGCTATGACACCCGAAAGCCGGCCCGCCAGCACGGTGGTGAGATTCCGTACCGGCTGTTTCAATTCTTTGACTGACACGGTGGATTGCGCACCGATCGTGGTTAGTTTCTTCTGTGTTCCGAACCCGACCACGACTACCTCCTCAAGGCTTCCGGCATCAGACTGCATGACCACATCAATCACAGTTTGCCCCGCTACCGGCACTTGCTGTGTAATGAAGCCTACAAAACTAAAAACCAAAACAGCATTGTTCGGAACCGTTAGAATATAACGGCCGTTTACATCTGTCGTCGTTCCAATACTCGGCTGATCCTTTACTTTGACGGATACCCCCGGCAGGACATTGCCTGCCGAGTCGGTCAACGTTCCTTTGATTTCGCGCGATTGGACCCTGCCCTCCGCTTTGACCTGCCCGGACTGCGCCGTACGGTTGAGGATCACCATATCACCGTTGACACGGTACGTAATCCCTTCAGGAACGAATATACTATTCAACACCGTCGTCAACGGCTCATCAGTTGCCTCGGCGGTGATGGGTGGGCTGTTTCGGAAAACGGATTCAGCATACGCAAAGCGTACACCGGTTTTGGCAGTCAACTCCGCCAGTGCTCCTTTGGCTGGCATGTTGACCCATTTGAAGGAAACCCGTTGCCCTGCTACGTTTGGTGGTTCATCACCTTGCATCCCCAGCGCTACACTCAGTGTAGAAAGCAAGGCAATCAGCACGAACGGCTTTTTAAGGCCGACGCACTTCATGACATGCAGACATCGAAAAACATGGATTAATAGCATCATATAATTAAGTTTAATTGTTTAGTTAAGTTTAATTGCTGCACTCCCGTGATTACGTAGCCAGCCCAACCAAGTTCATGTAGTCAGAAAGCAGAGCCCATCGCCGGAATTATTTGCATGGTGTCCCTTTCAGTTTATAAATTCCCCGCTCGTACTGTACGTGCCCGGCTAATACACCGGCCAATATTTCCAAGGCATTTGTTGGACCATCGCTGCCGAAATCTACGGTTATAAGACAATCAGCTAATTGATGGTCTGTCTCAACGTTGATGTGGAACCTTCTTTTCAGATCAGCAAGGATAATCCGCAAAGGCGTCGCCTGGTAACGCATATTGCCGGTAATCCATGTTGCCCTGCTGTAGGCGTCAACACTATCAATCTGCGTAAACCGATCGTTTGCTTTATTGTACCTCACCTGTTGGTTGCGCCGGAGGACTATGCCATCCTGTATTTTCCTTTCTGCATCCGGAGCCATACACACGGCGCCAGCTGTAACGAATACTTCAACGTCTTCTTCATCCCCGTACGATCTTACATTGAAACTGGTGCCCAGCACGGCGACCCGTATCTTTTCCATATGTACCACAAACGGCCGCATTTCATCCCGCATCACATCAAAGTAGGCCTCGCCCTTCAACTCCACCGTCCTGATTCCGACAGCGTTGCTAGCAAAATAGCTGATTTTACTTCCGCTGTTCAGCCACACCTGCGTACCATCCGGCAACGTCAGTTTCTTAACCCCACTCTGTAGCGCATTGTACCCGGATTTCATTGGGGTAACGGGCGTCGTTTCCCGCACTGCGCTCCAACACCAGATCACTACAAACGCTGTCGCCAGAACACCCGCCGCCAGTTGAACCGTCCGCCAATGCAACCGCTTAACCGGAGGCTCCCGCTTCATGGCCTTCCGAATGCGCCCGTACACTTCTTGTTGGCGAAACCCGGTTACTGCACTGTTGTCATCCATTTCCGATGACTCCTGCGACAGCCGCCTATAATAATCACGTATCAAGTTCGCGTCGAGGCGATCTTTTTTGCTCGTAAAAAACTGACGTATGTAACGCCAAAGGCTGCTAAAACTCACGACGATTTTATGGTATGATGCGAAAAAAAACAGGAGCCCCCAAAACGCAGTAAACTTTTTTCGGTGTTGGGTTACCGCTTCAGAAAAACGCTTTAAAAGCCCCCCGTAACCGATGCAAAGCGATCGTGATTTGATTCTCAATCGTGCTGACTGACAGGTTTAGTTGTTCTGCTATTTCCTTGTTTGAAAACTGATCCTGACGGCTTAATTGGAAGATCCGCCGACATTGCTTCGGGAGCCTCGCCGTTTGTTCCCGAAGCAAGTCCCCGATTTCGGAAAGATAGATCGAATCATCAGCACGAGCATGGCTTTGTAACTCAGCAGCAGCGCTGATATCCAGGGTCACCTTGCGTTTTCTCAACGCCATAAGCACCTTATTCCGCATGGCCGTATATAAGTAGGGCTTTAGTGCGTGTATAGTTAATATGTGCTTCTTGTTCCACAGGTCGATGAAGAGCTCCTGGACCATGTCCTCGCACAATTCTTCATGCCGAAGCAGTTTATATGCAGAATAAAACAAATTAGCACTATACCGATTATATATGCATTCAAAAGCTTTTTCATCACCCGATTTTACTTTTGAAAACAGGGATTCGTCTGTGTAATGACAATAGTGAACAACGGTTGATAAATTATTGATTGCCATTTCATTTAAGTATAACAGTGGGATAGTAGACGGTTAACTATTCAACATTAAATCCAAGGAATTCTACAATGGTTCCTTTCATAATAACAGATTTTGGTTTATAATCAGAAGCAATAGGGAACATGACTCAACATCCCTATGGGTTCTTTTCTCAAAGGAAAAGTTAATACGTCACAAACGGAAATCAATTATGCTCATGCTTAATTACTTTTTTTTATTGCCTTAAGCGTATGGTCACTGCCTTTAGATTTATCATTCGACTAATGCCTCCGGAGACTTCCTCGATAAGCCGTAATAGAATCGCTGCCCAGGGCTGTACTTTTCCCGGAGCTCAAAGTTCTCGAATGAGGGTCCACCGGGGATACGCATATAACGGGATGTATCCCTACTTCCCCCACTCCAGTAACGGGCTCTTCCATTTACGCGGACCACAAGGGACGGGTCGGCAGCCAGCTTTTCCCTTTTCCAATATTGGGTAAATTTAAATGGCGGACGATATTTCCAGTTCATCTTGGCCCGGGCCAACGAATCATTCGGCCAGGCCGCCAGGTTGTCCATGGGCTCATCACCTGTAGCCAGCGCCCAAAGGTATCCATCGGTGTCCTCCAACATCCGATCCATCGGATAGCTTTCCTTTTCGACAAAGTCAATCCCGTCAAATCCGGCATACAACTGCGTTGACTTCACCACGCCGCTTTTCAAATGAAGGTTTCTCAGTCGAGAATAATTACCCATCGTAGCCGTGATGGTGCAGCGATCCATCGGTGTACTGTCTTCGTGGTGAAAGATTTGGATACACAATTCCTCCGGCCGGTCACTGCGAACAGAAAGTTTCAGGTAAGGAGCGGCACCACTGGCAAATCGTTCCATAAAAATATAAACAGACAGTTCCTCGGCTTCGTTATCACCGTCTCCCACCTTACTAATGATGCCCGGGGTCTGCGCCGTGGGATAATAATACCCCCGTTCGGGTCGATCGCCGGCCCATAATAATTTCCCCCATGCACCATCCACAGCCGACGGAGAAATCTCACTGAACTCAATTTTACCGTTTACCACCGGCTCAATAGCCAAGAAGTTTACCAGATATGTTACATTTTCATGCTGATATCCTATACGGATCAACCCTCTGGGGCCACCGCCATAGGGTTGTTGTTCTCTGTTTTCAAGACCATAAGGCCAAAGACTGAACACAATACCATTTTCAATTCCCCATACAGCTTCTGACCGGGCATCAGCGGGACGAATCCAGTGATGCGTTGCCGTTTCCTGCGCATATACAGCGGCCCATGTCGTTACACTGAACGACAGTAAAACCATAACTGATCTAGTAATCATTGTATTTCCGCTTTAGTTGGCTTTCATAATTCAGCTTCATCGCAGACTACACTGCTGATTACAAAACTAACCTGTTACCCAACGCACAAACACCTACCATGTGACCAACATTGACTATATTTTATCTTATACACAACGCGTCAGGGGCGGTACCGGCTTTTATTAAATAGCCACAGACCTCTTAACGGTTTCAGCATTGAGTCTACCAACAGTCGCATAACCTACGGTAATGACCGGTGAAAATAATTCATTTCAATTATTAGTGTATTAAATCTTTCTTTGGCCATCGGATTGGTCCTGCATTCGTTTAAACAGGTGATCCGCTGCTTGCCGATTCCAGTTAACACGAATTCAAAAACCTTGAAATAACAACAATCAGCATTACTTATAATTAATTACTTATTACATGAAAACAAAAACGCTATCAATTGTCGGTCTTGTAGTTTGTTTACTGGGCTCCGTTTATGGACAAGCCCATGCGCAGTCGGCCGAGTTTCCACTAAAAATCAACGGATACTTTGGTGTCCTGCATCCCATAGCCACGCTGCAGGGGGGGCAGGTCACCACCAATTTTGATGAAGCTTATACCGTCGCCTTTCCTACAGGGATCAATGTGCAACGGAATGCCGGAATGGGTTTTTCATTTGAAATAGTACCAACAATCAAAACAAACAGCCAACGGAGTAGTGTTTCGAGCGTAGCGATCCAGCCGGGCATCGCTTTCCCGTTGAAGAACGGTTGGACATTTGTCAATCGGGTTTCATTCGAAACAACTGGGCGGTATGGCATCACACCTGTTATCTCAAAAGTCATTGTGCCGGGGAAAAATGCCGTTTCGTGCGTAGTGCCTATTCCCGTAAAATTTGGGAATCAGCAACCGGCTTCGGTAACTGCAGCGGTATTGTTTACCGTTGCCCTATAGGATAGTAAAAGAGGTATTGTCATTCGTCTACCTGACAATACCTCTTTCTTATGAAGGACCTTCCACGGCGAAACACCTAAAACGCCGCCAACCGCTGAATCTGATCGTTGATCAGTTTATTGATAAACTCGTCGGTCACAACCCCATCGACAAAATTTTTCTTCATATAAGGAATACGAACCTTCAATGGCAGTACATGCATCCCCAAATAATTAAAAATATCTGTAATATGGCTCAGCCCTAAGGCATTGCCCGATACGCCGTCCGATATGCCAACCAAAGCGCACTTTTTGTCCAGCAATGCGTTGGGGTAGCTGAGTCCGTCGATAAATGCCTTAAACACTCCCGGAACAGAATTATTATATTCCGGCAATACGAATATATATTTTTCAGCACGCTCAATTTCTTGCCGAATTTCATTGAACTTTTCATTCTTTCCCGTATTATGGTAGAGCGCTGATACGATAAAGTCTTCAGGAAGGTCCGAAAGGTCTATGATCTGACTGGGTATTCCCAACACATCCAATTTGTTCTGATAGAACTCCGTAACTTTCCTGGATTTTGAATTTAAACGATTTGTTCCTACGATAATCGTGATCATATTTAATAAACGGTTTACAGCAAATAGCCTACATTTCAAAAAATCCCCTAAGCGAAGAAATACAAAATCCAAACCAGCGCAGCGGTCAGTATCCCCGCATAGAAGATATCGGATTGATAAAAACGATACTCCGATTTCTCGTTCTTCATATACCACATGAACAAGCCAAAGGTTAATGCGGCAGCCGGGTACGCAGCGGCCTGTGGCGTAATGACATTCAGTATGACCATTGCCAATATGGGCACATGAATCATTGCTGCTTTCAATACCGCATTTCGGGTCCCTGAAAATGAAACTGACAATTCGTTAGTTGGCACTATGCCCCGTGTACGGTTAAAGTAATGACTGAGCAGCACCAAGAGGACGGAACCTACGAAAAAAATCATGAATACGCGGTGTAAAAAATTAAAATGGGCACCGAAGAGACTAACCACGACGTCAAAGTTTGTCAAGAAGTGGTTATATACAATATCCAATCCCAAACCGATGAACGGCGATGCTATCAACACGGTAAGTGCGGCAATGGGGTGTGTCTTTTTCCATAAAATACCCCAAAAGAAGACGACGACCAATCCCGGCTTAATATAGGACGCCTGGTTTGCAAGAATAAGGAAAAAGTTATCTGAGGAATTCGGATCAAAAGTAACGTAAGCGAGTATCGTTGCAACCGCACACATCGCGACGATACCCATCTGCCCAAACCTTACGGTGTTCCGATCGGACGCATTCTTATTGATATAATTACGATAAATATCATAGGCTAGCATAGTCGACACCGAATTCATCATTGAGTATATGGCAGAAAAGATAGCACAAATGAGTCCAGCCAGAATTAAGCCGCTTAGCCCGTAACCCACCGGCACGACCGTTTCCAATAGTCGGATAAATGTATCATCAGGCATTACGGAGTTTTCACCGAAACGGGAGTTGAACAGGTAAAAAGCGGCCGTACCTGCTCCGATAGAGAAAAAGGGAATCAGGAATTTAAGCATCCCGGCAACAATAGATCCCAATTTAGCATCACGTTCAGTTTCAGCAGCTAATACGCGATGTACCTGATACTGATTTGTAGTCCAATAGAAGAAATGGAGGATAATCAGCCCGGTAAAGATTCCCGTCCACGGTAAATCCGGGTGATTGGACGGGAGGTACAGGTGCATCTTGTTTGCCTGGGCGTGGTCCAGTTTGAGGAGACCGGCAAAGCCCCCGATTTCCGGTTGTGACAGGGTTAATGTGCCGATAATCAGCACAGCCAACACCATAATTACTGTCAGGATATTGTCTGCGATAACCACGGATTTCATACCGCCGAACACTGTAAATACAATAGTTGCAATCGCTATGACCAAGATTCCCTGTAAATAATCAGGCGCTATCGCCGTACCCTCGAAGAGAATGCCAAGTGTACGGCTACCAATATAAAAGCCCGCAATCAACTGGATCATGATAAATGCAAGCATCAGAATCGCATAAACCAAGCGGGACGCCTTGTTGAACCGGTTTTCCAAAAACTGAGATAAGGTAAAGAAGTTGCCCTTCCGGTACACGGGGATAAACACGTATACCAAGATGAGGATTGCAACCACCGCGAGCAATTCATAGTGACTCTGAGCAAAGCCAATCGAATAACCTACCCCCATCATTCCTATGATTTGCTGTGCATGAATGTTGGTCCCAAAAATGGACCCGGCTACCGAGTACCATTTTAGTGATCTACTGGCCATGAAGTATTCTTCCGAATCTTTCTTTCGAAAAAAACTCGAATACATACTGGCAACTACCAAAAAAAGCAAAAGAAATGCTACGACCACAAGGTCTATTGTACCTAGGCTCCGAATCATGGATTGTTATTAATATGCTTGCGAAAGTGGGTGGATCATCAATTCATCAATGACAACATGGTCAGGTTGCCCCATAATAAAACGGATGTTGGCAGACATCGTTTCATCGGAAAGCCAGTCCCGCTTTTCTGGTGCATGCGGATCGGGGTGAAAATCTGTATCAACCAAACCGGAATAAACCACAGATACCTTAATTCCGTTCTGACGTACTTCCTTTCGCAGGGCTGCGGAGAATGCATCTTGTGCAAACTTAGAAGAGCAATATAAGGCTCCACCATCAAAAACACGCTTCGCAACGTCCGAAGCGATGTTGATAATATGCCCTGCTCCCGCCTTTTTCATGGGCTCCAATGCAGCCTTGCAGAAAAGGAAGGTACCTTTCACATTGGTGTCATACAAATCTGACCACGTTTGCTCGCTATAGCTCTCCGTAGGTCCGAAGACACCATAACCCGCATTGTTAACCAAGCAATCTATCCGCCCGAATGTTTCCACCATTTGGTTAACCGCTTCGTAGGCCAGCTGCTCGTTCGACACGCTTCCGACAAACGTCAACACGGTTGCGCCGTACCCTTCAGCGGTTACTTTTACCTGCTCAAGTGCATCGGCATTGCGGGCAACTAAGCCAAGGTGGGCTCCTTCAGCTGCCAGATCCAGTGCCAGTCTTCTCCCAATCCCCCGGGATGCGCCCGTGATCAATACAATCTTTTTTTTGAAACTCATAAAAAATTCAGCTCAGCAATTAAGGTTAATTAACTTTCAATTCGCCCGTTGTCAATGGAGTTACAGGCGTAGTCAGAGGTGTGCGTTTTTGTTCTACAGACAATTTGACTGTTGAGAGCCGCGGCAATACCAACTTTCCAAACAGTTCGCATTCTTCGATAAGGGGGTATCCCGAGAGGATAAATGCCCGGACGCCCATGTCCATGTAACGATTTAATTTTTCGATAATCTGATCGGGGGTGCCTACCAGCGCAGCGCCACAACCGGAGCGTGCCCGGCCGATGCCTGTCCACAACATAGGTTCGATAAAATCATCTGGATCAGCCTGTTCGCGCAACTCATCTTGCCGAAGTACACCCGCGGATTTGGAATCCTGGGCACGATGTTTTAATTTCTGTCCCATTTCAGCATCAAACTTCGACATGAGCGTCTTGGTGTATTGCCGTGCCTCCTCTTCCGTTTCACGCACGATAACATGCACCCGTAAACCAAAATCAATCTTCCGTCCGTATGCAGCGGCCCGTGCGCTCATGTCTTGCATGGTTGCATAAATACGATCTTCGGGCTCTGGCCACATCAAGAAAACGTCGCAATGTTTGGCGCAAACATCCATGGATCCGGGAGAAATACCACCAAAGTATAGCAGTGGCCCTCCGTTCTGCTGGTAAGGCTTTACGGGATCAGCAGGCATCTTATATTGGTAAATCTCGCCGTTGAAATCAATTTCGTCCTGCGTCCAGGCTTGCTTCAGGATCTCGATTACCTCTTCGCAGCGTTTATATCGTAACTCAGCATCCTCTTGCAAGCCCGGGAGATTCGAGTTAATGATGTTGATGGTAAGGCGCCCTTCCAAGATGTGATCAAGCGTAGATATATGCCGGGCCAACATGGGGGGGTGTATTTCTCCCGTCCGGATAGCCGTCAGCATGTTTATATTTTTCACTTGAGGAGCCATGGCCCCCGCGAATGGAAGCACCTCCTGACCAGTGATATACGAGGTTGGGAGCAAGATATTTTCAAAACCCATCCGATCGGCTGTCTTGATGATGTCGGCGCAGTGTGTGTAGTTACTTCGTCTGTTAGGATCAACGGTGCCCAGATAGGCTGTATCGCCGCCACACAGGTCGTCGAACCAAGCGATCTCACAGACCCGCTTTTCGGTCCGAATAGGTACAGATTGGAAAGATTCGTTTGACATGAGTTAAAATTTAAAAGGTTCAATATATTGGGCCTATAACGTCTGCTAAGCCCGCTAAAGTAAAGCATTCTTTTCTTATCAGGGGCTTGTGCAGTGGAGTAAATATAGAGTCTTTACATTTATTAATAAAATGAGTATTCATAATGAGTGATTACTATAGGTTATAACAGTCCATAGGTGGCAACACGCACAGATTGGGCGTGCGAGCAATTAATCACTTATCGGCAGCGTCTTGCCTGGTCCATAAAACGCGTACAAATTATGCGGCTCATGTGCACAAATTGTGCATAATAAAATCTTATCATTTGCCTTATTTTGTCCTCGTTAGCTTCGGAAGGCGAAATCGTATTCATGCGCATCCAAGTAATATATATGGTAATATATATGAGGTCATACGCGTTTAAAACGTAGAGATTGAAGCGTGGGAAATCTCGGCAAAAAGAATCGTTAATGACCAAGCATGACTATATTTCGAAAAGATAATTCAGGGAACGCGATAAATAAAGGTAATCAAGCATAAGAATAATTAATTTCCGTTTATGAAGCGTTAGCTTTTCCTTTGAAGTAGAATTAGGCGGCTATTCATCCGATTTTTTTATAATTCCTAACTTTATATAACCAATATGAATCGACTGTTACAGACACAAAAGTGGCATTTACTGGTGCTGCAAATTTTATTTGCGGTGGGAGTGGCCTTCGCTCAGGAAGTAGAAGTAAGCGGCATCGTTAGGGATGCGAACAATGCGCCAATTGCGGGAGTGGCAGTTTCGGTAGCAGGTAAGAATGCCCTGACGGCTACTAACGAAGATGGCCGTTATACAGCAACGGTTCCCGCCGGTGCTACCCTGGCGTTTTCTTCCGTTGGATACAAGACCGCCCAAATTGCGGTAGGAACCCAAAAAGTCAT
>Ga0164243_10004045_pt1 | contig 23138 bp, 17 predicted proteins | sample OricompcompostOP_FD_108781 | JGI IMG/M metagenome (GOLD analysis project Ga0164243, IMG submission 108781) | Organic Plus compost microbial communities from Emeryville, California, USA - Original compost - Organic plus compost (OP) | ecosystem: Engineered > Solid waste > Mixed feedstock >...
CTGCTCTCTCTTTGTGTGATTGCAGCCTGTGGCGGCAGTAACTCAGGAGGAGCCAGCAGCGATCCCAACGCACCCAAAACCATCGTTCTCTGGCACAACTGGCAGGGTGCCTACCTGGATGCGAAAAAAGCTATTTTTGACGAATACCACAAACAGCACCCCAACGTTACCATCAAGCTGGTCCAGCAGGCTGACCTGGTCAACAAGGCCACCACAGCCGTCAAGCAAAAGAACGGCCCCGATATGATCGCGTGGGCAGATGATGCACTTGGTCAGCTCGCCGCAAGCCGGGTCGTCATCCCGATGGACCAGTACATCAGCGCCGACTTCCTGAAGTCTACCTACTCCGCACCCGCCGCACAGGCCGTCACCTACAATGGGAAAGTCTATGGCGTCCCTGAGACTGTAGAAGCGGTCACCATGATGTATAACAAGAAGCTGCTCAAAGAAAACGATGTGCCCAAAACTACTGATGGGCTGCTGAACTTTGCCAAAGAGTATCAGGCCAAGCACCCCGGTCAGTTTGGCGTTGTCTGGAACACAACCGATGCCTATTTCGATGCTCCCTGGTTCTACGGCTTCGGTGGATACTATGTGAAAGAGGATGGCACCGTTGGCCTGACAAGCGAGGGCTCGCTGAAGGCGACCGAATATCTCGCGTCTTTCCGCCAGTATATGCCTAAACAGATCAGCTATGATGTAGCCTCCTCGCTCTTCACCGAGGGCAAATCCGCGATTATCATCAACGGCCCCTGGTCCTACAGTGACTACAAAAAGGTCGGGATCGACGTTGGTTTCGCCAAGCTCCCCACCATCGGCGCCACGAATACACCGGCCAAGCCATTTGTTGGTGTCAAATCGCTATGGGTGACGAGCAACGCGAAAGATCCCGCTCTCTGTGCGGATATCATGAAGTTCTACACGAACACCGAGAATCAGGTGAAGATGAGTAAGCAGTCCAGCGAGATTCCAGCCAATAGCGCCGCCGCACAGGATACATCGGTGAAAGAGAATCCCGCGATTAATGGATACGTTGCTCAGATCGAGAACGGTATTCCTCTGCCCAACACACCGTATATGTCGGCCCTGTGGAAGCCTGTGCAGGACGCAATGACCGCAGTATGGAGTGGGAAACAATCGCCCGCGGATGCGATGAAAGCCGCTCAGAAGGCCGCTGAAAGTGGCGTCCAGAATATCAAAGGATAGCATTTCCCTTCATTCTGGAGGAACCGGTGTGTAGCGTGGCTATACACCGGCTTTCCTCATACCAGGAGACAAAACCGCAGTGATTCCACGTCCAACAGAAAAGGTGCAACGATGAAAGTAAGCCGCCTACAGATCTTCCTCTATCTCTTGCCCATGCTGCTGACGATTCTCGTCATTAATATGACGCCGATCGTTTATACGCTGTACCTCTCGTTCACCAATAATACACTCTTCAACGATGAATATAAGTTCGTTGGCCTCGCCAATTATCAGCGCTTGCTGGTCGGCACCGATAGCGGCGAATTCCTGCAAGTTCTGGGCCTGACCGTGCTGTATGTGGTGGTCTGTGTCAGCCTGTTCCTGATCGTCGGCATGCTCACAGCGCTGGCACTTAATAATCCCCGTGTCAAGCTTCAGGCTCTCTGGCGCGGCATCCTGTTGATTCCCTGGGCCACACCCTACGCCATTACCGTGCTGATCTGGAAATTCCTCTTCAACTACGACTTTGGTCCGATTAACCAGATCCTGCGCATCTTTTTTGGCCCACAGGCGGGCATCCCCTGGCTGACAGAGCCGTTCTGGGCCTTCGTCGGCGTCGTGATTGTCAATGTCTGGCTTTCGTATCCCTTCTTTATGATCGTGATTCTGGGCGCGCTACAAAGTATTCCGCAGGAGCTACTGGAAGCCGCGAGTGTTGACGGAGCCACGCCCTGGCAGAGCTTCTGGCGCGTGACACTGCCTCTGCTACGTCCGGCACTGCTTCCAACCACCATTCTGAGCTCAATCACCACATTTCAGATGTTCGGCGCGGTCTACCTGATCACCCAGGGCGGTCCTGTCACCAGCGCGGATAAGCCCGGCGCGACCTCCTTTGTGATGATCTACGTGTATAACCAGATTCTCAGCGGTTCAGCCGCAAACGTACAATACGCGAAGATCGCGGCATTTGCCATCATCCTGTTTATTATCCTGGGCGCTCTCACCTTCCTTGCACGCGCTCTGGGAGCGAAAGATAAGGAGCTCTACGCATGAACGACATTGTGGCAGAGGAAGCTGCTGTTGCAGCGAGCACCAGCGCGAAGACAACACGTCGCCCGCTCCGCAAGCGTCGCGCCGGCGTACTTGGTGGAGTGAAACTGGCGCTGACCTATGCGTTTCTCATCGTTATGGCGATTTTCGCGCTCTTCCCGATCTACTTTGTGGTTCAGGCCTCGCTGGCAGGCGGGCAGAACCTCTATTCGACCGACCTGCATTTGTTGCCGGTCCAGCCAACCCTTGATAACTATGTCTATGCCTTCACAAAAGAGCCGCTCTTTGCGTGGCTACTTAACACGCTACTTGTATGCGGGCTCTCTACCCTCTATGGGCTGGTTGCCTCGATGACCGGTGCCTACGCACTTTCGCGGGCACGGTTCCGGGGTCGTCAGTTAACGTTGACGCTGCTGCTCGTTTTGCAGGCATTTCCGGGGCTGCTGGCATTGGTTGCCTACTATTACCTGCTGCAATTCCTGCAATTGATGGATACCGCGCCGCTGCTCGGGCTGGCGATCGTCTATGCGGCAAGCTCTATTGTGTTTAGTTGTTGGAACATCAAGGGCTACTTTGACACGATTCCGGTTGAGCTGGAGCAGGCCGCACTGATCGATGGTGCGAGCCCGTGGCAGGCCTTCTGGAAAATCACACTTCCGCTGGCGCTCCCGGCACTGGCGGCATCGGCACTACTCATCTTTATTGGCGGGTGGAGCGAATTCGCCGTCGCGAACGTGCTGCTAAACGCGAATGAGGATGGCTCGAACCTGACTTTCATTCTCGGGCTCTACCGCCTGCAAAGCGACTTCCGCACGCCCTGGGGCTATTTTGCCGCCACCTCGATTATCTTTTCGGTTCCGCTGATTGCCATCTTCCTCTATGCGCAGCGCTTCTTCCGCTCGGGCCTGACGATTGGCGGCGTCAAAGGCTAATATGCAGAAAAAGAACAAGAGCGAGGGAGGGCATCCCGGCTCTTGCTCTTTTTTTATGGCTTGTTCGTGCATCAATTCTGCCAGTTGACGGTGAAGGAGCCCGTCCCGTTGCAGGGCGTCGTATAGGTATGGTTGGGATCTTTCTCCCATTGTACCGAGCCGTTCGCCCGAACAATGACGAATTTCAGCTCGATCTTCTGGCAGGCCGGAACACCTGCCAGCACGAACCAATCCGGGTATTTTGGTGTGTGCAGCGGGCCTATTGCGGCCTTTACATCCCAATTTCCCAGTTCGTCAAACTGCCCGGTCAGGTAGACATTATCACCCGGGTTCGTCGGAGGCGCATTCCGTACCGTAAACGTCACCGCTGTCTGGGGGCCGGTTGAGACCCGTGTGGGATAGCCATTGCTACAGGTTGACGTGCAGACCTGCACCATTTGCAGCCCGCTCGTAACCTGCGGTACCGTCACCGTAATGGATTGAGCCGACCAACTTTTCACCGTTGCGTTGCTTGCGCCAAACTTCACTGTCCCGGGAGTGGAGCCAAACCCCTGCCCATCGATCACGACCTGACCGCCCGGTCTGCTGAGATTGGGGCTAACGCTGCCAATAGCGGGCCCTTTGTCGGCGCTTGCCTGCCAGATTGAGACCTGATTCGCTCCGAGCAAGAAGGATGATACCGCACCATTTGTCACCGTAAGCGAGGTACCACCATGTAGCAGCGAGCCCAGATAATCGCGATAGGTGCCGTCTGGAAGCCGGGTTTGCATATTGGAGATGGTATAAGGGGTTGCGCTCTTGTTCACAGCCACCACAATCACGTTTTGATTGAAGTGCCGTTCAAAGATGAATACATCGTTATTGAGCCAGCGCTGTTGATAGGAGCCATAGGCGAGCGCCGGGTTGCTATGCCGCAATTGCGCCAGCAGCTTGATCTCGCGATAGGCCATTGTTGCGGTGTCAAAGTTCGTCATCATCGGGCGGCTATACGGATCACCGCCGCCATCGGTATCATTGTGCAAGTACTGCTCGGTTCCATAATAAATGATTGGAATACCTGGCAACGTCATCGTAACCGCAAGTGCCTGATGCAGGCGATCATGGCTCCCGTTGAGCGAAAGGAAACGGGGCATGTCATGATTATCGATGGAGACTGCCTGATCGTTGAGCCAGAGCAAATCACGCCCCTCACGCGTCAACACGGCGTCCAGCTCGGTTGCATTCTTCCCGGCGCCATAGACATTCCGCAGGGCGGTGGTCAGCGGAAAATTCAGCAGGTTGATCCCGCTGTGATTGGCGAACGAGGCAGCCGCCGGGTAGGTCGGGTCGTCGATGCCGGACATGAGCCATTCCCCGACCAGATAATGAGGCGCATTGGCATTCACTGCGTCGCTGAGGGTACGTGACCAGCCGCCGCCCGGCTCCGAGAGATGTTTCGCCGCGTCAAGCCGAATGCCATCAATACCATATTGCAGGAACTTCGCGATTGCGCCTTTGAGGTAGCTATCGACGCCGTTATTCTCCTGTGCCAGATCCGCGAGGTTGAACAGGCTATAATAGACGTTCTGATAGGGGTCGTTGTAGTCCATAATGGCAGGCAAATGGTGAAACCAGTTCTGCGGATCGTTGTTATATGCTGCCTGAAAGGCCCCATCGCGATAGAGGCTCCCCTGTTCGGCGGTCTCGCGTGGGCTGGTGTGGTTGGGCGCGAAATCGAGAATCACCTTGATTCCTTTGCTATGCGCCGTCCTGACAAGGGTCGCAAAGTCATCCCATGTTCCGACATGCGGATCGATGCGGTAGAAGTCGCGAGCCCAGTAACCGTGATACCCTGCCTCATTGTGATCGGTGAGACGGTGAATATTCTCAACGGGCGGAGAGATCCAGAGGGCCGTGATGCCCATGTCGGCAAGGTAGGAGAGCTTCTGAGTCAGCCCGGCCAGATCGCCGCCCCAATACAGCCGCCAGTTTTTGTGAGAGCCATCATAGAGACCTCGCGCCTCAGGTGGATCATTATTCGCGGGATTGCCATCAAAGAAGCGATCAAGCAGCACCTGATAGATGACATCGGGTTTGAAATTCGCAGTATTCCCGCTCACAGTCGTTTGTGCCTGTGCGGGCGCTGCTCTGACTGGAGCCGGGCAAAACAACATCACGACAAGCAGAATTGGCAGAACATGCGAGATGAGACGGCGCATCAGCTATTTTCCTCCTTCTGGTTGCACACTGCATTGTTTCGTGTGGCGCGTACGCGCCACGTCTGCTCGGTTGTCAAAAGAAACAACCGCGATTCCTGGCTTTTTCGGGCTCTTTTAACACAGTGTAGCAAAACCAAAAGGGCCTTATTCCCCAAAAAGGAATTATTCCTGCGAGCGCTCGATCTCGGCCAGCAGCACCGCTCGTAAGCGGCGATGCATCTCGATAAGCTGTCGCTGTTCGGCGGGACTGAAGGCATCCAGGCGCTGTTGAATGGTCTTTTCGAGCGCGGCCCGAGCCAGATCACGCCGTCGCAAGCCCTCCTCAGTCAATGTGACCCGCTGTGAACGGCGATCCTCCTGATTGGCAACGCGACACACCAGCCCTTCCCGCTCCAGTGCGTCAACAAGCCGTGTTACGGTGCTCCGCTCGCACAGCAGGCGTTCGCTGAGATCAATCAGTCGCCACCCTTCCTCCCTATCGAGTAGCAGAAGCAGATGGTACTGCAACGGGCTTAAATGAAACGCGCGAAGTACCAGCCTATCGCCATGATCAAGCAATACACATAGATCCTGAAATATGCGGTAATCCTGATAGCTATACATGCTCCTCCTGCCCCTGACTGTTGCGCTGGCAACAAATATGTAGCTTAACTGTTGCGTCTACAACAAAGTATGGCTATAAAAAGGCGCTTTGTCAAGCTTTCAGTCAGAAAGAACGGCATGCCACTCTTATCTGCTTCATAGAGAGGCTTGACAACTGGCAACCGCGGCGTGTACACTTTGTTGCAGATGCAACAAATGAATACACCACTGTTGCACCGGCAACAAACAACCTTCAGCCTGGGTGTGAAAAGGAGACGACCATGCCAGACATTTCTGAGCAGACGACAATAGAAGTGGAAACGCTGAATATCGCCTCTGCGCCGGGTGATCTCCCTGTACCGGCCATCGCAGAGCGCCTTCTTGCCCTTCGCCATCAATTTCGTCATGATAATACCATCGTGCCTCTCGCGCCTCGTCCCGGACAGGAAGTTGAGGTGCTGGCTGTGAGTGGCGAAGCCCTGCCATTGGAGCGGGCCGCCCTTTTTTACACAACTGATGGCAGTCAACCGGAGAGCAATGCAGCCGTCATCCCGATGGAGCGTCATCATATGAGCTGGGATGTACAAGCGGGCTACCTTACCTATTGGCGAGCACTGATCCCGGCCCAACCCACCCCGGGCATTGTGCGCTACCGTATCGGCGGCTGGACGCACGGCACTGCATCATCAGAGACGCCCGATGTCTGGGCTCAAGATGGCCAGGGCTACGCCTTTCGCCGCACCGGCACGCAGGCAACAACCACCTTTGCCTTTACGGTCGAAGAAGCAAGCCTGCCCGCATGGGTGCAGAACGCTGTCATCTACCACATTTTTCTTGACCGTTTTCGCACCAGCAAGCCAGATGGTTCCTTTGATGAAAACGACGATCCGCAAGCCCTGCACGGCGGTACGCTGCGTGGCGTAACGGAGGCTCTGCCCTATCTGCAAGAACTGGGAATCACGTGTCTCTGGCTCTCTCCGCTGCATCCCGCCGAGACCTATCATCGCTACGATGTGCTCGATTACTTTGACGTCGACCCACGATTAGGCAGCAAAGAGGATCTCAAGGAGCTTGTTGAGCGGGCGCATGCGTTAGGAATGCGTGTCATGCTCGATTATGTGCCCAGTCATACTTCATGGCATCATCCCGCCTTCCTCGCGGCACAGCAGCAGCGTGATGCCGAAACCTATGACTGGTATACCTTCGAGCAGTGGCCCGACCAGTATCGTAGTTTCCTGGATCTTGTTCCCACGCTTCCCTCGCTGCGCTCCGATAGCAAAGGGGCCCGTCAGCACATTATCGAGAGCGCTCTATACTGGATGCGCGAGTTTGGCATTGATGGTTTTCGCCTCGATCACGCCATTGGTCACAGCATGGATTACTGGACAGATCTACGCCACGCCACCCACGCAACCTCACCTGACGCCTTTTTACTGGGAGAGGCCACCGATACCCCCGAGACGCTGCGCAACTATCGCGGCAAGCTGGACGGCATCCTTGATTTCCCCCTGACCTCGGCGCTACGTCATACCTTCGCGCTTCAGGATTGGAGCGTGCATCAATTTGAACAATTTCTCTTTGCCTATGAACACTTCATGGCTGACGGCCCGGGACGCGCCACGTTCCTTGATAATCATGATATGAACCGTTTCCTGTTTCTTGCAGGGAACTCCATCGAACGCTTAAAAATGGCCGCCCTCTGTCAGTTCACGCTCGCAGGCACCCCGATTCTTTACTATGGAACCGAAATCGGGTTGACGCAACGTGCCGCCATTGAGCAGGTCGGAGATGCTGAGGCCCGCCGCAATATGCCGTGGAAGCGCGATGAGTGGAACCTTGATCTGCTCGCTTTCTATCAGGCATTGATCCAAATCCGCCGCACGACGCCGATTCTTGCGCACGGGAAACGCCGCCTGCTCCACCTGAGCGACGCGTGCTACGCCTACCTGAGAAGCGGGGAAGAGCAGCCGGCAGAAGGCGATGTGCTGACGGTCTTCAATCTGAGCGACAGTCCCCGGGAAATTCCGGTCCCTATCGCTCAATTGCGTTGCCTGCTTGCCACGGCAGAGACTCCAAAGTTGCATTGCGACGGACAGGAAACCCGCATCACGCTTGCCCCACAGAGCGCCGCCGCCTTCCAGGTGGCTCGCTAGCGATGCGCGTGGTTCCACGAGAACAGCAGAGCCGATTCGCGATGCACTGAGCTGCTTGCCTCTTCATATCATCGCTAGCGACGCTCATAAGCCGCACTGGTTCCTGTTTCGAGATCAGAAGAAGTGCTGAACAGAAGCTCATACACAAGAGCACTGAGCAAGCACCAAACAAGTCCGGAACGAGATCAGTGCGGCTTCCCTTTTGCAAAGGGCCGATTGGAAATGATGGAAAGACAGAAACCCGGAAGCCTCATCCTCGCTCTCTATTGGCGCGTACGCGCCCTGCTTGCTCGATAGCTTCCCGTTTGATAGCTTCTCTTTTGATATTATCTTTTAAAGAAAAAATCCCCTATCAGCCCCGGGGATCTATAAGTCCTGATGAGAGGCAACGACGGGCAGCCAGACACGAAACGTTGAGCCGCACCCGGGCTGACTCTCTATCTCAATACAGCCCCGATGTTCTTGAACAATCCAGCGGACAATTGACAGGCCAAGCCCTATCCCTCCTGCTTTCGAGTGGCGCGTACGCGCCACGTCTGCTCGGTAGAATCGCTCAAAAAGTGAGGGGAGATGTTCCGGAGCGATGCCAGGCCCGTCGTCCTGAATGCAAATACAGGCCCATCCGACAGGCTGCTGAGCTTCTCTATCTCGTGTCGCATTCTCATCGCTGCATCCACTCAAGAGACTTCTATTCGCCATTCCTCCTCTTAACAAACTTCCAGTTTCTTCTTCTCCCCACCCTTGCAACTCACCCCCTTGTAGCTCTCTCTCCTTCAACACATCCCCTTCTCGGATCGGCTCTTTCGCTTCCCGTCCTTTCAACGCATTCCCTTGCAAGGATCGCTCTTTCAGGGCCTCTTCTCCCGGCATCCCCTCTTCCAACGAGACCATCACCCGCGAGCCCGTTCCCGAAGTATATTTGATTCCGTTAGTCATCAAATTCAGGCACATACGCACCAGATGTTGCTGATCACCCAACACATAGAGTTCGGGCAGGGAGCCGGTAGCAAGCGTTATCTCATGCTGGCGGGCAAAAGGAAGCAAGCGCTCGATAGCCGTAACCAACACATCGCTCAGATCAACCGGCTCGCGTTGGAGCGTGATCTGTCCGGCATCGGCACGGGCCAGCATCAGCAGATCATCTACCAGCGTGGACATCTGCTCGGCTTCTTCTTGAAGTTGATAAAGGAGCTGCCGGTATTCTTCCGGCTTCTCAAGAGCTGTCAGGCCGCGATGGATCTCAAGGAGCAACAACGTTAACGGCGTACGCAACTCATGGCTGGCGTCGGCAGTAAAACGTTTCTGGCGTTGGAAGCCCTCTTCCAATCTATCCAGCATGCGGTTAAAGGTGGCAGCCAGTTCACCAAACTCATCATTGCTTTGCAGGGAGAGACGACGCTGTAGATCGGTCTCGGAGATGGTGTTCGCGGTTCGCGTGATGAGCTGCACCGGCTTCAGAGCTTTTCCCGCAAGCCAGTAGCCACCAGCCGCAGAGACAAGCAGAATCCCGCTTCCATGCAGCAACAAAATAAGCAGGAGTTCCTGATTCTCCTGCTGAATCTTCTCCCGAGGCAGCCCGACCAGCAGCGTGACATTCTGTTCTGGCACCGGCGAAATGGAGATATGATAATCGCCCTGTGCGCGTGGCACGTCGGGCAACATGCAATTCAATGTCATATGACCCCTGGATGCAAGCGCCTGCAATGTCAGGATCGCCCGGTTGCTCAACGGCCCTGCCGTATAAAGGATGGTTCCGCGCTGGTCAAGCACTACCACCACCTCACTCTCTGGCAGCCTCACGTTTTTGCTGGCAAGCATGCGCTCAAATGCCACACGCCGAACCACCGCCTCGCGATATGCATCCGTTAATTGCAGGGCATCTCTGCGCAGCAAGCCATCAAGCTCGGTATCGACTTTTGTCGCGTTCATGTGCTCCTGTGCACTATAGAGGCTCCCCCCAAAGACAAGCAGCACCACCATCACGATCGCCAGGTACCAGAGCGTCAGCCGCACCCGAACACGAGCGAGAAAGTTCCAGCACCGCACCAGAAGCGCTGTCATAGGCCCTGATGGTTCTCTCAATGTCTTATCCATAACAATTCTTTCTTCTCGGATCTCCCGATGCGCCCTGATTCCGGGCATCTCATACGAACTCTCTGGCAGGGCGACGCTGTGGAGAGCGCAAACGATAGCCAATCCCTCGCACCGTTTCAAGCAGCTTGACGGGAAAAGGATCGTCAATCTTGCGCCGCAAACGCCGGATGTAGACATCAACAACGTTTGAGCTTCCCTCTAGCTCATCGTTCCAGATACGGCTTTCGATCATCTCGCGTGTCACCACCTGATCGGGATGCAACAGTAAATATTCGAGTAGCGCAAACTCTTTCGGCGTCAGCTCAATGACGGTCTCAGCCCGCATCACCTGATGCAGCGCCGGATCAACCACCAGATCAGCAAACGTCAGTCGTCCCTGAGGATGACGCCGTCGCTGTAAGGCACGCAACCGCGCAAGCAATTCACGCATGGCAAACGGTTTGACAAGATAATCGTCCGCGCCACTGTCCAGGCCCTGGACACGATCGTCAATACTATCACGGGCCGTTAACAGCAAGATTGGCGTCAGCACTCGCCTTCTGCGCAGCTCGCGGCACACTTCCAGGCCGTCTTTTCTGGGCAGGAGTACATCAAGAATAATCAGATCATAGGAGAGCAATTCCGCCATATCCTGTCCCTCCTGCCCATCATATGCGCTATCAACGCGGTATCCCTCCGCTTCCAGGTTCTGGCGTAAAGAAAGATTCAGCTTCTGATTATCCTCAATGACCAGGATATGCATTTTCTACTCCTTTTTTACTGCTGTATCTCGTTGTTTATCGATTTTGGAGAAAGATGACAAAACAATGACAGAATTTGCGGCGAAAATTCATCGTTCTGTCATCCCCCCCTCTTATACTTTTGCCTGATAGGGTTTCCATCTCTCTATTAAGTCAGATTTGACTTAATAAGGCAAGGGGTAAGAGACCTCTTTCCCACACCATAGAAAAGGAAGAGAATGCATATATGTGGAATCCGCTTCACTGGCTGACCGACGCCTCCGCCGGGCGCCGAGGACGCTGGATCGTCATCGTCCTCTGGTTGGTCCTCGCGGGTGTTCTGGGGGGACTTGCCCCCAAGCTGGCAAACCTGTATGACAGCTCCATTACATCATCTATTGGTGATCAGGAGTCAGTTCGAGCCCAGGAACTTCTGAAACAGGCTTTCCCCGGACAACGAGGTATTCCGGCACTGATCGTTTTCCATGATCCAGCCAGGCTGAGTCAGGACGATTACAACACCACAAAAAAGGTGAACGACTGGTTCGTCTCGGGAGATCGTCCCAAACAGGTGAAATCGGTCGTTTCGATCTACACAGTACCACAGGCAAAATCGCAGCTTGTCTCGCCCGACGAAACCACGATGAACATGATTGTTCTGCTGGATAACGAGAGCGGGGTCAAAGTCTCGGAGCTCATCAAGCAGATCCGCTCCTATACGGGCCAGTTCGACCGGGACTCACTGAAAGTTAAGGTAACGGGTCCGGCAGGCATTGCAGGCGATATGAGCATTGTGTTTGGACATGCCGACTTTGCCTTGACGATCGCGACTATCGGGATTGTTCTGCTATTCCTTATTGTTATCTATCGCTCACCGCTGCTGGTATTACTCCCTCTGATCGGGGTTGGCATCGCGCAAGTGGTGGTAAACGGATTACTTGGCTTTGGCGTTCAGGCGCACCTCTTCAGCATCAGTCAGGACGCCACCTCAATTGTAACTGTGCTGCTGTTTGGAGCGGGCACCGACTATACCATTTTTATCGTGTCGCGCTACCGTGAGGAGTTGCAGCTAGAGGCCGACCATGTACGAGCGCTCCAGAAGACGCTTCGCGCTGTGGGGGAGGCAATTCTTTCCAGTGCAGGAACCGTCATCGTGGCCGTGCTAACACTGCTGCTGACGCTACTTGGCCTCTATCACGTTCTGGGGGCAGCGCTGGCAATCGCGCTCTTTGTCATGGCACTGGTTGGCCTGACGCTGGTTCCAGCCCTGTTGAGCCTCTTCGGACGGGCTGCATTCTGGCCGTTCCGCGCCTCGGTACAGGTGGGTGCGAACACGAAAAAAGCACGCCCCGGGCTCTGGGAGCGGGTCGCATCGCTTGTTACACGCCGTCCAGCGCTCTCCGCACTCTGTAGCGCTTTCCTGCTGGTGATCTTAGCTCTCGGGAACCTCGGCATTCCGCAGGTCTTCAACACGCTGACCGGTTTTCGGAGCGCCACCGATTCCAATGAAGGTTATAAGCTCCTGTCGAGCCACTTCCCACCGGGCACGCTGGCACCTTTTAGCGTCCTGATTCACTTTAAGGATCAACAGAACGCCTACGAGCATCTCGACGCCATCGACGCGATCACCGAGGCCATCACACAGGTCGACAATGTTGCTCAGGTTACAGGACCAACACGCCCCGATGGCAAGAAGCCCGCAATGACTCCCGCCCAGATACAGCAAAGCATTGCACAATTGCCGCAGGAACTCAGGCAGGCACTGCGTTCAGGCGACTCGGAGACGATTCGCAAGGCCATGCGCACCACAGATCCGCGCAGTATCGGCCTCTATGGCGCAACAATCTCATCTATCTCGAATGATAATCGGGTCGTTCGCTTGCAGGTCACGCTGAAAAGCGATCCGTACAGTGATAAGGCGCTGGATACGGTTTCGCCGGTGCGCGATGCTGCAAAGGTTGCCGCCGCCCGCAATGGTATTCAAGAGCTTGTGGACTCGATCATGCTGACTGGAGTGACGCCCCAACAGGCCGACACGCGTACCGTCAACACGCACGATCAGCTCTTGATTATCCCGCTGGTGCTTGTGCTGATCGCGCTGGTCCTGGGGCTACTGCTGCGTAGTATCGTCGCGCCGCTGTACCTGCTTGCCACCGTCACGCTGAACTATCTCGCGGCCTGGGCGTCTCAGCGTTCATCTTCACCCGTATCGGTGGTGATGAAGGCATTTCCTATGCCCTGCCGCTCTACACCTTCATTTTCCTGGTCGCATTGGGCGCAGACTACACTATCTTCCTGATGTCACGAGTGCGCGAGGAAAGCAGCATCCACGGCCTGGCAAAAGGTCTTCCCATTGCCCTGAGCCATACAGGCGGCGTCATTACCTCGGCTGGCCTGATTCTTGCCAGTACCTTCCTGGTACTCAGCTCGATGCCGGTTCGTGAGCTCTATCAGCTTGGCATTACTGTCGCGATTGGCATTCTGCTTGATACCTTCGTGGTCCGCGGGTTCCTGGTTCCGGGCATCGTACTACTGTTACGCGGCGCGAACTGGTGGCCTGGCAAGCTTCCACAGCCCAAAGAAGCAAACGAGCAACACGACTAAAAAGGAGAGAACCGGGCCGATCTCCGGTCCGGTTTTCCCTTGAGAGGATGATGCATGATGTGGCAATTAATCTGCTGTTGTCTGGCCGCTCAGACTTCATACGAGCGCACCCAATTTCTCAATCGGCTTCAAGAGGCACTGGAAGCCAGAGGAAGTGATCCACTGGCGCAAGATATAGGCCTCGATTTTCTGCGCTATCTGACGAAAGATGAGGCTCTGACTGTCCTTGTAGAGCGGCGCGAGCTGGTCAGATCGTTGCAGGAACAGCTCGTACTGCATCAGAGTGATGATGATCTGATCACTCAAATCATGCAGGATCACTTGCAGACGGTGCTGAATGCCGAAATGCAATGGCTCAATCGCACGATCACGCTCCTGCACTCCGCGCAATGCGAAGAAATATAGCCCTACTCAGGCAGGCGACGAAGCTCGCTCAAGCGCTCCACCTGCGAGCGAAGCACTCGCTTGCGCTGCTGCGGGTTCATGACTGAGGGATCAGGCACCCATTCCAGCAGACCTTTATCGATTGCTCGTGAAATTCGCATGCGGTTCGCCTGGGTGTTCGCTCCAAAGGCGAGAGCAGCCGCGCTACTGATCGTAATGAGGTCATCAACCGAGATCCACCAGCGCACCCGTGAGACCATCGTACCAATGTCGGTCTGCCAGAAACTATCAGGAATGGTCACACCAGCATGGAGCGTATTCCCGAACAGCACTTCCATCAGGTTTGTCAGCGCTTGCTCAACCTGCTGAATCAGCTCTTCTGATCGATGATATCTGCCATTGGCAACATCGATCAACAGGAGCATATCCTGATATAAGGGACTCTCTTCGTTCACCTCTTCAGCCAACTGTTCAGCAGCCAGTTCACCCAATGCTTCACCAAGTTTCAAATAGTGTCGCCGCACCTGCCGCACTACCTCGCGGGCAAGCCCGGAATCAAATAATGCCATACGCTTTCCCTCTTCAAAAGAACCGTCTCTTCTTCAGGATAAGAGAACTTGCGAGCATCGTCAAGAAGCAAGCGCTGACCCTGTGCATTTTCTTCCATGAAGGATATAATAAAAGATGAAACACCTCCCGTCTAGCAGTTTTCCTCTTCCATACAGGCATGTTCGCGCTTTGAGAATGACATACATTGATACAATCAGCATATTTCTCTCTTTCTCTATGAGAGCCGAACAAGAAAGGCTTTCTGCTCTGCCAGACTGCCTGTATTACACGATAAGCAAAACGTGAAGGAGTGATTAGTGTTGAAAACGAATGAACCTACCCGGACCCCCGTTCAGCGCGCTTCCAGGCGCTCCCCGCTCACTGTGGCCGTGATAGTTGCCTGTATACTCTTGCTTTCACTCAATCTGCGGGCGCCTCTCAACGGCGTCGGCCCACTCATCGAACAAATTCGAGTGTATACAGGACTTTCGAGCAGCCTGGTAGGCCTGCTGACGACCTTACCGCTACTTACCTTTGCCTTCTTCTCGCCATTCGCGCCGCGTCTGGCGCAGCGTTGGGGACTTGAACGCGTCCTGTTTCTCAGCCTGGTTATTCTGACGATCGGGGTTGCTCTGCGCTTTATTCCCGCCATACCTTTTCTATTTCTTGGAACTGCCATACTTGGCCTTGCGATTACTGCCGGAAACGTGTTGCTTCCCGGTTTTATCAAACGGGACTTCCCACGGCAGGCCAGCTTGCTTACCGGAATCTATACAACCGTTATGTCTATCGGTGCCGCGCTTGCCTCTGGAACCAGCGTCCCCCTCTCGCGCTGGCTTGGCTGGAATGGAGCTCTCGCGTTCTGGGCACTTCCGGCGGCTATAGCGGCGCTTCTCTGGCTCACGCGTATTCGTGACGCAAACAAGCCTGAGCTCACAGAGACGCCGTCTGTTCCTTTCAGGCTGCTTCTGCGCTCCACACTTGTGTGGAAGGTGACGCTCTTTATGGGCCTGCAATCACTCCTCTACTATGTCACGATCTCCTGGTTGCCTGCTCTCCTTCATGATAAAGGGCTTAGCGCTACCGATGCCGGGCTGATGCTCTCGCTGCTGCAACTGATGGCCCTACCCGCCGGCTTTATTGTGCCGATTATTGCAGCTCGTTACGCCGATCAACGCGCCCTTGTGGTTATCATTGTCGCTCCGGCCGCACTTGCATTTATCGGCTTTGCGACCACCACAGGTTCATGGCTTCTGCTCTGCTCTATCCTGCTCGGCCTGAGCCTGGGGGGCTGCCTCACGCTGGCTCTGCTCTTCTTCATTTTGCGCACAACCACCACACCAACCGCGGCCAGCCTCTCCGGCCTTGCCCAATCGCTCGGCTATTTGCTGGCAGCCGTCGGCCCGACGCTGTTTGGCGCACTGCATGACCTTACAAATGGCTGGCTCGTGCCGCTCTACACGCTTTTCGGGATCTCTAGCGTATTACTTCTGGCAGGGCTTGGAGCTGGCCGGAACCGTTCAGTTGAGAGTACGCTACAATAGAACAAACAAGCAATCTTAGAAAGAAACGAGGAACACATTCATTGAAGATTGTCATTCCCGATGATTATCAGGACGCAGTACGGCATCTGGACTGCTTTCAGAAGCTTCAGGGCCATGATGTCAAAATCTACCATGATACGGTAACAGATATCGAGACGCTGGCAGAGCGCTTTCAGGACGCCGAAGCCCTTGTACTGATTCGGGAGCGCACGCCGATTACAGAGCGACTGCTTGCACGCCTACCACGCTTACGCCTTATCAGCCAGACGGGACGTGGAGCCGCTCACATCGATCTCGCAGCCTGCACCCACCACGGCATCGCAGTTACTGCCGGAGGTGGCTCACCCTACGCAACCGCTGAGCTGACATGGGGTCTGATTCTCGCCGCAATGCGCCGCCTGCCACAGGAAATCAATGCGCTCAAAGCAGGAAAATGGCAGACAACGCTTGGAATCGGGCTTCACGGGCGTACACTTGGCATTTTTGGCTACGGCAATATCGGTAGTCTGGTTGTCAGCTATGGGCGAGCATTTGGGATGCGAGTCCTGATCTGGGGCCGTGAAGGCTCGCTCAGCAGGGCACAGCGCGACGGCTTCGAGACAGCAACCAGTAAAGAGGCACTCTTTCAAGAGGCCGATGTCCTCAGCCTGCACCTGAAGCTGACCGAGGGCACACGCGGTATCGTCACGGCGACGGACCTTGCCCTGATGAAGCCAACTGCGCTACTCGTGAATACCAGCCGCGCAGGCCTGATAGAGCATGGGGCGTTGTTGAGAGCGCTTCAGGCCGGTCGTCCGGGTTTCGCTGCCGTTGATGTCTATGAGAAAGAACCTGCCCCTCATGATCCACTTCTCTCACTGCCCAACGCGCTCTGTACGCCGCATCTCGGCTATGTTGAGAAGGACAGCTATGAACTGCTCTTTGGTGCGGCCTTCGATCAGGTGCAGGCATTTGTAGAAGGAAAACCGCTTAACCTGCTGAACCCCGACGTTCAGCAATAGATCAAGGCCACCTTTGAAGCTGCAAAGGTGGCTTGCCCTCTTCCATTTTTCCTCTTGCCAGTTTTGGCCATTTCAGGTACACTGAATAGAGCTACCTCAATATTCACTCAAGAAAATCAGAAAAACGCTCAAAATAGACAGGCGTGCCGGGAAGTCTGGTCGGCTCTCCTTCCTGCACAGGAAGGCAGAAAACGTGTAATTCATTACTATTCCACAGGAAAGGCCGCAATTATGGATATCCCGGTATTGATGCGTGAACTCGTGCTCCTGCTGGTGATCGCAAGCCTCGTGATCGCCATTACCCGCAAGCTCTCGGTTCCCTATACCCTGGGTCTGGTAGTCGCAGGGGTTGGACTTGGCCTGAGTGGCTGGATTCCCGATCTACGCTTAGACCCTGATCTTGTGCTTTTTGTCTTCCTTCCTCCCCTTCTCTTTGAGGGCGCATGGAGCGTGAAGCTTTCGTTGTTGCGCGAGAACTGGCGTGCCATCTTTTTTCTCGCCGGTCCCGGACTGCTGCTCTCGCTGGGTATCCTGGCCGTTACCTTTCACTTCTTTGATGGGCTTGACTGGATTGTCGCGCTTCTACTGGCAGCGGCACTCTCACCAACGGATCCGGTAGCTGTTCTGGGGCTCTTTCGACAGCTTCATGTGAACGAGCGCCTATCAAACATCATTGAGGGCGAGAGTCTGTTCAATGATGGCGTTGCTGGCTCGCTCTATCAGACGTTTCTTGCTGTGGCACTGCTCACGGTTCAGGGGAAAAGCGGTGGTGTGGCCTGGTTCAGCAGTATCGGCACCTTTGCGCTGGAAGCAGGGGTAGGTCTGCTTGTTGGTTTGCTTGTTGGTTTTGGCATCAGCCAGCTTCTCAGGCGGCTCGATGATGCCCTGCTGGAAACAACGATCACCGTCGTAACGGCCTACGGCACCTATCTACTTGCCGATGAGCTGCATGGTTCCGGTATTATCGCGGTTATTGTTGCTGCCCTGTTGCTCGGAAACTACGGCCAGCGGGTTGCACTTTCGCAACGCACAAAAGCCGCAATTGACAGCTTCTGGACGATGATAGCCTTTCTTGCCAATGCGCTGATCTTCCTGTTGGTCGGTGTACAGCTCAACCCACAGGCATTTCTTCCCACAACGAGTGTCGGCCTCCCAAGCTGGATCATAGCACTCCTGGCAATTGGCTTTGTCTTGCTTGCGCGTCTGATCCTGGTTGGCGTTCTGACGGTGCGTAACTGGGTTGCATTCCCTCGCCGCAACACCTCCCGCTGCACACACCAGCCGCTCCCACGGTCGTGGCTCTTCATTATCTTCTGGAGCGGCTTGCGTGGCGCGTTGTCGCTGGCCCTGGTGCAATCATTGCCGCTAGATTTCCCGAGGCGTGATGTCTTGCTGGTCTCCTGTTATGCCGTGGTGCTCTTCACCTTGCTGGTGCAGGGGCTCTCAATGCGTTGGATTTTGCAGCCGCTGCTTACCCCGGCTCATCGGCCAAAGGAGCCCCCAACCGAGGAAGTGGATGAGCGTGTCATTGTCGAGGAGGAACAAGAATCTCCTGCCTGAAAACAGGCTCTGGCGGTGTTCCCTTTCCCGCCAGAGTTTCTGTATGTTAGCTTCCAAGCGCCGCAATAAAGCGCTCCTCGTAATCAGCCAGGCGTTCAAGCAGTTCTGTAGCCTTATCAATTTCTGATGCAACCGAGGCATACTGCAACTGGCTATAGATCAGGCATTGTTCCCAACGCAATGCAGCCGCCTCAGGGAGCCGCTCACGCAGAAACGTGGCACCATCCAGACAACGTTGTCCCGAGAGCTGCCAGCTCCAATAAGCAAAGCTCCGCAGCAGCTCAGGATCGGCAGCGGCTCGTATATCAGCAGCCAGGGCGCGAATGCCTTGAGGGCCACAGATAAACCGACCTTTATCTGAAACCTGCTCCTGCCGAGTACAGAGCTCACGGGCATAGGTAAGGGTGCGCTCCCAGATCTCCTGCTCGTCTGGCTGAGAGCGCTGTGCGCCGATCTGCCACAGACCATAGGGTTTACCTGTGTAGACATCACGCTTCCATGCTTCCAGAAAATCGCTCAACGGAAGCGGCACGGCAATGAAGCCAGCAGGATCATGCAACAGAACCGTATCATCCGTACGCTTCAACACGACAACCGCATGATCAACACCCCTTGTATAGATGTGACCGGGTGCATAACTCAGATAGCCCATATCCAGCATGCCAGCAACGACAGGACCAGCCTGCAACGCCTGATCCAGCGCTGCGAGCGCCTCGGTGTCATTGGTTGCACCGGTATACGTATACTCATAATTCAGAGTCTGTAAGAGATGTTCGCCTGCCAGATGATACTCATAACCGATAACGGCAAAAGGCCGCTGCTTGCGCTGAATGTAGACAAAGCCGAATACTTCACCGCTCACACTTTCCAACCACGGCGTTGCATAATGATATCCCTTTTGCGCTAATACCATATTGATACTTCTCATCAGACAATAGCTTATTCTACCCTCAAATGGGACCACAGGCCACGCTCCTTTCAGGTGCCACAAGCGACACCGGACACTGGATTTCAGTAACATACGTTGTGGGGTCAGCGCTATGCAAGGGGTGTGAATGATAGATCTCACGATAGGGGCCGATCACACGATAGCCGCTCACTTCCAGCCAGCGTTCAAGCGTCACATACCCCCGAAGAATGCCCGAGTAATCACCGCGATAGAGAATACAGGCAAGCAAGCAATCACCCGGCAAGCGCATACAAGTGAAGGAGGTCTCACCTGTGAGCAGCCCTGTAACCGGTGTGCCAACAAACACATCAACAAGCATTTGAGCAGACGTACCAGGGCACTCTTCATCCTCTTCGGAAGCGAAATACAGATGAATCAGCGTGCCAACGGGCCAGATGCCGCCCTGCTTGAGTTCCTCCACCACGGCCTTCGCAAAGTCGCCAATTTGCCGTGTAGAATCAAGCGTCTGACGGCGACCAAGTATAGTAATCGGCTCTGCTCGTTTCAGCACTACATCAGAGATATGCTCATTGTCAGGCTGCTCAAGCTGATGGAACCGTGCCACGATGCGTTGTAGCCGTACCTGCTCTTCAGCAATCCGCTGCTGTTGTTGGGCGATACGCTGTTGCAGTAGCTCTTTGATTTCAGATGGATCATGCAGACGGAGCAACTCGGCAATCTCATCCAACGCAAAGCCGCAATCTTTCAGGGCCAGAATACGAGCAAGGTCGCTTAATTGCTTTGCCTCATAGAAGCGATAGCCGCTTGTTTCATCGATGCTGGCGGGTCGCAAGAGCCCGATGGCGTCATAATGCCGCAATGTCTTGATCGATACCTGCCCCAAACGTGCGAATTCGCCAATTCTGAACATATACTTTCTCCTTGCAATCACGCTCTGTCAGGCAGCATACCACCTCCCCTAAGAGGAGAGTCAAGAGGCAAGTATTTTCCAGCTCGATGATTCTCGGGGAGAAAAAGAAGGCTTTTCCTCCCCTATGCTCACTTAACCACGAAATGTTGCTTCCATTTGCTCCTTTTTCTGGCACATCTCATAGATAAGGGCTGCCGCCCTGTCCGGGTCCGCTCCAACGGGAATCCGCGGACGCATGCCGGTAGCAACGATGAGGTGACCAACATAGATGCCTTTCTCCGTAAGCACCTCCCGTAGATTTTGGGCATAATTCCGCAGTCCCGCCATCGCTATTCCAACATTCGCAATTGCAGGAATAGGGGCTACAGAAGATACCCCGGTAATAAAAAACAGGGTTCCGCTTCCTCGCGTAAGCATATCAGGAAGTACTTCCTGTACGCTGGCAACAGCGCCCTGGATATGGTTTAATAGCTGTTCCTGAACATTCTCATAAGTCAGATCAAGAACCGAAGCCAGTTCGCTGCTGTCTGATGGCCCTCGATTGTAGCACAGCACATCGATAGAACCATATGTCTCTTTGACCTTTCTCAGGGTTTCTTGCAAGCGATCAGGATCTTTGATATCTGTCTGAAAGCCAGCAGCCTCAACAGTGCGCAACTGCTGAAGCGAGGCCTCCAGCGTTTCCCGTTTGCGCGCAAGAAGAGCAACACGAAAACCGTGGCTGCCAAATTGTCTGGCAAGCGAAAGACCCAGGCCAGGGCCAGCCCCTATAATCACAATTGTTTGCATAACATATTCCTTTCGTGCGGCTGAATTGACTATCATGGTATGGTATTGTTAGCAAAATGGGCAATATACAATACATTGCTTTTGTGCTGATATTCAACAATAAGATCCGAATGTTGAAAAAGCTGGGAGAAGGGAAAAATATATGCCAGAAAAACAGGGGAAGCGCACAGATCCACGAGTCAGGCGCTCTCGTCGTCTCTTGCAGCAAGCTCTTATGAAATTGATGGTTGAAAAGCATTTTACCGCGATTACAGTTCAGGATATTGTAGATAGGGCTGAGGTCAATCGGGGCACCTTTTATACGCATTTCCCGGATAAATATGCGCTACTGGTGACAATCATATATGAGCAGCTTCAACATATCCTTTCTACCGAGCTCTATCAAGCAACCGGCTGGAACCGAAAAAGCCTCTATCTCCTTATTTATACCATTCTGGATGTACTTCAACAGGCCTATGATCGTTGCCCACCTACGAAAATGACCAATCCTCTCCTTACCCGGGCAATACAGAAGCAACTGGCCGAACAACTCTTGAGCTGGCTCCGACAGCCTTCCATAGCGCGTTGGCCTGTTCCCATCGAGATCCTGGCGACTACCCTGAGCTGGTCAATTCTGGGTGCTGCCCTTGAGTGGTTCCAGGACGGCAAGCGCTGCACAGCGGAACAGATGACCCACCATATTCTGAACATTATTGTAGATGGGGCAGGCGGACTTACTCCGGGCGGCATCCCTGATTAACGAATCACGGTGATACACTCCCGCATAAGAAGCTGTCTCTGTTGCAGTACTGTACAGATTGCACAAATCACGGGTTCTGTAATTGAGATAATTTAGCTGTTTTTCCTCTCTATTCCTCGTGGTACCTTATAACAGAACAGTTTTTTGTACAAATTAACTGAAAGCGATACACTGTCAACCGCTCGACCGGTATAACTGTTGCTATTTCCTCCACGCTGAAAGGAGATAATCCAGGAGGGCGGATACATGCGATGGCTTAGCAAAAGATGTACCAAGAGTAGAAAGGAGAGGCTACCTCAATGACGCAGAAGCTTGTGGTCATTGGCAATGGAATGGTTGGAGCGCGCTTTGTCGAGGAGCTTGTCAGGCGACACGGCAACGATTTCTATAGCATTACCATGTTTGGTGAAGAGCCATATGGCAATTATAATCGCATCCTCCTTTCCCATGTGCTGGCCGGAGTCGATACCTTCGACACCATTTCCATTCAGCCGCTTGACTGGTATAGCGCAAACGGGATTCAGTTGCTCACCGGACAGCGCGTCACCATGATTGATCCGGTTCGTCGCGTTGTCCGTTCAGATCAGGGATATGAGGCACATTACGATCAATTGGTTCTTGCAACGGGAAGCCGCCCTTTCATTCCGCCACTGGACAATCTCTATGCCGCTCCCTCCCAATTCAAACCCGGCATCTTTGTCTTTCGCACGCTAGACGATTGTCGCACCATGCTTGATTTCGCGACAGGTGCTCGGAGAGCAATTGTACTTGGTGGTGGACTGCTTGGGCTGGAAACGGCCCGGGGACTGTTGGCTCGTGGATTAGAAGTCCATATAGTGCATGCTTCTCCGGTACTCATGAACGCGCAACTCGATGAGTCGGCCAGCGCGATATTGCTGACCATGTTACAGCGGCTAGGCCTGCATGTCCACCTGGAACGACAGACCATCGCAGCCCTCGGTGAGCAACACTTCACCGGCCTGGCGTTTCGCGACGGCTCGACGCTCGATGGCGATATGCTGGTGATCTCAACCGGAATTCGGCCCAATACCGAGCTTGCGATACAGGCCGGATTAACCGTCGAGCGCGGGATTCTCGTTGATGATACGCTTGCCACGTCCGATCCTGCTATCTTTGCGATAGGTGAATGTGCACAGCATCGAGGCAAGACGTATGGGATTGTCGCACCTCTCTGGGAGCAGGCTCGCGTCCTTGCTGAGCGTCTGACACATGCA
>Ga0164243_10004046_pt1 | contig 23138 bp, 23 predicted proteins | sample OricompcompostOP_FD_108781 | JGI IMG/M metagenome (GOLD analysis project Ga0164243, IMG submission 108781) | Organic Plus compost microbial communities from Emeryville, California, USA - Original compost - Organic plus compost (OP) | ecosystem: Engineered > Solid waste > Mixed feedstock >...
GGCGTACGCGCGCACGCTCCCGGCGAAGTGACCGTCGCGGTCACCGGCGCGACCGGTGCGCTGGGCGGCCGGGTCGCGCGCCGGCTGGCCGACGCCGGCCTGGCGCCGCTGCTCGTCGTCCGCGACCCGGCGCGGGCTCCGGAGCTGCCCGGGGCCCGGGTGGCCGTCGCCTCCTACGCCGACGGCGCCGCCGCGCGGGCCGCGCTGTCCGCTGTGGACACGGTCTTCATGGTGTCCGGCCGGGAGGACCCGGACCGGGTGGCGCAGCACGCCACCTTCGTCGACGCGGCCGCGGCCGCCGGGGTGCGCCACCTCGTCTACACGTCCTATGTGGGCGCCGCGCCGGACGCGGTGTTCACGCTCGCCCGCGACCACTACCGGACCGAGCGGCACATCGCGCGCAGCGGCATGGCGTACACCGTGCTCCGCGACAACCTCTACCTGGACTTCCTGCCGCTGATGGCGGTCGACGGGGTGATCCGCGGGCCGGCCGGCGAGGGCCGGGTGGCCGCGGTCGCCCGCGACGACGTCGCCGACGTCGCGGCGGCGGTGCTCGCCGCGCCGGAGCGGCACGCCGGACGGACCTACGACGTCACCGGGCCCTTCGCCATCACGATGGCGGAGGCCGCGGCCACGATGACCGAGGTGCTCGACCGCCCGTTCCGTTACGAGGAGGAGACCGTCGAGGAGGCGTACGCCTCCCGGGCCCACTACGGCGCGCCGCGCTGGCAGGTCGACGCGTGGGTCTCGACCTACACGTCGATCGCCGCCGGCGAGCTGTCGCGTGTGACGGACACGGTGGCCCGCGTCGCCGGGCACCCGCCGGTCGACCTGGCCGAGGTCCTGCGGCGGGCCGACCCCACACCACCGGCCTGAGCCGTCAGCGCGGCCAGCCGTACATGCGCTCGATGTGGATCGTGAGCGCGATCCGCCGGTCGGCGACCATCGCGCGGCGGTAGTCGGCCCAGTCGGGATGCTCGCCCCTGATCGCGCGGTAGATGTCGATCAGCTCCTCGACCGTCGCGTCGTGCGGGTCGGCGGCGACCGGCGACAGGGTGGCGTGGCCCTCGACGACCACGTAGCGGTCCAGGTCCGGCGTCGTCACCTCCAGGCTGGCGCGGGGGTCACGGCGCAGGTTCGCGGTCTTGGCCCGGCCGTCGGTGACGGAGACGCGCAGCGTGCCGGCCGCGCGGTCGTACGCGTAGTTGACGTTGGAGAGCTGGGGGCGGCCGTCACGCCTGATGGTGGCGAGGACGCCGATGTCTCGGCTGGCGATGAGCTGGTGGAAGGCCTCGGTCACCGGTCAATCGTGGCAGACTCGGGATCATGTCGCGCGCCGTCACGATGGCGCCGGGCACGGCCCTGGCACCGTTCGTCGCCCACCTCGGGTGGTACGAGAGCGACCTGCCCGACGGGCGGGAGACGACCCTGCCGACCGGGACGGCCCAGCTGGTCGTCAACCTCGACCACGACGAGCTGCGGTGGTACGGGAACGGCCGGGCCGAGACGACCGGCGGCGCCGGGTTCTGCCCGCCGGCACCGGGGCCGGTCGAGATCGACACCGCCGAGCAGCGGCGCACGATCTGCGTGGTCTTCCGCCCCGCCGGGGCGTACCCGTTCCTGGGCGAGATCGGCGCGCTCGGCCAGGCGGTGGTCGACCTCGACGACATCTGGGGCCGGACGTGGCTGCGGGAACGGCTGCTGGCGGCGCCGACGCCGCAGGCGGCGCTCCAGGTGATGCGGGCGGAGCTGACCGCGCGGGCGGCGCTGCCGTTCGATCCTGGCATGGCCGCGGCGGCGGCCGCGCTGCACCGCGGGCTACCGGTGGGCGAGGTCAGCGACCGCCTCGGCACGACGACCGGCGCGCTCCGCCGCCGGTTCACCCGGCATGTCGGCCTCCCGCCGAAGCGGTTCGCGCGGATCCGCCGCCTGCAACGGCTGATCCACCGGGCCGGCGACGGCGACTGGGCCCGTGCGGCCGTCGAGGTCGGCTACTTCGACCAGGCACACATGGTCAACGACTTCCGCGCGCTGACCGGGTTGACGCCCTCGGCGTACCGGCCCCGGTCAGCGGCGGAGCGCAACCACGTCAGCCTTCGGCCGCCACCAGCTCGGCGATCTGCACGGCGTTGAGCGCCGCACCCTTGCGCAGGTTGTCGTTGGAGCAGAAGAACGCCAGCCCGTGCTCGACGGTCTCGTCGACCCGGAACCGGCCCACGTAGGTCGGGTCCTTGCCGGCCGCCTTGAGCGGCGTGGGCACCGCGTCGAGGGCGACACCCGGCGCGTCGGCGAGCAGCTCGCGGGCCCGGTCGGGGCGGAGCGGGTTGGCGAAGCGGGCGTTGACCTGCAGCGAGTGGCCGGTGAAGACGGGCACACGGACGCAGGTGCCGGAGACCGGCAGGCTGGGGATTTCGAGGATCTTGCGGCTTTCGTTGCGGAGCTTCTGCTCCTCGTCGGTCTCCTCGGAGCCGTCGTCGACGATCGAGCCGGCGAGCGGAAGCACGTTGAACGCGATCGGCTGGCTGAACTGTCGCGGCTCGGGGAAATCGACCGCCGCGCCGTCGTGGGTCAGCTCGGTGGCCCGCTCCCCCACCTTGCGCACCTGCTCGTCCAGCTCGGCCACCCCGGAGAGCCCGGCACCGGAGACCGCCTGGTAGGTGGCGACGACGAGCCCGACCAGCCCGGCCTCGGCGTGCAGCGGCTTGAGGACCGGCATCGCCGCCATCGTGGTGCAGTTGGGGTTCGCGATGATGCCCTTGGGACGGTGGGCGGCGGCGTGCGGGTTGACCTCGGAGACGACCAGCGGCACGTCCGGGTCCATCCGCCAGGCCGAGGAGTTGTCGACCACGACCGCGCCGGCCTCGGCGACCCGCGGCGCCAGCACCTTGGAGGCGCCCTTGCCGGCCGAGAAGAGCACGATGTCGAGCCCGCGGTAGTCGGCGGTGTCGGCGTCCTCGACGGTGATCTCGGTGCCCTGCCACGGCAGCGTCCGCCCGGCGGACCTGGCGCTCGCGAACAGCCGCAGCTCGGTCACCGGGAACCGCCGCTCCGCCAGGATGCGCCGCATCACGGTGCCGACCTGGCCGGTGGCGCCCACAATTCCGATCCTCATGGAGGCGAGGCTACCGAGCGGACGGGTGGTGCTCGACGGGGATTCCCACGATCCGGAGGTGACGTTCACCGCGTGCCGGCGGCGACGGTCGCGTCGCGTTCCTCGTCGGCGAGGATCTCGGGGCTCAGGCCGGCGGCGGCGAGCGCGGCCTTGGCCGCGTCGACCTGGTCGACGCCGATCTCGAACAGGAGCCGTCCGCCGGGTGCCAGCCAGTCCGGGGCGGCGACCGCGACCCGGCGCAGCACGTCGAGCCCGTCCGGCCCGCCGTCGAGGGCTCGCAACGGCTCGTACAGCCGGGCCTCCGGCGGGAGAAGGTCGACGGCGGCCGACGGGACGTACGGGACGTTCGCCACCAGGACGTCGACGTGCCCCTTGACCCCGGCGGGCAGCGGGTCGAACAGGTCGCCCGTGACGACCTCCGCGTCGAACGCGGTGAGGTTACGGCGCGCGCAGTCGACCGCGGCGGGCTCGATGTCCGCGGCGATCACCCGCAGGCCCGGCACGCGGTGGGCCACCGCCGCCCCGATGGCCCCGGACCCGCACGCGAGATCCACGAGGACGCGCCGGTCGGCATCGCGGCGGTGCGGGGCGGGCCGCAGCGCGAGGATGGCCAGCTCGACCAGGAACTCGGTGCGGTGGCGCGGCACGAAGACGCCCGGCCCGACGGCCACGCGCAGCCCGGCGAACTCGGCCCAGCCGACCACGTGCTCCAGCGGCTCGCCGGCGACCCGCCGCTCGACCATCGCGGCGAGCGACGCCGGGTCCGCCGCCGACTCGGCCAGCACGCGGGCCTCGTCCTCGGCGAACACGCAACCGGCGGCGCGCAGCCGCGCCACGATCCCCGCAGCAGACATCCGTCCCCCAGCGGCCCACCGTACCCCGGGCCGCTAGACGGCGGCGTCGACCACCTCGCCGAGGCCGGTGGCCTCCAGGTCGGCGCGGATGGCGGCGGCGTCGCCCTCGACGACCAGGGTGATGCCCTCGGCGGTGAGGTGCGCGGCGGTCGCCGCCGAGACCTCCTCGACGGTCGCGGCCAGCAGGGACTCGCGCAGCCGCGCGTGGTAGTCGTCCGGCAGGTCGTGGACGACGAGCGTGGAGAGCGCGCTGGCGTACGCCCGCGGCGTCTGCAGCCCGACCGAGAGCTGGCCCGCCCGCCAGTCGCGGGCCACCGCCAGCTCCGGCTCGGTGACCCCGGTCTCCTGGGTACGGGCGATCTCGCCCACCGCGTCGACCAGGGCCGCCGCGGTCACCGCCGTCTGGACGCCGGCGCTCACCACGAACCGGCCGAACCGCCGGGACAGGCCGTACTCGGCGCGGATCCCGTACGTGTACCCGCGCACCTCCCGCAGCAGGTGGTTGAGCCGGGACGTGAACGCCCCACCGAGCACGATCGCGCCGAGCGTCATCGGCACGTAGTCGGGGTGGGCCCGGTGCGGCGCGGTGTGGCCCAGCCGCAGCGTCGACTGCACGGAGCCGGGCCGGTCCACCAGCACGATCCGGCGGGTCGTCCGCCGCTCGGCCGGCAGCGGCCCGCCGCGCTCGAACGCCGGCGTGGTGCCTCCCGCGAAGGCGACGGCGGCGAGCGCGTCGAGGTCGACCCGGGACAGGTCGCCGGCGACGAGCAGCGTCCCGGCCGTGCCGCACCACGCCGCGTGGAACCCGCTCACGTCCTCCGGCGCGAGCCCCGCCACCGACAGCGGGTCGCCGGAGAGCGGCCGGCCGTGCCGCGCGCCGGCGCCGAACAGGTCGGCGCGGAGCACCGCGTCGGCGCGCGGCCCCGGGTTGGCCCAGTGCTGGCGCAGCGACTCGGCCTCGTCGTCGCGGACGCGGGCGACGTCGCCGGGGTCGAGCCGCGGCCGGCGCACGGCCTCGGCGACCAGCTCCACCGCCGCCGGCAGGGACGCCACCGGCACCTGCACGGTCGCGGAGAACGAGTCCCAGTCCACCGAGACCGCCAGGTCGGTGCCGAGGCTCTCCAGCGCCACCGCGTACTCGGCGGCGGACCGCGCCGTCGTGCCCTCCTCGATCGCCTTGGCGAGCACCTCGGCGACGCCCTCGGTGCCCAGCGACTCCCGGCCGGCGCCGGCGTCGAGCAGCAGGGTCGCGACGGCGAGCGGGTGGCCGGGCAGGTCGGCGGCGACCACCTCGCCGCCGGCCACCGACCGCCGGACGACGGTCGGGAAGCGGTACGGCCGGGGCGTGCCCGGTCGCGGCCGTTCCGGGACGAGCGTGGTCATGCCAGCACCTCCGACGAAGGCTCGTAGACGAGCGTCACCCGGTCCTCTGGCCGCAGCACCTCGCGCGCCACCGCGGCCAGCGACTCACGGGTCACGGCGAGCCATCCGGGCAGCCGCGTGCCGACCAGCGCCGGGTCGCCGAACTGGGTGGCGTAGCGGCTGAGCAGGTCGGCCCGGCTGTCCACGGTGGACACCATGCTCCACCAGTCGGTCTCCAGCAGGGCCTTGGCGCGCGACAGCTCCTCGTCGGTCACGCCGCCGGCGGCGATGTCGTCGACCACCTCGGCCAGCGCCGCGCCGAGGCGGGCGGCGGTCACACCCGGGCGGGCGGTCGCGGAGATGATCAGCGGCGCGGGGGCGTGCGCCAGGTCCACCCCGTACGCGGCGATCGTGTCGGGCAGCGCCACCCGGGCCCCGTCGGCGAGCAGCCGGTAGAGCCGGCTCCCCCGCCCGTTGCCCAGCACCGTGGCGAGCACCGTCACGGCGTCGTACTCCGGGGTGCCGTAGGGGAACGTGCGGTGCGCGAGGTAGACGCGGGGTGCCGGGACGTCGGCGGTCACGACCGACGAGACGGGTCCCGCCCATCCGTCGAGGGTGCCGGCCGGCGCCGGCGGTCGCGCGCCGCCCGCCGGCAGGCCGCCGAAGTACTTCTCGGCGAGCGCGAACACGTCCTCCGGCGACGCGTCGCCGGCCACCGTCAGCACGGCGTTGTCGGGCACGTAGTAGGTGCGGTGGAACGCCTGGAAGGTCGCGAGCTCGGCCGCGTTCAGGTCCTCCATGGACCCGATCGTCGGGTGGTGGTACGGATGCCCGGGCGGGTAGAGCAGCGGCAGCAGCCGCAGCCAGGCGTCGCCGTACGGCACGTTCTCGTACCGCTGGCGCCGCTCGTTCTTGACGACGTCGCGCTGGTTGTCGAGGGTCTCCTGGACGAGCGCCGGCACCAGCCCGCCCATCCGGTCGGCCTCCAGCCAGAGCGCGAGCTCCAGGTGCTCGGCCGGCAGCGTCTCGAAGTAGTTCGTCCGGTCGGGGTTGGTGGTGGCGTTCAACGAGCCGCCGTTGCCCTGCACCAGCCGCATGTGCTCCGTCTTCGGCACGTTGACCGAGCCCTCGAACATCAGGTGCTCGAACAGGTGCGCGAATCCGGTCTGCCCTTCGGGCTCGTGCCGGGAACCGACGTCGTACCAGAGGTTGACCGCCACCACCGGTGCCGACCGGTCCTCACTGACGATCACGCGCAGCCCGTTGGCGAGCCGGGTGGTCTCGATCGGCCATGGATAACCCGTCTCGGACATGCCGCGACGTTATCCGATCGGCGACCCCCGTGCCGCCGCGGGCTTGCGCGTCTCAGCGACCGATCGCGTCCCTGCGGTCCCCCCGCCCGGCCATCAGCCGGGCCGCGATCCAGACGAAGAGCACGGCCAGCGCGATCTGGATGATGTGGCGGATCCAGTCGATGCCGCGGGTGTGCCCCACACCCAGCCAGTCCGCGATGAAGCCGCCGAGCAGCGCGGCCACGATGCCGACCGCGATGGTCAGCCACACGGAGATGTTCTGGCGGCCGGGCAGGATCAACCGGGCGAGCACGCCGATGAACGCGCCACCGATGATGGCCCAGAGAATCGTGCTGATCATGCTGCTCCTTCTCTAGCGCGGTCGGAGGATCTGGCTCATCGCGTCCTGCAGCGACGTGGCGTCGGGCAGCACGCCGGACGGGCTGGCGCCGTCGACGAAGGCGGGCAGCACGTCGGCCAGGGTGGCGGCGGCGCGCTCCGGCGAGGTGCCGGCCTCGCCGGCGGCGGCGTCGACGGTGTCGGCGCCGAGCGCGTCGCGGATCTGCTCGGCCGTGACCGGCCGGTTGGGTCCGAGGGCGACCCAGGACTGCACCTGCCCCTGGAGGCCACCCTGCTGGAGGTGGTCCAGCAGGGCGTTGAGGTCGAGCCCGCCGGCGCCGGCCCGCTCGGTGACGCTCACCAGGAGCCGGCGGGTGGTCTCGTCACTCGCCAGCTTGAGCAGTCGGTCCAGGTTCATCCCCCGCTCCGTGAATCCCCCGATTTGCCCTATCTCTTCTTGGAGGCTAATCAATACGGCGCGCCGGTGGTGACCGGATTCACGCATCCGAGCCCGCAACCCCGGGGGCGATTCGCGCGTCTGGTCCAATACAGGCCAAACTCCCCGGGGGTACGATGCGCGTGCACGAAAACAGCCGGTTCCGCAACATCGCCACGCTGGCCGCGGTCGGCGTGCTCTCCGGCGTGATCGTGGCCGCCGCCGCGTTTCCCCTGGCCGCAGCCTCGGGGCTGGTCGCGAAGGCCGGCGCCGCCTCCTTCGACGAGCTGCCGGCGAGCTTCACCGTCAAGCAGGCGCCGCAGGCCACCCAGGTGTTCGCCCGCGACGGCAAGACCCCGCTCGCCACCTTCTACGACGAGAACCGCAAGGACGTCCCGCTCTCGGCGATCGCGCCGACCGTGCCGCAGGCCCTGGTCGCGGCCGAGGACCAGTCGTTCTACCGGCACAACGGGGTCGACGTGCGGGGCCTCGCGCGGGCCGTCGTGGTAAACAAGGCCACCGGCGCGCAGCAGGGCGGCTCGACGCTGACCATGCAGCTCGTCCGGATGCTGGCCACGTACTCGGCCACCGACCCGCAACAGGTCGTGGACGCGACCGAGAAGAGCACGGCCCGCAAGATCAAGGAGAGCCGCCAAGCGCTCGCGCTCGACAAGGAGCTGGGCAAGAACGGCGTGCTCGAGCGGTACCTCAACCTCGCGCCGTACGGGCACAGCACCTACGGCATCTACGCCGCGTCGATGTACTACTTCGGCAAGACACCCGACAAGCTGAACCTGTCGGAGTCGGCGCTGCTGGCCGGCGTGATCCGGGCCCCGAGCGTGTACGACCCCATGGACCCCGGCCAGCGGCCGCAGACCCTCGACCGGCGCGACTGGGTCCTCGACCAGATGGTCAAGACCGGCGCGATCACCGCCGCCCAGGCCGCCGAGGCCAAGACGGCGGAGCTGACCTTCGTCGGCAAGTCGCCGAGCAACGGCTGCACCACGACCAGGCCCAACGACTGGGGCTTCTTCTGCGACTACTTCCAGCGCTGGTGGCTGGAGCAGGAGGAGTTCGGCAGCACGACGTACGACCGGGAGCGGCGGCTGCGCGGCGGCGGCTACCGGGTGGTGACCTCGCTGGACCCGGCGGTGCAGAAGGCCGCCATGACGAACGTGACCGAGCGGCTCGGCGTCGAGAACAAGGAGGCGCTGATGGTGGCCGCGGTGGAGCCCGGCACCGGCCGGGTCCGCGCGCTCGCCACCAACCGGATCTTCGGCATCGACGACCCGGCCAAGCCCCGGAACAAGCCGCACAGCAACCCGACCGAGGCCGCGCGCGGGGTGCGCGGCACGTACCCGATCACGACGAACCCGCTGATCACGGGCGGCGGCGGCGTGCACGGGTACCAGGCCGGCTCCACGTTCAAGATCTTCCCGGCGGTGGCCGCGCTGCAGCAGGGCTTCCCGCTGGCGACGGAGATCAACGCGCCGCAGGTCTACCGGTCCGGGTACTACGCGCCGCAGGGCCAGCCCGGTTCGTGCTCCGACGTGCCGCGGTACTGCCCCACGAACGACAACTCGAGCATGGCCGGGCTGCACGACATGTGGAGCGCGTTCGGGCGGTCGGTGAACACGTACTTCGTGCCGCTGGAGGAGCAGGCGGGGGCGTACAACACGATCCAGGCGGCGAAGGCGCTGGGCATCCGCTTCCTCGCCCCGTCGGAGGCGGCGCACGCGGCCGACAAGGAGCAGGCCGACTCGTGGGGCTCCTTCACGCTCGGCGTCTCGGCCACCACGCCGCTCGACCTGGCCAACGCGTACGCCACCCTGGCGGCCGACGGCATGCACTGCGAGCCGACCCCGATCGAGGAGATCGTCGACTTCTCCGGCCAGAAGGTGACCGTCGGCGACCCGCGCTGCGACCGGGCGGTGAGCACGGAGGTGGCCCGCGGCGCGATCGACATCGCGCGCTGCCCGGTGGGCGACCAGTCCGCGTTCGGCAAGTGCCGCGGCGCGACGGCGGGCGGGGTCCGCGGCGTGGTGGGCCACCCGGTGGCCGGCAAGACCGGGACGACGGACGGCAACCGCACGGCCTCCCTGGTGGTTACGACGACCACGCTGGCGGTGGCCGGGATCATGGCGGACCCGGACTGGCCGGAGACGCCGGAGAACATGGACCACAACAAGATCAACCCAGCGGTGTACGAGACGCTGGCGGACGCCATGAAGGGCAAGCCGACCAAGGACTTCCCGGCGCCGTCGCGCGAGACCGTGTACGGCAACCAGAAGACGATCCCGAGCGTCGTCTGCGACTCGGTCGAGGACGCGACCGCGACGCTGGAGGAGGCCGGCTTCAAGGTCAAGGTCGACTCGCTGCCGGTCTCGTCGCGCTGCGCCGCCAGCACGGTCGCGTCGATGACCCCGAGCGGCCGCGGCCCGGCCGGCGCGACGGTGACCCTCCGGGTGAGCAACGGCGTGCCGCCGGCGAGCGTCAGCACGCCGTCGAGCCGCGCGGAGCCGACGGACCGGGAACGCGACGACGACCGTGACGGCGGCGGTGGCCGTGGCAACGGCGGTGACCGCGGCACGGGCACCGGCGGCACCGGTACGACCGGCGACCGTAACCCGGTGGAGGAGCTCCTCGACCGCATCCTGCGCTGAGCCGCACCGCGGCCCGTCAGTTGCCGGAGCCGGTGCCCTCCTCCATGCCGGACCAGCCGCGGGGGCTCTCCGGCTCGCGGCGGTCCTCGTCGCCGCCGGTGGTGACGTCGCTGTCGACGGCGGTCTCCGCGTGTTCGGCGGCGAAGTCGTCCTGACCCTCGGTCGGCTCGCCGTCGGCGGGCTGCCCGAGCGCGGGCCGCCGCTCCTCAGTCGCCATTCGTACCCCTATGCGCTTTTTGTGTTATTCGGCGTCGGCGCCGTCGCGGAGGCGGTTCGGGTCGACCTCGCGGCCCGGATGGCGGGCCAGGTACTCGGTCTCGAGCTCCGCGGTGCGCCGCAGGTGGTTGGCGAGTGCCGGGTCCGAACCGTGCCGGAGCGTGTCCAGCCGGGTACGGTGCAGGCTGCGCAGCTCCCGGATCACGTCGTCGTCGGAGAGCTCGCTCGGGTCGACGCCCACGTCCTCGCCGACGACGCTCACCGTCACGTCCACGGACTCGGTCGGTTCGCGCCCAAAGGATTCCGTCATGGCTTCGATACTGCCCATTTCCGGCCCCCGGTAACCGTGGATCACGCGGACTACGACGCGCCGTCGGAGTCCGGATCGCACGCCGGTACCCTCTTGGGGCATGAGGCGTCTGCTCACCCCGGGGATGCTGGCGCGGCATGCGCTGGCGATCGTCCTCGTCGGCGGCTTCCTGTGGCTCGGCTGGTGGCAGATCTCCCGCGCGTCGGCGGGCAACACCTTGAGCTGGGCGTACGCGTTCGAATGGCCGATCTTCGCCGCGTTCGTGGTGGTGATCTGGTTCCGCGAGGTCCGGTACGCCCTGCGCGCCGGCGGGGACCCGGAAGCCGAGCCGGCGACCCCGGACGAGCCGGAGCCGGCCGAGCGGCCCGCGACGGCCCCCGGGATCCGCCGCCCGATCCGCGTGGAGCGCCGCCCGGCGGTCCCGGCCACGGCGGCCGCACCGGACGCCGAGCTCGACGCCTACAACCACTACCTGGCCTGGCTCAACGCGAACCCGGACGCCCGCGCCTCGGACTACCCGGGTCCGGGTCGATAGGAAGGATCCCCCCGCACCATGCGCGCAGCACTCACCCGATACCGCGTGATCGCCTACATCGTCGGCGTCGTCCTGATCGCCCTGGTGGTCGTGGGCATGCCGCTGAAGTATCTCGGCGACGAGCCGGTCGTCGTGGAGACGGTCGGCCCGGCCCACGGATTCCTCTACATGGTCTACCTTGTCGCGGTCTTCGACCTCGCCCGCCGCACGAAGTGGTCCATCCAGCGCATGCTCCTGGTCATGCTCGCCGGCACGATCCCCTTCGTCTCCTTCTACGCCGAACGCAAGGTCACCCAGTGGGCGGCCGCGACAGACGGCCAGCCTTCAGGGCCTCACACAACGCCAGCCACGCGTCCGGAGGAAAGCGCAACACCGGCCCGGGGTCAGTAGCCCGAACGAGGACGCGGTCGGCCGTAACCGCCACATCGACACATTGGTTGGATTCGCAGTAGCTGCTGCGGCGCCAGGCGACGGTCATATCCATCGATACAATGTCGCATACGCTCCGTCACGTTGCGAAGAGTGACCGTCACCATGAGTGCGATCACTCATGGTGATTCACGTTTCATCCCGTGACGTCATTCCAACGGGCAGTTACTTCGCAGTATCTGCGCGATTCGGCTTCCATTGTGGACGCTGAACCGATAACGTCCTACCCTGCGCGGCCCGTGGCCACACACAAGCCGCGCTGTTTGTGGTGCACTTACAGCCCTTAAGCCTGCGGAGACCTTGATGTCCGACAGTAACATCTCGCTGCCCATTTTCCGGCGCAGCTCACGTTGCGAAGCGGTCAACTGCGTCGAAGTTGCCACGCTAAGTGACGGCGCCGTGATGCGGAACTCCACCACGCCGGAGGTCCGGATCGCATTCGACGCCGCTTCCTGGCGCGGTTTCATCGCCGGCGTGGCGGCCGGCGAGTTCGACCTTCCCCGCTGAGCGATTTCAGTTTTCACGGCACGCCGGCGTCGCCGCCGGCGTGCCGTTCCTGTGCGCGGATGGCCGGCGACCTATAGACGGGTGTAGTGTTGCGCAAAGTGCAACCTGGCTAACCGCAATGTGCCACTTGGCCAGTCCCGACCCCGCATCTCCGACCGGAGGTCGCCGTGACGACGGTCCAGGGGCCCACCGCCGGCCGGCGCCGCCTGCGCACGGCCCTCCGGGCGGCCCGTGAACGCGCCGAGCTGACCCAGGATCACGTCGCCGAGGCGATGGACTGGTCCCTCAGCAAGCTGATCCGCATCGAGACAGGCCGGGTCAGCATCTCCACCAACGACGTCAGAGCCCTCCTCCAGCTCTACCGGATGGACGGCACGGCGGAGGCGGAGGAGCTGGTCGCGCTCGCCCGGGTGGCCCGGCAGAAGCCGTGGTGGCAGGAGTCCCGCACCGCCATCCCCGCGCATTACGCGCAGTACATCGGCCTGGAGACCGAGGCGTCCGCGATGCGCTGCTTCCAGTCCATCGTGATCCCCGGCCTGGTCCAGACCGAGGCGTACGCCCGTGCGGTCGTCACCAACCGCACTCCGGGCCAGATCCGCCCCGACGAGGTCGACACCCGCGTAGCCGTGCGGATGCGCCGCAAGGCCGAAATCCTCGACCGCGAGGAGCCGCCGCGGTTCGACATCATCCTCGACGAGGCGGTCCTGCGCCGTGGGATCGGCGGCCCGGACGTGCACCACGAGCAGCTCGAGCACCTGGTGGCGCTGGCCAACGCCCCGACCATCACCATCCAGGTCGTCCCCTTCTCCGCCGGCGCGGTCACGGCGGCCGGCTCGTTCGTCATCCTCCAGTTCCCGGACGAGGCCGATGGCGACGTGGTCTACCTGGAGAGCGCACTCCTGGAGAACTTCATCGAACGTCCCATGGAGACCGCGCCGTACCACAGCGAGTTCACCTGGCTCAGCTCGATCGCCCTCGCCCCCGCGGACTCCCTCGCCTTCATCGAGAAGGTCGCCGGCGAGCTGTGAGCCCGCCCGTCCAGCGCGCACCGCGACCGGCAGCGTGACCAGGTGCTCGGCGAGGATTACGCGGTGGCGGCGCGCCGGCTGTGGACGGTGCCGAAAAAAGGTCGCCGGCGAACGGTGAGTTCGCCGGCGACCCGCGCCCGTCCGCCGTGCGGGCGCTTCGTGGGGCTTGGCGGGCGTTACCAGGGGTAGAAGCTGGACACCGGGGTGGCGACGCCGCCCAGGCGGTCTGCCTCCTGGGCTCGGAGGAGGGCCCGGGTGACCTGGCCGTATTCGCGTTCCTCGTCCGAGCTGAACAGCAGCACCGTCATGCCGCGGTAGTCGCCCCAGAGTTCGTACGCCCGCGGTCGCATGCGGCGGCCGAAGGAGACCAGGGCGATCGGGACGAAGGCGGCGGCGCCGAGGAGCAGGACGGTGGTGGCGCTCAGCGCCGCGCCGCTGAAGCCCAGCGCGACGCCGACGCTGCCGAGGACGGCTCCCGTGACCAGGACCGAGCGCATGGTCAGGCGGTCGTGCGGGCCGCGCGCCGTCCGCAGGTTGGACAGGTCGCGGACCGGGAAACGGCGGCCGGCCACGACGAACGCCTCGCTGGTGACGAGGATGCCGGGCTGGCGGTAGAGCGGTGTCGGCGGCGCGGTGGACGATGCGATCGGTTGTGGGCGGGTTCCGTTCACGGGATGCCTCCAACAGCTCCGTGATCCGCGGTGCTCGATGGGACGACGAGCTGATGCCATTGTGCGAAACGCGAGCTAGTCGAGGGAAGGGCAGCAATCGGCCACCTGGCATTTTGGGATGCGGCGAGCCGCCGCGTAGCCGGGTCTTTGTCCAGCTCAGACCTGATATGCCCCGGCCCGGCGCGCCGTCCGATCCGGAAATTGCGACAAAGCGGCCGCCGCGTCACGCGGGACGCGGCGGCCGCCGGAAAACAAGGATCAGAGCTTCTCGTAGCAGGGTTTGTCCAACGTGTACGCCTTGGCGGTCGGCCCCTCGAACAGATCCTTCACCACGCTGACGCCCGTCGGCGCGGCCGGGTCCACCTTGGAGATCAGCGTCGACCGGACGGCGCCCTCGTTCGGGCCGGCGGCGTAGTTGCCGGCACCCTGCGGCAGCATCCCCTCGTAGTCCACCGAGGTCAGCGACTTCGCCGCGGCCGCGACACCGGCCCGGGTGAGGTCACCGGCGGCGACCGCCTTCTCCAGGGCGGCCTTCACCGGGTACGACCACACCCAGCCGGACGTCGCACCGTCGCTCGGCGTCGTGCCGGCCAGCGCCTCGCGCATCGCCTTGTGCCCCGGCGTGTCCGTGCCCCACGGACCCCACGGCCCGCTCTGCTCGTAGAGCGCGGTCAGCGCCGGCCCGGCCGGGCTCCTCAGCAGGGCCGGGTTCCACGTCGGACTCGTACCGATGAACCGGCCGGTGAACCCCCGGGAGGCCGCGGTGCCGACGATCGCCGCCGCGTCCGCCGGCCCGGTCGTGAGGATCACGACGTCCGGCTTCTGGGTGAGGATGGCCTGGATCGCGCCGGCCTGCTTGTCGGCGCCGGTGTCGGTCTGGACGGCGCTGAACTCGAAGCCCAGCGCCTCGGACGCGATCTTGGCACCGGCGGCGGCGTCGTCGCCGAAGTCGCCGGCCAGGTGCACCGCCATGACCTTCTTCGGGTTGTACGCCTCCTTGGCGTAGTCCAGCGCGTTCATCGACTCGATGCAGTAGTTGGCACCGGACTCCAGGATCACGTCCTCGAACGCGTACGCCGAGGTCCAGGCCGCCGGTGCCGCGATCACGTTGCTGGTCTTCATGTCCGGCAGGATCGCCGCCGTGGTCGGGGAGCCGAGGGTCTGCGCCAGCGCCAGCACGCTGCCCTTGATCTCCTGGTAGACCTGGTTCTGCACCTGCGGGTTGTACTTGTTGTCGCGGATGTACTTCGTGACGTCGACCTCGTAGTCGCCGATGCCCCCGTTCTGGTTGACGCGCTTCCAGAACGCCTTCTGCGCGTCGGTGATCGGCACGGCGAGGGCCCGGAACGGACCCTCGGTGAGGTCGGAGATGATGCCGAGATAGATGCAGCCCTTGTTCGGGTCGACCGCCTCCGGGCAGGGCTCGGAGGTGACGCCGACATCGGTCTTGATGCCGGACTCGTCGCTCTCCGTTTCGCCGCCGCGGCAGCCGCCGAGGGCGACGGCGAGGAGAACGACCGCGGAGACGGATGCCAGTCGCTTCATGCGCACCTCTTAGTAGGAGAAGGGCCAGGACTTCCAGTAGTTGCGCGCGCGGACCCACAGGCCGAACAGCCCGCGCGGCTCGAAGATCAGGAAGACGATGATCAGGACGCCGTAGAGGATCGACTCCACCTGGAGCACGTTCGGCACCTCGTTGGCGTCGGTGCTGATGAACGGCAGGACGTGCTGGAGCTCCCGGATGATCCGGGGCAGCAGCGTGATGAAGAACGCGCCGGCGATGGCACCCGAGATCGTGCCGGCTCCGCCGATGAGGACCATCGCGATGTACTGGACGGAGAGCAGCAGGCTGAACGAACTCGGGTCGACGAAGCCGGTGACGGTGAACAGCAGCGCACCCGCGCAGCCCGCGTAGAACGACGAGACCGCGAACGCGATCGTCTTGTACCGGGGCAGGTCGACACCGATCACGCCGGCCGCGATGTCGCGGTCCCGGATCGCGGTGAACGCCCGCCCCACCCGCGACCGCGCCAGGTTCCGCGCGGCCAGGGCGAAGACCACCAGCAGCGCCGCCATCAGCCAGAACAGCTTCTGGTCGCGGGTGTAACCCGGACCCGTGGTGGCGAGCGGGTAGCCGAAGAGCTCCAGCGTGGGTGCCGGCCGGCCCACGCCGACGCCGCCGGTCACCGCCGACCACTCGTTGAAGACGTGCTGGCCGATGAAGACCAGCCCGAGCGTGACGATCGCGAGGTAGAGGCCGCGCAACCGGGTCGCGAGCGGCGCGACGAGCACACCGGCGAGCCCGGCGACGATGCCCGCGGCCGGCAGCCAGACGAGGATGTTGGTGACACCGAGCCCCAGCGTGCGGCCGTCGGGGTCGCCGCTGACCACCGACGCGGTGTACGCCCCGACGCCCAGGAAGAAGGCGTGCCCGAGGGAGACCTGGCCGGCGTAGCCGGTGACGAGGCCGAGGCCGATCGCGCCGATCGCGGCGACGCAGCACGTGGCGAGCAGCTGCAGCTCCGGGTCGGCGAGCACGAAGGGCAGCACGGCGGTGACCGCGAGGAGCGCGCCGAACGCCACCCGGCGGGTGGTCGTCGGGAACAGCGACATCTCCCGGGCGTACGAGGTGAACAGCAGCGGCCTTCCGCGCGGGGCTCTGGTCGCGGCCGTCATACCCGCTCCACCTCCCGGGTGCCGAACAGCCCGTACGGGCGGACGAGGAGCACCAGCAGCATCAGCACGTACGGCGTGATCACCGAGACGTTCCCGCCGAGCCACGGCGCGTGGTTCTGGTACGTGGCGGCCAGCTCCTGCGCGACGCCGACCGCGAGCCCGCCGACGACCGCGCCGGGCAGCGAGTCGAGCCCGCCCAGGATGATCACCGGCAGGGCTACCAGCGCGGTGAGCCAGAGCGTGCCGTCGAAGCTGCCGCCGGCCGCGGCGAACGTGCCCCCGACCGCGGCCAGCGCGCCGGCGAGGGCCCAGCTGAGCGCGAACACCGCGCCGACCGAGACGCCCTGCGCCAGCGCGGCCTCCTGGTCGTCGGCCGCCGCCCGCATCGCGAGCCCCATCCGGCTGCGGCGGAAGAACGCGAAGAGCGCGGCGACCAGCAGCGTGGCGGCGACGAACGCGGCGATGTGGCGCTGCTCGACGCGGAGCGGTCCGAACTGGACGGTGGACAGGCCCCAGGGATCGTGCACGGAGCGGACGTCCAGGCCGATGAAGGCGTTGACCACGACCCGCACCGCCACGTCGACGCCGAGCGTGATGATCGCGACGACGAACGCCGGGCGGCCGACCATCGGCCGCACAGCGCCGCGCTCGATGCCCAGCGCCAGCAGCGCGGTCAGCGGCGCGGCGAGCGGCAGTGCGAGCCAGAAGCCGAGCGGCTCTGCGAGGTGGCTGACCAGCACGACGCCGGCGAGCATCAGGGCCGGCTGGGCGAAGCTGATCACCCGGGTGGCCTTGTAGATGATGACGAACCCGAGGGCCAGCAGGGCGTACCCGCTGCCCACGCCGACGCCGCGGAGCAGTCCCTCGACGAGCGCGGTCATGCCCGGGCCCCGGTGCGGTAGATGTCGTCCACCAGGTCCGCGAAGAGTTCGGCGACGGCGCCGCGGCGGACCTTCTGGGTGGCGGTCAGCTCGCCGTCCTCGTGGTCCAGCTCCTTGGGCAGCATCCGGAACTCGCGCACCTGCTCGACCGGGGCGTGCCGGCTGTTGACGTCGTCCACGATGGACTGCACCAGCGCGCGCACCTCGGGCTTGTGGGCGAGGTCGCGGTAGGTGGTGGAGGAGATGCCGCGCCGCTGGGCCCACTCGCTGACGGTGTCCCACTCGATGCCGATCAGCGCGGCCACGAACGGCCGCCGGTCGCCGAGGAGGACCGCCTCCTTGATGTACGGCGACGCCTTGAGCGCGTTCTCGATCTCGCTGGGTGCGATGTTCTTGCCACCCGATGTGATCATGATGTCCTTGGCGCGGTCCGTGATGCGGACGTGCGTGCCTTCGACCCACTCCCCCACGTCGCCGGTGCGCAGCCAGCCGTCGCGGGTCATCGTCGCCGCGGTCGCCTCGGGGTCGCGGAAGTAGCCGGCGAAGACGCCCGGGTGGCGCACCTGGATCTCGCCGACGTCCGGGGTGATGCGCAGCTCCACGCCGGTCTGCGGCTCGCCGACGGTGCCCAGCCGCACCCGCGAGGCCCGGTTGGTGGTGGCGATGCCCGCGTTCTCGGTCATGCCGTACACCTCGTGCATCGGCACCCCGATGCCCATGAAGAAGCGGAGCACGTCGGGAGCGATCGGGGCCGCGCCGGACGCGGCGTACCGCACGCGGGCCAGACCCATCCGTTCCCGCAGCGCGCGGTAGAAGAAAAGCCAGCCGGCGGCGTACGCGAGGCGGGTGCCGGCGGTATGGACCCCGCCGGTGCGGACCAGCGTCTCCCCGATCCGGTCCGCGACCCGCAGCCAGAAGCGGGCGGTGGCCCGCTTCAGCGGCGAGGCGCTGGCCAGCTTGATCGTGACGGTGGCGAGGATCTTCTCCCAGATCCGCGGCACGCCGAACAGGATCGTCGGCTGCACCTCGCGCAGGTTGGCCGGCACGGTCGCGACGGACTCGGCGAAGTTGACCTGCACGCCGGCGCCGGCGTTGAGCCAGGTCGTGAAGATCCGCTCGGCGACGTGGCAGAGCGGCAGGTAGGACAGGAGCAGGTCGTGCGGGCCGGGCGGCGGGTCCGAGAAGCCGTCGCCGGCGGCGGCCGTCCGGAGCGCGAAGTCCACGTTGGCGACCGAGAGCATCACGCCCTTGGGCGGCCCGGTGGTGCCCGAGGTGTAGATCAGCGTGGCGATGTCGTCCGGCGTCGCGGTCGCCATCAGGTCGTCGACCGCGTGCGGGTGGGCGGCGCGGTGCCGCTGGCCCAGGGCCAGCAGGTCGTCCCAGGCGAGCAGCGCCGGGTGGTCGTACCGGTGGCGGACGCCGCGCGGCTCGACGTAGACGATGCGCTCCAGGTCCGGGCAGCGGTCGAGGACGGCGAGCGCCTTGTCGACCTGCTCCTGGTCCTCGGCGACGAGGACGCGCGCGCCGGAGTGGGAGAGCAGGTGCGCCACCTCGGGCGGCGGGTTGGTCGGGTAGAGGCCGACCGACATCGCGCGGATGGCGACGCTCGCGACGTCGCAGAAGAGCCACTCCGGCCGGTTGTCGGCGTGGATCGCGACCCGGTCGCCCGGCCGGACGCCGAGGGCGAGCAGGCCGTGCGCGACGATCAGCGCGCGGTCCCAGTATTCGGCCCAGCTGATCTGCCGCCAGATGCCGTGGTGCTTGTCGCGCATCGCGACGGCGCCGGGCGTGGCCACGGCCCGGTCGCGGACCCGCGACGCGATCGTCGTGGTGCGCGTACGGGTGGTCACCGTCCCGGTCACGCCCGCTCCACCTCCCCCAGGTAGGCCCGGATCACGTCCGGATCGTGTTGGACCCGCTCGGGTGTGCCGGTCGCCACCGGCCGGCCGAAGTCGACCACCATGACCCGGTCGGCGAGGTCCATCACCAGGCCCATGTCGTGCTCGACCAGGAGCACCGGGATCCGCAGCTCGTCGCGGATGTCGAGGATGAAGCGGGCCATGTCCTCGGTCTCCTCGACGTTCATGCCGGCCACCGGCTCGTCGAGGAGGAGCAGCTTGGGCTCCATGGCGAGGGCCCGGCCCAGCTCGACCCGCTTCTGCACGCCGTACGGCAGGAGGCCCACCGGGAGGCGGCGCCACTGCTCGAGCTCCAGGAAGTCGATGATCTCCTCGACCCGCTCGCGCGCCGCGATTTCCGCGCGGCGGGCCCTGCCCACCCAGGCGAGCGCGGCGAAGGTGCCGTAGTCGAGGTGGTGGTGGCGGCCGAGCATCAGGTTGTCGAGCACGGTGAGGTTGGCGAACAGCTCGACGTTCTGGAAGGTGCGGGCCATGCCGAGCGCCGCGATCTGGTGCGGGCGGCGGCCGAGGAGGTCCGTGCCGTCGAAGACGACCCGGCCCGACTGCGGCCGGTAGACACCGGAGAGCACGTTGAAGATGGAGGTCTTGCCGGCGCCGTTCGGCCCGATGATGGCGAACAGCTCCCGCCGGCCGACGGTGAAGCTCACCCCGTCGATCGCGCGCACACCGGCGAAGCTGAGCCGCACGTCCTCCACGAGGAGGATGTGGTCGGTCATGACAACCACCGCTTGCGGCGCCGGTAGTGCTTGACGTCGCGGAACGACCGCCGCGCGTGGGTCGTCTCGCCCAGGCCCAGGTAGAACTCGCGGACGTCGTCGTCGGCCAGCAGGCGGTCGGCGGGCTTGTCGAGCACGATCCGGCCGGTCTCGAGCACATAGCCGTGCCGGGCGATCGAGAGCGCCATCGCCGCGTTCTGCTCCACCAGCAGCACCGCGGTGCCCGCGCGGTTGATCTCGAGGATGATCTCGCGGACCTGCTCGACCAGCCGCGGCGCGAGACCGAGGCTCGGCTCGTCCAGCAGCAGGTAGCGGGGATCGGCCATCAGCGCGCGTCCGATGGCGAGCATCTGCTGCTCGCCACCGGAGAGATAGCCGGCGGGCCGGCGGCGGCGCTCGGCGAGGACGGGGAACAGGCCGTAGACGCGGTCGAGGCGCTCCCGCAGCGCGCCGGGGTTGGTGTGCCCGCCGACGCGGAGGTTGTCGTCGACGGTCAGCTCACCGAAGATCCGCCGCCCCTCCATCACCTGGGCGAGGCCCCGGCGGACGATGGCGGCCGGGCGGAGGCCGTGGATCGGCGCGCCGTCGAGGGTGACCGAGCCCTTGGTCAGCGCGCCGTCGTGCACGCCGAGCAGGCCGGTGAGCGCGCGGAGCAGGGTGGTCTTGCCGGCGCCGTTGGCACCGAGCAGCGCCACGACGGCACCGCTCGGGACATCGAGCGATATGCCGCGCAGCACCAGCATGACGTCGTCGTAGACGACCTCGAGGTTTCGCACTTGCAGCACGGGGGCGGCTCCACATGTGGCGTACGTCACAGGGTGGAGGACATTTAACTACGTGATCAGAGCGCGTCGCTAGAGGCTCGACCAAGATTTTTGCACTGCCAATGAAATTTCTTTGGCGCGCTCCGCCCTGGGCTGGGAACATTCCGCCCTAAATCAATCGCTAACCGGATCGTTCGGCCGGCGGCGGCTTTGTGCTCGTCGAGGCCGGGGTTACCGTGTTGCTGCCGGTGTGGTCGTCAGCCATCCCCCCGGGTGGCACCGCGCCGGTGCCGCCGAGTCGCCCGGCCGCGTGGTCGCGGCCCGCCGCGGTCGTCCGTGGTGGTGGCGAATCGGGGACCCAACCGAGCAGTGGGGTGAGTCCGCGCGCGCCGCGGTAGGGCGATCTTCCCGCCCGAACCCGTCAGCTAACCCGGTAGGCGGCGATCGGAAGAAGGGTTTGCCTTTGTCGTCATCGGCACGGATGTCGCTGCGCGCGCTCGTGCTGGTCGCGCTCGCGATCACCATCGCCCTGCCCGCGGGTGCGGCGTCGGCCGAACCGTCGGCCGCCGAGCTCACGCAGAAGATCAACAAGGAGTCCGCCGAGCTGGAGAAGGTCGTCGAGGCCTACAACAAGCTCAACGAAGAGACCAAGGCCACGAAGGCGGAGGCCGCGAAGGTCGAGGAGCGCCTGAACCCGCTGCGCGAGCAGCTCGCGGACGCGGAGGCCGACGTGGGCACGATCGCCGTGGCGGCGTACCAGTCGGGCCGTCTCGGGACCGCCAGCGCGCTGCTCGGCGACAGCGACACGCTCCTGCCCCGCCTGGCGGCGCTCGACGTGCTGGCCCGCGAGCGGCAGACCGAGATCGAGACCTACGTCGCGACGCGCGACCAGCTCACCGCCGACCAGCGCCGCCTCGCCGCCACCCGCGCGCGGCAGGACGCGCAGGCCAAGGAGCTGGCGGCCCGGAAGAAGAAGATCGAGGCGGATCTGGACAAGCTGTACGATTTGCGCCGCCAGGCGTACGGCTCGGCCACGTCGAGCGGCTCGTCGTACTCCGGGAAGATCCCGTCCGTGTCCGGCAAGGCCGGCGTGGCGGTGCGGTACGCGTACAACGCCATCGGCACGCCGTACGTCTGGGCCGCCGACGGACCCAACGGCTACGACTGCTCGGGCCTCACGCTCGCCGCCTGGCGCGCCGCCGGCAAGTCACTGCCCCACAACGCGGCGATGCAGTGGAACACGGTCGCGCACATCTCCCGCGGCTCGCTCCAACCGGGCGACCTCGTCTTCTACAACGGCCTCGGCCACGTCGCGCTCTACGTCGGCAACGGCCAGGTCATCCACGCGCCGACCTTCGGCGAGTCGGTGAAGCTCGCGAAGGTCGACATGATGACGCCGTACGGCTACGGCCGCGTCCGCTGAACACGGGAAAGCGGGCCTTCCGGCGCTGTCGCCGTGGGCCCGCTTTCCCGGTGTACGACCCGTGTTACGCCGCCTGGAGGCCCTCCGCCCGGGCCAGCTCGCGCAGGCGGCCGAGCGCCTGGATCTCCAGCTGGCGGATCCGCTCCCGTGAGAGCGAGAACCGCGACGCCACCTCGGTGAGCGAGTGCTCGCGGCCGTCCTCGAGCCCGTACCGCGCGCGCATGATGCCGGCCGAGCGGTCGTCGAGGTGGTTGAGCAGACCCTCGATCCGCTGCCGCTCCAGCGCGCTCAGCACGACGTCCTCCGGCGACGGCGCGTCGTTGTCGGCCACCAGGTCGCCGAGGTTGGTGTCGCCGTCGTCGCCGACGGGAGTGTCGAGCGAGACGGTGTCCTGCGACCAGCGGACCAGCTCGTGGACGCGCTCGACCGGCACGCCGAGCGCCACCGCGATCTGCTCCGGCTCCGGGTCGGAGCCGAGCTCGCGGGTGAGCTGGCGGGCGACGTTGCGCATCCGGTTGACGTCCTCGACGAGGTGCACGGGCAGCCGCACGGTGCGCTCCTGCTGGGCGATGGCCCGGCTGATCGCCTGGCGGATCCACCACGTCGCGTACGTCGAGAACTTGAAGCCGCGCTCGTAGTCGAACTTCTCGACCGCGCGGACGAGACCGGTGTTGCCCTCCTGGATCAGGTCGAGCATCGGCATGCCGGAGCGCACGTACCGCCGGGCGATCGAGACGACGAGCCGCAGGTTGGCCCGGATGAACAGGTCCTTGGCCCGCTCGCCCTCGACGACCAGCCGCTCCAGCTCCTCGCGCTTGACCCCCTCGGGGATCGTGCCCTCGTCGAGCAGGTGCTCCGCGTAGAGGCCGGCCTCGATCGACTTGGAGAGCTCCACCTCCCGGGCCGCGTCGAGCAGCGGCGTCCGGGAGATCTCGTGCAGGTAGACGCCGACCAGGTCGCGCTCTTCGGCGACCTCGTCCGTGCGCATCACGATGTTGTTCTCCA
>Ga0164243_10004047_pt1 | contig 23135 bp, 25 predicted proteins | sample OricompcompostOP_FD_108781 | JGI IMG/M metagenome (GOLD analysis project Ga0164243, IMG submission 108781) | Organic Plus compost microbial communities from Emeryville, California, USA - Original compost - Organic plus compost (OP) | ecosystem: Engineered > Solid waste > Mixed feedstock >...
CCCACACCGACCAGCCCGAGCTCTTCTGAACCGAGCCGTCCTGTCCGGTCCGGCGCGCCCCGTCGACAGCCGGTGGAGCTACCGGCAGCCGGCAGGGACGGCCGAGCGGTCGCGGCCCCGGATGCGGCGCCCGCTCACCAGGTCGGTGCTGATCGTCACCCACTGGTCGCTCTGCTCGGCCACCCACGACGTGAGCGCGAGATCAGCGAGCCGCCGCACGTCCTCCGGCGCGGCCAGCACCGAGGCCGACCCCCGCACCAGGACGCTCCACGCCTCACCGGTCTCCGCGTCGTACTGGTCGGCCTCGAAGGCCACCACCGCACCGGCGAGGGCGGCATCGAGCTTGCTGCCCGCCGCGGTCCGCATCACCAGGCGGTCACCGTCGACGGCGAAGTTCACGGGCAGCACGACCGGGAGCGCGCTCATGGAGAGGCCGATCCGGCCCACGGGAACGGAGCGGAGCAGATCGAAGCACTCCTCCCGGGAGAGCACCTCGAAGCCGTTGCGGTCGAGCTCCATGCGCTCCATCGTCTCGGCGTCGGCGATCGGTCACTAGGGCCGAACGTCCCCCACGACCTCCCCGTTGGCACGGGCCGGTCGGCACGTACACACCGGGGTCCACCGGCCAGCCCACGGGTCGGCCACCGCGCCACCGGTACCGTGGCGCCATGCCCGCCCCGCTGCGACCGATGAAGGCCGCCAGCGCTTCCGACCTGCCCCGAGGCCCGGGCTGGTCCTACGAGGTCAAGTGGGACGGCATGCGCATCGTCACCGTCATCGAGGACGGTCAGGTGGAGGCGTGGGCGGCAAGCGGCGCCGACGCCACCACCCGCTTCCCGGAGCTGCAGGCCCTGGCCGGCCCCCTCTCCGGCCGCGGCCGGGTGATCCTCGACGGCGAGGTCATCGCCCCCGACCCCACCACCGGCCGGCCCGACTTCGGTCGCCTCCAACCCCGCATCCAGGCCGCGTCGCCCGCCGCGGTGGCCCGCATCGCCGCCGAGGTCCCGGTGAGCTACGTCGTGTTCGACCTCCTCGAGGTCGACGGCCACCCACTGCTCGACCAGCCGCTGGCGGAGCGCCGCGCCCTGCTGGAGCAGACGGTCGAGCCGGGCCCGGGATGGTTCGTCGCCGCCGCCCACGACGACGGTCCCGCCCTGCTCGCCGCGGTCGACGCCCAGGGGCTCGAGGGCGTGGTCGCGAAGCGCCTCGACAGTCGCTACGAGCCGGGCCGCCGGTCGCCGGCCTGGGTGAAGGTGAAGGTGCGACGGCACCAGGAGCTGGTGGTGGGCGGCTGGCTCCCCGGCACCGGTGCTCGGGCCCGCACCTTCGGCGCTCTGCTGCTCGGCTACCACGACCCGCCGGCCGAGGCGGGCGCACCCGCCGGTCCCCTGCGCTTCGCGGGACGAGTCGGCACCGGCTTCAAGGACGCCGTGCTGCGCGACCTGCGGGCCCGACTGGAGGCGACCGAGGTCGACGCCTGCCCGTTCGACCCTCCCCCACCCCGCGACGTCGTGCGGGTGGCCCGGTGGGTCCGGCCCGAGCTCGTGGTCGAGGTGGCCCACGCCGAGTGGACCGCCGACGGCGTGCTGCGGCACCCCTCGTTCCTGGGCGAGCGGGTCGACAAGCCCGCCGACGAGGTCGGTCGCGCCCCGTAGCACCGGCACCGCGGGCTGCGTCCACGGCGCGATGCTGTCGCCGTGCCGCACGAGCCCGTGACCAGCGAGGACGCCGACCTCGTCGTCCTGCGCGTGCCGGCCGACCCGGGCTACGCCCGGGTGGTCCGCCTGGCCGTGAGCGCCTACGCCGTCCGCCTGCGCCTCGTGCCCGCCGAGATCGAGGACCTGCGCCTCGCCGTCGACGAAGCGCTGATCCTGCTCCTCGGCCGTCGCTCCGACGGCCGAGGGCCCCAGGCCCAGGCCCAGGCCCACAGCGAGCCCATGGTGACCCTCACCCTCGACGCGCCCGGCGGCCACCCGCCGGTGCTGGTGGGGTTGCGCCTCGACCCCACCCCCACCACCGGGCCGGACGACCCGTCCGCCCTCGCCCGGTTCAGCGAGCTCATCCCCGCCGGCGTGGGCGTGCGCGCCGTCGACGCCACCGCCGGCGTCGTCGAGCTCCAGCTCCCGGCCGAGTAGGGCCGGACCCGGTCGCCGCAGGTGCGGCCCCGGCGCCGGGCACCGGTCCGGGGCGGTCAGCGACCGGTGTGGCCGAAACCGCCCTCGCCCCGGTGCGACTCACCCAGGTGGTCGAAGTCGTCGACCACCTGCAGCACGGCGTGGGCCACCTGCTGGATGACGAGCTGGGCGATCCGCTCCCCCCGCCGCACCTGGAACGGCTCGGCCGGATCGGTGTTGACCAGCAGCACCTTCAGCTCGCCCCGGTAGCCGCTGTCGATCAGGCCCGGGGTGTTGAGGCAGGTCACCCCGTGGTTGAGGGCCAGACCGCTGCGGGGCTGGATGAACCCGGCGTGGCCCTCGGGGATGGCCACCGCCACCCCGGTGGGGACGAGGGCCCGACCGCCACCGGGCGGGAGCAGCACGTCCTCCCGGGCCACGAGGTCGAGGCCGGCGTCGGCGGGGCGGGCGTACGCGGGCAGCGGCAGGTCGGGGTCGAGCTTCATCACGGGGACGTCGAGCACGGGCGGATCGTAGGCACGCCGTAGGATCGCCTGGTGCTCGCCTGGATGGACCTCGAGATGACCGGACTCGATCCGGCCCGCCACGTGATCGTCGAGATCGCCACGCTCGTCACCGACGACGACCTCAACCTGGTGGCCGAGGGCCCCGACCTGGTGATCCACGCCACCCCCGACGAGCTCTCGCGGATGGACGACGTCGTGGTGGCCATGCACACCCGCAGCGGCCTGCTCCCCGCCATCGAGGCCTCCACCGTCACCCTCGAGGAGGCCGGGGCCCAGACCCTCGCCTTCCTCAAGGAGCACATCCCCGACGCCCGCAGCGTGCCGCTCTGCGGCAACAGCATCGGCACCGACCGGCGGTTCCTCGCCGCCCACCTGCCCGAGATCGAGGAGTACCTCCACTACCGGTCGGTCGACGTGTCGACGATCAAGGAGCTCATCAAGCGGTGGAACCCGGCGCTGCTCGACGGCGCCCCCCGCAAGTCGGAGGGCCACCGCGCCCTCGACGACATCCGGGAGAGCCTCGAGGAGCTGCGGTACTACCGCGACGCCTTCTGCGTCACCGCCGAGCCCGGTCCGGTCGTGCCCGCCGACGGCCGCCGTTAGAGTCGACCTCCGTATGGGGGACAGCCACGACCACTCGCCGCCGACCACCCGCCCGCGCAAGCAGGAGCAGGAGGAGGCGAGCGAGGAGATCACCGAGGTGGCGCGGGGCATCCTCCGGCTCCAGCTGCCCACCGACTTCACCGGCCTCGGGCACGTCAACACCTACGCCATCGAGGACTCGCGCGGCTTCACCCTGGTCGACCCCGGGCTCCCGTCCGAGGAGTCCTGGGTGGCGCTGCAGCAGCGGCTGAAGGCGGCCGGCATCCCCCTCTCCCGGGTGCACACCACCTACATCACCCACTCGCACCCCGATCACTTCGGTGGCGCCCACAAGCTGGTGGAGGAGGCCCACGCCGACGTCCTCACCTCCACCATGTTCCGGCGCTGGACCGACCTGCTCGATCTCGACGAGACACCCCTCGAGCCTCTCGACCCGGCCGACGCCACCGAGGGCGGCGCCCTCCTCGACGCCGTGGCCAACGCCGACGAGGAGGAGATGGAGCGGGACTTCCCCGGCTTCAAGGCGTTCCGCGACCGCGTCCGCCAGGCCGTCGCCGACGGTCGCATCGAGGAGGCGTCGTGGATGAAGGCCCCGCGGCCGACGATCGTCGTCGACGACGCCCAGACGGTCCGCCTCGGCGACCGTGACTGGGTGGCCGTGTTCACCCCCGGCCACACCCACGACCACCTCTGCATGTGGTCCCCCGAGGACGGCGTGCTGCTGTCGGGCGACCACGTGCTGCCCACCATCACGCCGCACATCGGCGGGTTCATCGGCGGCGACCCGCTCGCCGCCTACCTGGCCAACCTCGACAAGGTCGCCGCCCTCGAGGGCGTCACCCGGGTGCTGCCCGCCCACGGGCACCCCTTCGACGACCTGGCCGGGCGGTGCCGGGCCATCCAGGACCACCACGCCCACCGGCTCCAGCAGCTCGCCGACGCGGCGGGCACCGTCGGGTGGGCCGCCGTGCCCCGCTGGTCCGAGGAGCTCTTCGTCGAGCGCAGCCGGGGGCCCATGGCCGACAGCGAGACCGCCGCGCACCTCGAACACCTCCGCCTGGCCGGTCGAGCCGAACGGCGCGAGGGCGCCGACGGCTACGAGTACCACGTCCTGACCTAGCCGGAGCGGCCGGTAGCGTTCGGCCATCGACGCCGCCGCCCCCACCGCGCGAGAGCTGCTGCGCGACCGATCGGTCGTGGCGTTGCTGTGCACCCAGCTGGCGGCGTCCACGGCGGCGCTGGTGCAGGTCACCACCCTGGGCAAGCAGCTCTTCGACATCACCGGGCGCGACCTCGACCTCGGGCTCCTCGGGCTGGCCGAGTTCCTCCCGGCGATGCTCCTGGTCGCCGTCACCGGGTCGGCTGCCGACCGCTTCGACCGACGCCGCCTGGTCACCCTGGGCCTCAGCGGCGAGGCCCTCGCCGCCGCCGGGCTCGCCTGGTACGCGGCCACCGACGGCCGGGAGACCTGGCCCATCTACACCCTCGTCGTCTCGTTCGGTCTGGCCCGGGCGTTCACCACCCCGGCCCTGCGGTCGTTGCCGCCCGACATCGCCCCGGCGGGCGGGCTGCCCCGCCTCATCGCCTTCGGCGCCGGGACCTGGCAGACCGCCGCGATCGTCGGGCCCGTCCTCGCCGGGTTCCTCTACGTGGTGTCGCCGGCCGCCCCGCTCGTGGCGTGCGTGGCGATCACCGGCACCGGAGCGGTCCTGATCCGGTTCGCCCGCCCCCGACGGGCCCACGTCGTCGGACCTCCGTCGCTCACCGGCCCGGAGGCGGCGGCCCTGGTGGACCTCGGGGACGAAGCCCGGCCGGCCGAGACCGTGGACGCCGTCGGCGAGGCCTTCGCCGGCGTCGCCGACGATCCCGCCCCGCCCGCCGGCCGGCGCGGCCGCCTGCACGAGGCGTTCGAGGGGCTGCGGGTGATCCGGCGCAACCCGGTGCTGCTCGGCGCCATCTCGCTCGACCTGTTCGCCGTGCTGTTCGGCGGGGCGGTGGCCCTGCTGCCCGCCCTCGCCGAGAACCGCCTCGGGGTCGGCGCGGTCGGGCTGGGATGGCTCCGGGCCGCCACCGGGATAGGTGCCGCCGTCGTCACCCTGTGGCTGAGCGCCCGGCCCATCACCCGTCACGTGGGCCGCACCCTCTACCTCGTGGTGGCGCTGTTCGGCGTGTTCACCGTGGTGCTCGGCGTGACCCGCAGCTTCGCGGTGGCCTTCGTGACCCTGCTGCTGCTCAGCGCCGCCGACTCGGTCAGCGTGTTCATCCGCTCGACCCTGGTGCCGCTGGTGACGCCGAGCCCGGCGCGGGGCCGGGTCATGGCGGTCGAGGGCGTCTTCCTCGGCGCCTCCAACGAGCTGGGGGCGTTCGAGTCGGGCGTCGCCGGTCAGGTGCTGGGCACCTCGGGCGCGGTGGTGGCCGGTGGGGTCGCCACCCTCGGCGTGGTCGGGGCGTGGACCGTGCTGTTCCCTGCCCTCGGCCGCATGGACCGCTTCCCCGACCGCCCCCCGGACTGACCCGTCAGGGGACCGACCAGGCGCCCTTGGCGGTCTTGCCGGTGACGCGGCCCTCGGCGGCCAGCTTCAGCAGGTGGGCGTGCACCGTGCGCTGGGCGACCGGGACGAGCTCGGGGTCGAGGTCGACGTAGATGCGCTCGACCAGCTCGGGGATCTTGGCCGTGCCCGCGGCGGTGAGGGTGTCGAGGATCTGCTGCTCGCGCTCGAGGCGGTGCTGGATGTACCAGTCGATGCGGTCCTTGGGATCGTCGATCAGGTGGCCGTGGCCGGGGGCGATCGACCGCAGCCGCAGCTGGCGGATGCGGGCGAGGGACTCCAGGTAGACCGCCATGTCGCCGTCCGGCGGCGAGATCACGACGGTGGAGCCGTCCATGACGTGGTCACCGGAGAACAGCATCCGCTCCTCCTCGAGGAAGAAGCAGAGGTGGTTCGAGGCGTGCCCCGGCGTGTGGTGGGCGGTGAGGCGGAACTCGGTGGCCTCGACCTTGTGGCCCTGGCCGATCCGCTTGTCGACCTTCAGGCCGTCGCGGTTGCCGAAGGCGAGCACCTCGGCCCCCGTGGCCTCCCTCAGCGCCGCCGCCCCCGGCGAGTGGTCGGGGTGGGTGTGGGTGCAGAGGATCCAGCGGATGCGGTCGCCGCCGCAGCCGGTGACCGCGTCGAGGTGGGAGTCGTCCTCGGGGCCGGGGTCGATGACGGCGATCTCGTCGATGCCGACCAGGTAGGTGTTGGTGCCGGCCCCGGTCATCTTGCCGGGGTTGGGCGCCACGATGCGCCGCACGAGCGGCGACAGGGCACGGGCGACGCCGGGCACCAACGGCGGCGGAGGCGGGGCCTCGTCGGTGGTGACCGCGTCGGCCGCCCTCATCGGCCCGGTCCCAGCTCGATGGGCGGCCCGGAGTTGTCGGGCGAGCGGGTCGGGGTGACGTCGCCGACGTACTCCACGTCGACCACCGTGGCGCCGACGAACCGACCCCGGCCAGAGCCCGGGAAGGTGCCTCCCCGCGACCAGCGGCGGATCAGCCGGGCCCGCACGACGTGGCGCACCGGGGGGACGAGCAGGAGCAGCCCGACGGCGTCGGTGACGAAGCCGGGGACGAGGCACAGCGCCCCGGCCACCACGAGGAGCCCGCCGTCGACGAGCTCGGTCGCCGGCACCTCACCACGGTTCACCGTGGCCTGCATCCGGCGCAGCACGCCCAGGCCCTCGCGCTTGACGAGCCACACGCCGAGCACGCTGCACGCCAGCAGCACGGCCAGCGCCGGGAGCAGGCCGATGGCCCCGGCGACGGCCACGAGGGCGTAGAGCTCGACGAGCGGGACGACCACGAACAGGAGCAACAGCAGGCCGACCATGGATCTCCAGGCTACAGGCCGGACCCCGTTTCTCCCGGGCGGACGTCACCGCGGGGCCGGGTCCCGACAGGGAGCGTCACCGGAAAAAGCCCCGGCGCCGGGTCGGACAAGCCGTCCCCGGCGCCGGGTACGCAGCGATCGTCCGTCCCCCCGAACGGACGTCGCAGGCGTGGGAGCGTCAGCCCGCTCTGGTGGTGAGCAGCTGCTTGCGCTCCAGTTCGTTGAGCCCTCCCCAGATGCCGTGCGGCTCCCGGATCGAGAGGGCGTAGTCGAGGCACTCGCGGCGCACGGCGCACGAGGTGCAGATCTCCTTGGCCCGCCGTTCGCGGTTGAGCTTGTCCTCCTTGCGCTCGAACTGCGGCGGCGGGAAGAACACCGTGGCCTGGGGGCCCCTGCAGGCCGCCTTGAGCTGCCAGTTCTCTTCGATCCGCTGCGCACTCACGTCGGCGAGGCCTCCCTTCGGAGGGGGACCGTACAACCGACCTTCCGCGGTGGCAAGGAAAAAGTGCGACAAATGTCACGCGGCGGCGAGGCCCGGTCCGGGACCCGCCCGGGTCACCCCTCGGCGGTGGGCTCCTCCGCGGACCCGTCGGTGCGCTCTTCCGGGTCGGTGCCTGACCCGCCGCCCTTGCGGCGACCCGAGCGGTCCCGGTAGTCGCGGGCACCGCCTTCCTCGGGCTCGACTTCCAGCACCAGGCCGTCGATGCCCACCACCCGGACCCGATCGAGCTCGTCGATGGGGGTGGCCCGGTTGGTCGACGCCCGCCACAGGGCGTCGCGGATCTGCACCACCCCGTCCGGGTTCACGTCGGTGACCGCCCGGCCCAGCTCGCCGACCATCCACTCCCGACCGATCGTGGGGGTCGAGAAGCGGGTGCGCACCATCGACGGCATGCCCGCCAGGAACGTGAGCAGCACGCCGATGAAGGCCACGCCGAGGGTGACCCACGACAGCGAGTAGCCGTCGTAGATCGTGAACGAGCCGACGACGAAGAGCACGAAGCCGGCGCCGGTCCAGAAGCGGGGCACGCCCGTCTGCACGTCGACGGCGAAGGCCGCCATCGACAGGGCGATGAGGGCGACGCCCCACCAGCGCACGGGCAGGACGCCCAGGCCGTAGCCGGCCAGCACGAACGACCCGGCCCCGACGACACCGGCCACGCCGACCCCGGCGGTGAAGAGCTCGAACACGATCAGGGCGAGGCCGACGGCGAGCAGCAGGTACGCCACCGCGGGGCTGGCGACGGTGTGGAACAGCTGGGAGACCAGCGAGAGCTGGGCGAACCGCACCTGGGTGACCGGCTCCCGGCGGGTCTCGCCGTTGTCGGCGGTGACCTCGCGGGTCTCGACCTCGGGCAGGTTCACCAGGAAGTCGCCGATGGTGGGGGCGTCGAAGCTGGTGATGCCGAGGTCCCGCGCCTCCTGGGCGTTCACCGTGCGGTCGGCGATGGGGGCCAGCCGCTCGGTGTCGAGGCCTTCGGTGAGCGGGGCGCCGGCGTCACCGAGGCGGGTGCCGGGGGCCATGCCGACGAGGTCGGCCGCGCCCACCAGCTGGGCGGCCTCGCCGGTGAGGCTCGACCCCGACGGGCCGACCCAGACGTGGACGGGCACCGTGGAGGTGGAGATCCGCTCGAGCAGCTGCACGAAGCGGTTGTCGCTCACCACCACGCCGGTGGAGTTGGCCTGGAGGACCAGGGCGGTGGCGCCCTGCTCCTCGGCGTCGGCGACGGACTCCATCACGAAGTCGACGAGCACCGGGTCGAGCAGGCCGCTGACCTTCACGACCGCGACGAAGCCCACGACCTCCAGATCGACCGGCGCGGCGGTCGTGCTGGTCGTCTCGTTGTCCTGGGCGCCGGCGGCGGCCACCGGGCCGAGCACCCCGAGCAGGACGAGGAACGCGCCGAGCACGGTCAGGACGGCGCCCGTCCTGGGTAGTCTGCGCACGGCCTTCGTCCGAGGGGAACATGGACCCTGCGCAGTTCTTCGCAGCATCACGGGTGCTCATCGTTGCCGGGAAGGGGGGCGTCGGCAAAAGCACCGTGAGCGCGGCCCTCGCTCGGGCGGCCGCCCGGGCCGGCCTCTCGACCCTGATCGTGGAGATCGAGGGCAAGAGCGGCATCAACGGCCTGTTCGGCCGACCGCCCCTCGGCTACGAGGAGAGCGTGCTCCACCCCGGCGGGGGCCCGGAGGGGGCGGCCGACGTGCGGGGGCGCCTGCTGACCCCCGACGACGCCCTCCTCGAGTACCTCGAGGACCACGGGCTGCACCGGGTCACCCGGCGCCTGCTCTCCGGCGGTGCCCTCGACGTGGTCTCCACCGCGGTGCCGGGGATCCGCGACATCCTCGTGCTGGGCAAGGTCAAGCAGCTGGAGCGGGGCGGCGCGGCCGACCTGATCGTCCTCGACGCCCCGGCCGCGGGGCACGCCATCACGTTCCTGCGGTCGGCCCGGGGCCTGGTCGACGCCGCGCGGGTGGGCCCGATCAACACCCAAGCGGCCGAGGTGCTGGAGATGCTCACCGACCCGGCGCGCTGCCAGGTCGTGCTCGTCACCCTCCCCGAGGAGACCCCGGTGAACGAGCTGGTCGACACCGCCTACAGCCTCGAGGACGAGGTCGGGGTGAGCCTCGGTCCCGTCGTCGTGAACGCTCGCTACCCGGCCCTCGCCGGCCTCGACGGCGACCCCGCCGCCCTGGCCGCCGGCACCCACCCCCGGCCCGGCCCCGGCGAGGTGGCGGCCATGGCCGAGGCCGCCGCCTTCCGAGCCCACCGGGCCGCCCTCCAGGGCGAGCAGGTGGCCCGCCTGGCTGCCGCCCTCCCTCTCCCCCAGCTGGTGCTGCCCTACCTCTTCTCGACCGACCTCGGGCTCCTGGAGCTCGAGCAGCTGGCCGACGTCGCCCTGGAGGGCATCGCCGACCTCGAGGCCCTCCCCGACCGATGACCCCGGCCCCCTCCCCCCTCACCCCGCACCCCCCGTCCGACGACCCCCTCGGGCGCCTCCTCGACGAGCGCGCCGTGGTGGTGTGCACCGGCTCGGGCGGGGTGGGCAAGACCACCACGGCGGCGGTGCTGGCGATGGAGGCCGCCCACCGCGGCCGTCGGGCCTGCGTGGTCACCATCGACCCCGCTCGCCGCCTCGCCGACGCCATGGGCCTCGACGGGCTGACCGACGTGCCCGCCCGCGTCGAGGGGCCCTGGTCCGGCGAGCTGTGGGCCACCATGCTCGACACCAAGGCCACCTTCGACGCCCTGGTGCGCGCCCGGGCGGGCTCGCCCGAGCAGGCGGAGCGGATCCTCGCCAACCGCTTCTACCGCAACATCTCCGGCTCGCTCTCGGGCACGCAGGAGTACATGGCGATGGAGAAGCTGTACCAGCTCCACGGCGAGGACGGCTTCGACCTGGTCGTGGTCGACACGCCGCCGACCCGCAACGCCCTCGACTTCCTCGAGGCCCCCCGCCGGCTCACCCGGCTGCTCGACCACCGCCTCTACCGGTTGCTGGTGTCGCCCGGGCGAGGCCTCGGCCGGGCCGTCAACGTCGCCGCCCAGACCTTCCTGCGCACGGTGTCCCGGGTGGTCGGCGCCGAGGTGGTCGACGACGCCATCGAGTTCTTCGCCGCCTTCGAGGGCATGGAGGACGGCTTCCGCGCCCGGGCCGGCGCGGTCGTCGACCTGCTTGAGTCCGAGGAGACCGCCTTCGTGCTGGTGACCGCCCCCCGCCGCGACGTGGTGGAGGAGGCGACCTACTTCGCCGATCGGCTGGCCGAGGCGGGCATCGCGGTGCGGGCCCTGGTGGTCAACCGGGTGCACCCCCGCTTCGGGGAGGCGTCACCCGCGGTCGCCCGCCAACGGGCGGCCGCCCTGGCCGGCACCCCGCTCGAGCCGTTCGCCCGGAACCTGGCCGACTTCGCCGCCGTGGCCGCCACCGAGGACGGTCACCTCGAGGGCCTCACCGGCCGGGTGGCCCCGGCGCCGGTGGTGCGGGTGCCGTTCCTCGACACCGACGTGCACGACCTGGGCGGGCTCGACCGCATCGCCGCCCACCTGTTCCCCGACGCTGCCCGACGAGCGGGCGCCGCCGCGCCGTCGGGCCCGGCGGACGGCGCGGACCCGACGCCCTAGTCGACCGGGTCGAGGAGGGCGGCGGCGGCCGCCTCGAGGGTCTCCTCGACGGCGACGATCCGGTCGAAGCCGGTGGTGTGGAGCAGGCGGGTGAGGGTGGGGCGGCTGCAGGCCACGGCGACGTCGCCGTCGGATTCGCGGGCCCGGCGGATCCCTCCGATGAGGGCCCCCAGGCCCGAGGAGTCCATGAACGGCACCGAGGACAGGTCGATCAGCAGGCGAGGCGTGGTGGCCAGCTCGGCCAGCGCGTCACGGAACTGCCCGACGGTGAAGGCGTCGAGCTCCCCCACGGGCCGGCACAGGGTGTAGCGCTCGTTCTGCTCCACGACGATCTCCAGCAAACCGAGCCCTCCTCCGGCGTCCCCCGCCCGACGCGGGAGGCGGATGGTAGCGGCGCCCCCCGGCACCGACCACAGACCTCCGACCGGGCCGGTGGTCCCGACCGGTGCCGGTTGGGCCACCCGCGCACGCTCTTGTAGCCTCGCCCCCGTGCCGACCGTGCTCCTCGCCACCGACGCCGACTGGATCCTCGACGAGGTCGACGCGGCCCTCGCCGACAGCACCACCACCGTGTACCGGGTGCGGCAGGGGCTCGACGTGCTCGAGGCCATCGACCAGGTCCATCCCGACCTCGTGATCCTCGACGAGCAGATCGGCAACATGGGTGGCCTGGCCACCCTGTCGGCCATCCGCAACGCCGAGGGCGTCGACCGCATCCCCATCACCGCCGTGCTGGTGCTGCTCGACCGGGCCCACGACGCGTTCCTGGCCCGCCGGCACGACGCCGACGGCTACCTGGTCAAGCCGCTCGACTCGCTGCGGCTGCGCCGGGCGGCCGAGGTGCTCCTCTCCGGTGAGGCCTACGAGGAGCCGATCGACCTCGGCACCGGTCAGCCGGCCGACATCACCATCGTCGGCTGAGCGGCGTCCGTCCGGTTTCGTGGGCTTCCCGCCGGCCGGGTAGGGTGACACCCCGCTACGGGCTGTAGCGCAGTTTGGCAGCGCGCCTCGTTCGGGACGAGGAGGTCGTGGGTTCAAATCCCGCCAGCCCGACCATCGCAGCACGATCCGGACCCCTGCGGCACCCCGCCCAGGGGTCCTTTCGCGCCGGGGCGCGCCACGGCCCGCTCCGGGGAGCGGGCCGCGGGACGACGCAGGCGCGAGGAGGGGTCAGCCGCGACGGCTGAGCAGCTCCTCGGCGATCTGGACGGCGTTGAGGGCGGCACCCTTGCGCAGGTTGTCGCCCGACAGGAACAGGGCGATGCCGTTCTCCAGCGTGGGATCGACCCGGATGCGGCCCACGAAGGTGGGATCGACGCCCGCCGCCTGGAGCGGCGTGGGGATGTCGGCCAGCTCGACGCCGGGGGCCTTGAAGAGGATCCGGCGGGCGTCCTCGGCGCTGATCGGCTCGGCGAAGCCGGCCGAGATCGAGAGGGAGTGCCCGGTGTAGACCGGCACCCGGACGCAGGTGGCCATCACCTTGAGGTCGGGCAGCTCGAGGATCTTGCGGCTCTCGTTGCGGAGCTTCTGCTCCTCGTCGGTCTCGCCCAGGCCGTCGTCGACGAGGCTCCCGGCGAAGGGCACCACGTTGTAGGCGATCGGGGCGGGGAGCTTCACCGGGGCCGGGTAGTCGACCGCGCTGCCCGACATGGCCAGCGCCGGGGCGCCGTCGCCGATCTTGCGGACCTGCTCCTCGAGCTCGGCGGTACCGGCCAGGCCGGCGCCCGACACCGCCTGGTAGGTGCTCACGACCAGCGTGCGCAGCCCGGCCTCGGTGTCGAGCGGCTTCAGCACCGGCATGGCGACCATCGTCGTGCAGTTGGGGTTGGCGACGATGTTCTTGGGGATCGAGTCGAGGGCGTGGGCGTTGACCTCGGGCACCACCAGGGGCACGTCCGGGTCCATCCGCCAGGCCGACGAGTTGTCGACCACCACCGCGCCCGCCTCGGCGACGCGGGGGGCGAGGGCCTTGGAGGTGGCGCCGCCGGCGGAGAAGAGGACCACGTCGAGCCCGGAGTAATCGGCGGTGTCGGCGTCCTCGACCTCGACCTCGCCGTCGGCCCAGGGCAGGCGACGGCCGGCCGAGCGCGACGACGCGAAGAGACGGAGCTGGGAGACGGGGTACTGGCGCTCGGCCAGGACCGAGCGCATGACACGCCCGACCTGTCCGGTCGCGCCGACGATTCCGATGCGCATAGGGGCTACAGGCTATCGGCCCACGCCCGCACGACCTCGTCGGGTTTCCCGGCGCGCCACGCCCCACGGGGAGCCGACAGCGTCCTGACCTGGACGTTCAGTCGATGTAGACGGGCCCGTCGGCCAGGCCGAAGGCGTCGTGGAGGGCCACCACGGCCCGCTCGACGTCGGCCTCGGCGACCACGCAGCTCACCCGGATGGCCGACGTGGCGATCATCTCGATGTTGATGTCGTTGTCGGCGAGGGTCTCGAACACGGTGGCCGCGACGCCGGGGTGGGACTTCATGCCCGCGCCCACCACGCTCACCCGGGCGATCGCCGGATCGCCGATGACCCGGCTGGCGCCGATCTCCGACGCCTGGGCCTGGCAGATCTCCAGGGCGGCGGCGAGCTCGCCGTGGGGCACCGTGAAGGAGATGTCGGTGACGCCCTCCTCCGAGGTGTTCTGCACGATGAGGTCGACGTTGATGCCGGCGTCGGCCAGGGCCCTCGTGTACTTGGCGGCCACGCCGGGGCGGTCGGCGACCCCTCCGATGGTGACCTTGGCCTCGTCGGCGTCGTGTACGACGGCCGAGACGATCGCCTGCTCCATGTCGTCGTCCTCCTTGGTGACCAGGGTGCCGGGCTCCCACGTGAACGCCGACCGGACGTGGAGGTCGACCCCGTGGGTGCGGGCGAACTCCACCGAGCGCATGGCCGGCTTGGGGCAGCCGTTGGCGGTCATCTCGAGCAGCTCGTCGAAGCTGATGCGATCCATCCGGCGGGCGTCGGGGACCACCCGGGGGTCGCTGGTGAACACGCCGGAGACGTCGGTGTAGAGCTCGCACGAGTCGGCCCCGAGGGCCTGCGCGATGGCGACGGCGGTGGTGTCGGAGCCACCCCGGCCGAGGAACGTGACGTTCCTGTCGGGCGAGACGCCCTGGGCCCCGCCCACGACGGGCACCCGGCCGGCGGCGAGCGCCTCGCGGATGCGGTCGGGGCGGACCTCGACGATCTTGGCGTTCATGTGGGTGGCGTCGGTGAGGAACCCGGCCTGGGAGCCGGTGAACGACTCGGCCTCCACCCCCAGGTCGGCGATCGCCATGCAGAGCAGGGCGGTGGCCTTGCGCTCGCCGGCGGTGACGAGCATGTCCATCTCCCGGCCGGGGTGGGTGTCCGAGACCTCTCGGGCCAGGCGCAGCAGCTCGTCGGTCTCCTTGCCCATGGCGGAGATCACCACCACGACCTGGTTCCCCCGGCGGACCGTGCGCGCCACGTGGTCGGCCACGGCGCGCATGCGCTCGGGGTCGGCCACGGAGGTGCCACCGAACTTCTGGACGAGGAGAGCCACGGCGCAGAACGCTACCGGCCGCGCACAACCCCTCCCGAATCGCCGCCGGGGCTAGGTTCAGCGGGCCATGGCCCGTGCCTCGAACCGCCGTCAGAGGGAAGCCGCCAGGGAGCGGGCCCGGCTGGCCGCCGAGGCGCGTCAGGCGTCCACCCGCCGCCGGCAGCGGATCCTGGCCGCCACCGCGGCGGTCCTGGTGCTGCTCAGCGTGGTCGCCGCGTCGCTCGCCGCCCTCTCCGGGTCGAGCTCCTCCCCCACCACGACGACGTCCTCCGTGCCCTCCACCCCGACGACCCCCGGTGCCCTCCCCGCGACCGGGGTGGCCCCCACGCCCGCCCCGATGGGCGCGTCGCTGCCGGGTCCGACGCCGTGCCCGGAGGCCGACGGCTCCTCGCCCCGCACCACGCTCTTCGCCGAGCCGCCGCCGACGTGCATCGACACCTCCCGGTTCCACGTCGCCACCATCGCCACGAGCGCCGGGGAGCTGAGCGTGCAGCTCAACCCCCGCCTCGCACCGGAGTCCGTGAACGCCTTCGTGGTCCTGGCCCGGTACCACTTCTACGACGGACAACCGGTCACGTCGGTGGCGGCCCGGCAGTCCTTCGCCATCGGTCTCTCCTTCACCGGCGACGGCGCCGACCGGGCCCCGGGGTTCGCCATCCCCGACGAGGCACCCGACGCCGGCACCGTGTTCACCTCGGGGATGCTCGCCCTGGCGCCGCCCTCCGGCGGCCCGGGCACCCGCGGCCAGCTGGTCGTCGCCACCTACGAGCGGTCGCCCGGCATCGACCAGGGCGTCACCGTCCTCGGCGTGATGCTCTCGGGCGAGCAGGTGCTGAAGGCGATCGACGACCTGGCCAGCGAGGACGGCCTGCCCACCAGCCCGGTCACCGTCACCTCGATCACGGTCGAGCCCACCTCGCCGATCCCGGGCTGACCCGAGGCCGACGCCGCGCCGCGCCCGAGGAGGGCCGAGCCGGCCCGGCGATCCGCCGCGGGCGGCGTGTCCCGACCGCTCCAGGTGCGGGCGGTAGCGTCCGGCCCGATGGCCACCTCCAAGCGCGAACGTCAGAAGGCCGGGCACCAGGCCCGGCTCAACGCCGAGCGGGCCGCCTGGGCCCGGTACCGCCGCCGGCGCCGCATCACCGCCGTCGTCGCCGGGCTCGTCGCCGTGGTGGCGGTGGTCGTGCTGGTCGTGGTGCTGAACCGCGGCGGCGACTCCTCCACCGCCACCTCCACCACGACCTCGCCGAGCACCTCGACCACGCTGCTCGAGTCGGCGTTCGGCAAGCCCTGCGTCGACCTGGCCGAGCCGTTGCCCGAGGGCGCCCCCGACGTGCCCGTGCCGCTCGGCGACCCGCCCGGCGCGCTCGTCACCGAGGACCTCGTGGTGGGCGACGGCGAGGCGGCGCAGCTGGGCGACGAGATCACCGTCGACTACATCGGGGTGTCGTGCTCCACCGGTGAGATCTTCGACTCCTCGTACGAGCGGGGCACCCCGGCCTCCTTCGCGCTGACCGAGGGGAGCCTGATCGAGGGCTGGACCAGCGGCATCCCCGGCATGCAGCCGGGAGGCCGGCGCCTCCTCGTGGTCCCGCCGGCCCTCGGCTACGGACCGGCGGGCAGGGGGAACATCGCGCCCGACGAGACGCTCGTGTTCGTGGTCGACCTGGTGTCGGCCGCGCCGGGCACCACGACCACCACCGCCGCTCCCTGAGAGGGCGCGGCCGCCGGGACCGGGGCTGCGGTCCCCGGCTCCGGCGCCGTCCTCAGCCGGCGACGGCCGGGTGGGGCAGGTCCTCGAGGGTGGCCGGGCGCCCGTCCTTGTGCACCGCAGGCGTGCCCTCACCGGCGGCGCGCCACGTGCCGTCGGGCTCGCGGATCACGGCCGTGCGCTCGGGCAGCTCCACCAGCACCACGTCGGGCGGGGCGAGCTCGACGGTGCGATGGACCTTGTCCGGCGACCACTGGTTCGAACGGGCCACCACGGCCATCCGGGGAAGGAGCCCCAGGCCCACGGTGAAGGCACCGCCCCGGGTGTCGACCATCGGATCGCAGAACACGTCGGCGCCGGCGCCACTGCCGGCGAGGGCGGCGCCGCCGTTCCAGGCCGAGCACAGCGCCTCGAGCACGGGGGTGTCCTTCAGCACCGAGCGCAGGTGCATCGGGGAGGTGCCGGTGACGTAGACGACGCGGGCCTCGGCCACGGCCTTCACGTGCTCGGCCACGAGCGCATCGGGTCGGGTGTAGACGGGCACCTCGCGCAGGCCCACGCCGAGGCCCTCGAACCAGGCGCGGGCGGTGGCCACCACCTTCTGGGGGTTCTCGTAGGCGGAGCCGGTGGCCAGCAGGGCGACCTCGGTGGCCCCCACCGCGGAGATCAGCTCGGCGTCGAAGTCGCAGCCAGGGGCGAACTCGCCCCCGCCCACCAGGGCGAGCGGGCCGCTCACGATCCGGCCTCGACCGGGACGGCGGCGGACACCGAGGGCACGGGGACCCGCACGGCGTGCACCTCGACGCCGTGACGGACGGCGGAGACGGCGGTGGGCATGGAGAACCTCTCGATGTCGTCGAGTACGAAGGTCGTCACCCGCAGGGCGGCGGTGACGTCGCGGGCCACGTGGAAGCCCCGGAGCCGGGGCGTGGCCGCCCAGGCGGAGGCCACGAGCAGGGCGCCGAGACCGGGCCGGCCGGCCGGCTCCACCAGGAGGAGCTGGCCCTCCGGAGAGAGCAGGCGGTCGATGGCCCGCAGCGCGGCGCCGAGGTCGGGGAAGCGGACGAGCTGGCCGACCGAGACGGCGGTGTCGTAGGCGGGGACCACGTGGCGCTCGACCGACGCCCGGGCCACCTCGGCCCGGTGGTCGGCGAGGTCGAGGTCGAGCACGCGGCCCGTCGCCCGGCCGAGCAGCCGTCGCCGCCGACGCTCGAGCTCGATCTCGACCGCGGCGGGGAACCGCCGGGGCCGCTCGACGACGAGGGGGACCTTGCTCACCACCCCGGTCACGCTAGTGCCGCCACCACGGGGGCCGAGGCGGTGGCGGAGTCGGTGACCGGGCCCGGGGCGGCCCGCCGCTGGCGAGCGAAAGCTACCGACCAGTAACCTGCTGGCCCTCGTCCGTCGTCCCCCGGGGGAAGCGCACCATGTCCATCGCACGCGTCGGGATCGTCGGCTCCGGGATCATGGGATCCGGCATCGCCGAGGTCGCCGCCACCAGCGGGCACGAGGTCGTCCTCCGCTCCCGCTCCCTCGACTCCGCCCTGGCCACCAAGGACGGCCTCCAGCGGTCCCTCGCCCGCCAGGTCGAGAAGGGCCGTCGTGAGCAGGCCGACGCCGACGCCGCCCTGGCCCGGGTCAGGGCGACCGACGACCTGGCCGACCTCGCCGACTGCGACCTCGTGATCGAGTCGGTGGTCGAGGACCTCGAGGTCAAGAAGGCGCTCTTCGCCGAGCTCGACGCGCTCGTGAAGGAGGGGGCGGTGCTCGCCACCAACACCTCCACCCTCGCGGTGGTGGAGATGGCGGTGGTCACCGGCCGCCCCGAGCGGGTCTGCGGCGTGCACTTCTTCAATCCGGCGCCGGCCATGTCGCTGGTCGAGATCGTCCGGCCCCTCACCGCCGGCGACGACACCATCGCCGAGGTGCGGGCCTTCGCCGAGGCCTGCGGCAAGACCCCCGTGGAGGTGGCCGACCGGGCCGGCTTCATCGTCAACGCCCTGCTCTTCCCGTACCTCAACAACGCGGTGCGGATGCTCGAGAACGGGGTGGCCTCCCGCGACGACATCGACCAGGCCATGAAGGGCGGGTGCAACTTCCCCATGGGGCCGCTGGCCCTGCTCGACCTGGTCGGGCTCGACACCTCGGTCGCCATCCTCGACGCCCTCTACGACGAGTTCCGCGACCCGAACTACGCCCCGGTGCCGCGCCTGCGCCGCATGGTCAGCGCCGGCCAGCTCGGCCGCAAGTCGGGCTCCGGGTTCTACGACTACGGGCGCTGACCCCCGAGGGGTCCGGTAGAACGGACGGCGTGCCCCCCGAGCCGCCGCCGTCCGACTGGCAGTTCCCGCCGGCGACCTCGGCCGACGAGCACGGCCTCGTCGGCATCGGTGCCGACCTCGAGCCCGGCACCCTGCTCAGCGCCTACCGCCACGGGCTGTTCCCGATGCCGCTCTCGGGCCGGCGCCCCATCGGCTGGTGGTCACCCGACCCCCGCGGCATCCTGCCGCTCGACGGGCTGCGGGTGACGAGGTCGCTGCGCCGGTCCCTGCGCCGCTACGAGATCCACGTCGACCGGGCCTTCGACGAGGTGGTCGCCGCCTGCGCCGACCCGGGCCGCGACGGCGGGTGGATCACCCCGGAGATCCGCGTCGCCTACGGGCGCCTCCACCGCCTCGGGTGGGCCCACTCGGTCGAGGCGTGGGACGTGGCGACCGGTGAGCTGGCGGGAGGACTCTACGGCGTGCACGTCGACGGCCTCTTCGCCGGCGAGTCGATGTTCCACCGCGGCACCGACGCCTCGAAGGTTGCGCTGGTCGGCCTCGTCGAACGGTTGCGGGCCATCGGGGCGTGCCTGCTCGACGTGCAGTGGCTGACCCCCCACCTCGCCTCCCTCGGCGCGGTGGAAGTGCCCCGGGCCGAGTACCTCGAACGGCTGGCCGTGGCCGTGCGCACCCCCACCGAGCCCTTCGCCCTCCCCTGAGCCCCACCGGTCGGGCGACGTCGCCGAGAGCAGGAGCGACCGGCCGGACCCGGAGGAGGTCCACGAGGCGCGGGCCGCCGGTTACCGATCGGTCATCGTCGTGACAGAAGGGTCCCCCGTGATGGACGATGGGCGCATGGACGCCCCCTCGCCGCGCCCCTCGGCCCACCACGAGCGCGACCGCCCGTGGATGATGCGCACCTACTCGGGCCACTCCACGGCGCGGGCCTCGAACGAGCTGTACCGCACCAACCTGGCCAAGGGGCAGACCGGCCTGTCCATCGCCTTCGACCTCCCCACCCAGACCGGCTACGACCCCGACGACCCGCGGGCCCGGGGCGAGGTGGGCAAGGTCGGCGTGCCGGTCGCCCACCTGGGCCACGTGCGGGAGCTGCTCGATCAGATCCCGGTGGGCGAGATGAACACGTCGATGACGATCAACGCACCCGCGGCGTGGCTGCTCGGCCTCTACATCGCCCACGCCGAGGAGCAGGGGGTGCCCACCGCGGCGCTCCGGGGCACGACGCAGAACGACATCGTCAAGGAGTACCTCTCGCGGGGGACCTACATCTTCCCGCCGGAGCCCTCGAAGCGGCTGATCGTCGACATGGTCGCCTTCTGCTCCGAGCACGTGCCCCTGTGGAACCCGATGAACGTCTGCAGCTACCACCTGCAGGAGGCCGGGGCCACGCCGGTGCAGGAGATCGCCTACTCGCTGGCCACCGCCCTCGACGTGCTCGACGCGGTGCGCGACTCCGGCCAGGTGCCGGCCGAGCGCATGCCCGCGGTGGTGGCCTCCATCTCGTTCTTCGTGAACGCCGGCATCCGCTTCGTGGAGGAGGCGTGCAAGATGCGCGCCTTCACCCAGCTCTGGGACCAGCTCACCCTGGAGCGCTACGGGGTCACCGACCCCAAGGCCCGCCGCTTCCGGTACGGGGTGCAGGTCAACTCGCTCGGCCTCACCGAGGCCCAGCCCGAGAACAACGTGCAGCGCATCGTCCTCGAGATGCTCGGCGTCACCCTCTCGAAGGACGCCCGGGCCCGCTCCATCCAGCTCCCGGCCTGGAACGAGGCCCTGGGCCTGCCCCGGCCGTGGGACCAGCAGTGGTCGCTGCGGATGCAGCAGGTGCTCGCCTACGAGACCGACCTGCTGGAGTACGACGACATCCTCGCCGGGTCCCACGTGATCGAGGCCCGCACCTCCGAGCTGGTCGACGCGGCCCGGGCCGAGCTCGACGAGGTGCTGGCCATGGGTGGGGCCTTCGCCGCCGTGGAAGAGCTCAAGGGCCGCCTCGTGGCGTCGAACACCGAGAGGGTGCGCCGGATCGAGACGGGCGCCCAGGTGGTGGTCGGGGTGAACCGCTTCACGGAGACGGCGCCGTCACCCCTCGGGGGTGAGGAGTCGATCCTGAAGGTCGACCCCGCCGTCGAGGCCGCCACGGTGGCCGAGCTCGAGCGCTGGCGGGCCGAGCGCGACGCGACCGCCGTGGCCGCCGCAATCGACGAGCTCCGCCGGGTGGCCGCGTCGGGCGAGAACGTCATGCCCGCCACCATCGCCCTGGCCCACGCAGGCGGTACCACGGGCGAGTGGGCCGGCGCCCTGCGCGAGGTGTTCGGCGAGTACCACGCCCCCACCGGTGTCGGCGCCGCGGTGGGCGTCGGCGGCCTGCCCGACGACCTCCGGGCCGTGGCCGACCGGGTGCGGGCCCTGCCCGGCGGGCCGCCCCGGCTCCTCGTCGGCAAGCCCGGCCTCGACGGCCACTCCAACGGCGCCGAGCAGATCGCGGTGGCCGCCCGCGACGCCGGCATGGAGGTCATCTACCAGGGCATCCGCCTCACCCCCGAGCAGATCGCGGCGGTGGCGCGCGACGAGGACGTCGACGTCGTCGGGCTGTCGATCCTGTCCGGCTCCCACCTGGAGCTGGTGCCCGAGGTCGTCGAGCGGCTGCGAGGCCAGGGCGTCGACGCTCCGGTGGTGGTGGGCGGCATCATCCCCGAGGAGGACCGGCCCGCCCTCCTCGCCGCCGGGGTGGCCCGGGTGTACACCCCCAAGGACTTCGAGCTGGGCCGGATCATGGGTGACATCGCGGAGCTCGCCGCGGCCGGACGGTCCTCCGGTGCCTGATCCGGACCCGTACGCGCTACAGGCGCGGCCCGCTCGCGCCGACCTACCTGGCATGCGTCACGACGACCCACCGACGGCCGAGCCGCCCCGGCCCGTGCCCGTCGTCGCCCTCGTGCTGGTCGCCGTCGCCGTGCTGGCGGCCGCCGCCGTCGCGCTCGGAGCTCCGGTGGCGTTCGTGGTGGTCCCCCCGATCTGCGCCGCCGCCCTCGCCGTCACGACCGTGCAGGCCCGTCAGCAGGCGGCGGCCGCCGAGCGGGCCGTGCACGAGCACGAGCTGCGAGCGGCCGAGCTCGAGCGCCAGATGGCCGAGGAGGCCGAGGCCCGCCGGAACGCCGAGTCGCGCCTGGCCTGGCGCTCCCGGCTCGGGTCGCTGCGACGCCAGCGTCAGGGCGACACCCTCATCGACCCCGAGAGCGGCCTGCTCCTGGAGGGTCTGCTGTTCACCAACGTCGAGTCGCGCATCGCCGCCGGCCGGCGCCGCCTCACCCCGGTGGCGGTGGTGATGCTCGAGGTGCTCGAGTACGCGGGCGTCGACGACCCCCGGCCGGTCGACGCCGGCCAGACCGCCGAGCTGCTCCACGCCACCCTTCGGGAGGCAGACGGCGCCTTCCGCCTCGACGAGGGCGGGTTCTGCGTGGTCCTCGAGGACACCGACGACACGGGCGCCATGCTGGTCACCAAGCGGTTCGGCGAGGCCATCGAGGCGATGGCCCCGGGCTCGGTCGTGCGGGCCGGGGTGGCCTGCTACCCGGCGCACGGCATGACCGCGCGGGAGGTCCTCGACCGGGCCGACGAGGCGCTCGACGAGGCCCGGCGCTGGCGCCAGCACCGCATCGAGGTCGCCCGCGCCGACCGCACCCCCTGACCCTCCGCAGCGGTAGCGTCGGCCACCGACGCAGCCGACCGGGGGGGGACATCGATGGCGTTCACGAGGGAACAGGCCGACGCGGCCATCCAGGGCCTGGCGGCCCGGGGGATGGTGATCGGCGAGGAGCGCCGCACGACGGGCAGCGGAGGCTCCCACCTCCACCACGACCCCGCGTCGGGCCGCCCCCAGGCCGAGGTCCCCCTCGGCGGGGCCGAGGAGGTCGACGCCGCGGTGGCCGCCGCCCGGCGGGCCCTGCCCGAGTGGCGGGCCACCTCCACCTCGGCGCGGGCCGCGGCCCTGCTCCGCCTGGCGGAGCTCCTCGAGGCCAACGGGCCCGAGGCGGCCGCCATCAACGCGCGCGACAACGGCTGCCCGGTCAGCATCCTCGACTCCGGCTCCTACACCGCCAACTGGGCCCGTCACTACGCCGGCTGGGTCGACAAGATCGAGGGCCGGGTGATCCCCATGCCCATGCCCGGGCACCTCGACTACACCCGCCCCGAGCCCTACGGCGTCATCGCCGCGCTCGTGCCCTGGAACGGCCCGATGATGGGCATGGGCCAGAAGGCGATCCCCGCCCTCGCCGCCGGCAACACCGTGGTCGCCAAGCCCCCCGAGATCGCGCCCTGGGGGGCGCTGCGCTTCGCCGAGCTGGCCCTGGAGGCGGGCATCCCCCCGGGGGTCGTGAA
>Ga0164243_10004048_pt1 | contig 23132 bp, 20 predicted proteins | sample OricompcompostOP_FD_108781 | JGI IMG/M metagenome (GOLD analysis project Ga0164243, IMG submission 108781) | Organic Plus compost microbial communities from Emeryville, California, USA - Original compost - Organic plus compost (OP) | ecosystem: Engineered > Solid waste > Mixed feedstock >...
CCGGCCCGCCGCGCGCTCCAGCCGCCGCACCTCGTCCCGCCATCCGGGCGCGCCGCGGGTACCGCTCCGCGGGCCGGCACGGGTGGTGCGCCACGCGGCGGCCAGATCGTCGGTACCGTCCGCGATCCCCGGCTCGGCGAGCAGCGCGACCAGCTCGGCGGCCCGCCGGGAGCCGAGCCGTGGCGCGCCGTCCAGCAGCGCGCGGGCCAGGCGCGGATGGGTACCGACCGCGGCGAGTGCCCGGCCGCGCTCGGTGACCCGGCCGCGCTCGTCCAGCGCGCCGAGCGCGCGCAGCGTCTCGGTGGCGACGGCCATCGCGCCGGCCGGCGGCGGCTCGGGCAGGGCGAGACCGGTACCGTCGGGTCGGCCCCAGCAGGCCAGCTCCAGCGCGAACCCGGTCAGGTCGGCCACCGCGATCTCCGGTTCCGGCCGGGCCGGCAACCGCTGCTGCTGCGCCGCCGACCAGCAGCGGTAGACGGTACCGGGCCCCTCCCGGCCGGCCCGCCCGGCGCGCTGCTCGGCGGCCGCGCGCGACACCGGTACGGTGCCGAGTGACCCGAGGCCGCGGGCGAGGTCGACCCGCGGCACCCGGGCGAGGCCGGCGTCGACCACGACCCGTACGCCGGGGACGGTCAGGCTGCTCTCCGCCACCGCGGTGGCGAGCACGACCCGGCGCCGGGTACCCGGCCGCAGCACCGCGTCCTGCACCGCGGCGGGCTGCCGGCCGTGCAGCTCGACCACCTCGGCATCCACTGTGGACAGTGCAGAGTGGACGGTACCGATCTCGCGCGCGCCGGGCAGGAACACCAGCACGTCGCCGGCGGTCTCCCGCAGCGCCCGGCGTACCGTGTCGGCCACGTGCCGCAGTAGCGCCGGGTCCACCCACAGCCCGTGCGGTGGGCGTACCGGTGTCGGCGGCGGCACGAACACCGGCGTCACCGGATGCAGCGCGGCGTCCGCGGCGACCACGGGTGCGCCCAGCGCGGCGGTCAGCGCCGGTACGTCCGGGGTCGCCGAGGTCGCCACCAGGCGCAGGTCCGCGCGCAGCACCGCCCGTACGTCGGCGGTGAACGCCAGCGCCAGATCGGAGTCCAGCGCCCGCTCGTGGCACTCGTCCAAGACGACCGCGGCCACCCCGGGCAGCTCCTCGTCGCGCAGCAGCCGGTGTACCAGCAGGCCGGTGGTGACCACCTCGATCCGGGTGTCCGGGCCGACCCGGCGCTCGCCGCGGACCGCGTACCCGACGCGGTGCCCGACCTGCTCGCCGAGCAGCGCGGCCATCCGCCGCGCCGCCGCCCGGGTCGCCATCCGGCGTGGCTCGGCGACCACCACCCGGCCGTCCACCGCGTCGGCCAGCGCCAGCGGCACCAGCGTGGTCTTGCCGGTACCGGGTGGGGCGACGAGCACCGCGCTGCCGGCCCCGGTGAGGGTACCGGTCAGCTCGCCCAGCACCGACCGGATCGGCAGGTCGGGTTCGGCGGGCAACATGCGGTCAGTGTGCCGCAACGTTTCGGCGTGGCGTACCGGGGCATGCAGCAGGCATGAGCCGGCCGCGTGGTGACCTCCCGTTCGGGCCGCCGGCGCACAGCCCGCTGAACCTGCGCCTGGCGCTGGCGGTGTTCGGCGTCGTCGTGGCGGGCGGTGCGGCAATTGCGGCGTTCCTGCTGGACCGCGTCGTACCCGGGATCGTGCTCGCCGCGGTCGCGGTCGTCGCGCTCGGCAACGCCGCCTGGGTACAGCACCGTCGCCGGCAACGCCGCCGCGCCGAGCACGGCCGGCACCACTCCCTGTTCGAGTGAGCCGCGCGCGATCAGGCGAGCGGTACGTGCGCGCCCAGGGCGTTGACCGCCGCACCGATCCGGCGGTACTCGCGCCGGTAGACCGGGTCGTTCGGGTGCGCCGCGAGCGCGCCGGACAGTGTCCGGAGCCTGATCGTCGGCGCGATGTCGACCCAGGTCGGTACCGCGTCGATCCGTGTCACCCGCCATCGCCCCGCGCGCTCGCCGAACGTGAGCCGCGGCATGACGCCCTCCCGGCTCGCCGCGATCGGGTCCTCGTGCCGGGCGATCTCGTTGCCCATCCCGTACACCACCCACTTGCCGCCGATCCGCTCGAACGGCTGCACCACGTGCGCGTGGCAGCCGAGGATCGCGTCCACGTCCGGCGAGGCGAGCAGCCGGCGCGCCTGGGCCCGCTGCTGTGCGGTCGGGGCCTGCTGGTACTCGACGCCCCAGTGCAGCGACAGCAGCACGATGTCGGCGCCGGCGCGGCGTGCGGCGTGCGCCGCGGCCAGGATCCGCCGTACGTCGAGCATGCCGACCAGCCACGGCTTGTCCGCCGGCAGCGCCAGACCGGTGTTGAGTCCGAACGTGTACGACAGGTCGGCGATGCGCACCCCGTGCACGGTCACGATGTCGGTACGGGCCGCCTCGGCGGCGCTGCGGGCCGTACCGGCATGGTGCAGGTGCGCCGCATCGAGCCCGTCGAGGGTGTCGCGCACGCCGGCGGTGCCCTGGTCGTACGAGTGGTTGGAGGCGGTGGAGCAGTCGTCGAAGCCGGTGTCCCGGATCCCGCCCAGTACCGCCGGCGGTGCCGCGAACCGGGGCCAGCCCCGCGGCGTCGCGCCGGGTCCGGCGATCGGCGTCTCCAGGTGGCAGATCGCGAGATCGGCGGCGGACACCACCGGCCGTACGCCGGCGAACACGTCCCGGAAGTCCATCCGCCCGTGCCCGTCGGCCCGCGCCTGCCGCCACACCGGCGGGTGCACCAGCACGTCGCCGGCGCCGAGCACGGTGACGGTACGGGGCCGGTCGGGTGAGGGTTGCGCGGCGGTACGAGCCGGTGCGGATGCGGCGGGGGAGACCGACCCGGGCCCGCCCGCCGCGCAACCCGCGGCGGCGATCAGGCACGCCACCGCAGCGGCGACGAGTGGTGCGGTACGGGCAACGAACCCGGACCCTCGGCGTCGCGACATCGGCCAACCGTACCGACCGGTCCGACCGCATGCCGGCGATTCGGGGATTTTCGCCGCCGCCATGGCGTCCCGCCCCATCCGCGGCCGAAGCGGTCAGGCCGCCACCGTGCAGTAGTCGCCGTGCACCAGGTCGTCGAGCAGCGTCGGACCGGTGGGCGACCAGCCGACCAGGTCCCGCGTGTACGAGCTGGTCACCGGCGCGTCCAGGCCGTACACCGTGGCCATGAACGGGCTCGGGAAGTGCGTCGCGGCCTCGGCCGCCGACAGCGGGACCGCGGGCAGCCCGAGCTGCCGGCCGATCGTCTCCGCGATGCTGCGCAGGGTGACGCCGGGTTCGGCGACGCCGTGCAGCACGCTGCCGGCGGGTGCCCGCTCCAGCGCCAGCCGGAACAGTACGGCCGCGTCCGACCGGTGCACCGCGGGCCACCGGTTGCCGCCGTCGCCGACGTAGCCGGACCGGCCGGTCCGGCGCGCGGTGTCGACGAGCATGCCGACGAAGCCGTAGTCGCCGGGCCCGTGCACGGTGGGCGCGAGCCGGACCACGCTGGCCCGTACGCCCCGGGCGGCGAAGCCGAGGCAGGCCCGTTCGCCGGGGATCCGGAACCCGCAGATGCCGTCCGGGTCGGGCGCGTCCCGCTCGGTACTGAGCCGGCCGGCGGGCATGACCAGCGTGCCCGAGGTGACGACGAGCGGCCGGTCCGACCCCGCGAGCACGCCGCCGAGCGTGTCGATCGCGGTACGGTCGCGCCGCATCATGTCGTCGGTGTCGGCCCAGTCGCCGCCGAACGCCAGGTGCAGGACGCCGTCGGCGGCCTCGGCGCCGCGCCGCAGGCTGTCCAGGTCGTCCAGGTTGCCGCGGTGCGGGGTGGCGCCCAGTGCGGTCAACCGGTCCGCGCCCGCGTCGGTACGGGCCAGGCCCGTGACGGTGTGCCCGGCCGCGATGAGCTCCGCGACGACGCCCGGCCCGGTCAGGCCGGTACCGCCGGTGACGAAGACGCATGACATCCTCCCGTTTAACGCCAGTGACTGACACTACGTCGACCCTACCCGTAGCGCCAGTCACTGGCGCAATGTTGTGTCAGTCACTGGCGTCATGGGGTAGGCTCGGGCCGTGCCACGGAGCGGAGCGGAGGCCCGGCGCCGGCTGCAGCAGGCCGCGCTGGAGCTGTACCAGGAGCGGGGGTACGAGCGGACCACGGCGGCCGAGATCGCCGCGCGCGCCGGCGTCAACGAGCGCACGTTCTTCCGGCACTTCCCGGACAAGCGCGAGGTGCTGTTCGACCGGGAAGCGGACCTGCGTACCGCGCTGACCGAGGCGGTGGCCGCCGCGCCGGACGGGCTCGGCCCGTTCGAGATGCTGTTCGAGGCCTTCCGCCGGGGCGGCCGGATCCTGGCCGAGAACCGTCCGTTCGCCGCGCCCCGGCTGGCGGTCATCGCCGCGACCCCGGCCCTGCGCGAACGCGAGCTGGCCAAGCACGCGGCACTGATCGAGGCGCTGGCGGAGGCGTTGCGCGCGCGCGGTGTCGACCGCCGGCTCGCCCGGCTCGCCGCGCAGACCGGCTGGGCCACGTTCGAGCACGCGCTGGAGGACTGGCTCGACGACTCCACCGAGGGCCTGGACGAGCGGCTACGCCGCGCCTTCGACGACCTGTACTCGCTCTCCGCGCGGACCTGACCGGCCGGATCATGGGAAGCGCGCCGGGCCCGGCACACGCACTGGGTACTGTCGCGGCAGACATCGACGTCTGGCCCGATGCAGTACCCGCAGACGAACGTCCGGCGTGCCCGTGACGCCGGTGGAAGGCGCGACGAGATGAGCGAACAGGCCAACATTGGTGTGACCGGTTTGGCGGTGATGGGCCGCAACCTGGCGCGCAATCTGGCCCGGCACGGCAACACGGTGGCCCTGCACAACCGGCACGAGCAGCGTACGCACGACCTGGTGGCGCAGTTCGGCGACGAGGGCGCGTTCGTGCCCACCACCTCGGCGGCGGAGTTCGTCGCCGCGCTGGAACGGCCCCGGAAGCTGATCGTGATGGTCAAGGCCGGCGCGCCGACCGACGCGGTGATCGAGGAGTTCGCGCCGCTGCTGGAGGACGGCGACATGATCGTCGACGGCGGCAACGCGCACTTCCTCGACACCCGGCGCCGGGAGCAGTCGCTGCGCGAGCGTGGCCTGCACTTCGTCGGTACCGGCGTGTCCGGCGGCGAGGAGGGCGCGCTGCACGGGCCGAGCATCATGCCCGGCGGCTCGCCCGAGGCGTACGAGTCGCTCGGCCCGATCCTGACCGGGATCGCCGCGCAGGTGGACGGTACGCCGTGCTGCACGCACATCGGCCCGGACGGCGCCGGCCACTTCGTCAAGATGGTGCACAACGGCATCGAGTACGCCGACATGCAGCTCATCGCGGAGGCGTACGACCTGCTGCGGCACGCGCTCGGCCTCGAACCGGCGCAGATCGCGGACATTTTCACCGACTGGAACGCCGGCCGGCTCGACTCGTACCTGATCGAGATCACCGCGCGGGTGCTGGGCCACGTGGACGCGGCGACCGGCAAGCCGTTCGTGGACGTGGTGGCCGACCGGGCGGAGCAGAAGGGTACCGGCCGGTGGACCGTGCAGACCGCGCTGGAGCTGGGGGTGCCGACCACCGGCATCGCCGAGGCCGTGTTCGCCCGGTCGCTGTCCGGTGGCGCGGCGCTGCGGGAGGCCGCGCGCGGGTTGCCCGGGCCGGCCCGCGCGCCGCTCACCGGTACCGCCGCGGAGACCCTCGCCGCGGACATCGAGCAGGCGCTGTACGCCTCCAAGGTGGTGGCGTACGCGCAGGGCTTCAACGAGATCCAGGCGGGTGCGGCGGAGTACGGCTGGCCGATCGACCTGGGCGCGGTGGCGACGATCTGGCGCGGCGGCTGCATCATCCGGGCGGCGTTCCTGGACAGCATCCGGTCCGCGTACGAGGCGGAGCCGGCGCTGCCGACCCTGCTGACCGACACCGCGTTCGCCGAGGCGGTACGCGACGCGCAGGACTCCTGGCGCTCCGTGGTCGCCACGGCCGCGAAGCTCGGCATCCCGGCGCCCGGCTTCTCCTCCGCGCTGGCCTACTACGACGCGCTGCGCGCCGAGCGGCTGCCCGCCGCGCTGGTGCAGGGGCAGCGGGACTACTTTGGGGCACATACCTACCAGCGGGTCGACCGCCCGGGCACCTTCCACACCGAGTGGGCCACCCGCGACGCCGCGGAACACGAGGTGTGAAGCAGTTGACTGACGACGCGATCCAGGCCGGGACCATCACCATCGCCGGGCACGACGGCGACGAGATCGAGGCGTACCAGGCGCGCCCGCTCGGCACCGGCCCGTACGGCGCGGTGGTGGTCATCCACCACCTCCCCGGGTACGACCGGGAGAGCAAGGAGACGGTGCGCCGGTTCGCCGCCGAGGGCTACCTCGCGGTGTGCCCGAACCTGTACGCGCGGCAGGGTGCCGGGCTCAGCCACGAGGAGGCCGCGAAGCTGGTCCGGGAGCGGGACGGCGGCATCTCCGACGAGCAGCTGATCGGTGACGTGGCCGGCGCGGCCGCGTACCTGCGGGAGCAGGACGGCAGCAACGGCAAGGTGGGCTGCATCGGGTTCTGCTCCGGCGGCCGGCAGGCGTTCCTGGCCGCGGCCAACGTCGACCTGGACGCGGCGGTGGACTGCTACGGCGCGTTCGTGGTGGGCAACCCGCCGGAGGGCGTCCCGCTGCGCGCCCGGGAGATCATCGACCAGGCGCCGAACCTGCGCTGCCCGCTGCTCGGCCTGTTCGGCAACGACGACCAGTTCCCGTCACCGGACCAGGTGGCGGCGCTGGACAAGGAGCTGACCAGGCTCGGCAAACCGCACGAGTTCCACTCGTACGACGGGGCCGGGCACGCGTTCTTCTCGGTGGACCGACCCTCGTACCGGCCGGAGGCCGCGGTGGACGGCTGGTCGAAGATCCTGGACTTCTACGGCCGGTACCTGAGCTGACCGGTGCCGGGTGGCGGCGAGCACGGTTCGTGCGCCCACGCACCCGTCCCACGCATCCGTGCGGAGCGGGTCAGCGGACCCGGACGCGGCTGAGCGGGCCGCACTGCGGGCCGCGGCCCGGCGCCGGTTCGCGCCGGCGGGGCGGGTCGCACCGGCCGTCCGACCGCTCCTCCCGGTCCGCCCACCGGGCCAGCTGGTCGGCCTGCTCGGCCAGCTCGGCCCGCCGGTCGGCGTCGCCGCCGCAGTCCAGCGCGGCCCGGGCGACCGTCCACTCGGCCCGGCGCAGTACCGGCTCGTCCACGCCCGGCGCGGCGGCCCGGATCCGCTCCACGTCGCGCTGCGCGGCGGCGAGCAGGACCGCCGACTGCGGGTCGCGCGCCACCAGGTCGGCGAGGGCGTGCCGGCTCAGGTACCTGCCGGAACGCTGCCACCACCGCCGGCGGGCCGCACCGAGCGCGCCGTGCGCCGCGGTCAGCGCCGCGCACGCGGCGAGCACCAGCCCACCGCCGCCGGCCAGCTCGTCGAACGCGTGCGGCGCGCCGTCCGGCCGTACCCCACCGACCAGCACGGCCACCGCGCCGGCGCCGAACAGGGCGGCCAGCACCGCGGCCAGCAGCGTCGTGGAGGCGTCGGTACTGCCGGCGAGCAGCCGCGCTCGCGTCGGTTCGGGGAGCTCCGGCGCGCACACCGGACGCAGCTGATCGGCCATGCGCCATGTCGTATCACAACCCGACGCCGCGGGACACTCCGGCATGGCGATGAAATTGCGGACCACCGGTGTCTACTGTGGACGTACACCGGCCGGCCGGTCCCGCGCCGGCTCGGTCAGATCCAGCAGGATGCCCAGCCGTACCGCCCCGTACCCGGTCGGTTCGTGCGCGTCGGCGGCGACCGTGTCGGCCGTCGCCGGGTCACCGGCCGCCCGCAGCGCCGCGGCGAGCAGGTGCCGGGTCTCGTTCGCCAACCGTTCGTTGTCCAGCTGCCGGAACGTCGCCAGGCAGCGGCGCAGCTCCGGTACGGCCACGGCCGCCCGCCCGTCGCCCGCCGCCGCGGCGGCCAGGTTGCGGTCCATCATCGTCACCACCATGTCGTTGCCGCGCTGCCGGGCGATCTGCCGCACCTCGCCGAACAGCCGTACCGCCGTGGCCCGGTTGCCGAGCGCCGCCTCGGCCAGGGACAGCTGGCCGCGCATCGCGCCGGCACCGTCCTGGTCGGCGATCCGGGTCGCCAGCCGTACCCCGTCGCGGGCCGCCTCCCGTGCCCGCGCGGCCTGGCCGAGCGACAGCAGCACCGGCACGTACGCGTTGAGTACCTGCTGGGCGAGCATCGGGTCGACGAGCCCGTCGATGTCGATGTCGGTGACGATGGCGTGCGCGCGGGCCAGCGCCGCCGCGGCCGCCTCGGTACGGCCCATCTCGTTGCGGGCCAGCCCGAGCGCGCGCAGCGCGGCCGCCTCCCGTCGCCGGTCGCCCAGCTCCGCGAACACCTCGACCGCCTGTTCCGCGGCCGCCACCGCCCGTTCGTGCGGCCCGTGCACGATGGCGTGGAACGCGCCCTGCGCGGTCAGGCAGCAGCCCAGCACGGTCCGTTCGTCCAGCCGGCGGGCGACCGTCGCGCACGCGGCGAACTCGGCCAGCGCCGGGCGCATCCGGCCGCGCAACGTGTCGGCCTGCGCCCGGGTGTACCGGGCGTGCAGCGCGATCCGGGCCGCACCCGCGGCGCTCGCCGCGCGGTGGATCCGGTCGTACATGTGCCACATCGCGCTGCTGTGCCCGTCCCGCCACAGGTGCCCCGTGATCCGACCGGCCAGCCGCGCGGCCGGGGCCAGCTGACCGGCCGCGACGGTCCGGTGCACCAGGTCGGTGATCTGCCGGTACTCCGCCGACAGCCAGTCCGGGCCGCGCCGTGCGGCCGGCAGTACCAGCGGCGGCGGCAGGGTGGCCGGCGGTACGGGCGGTGGATCGTGCGCGTCGAACGGCGAGTCGGGGATGTGCGCGGTCGCCGTCTGTACCAGCCAGGCGGCGGTACCGGCCAGTCGGCGCACCGCGCCGTCCCGGTCCGCCGGGGTGTCCTCGGCCGCGGACCGCTCCGCGCCGAAGTCGCGCAGCAGCGCGTGCATCCGGTACCGCGGCTGGCCGGCTGGGTCGGTACCGGTCGGCTCCAGCAGGTTCGCGTCGACCAGGCGGTCCAGCGCCGGCTCCGGGTCGGTACCGCCGGACAGCGCGCTCGCCGTCCACGCCGCGAACTCGGCCGGCCCGTAGCCCGCGAGCAGCCGCAGCAGCCGGCGGTCCGGCACGGTGAGCGCCTGGTACGCGTCCGCCAGCGCGGCCCGTACCGCCAGGTCCGGCACGCTCAGCTCGTCCAGCCGACGGGCCGAGTCGGCCAACCGGTCGGCGAATCGGGCGAGAGTCCAGTCCGGCCGGGCGGCGAGCCGGGCGCCGGCCACCCGCAGCGCCAGCGGCAGGTACCCGCAGGCGGCGGCGATGCGTGCCGCCCCGGCCGGCTCGGCGGCCACCCGGTCGGCGCCCAGTACCGCCTCGATCATGGCGACGGATTCGTTGGGCGGCAACGGATCCAGCACCTCCTGGTGGGTGGGCGCCAGGCCCGCCAGTCGGTGCCGGCCGGTGACCAGCACGGCGCACCCGGCGGTACCGGGCAGCAACGGCAGCACCTGCGCCGGCCGCCGCGCGTCGTCCAGGACCACCAGGACCTTCCGGTCGGCCAGCAGCGACCGGTACCGGGAGGTACGGGCGGCCACCCCGTCCGGCAGCACTGACGCCGGGACGCCGAGGGTGCGCAGCACCTCACCGAGCACGGCGGACGGGTCCCGGTCCTCGATCCGTACGAACAGCTGACCGTCCGGGAAGTCCACACGCACCCGGTGCGCCAGCCGTACCGCGAACGCGGTCTTGCCGACGCCGGGCGCACCGGACACGACGGCGACCGGTACCGCCGGGTGCGGCGCGGTGAGTGCCGCGGCCACCGCGTCGGCCCGATCGGTACGGCCGGTGTAGCCCGGCACGTCCGGCGGCAGCTGGCAGACCGGGAACGGCGCCGCGGCACCCGGATCCGGGCTGGCCGCCGGACCCGTGTCCCTCGCCGCCGTGCCGGACCTGGCGGCGGCCGGCGGTACCGGCGCGGTCAGGTCGCCGCGCAGGATCGCCAGGTGCAGCCGGCGCAGCGCCGGCCCGGGGTCGGCGCCGAGCGTGTCGGCCAGCAGTACCCGGCCCTGCTCGTACACCTGGAGCGCGTGCGCGGGGCGGCCGGCGGCGACCAGGGCACGCATCAGCGCGGCGCGCAACCGTTCCCGCAGCGGCTGGTCGGCGAGCCGGGACGTCACCTCGCCGATCAGGGCCGGGCCGTTGCCGGCGGCGAGCTCCGCGTCGTACCGGTCCTCCAGCAGCGTCCAGTGGTCCTGGCGCAGCGCGGTCAGCTCGGCGTCCAGGGCCGGTACCGGCACGTCCGCGAGCGGGTCGCCCCGCCACAGCCCGGCCGCCCGGCGGAACTGGCGGGCGGCCTCGGCGTACCGGCCGGCGGCGGCGTGCCGGCGACCCGCCGCGGCGGCCTCCCGGTACGCGCACAGGTCGACGTCGGCGCCGTCGACGGCCAGCCGGTACGAGCCGGCCTGGTGGTCGATCGTGGCGCCGGGCAGCATCCGGCGCAGCCGCGACACGTACGTCTGCAGGTTGGCCTGGTAGGAGGCGGGTCGCCGGTCCGGCCAGAGCGCGCCGACCAGATCGGTGGCCGGGACCGGTCGGTTGGCCCGTACCAGCAGGACGGCCAGCACGGTGCGCGGGCGCGCACCCGGGACACGCAGCGGCGTTCCGTCCTCGTCGCAGACCGTCAGGGGACCGAGCACCCGGAACTTCACACCGCTTCCTTCGTCGTACGCGACACCCGGCCGGCGACCGGTCGGCGCGAGCCACCGGAGGGTAGAAGCCGGGATCAAACCGGCGGTCCGTGAGCGTCGGGTACCGCTTCGCGATCCCGCGCCACACCGCCCACACAGCGGCCACACCGGGCGCGTCTTCGCCTTGGTACCGGCCGCGGTGGGCCGTTAGCGTCAGCCGCACCGCCGGGCCGATGCGGCATCCGACGACGGCCGGTCAGCGATGTCGCCGTACCCCCGCGCCGACCCCGTTGGCGCGTCCTCGGGTGCTCGGCCGGCGGCTGTCCACAACCATCATCGCGCCCCGACGCGCGTGTACCAGGGAGCCCCATGTCCACGATCCCACCGCCAACACCGAACGACCCGCAGCCCGACTGGGGTGCCGGTACCCCTCCGCAGGGCGGGCCCGGTGGCGGCGGCATGCCTCCCGGCCCCGGCATGCCCCCGCCGCCCGGGATGGGTGGTGGCCAGCCGCCGAAGAAGAGCAAGGCGCCGATGATCATCGGCATCGTCGTGGCCGTACTGGTGCTGTGCTGCGGCGGTGGCGGCGCGTACAGCTACTTCTCCGGCGGGAGCGACAGCTCCTCCAGCGCCTCGGACTCCGGTACGGACCACGGCGGCTCGGACTCCGGTGACGGTACGGGCGACAGCGGCGGCGACGAGGAGGACGTCAGCGGCGACCTCGACCAGTTCCACCAGGGCGACTGCCTGACCATGAAGGGCAACGACGTGGACCCGGCCGAGTGCGGCCCCGGCACCTGGACGGTGCTGAAGCGGGTCGACGGTACGACCAAGTCCAGCGCCTGCGACGGCACCGACGCCACCCAGGAGCTGTACCAGGAGGGGCAGTACTCGCACCGGCAGGACTTCATCCTCTGCGTCGGCAAGACCAAGTGACACCGGCGGCGCCTTCGCTGTCCACTGTGGACGGCGAGGGCGCCGCGGTCGGGTGCGCATGGCCCGCCGGCCGTCCCTTTGGGCCGACCGGTCAGCCCGGGTCGAGCAGTGCGTCGAGCTCGGCGTCCAGCAGCGCGCCGGCGTCGATACCGACCGCGTCCAGGGTGCCTTCCAGCTCCATCGAGACGATGCCGTGCAGCCGGGTCCACAGCCGGATCGCGGCGGCGGCGACCTCGGGCTCGACCGTACTGCCGCGCGACGTCGCCCACCGCGCCACCTGACCGCGCAGCCCCGGCGGTACCGCCGGGAGCGGGCCGGGCAGCGCGGCGACCAGGTCCAGTACCACCTGCATGGCCCGCTGCGCGGACGCCACCACGGGCGGCGCGGCCAGGTGCCCGTCCGCGTACGGGTCGGTGAGCATCACCCGGTAGACCGCCGGATCGGCCCGGGCCAGCTCCCGGTACGCGACCGCGACGGCGCGCAGCCGACCGGCCGGGCGGCGCCGGCGGGCCTGGTGCGCGGCCGCGGTCAGCGCCGCGGTGAGCTCGTCGTACCCGGCCGCGGCGAGCGCGGTGACCAGCGCCGCGCGGGACTCGAAGTACCGGTAGACGGCGGGGCCGGACATGCCCATGGCGCGGGCGATCCCGTTCAACGACAGCCCGGGTACGCCGTGCGCGGCGAGCTGGTCCCGGGCCCGGTCGACGATCTCCTGGCGGGTCGCGGCGCGCTGCCGTTCCCGCCGGCTCGGCTCGGTCACCGCGCCACCTCGCGGTGCGCCACGCCGGTCGCGTGCCGGCCGCGCCCCGCCGTCCGAGCGGGTGCCGTACCGGTCACGGCCGCCCGCCGGTGAACGCGGAGGCGTGGTCGCGCGCGAACTCGTCGACCCCGCGGGCCGGATGTCCGGTCAGCTCGGGCACCGTCGCGGCCACCGCGGCGGCCTCCCCGCGCCGGTAGTGCGCGTAGTCCTCCAGCAGCCCGTCGACCTGCCAGTCCGGCAGCATCCCGCGTACCTGGTCGGCGAACGCCTCCGGCGGTACGTCGGTGAACCGCACCGGCCGCCCGGTGGCCGCGGACAGCGCCGCCGCGATCCGCCGGTGGGTGATCGCCTCCGGCCCGGTGATGTCGTACCGCCGGCCGAGGTGTCCGTCGGTGGTCAGCACGGTGGCCGCCACCTCGCCGATGTCGCGTACGTCGACCGCGCTGACCACCGCGTCACCGATCGGTGCGCCGAACCCGCCGGTCGCGGCGATCATCGGCGCGAACGCGAACAGCCCCTGCAGGAACAGGTTCGGCCGGAGCACGGTGTGCGCCGGGCCGTGCGCGGCCGCGTACCGCTCGACCTCGGCGTGCCAGCGCAGGAACCGGACCGGGGAGTCCGGCGCGGCGGCGAGCTGGGACAGCAGCGCGACCTGGCCGACGCCCGCGGCACGGGCCGCGTCGAGGAACCGGATCTGCCGTTCGGCGGCGCGCTCGCTGGACGGCGTCACCAGGTACGCACCCGTCACGTCGGCCAGCGCGGCATCGAGCGCGGCGCGGTCGTCGAAGTCGGCGACAACGGTCTCGTCCGCGCCGGTCGGCGCCGGTTCCGCCGGATTGCGCACCATCGCCCGGACCGTCACGTCCCGTCCGGCGAGCGCGCGCACTACCGCTGCGCCGGTGGCCCCGGTCGCGCCGGTCACGAGGATCCGTACCATCGTGCCTCCATCAGTTATACGGTCTAACAAAAATTAGAGTACCTCACTGAGTCGGCGTCCAGCGCAGGGTCAGGTCGGGCAGGTGCTCCATGTTGTCGCTGCCGTCGCCGCGGGCGACCTCGCGGAACCCGTGCCACGCGTAGAACGCCCGCGCCTGCGTGTTGGCCTGGAACACGTGCAGGGTGACGCCGTCCGGGTGCGCCTCCCGTACCGCCTGCAGCAGCCGGCTGCCGATGCCGAGCCGGCGCTGGTCGGGCAGCAGGTACAGGTCGTCCAGCACGTCACCGGTGACCGCGGCGTAGCCGACGACGTGGCCGTCCCGTTCCGCCACCAGCACCCGGCTCTCCCGTAACCGGACCTCGCGTACCCACCGCACCACCTCGTCCCGGGTGCGGCGCTGTGGCGGCAGGTACGGCATGGTCGCGGCCCGGGAACGCAGGTGGACGTCGGCGATCGCCGCCGCGTCGTCCCGCACCGCCGGCCGGATCGTGATCGTGTCCATGCCGCGAACCGTACGGCCGGCAGGGCACGGTCGTGCCGGAATATCAGGGCGAGATGAGCGGCCGTACCGTCGCGCCGCCGTCCACCGCGATCGTCTGCCCGGTCAACCAGGACGAGCCGGTACCGGCGAGGAACACCGCGGTCGCGGCGATGTCGGCCGGTTCCCCGATGCGCCCGAGCGGGATGCTCGCGTTCAACGCGTCCTCGTTGCCCTCCCACAACGCCCGCGCCAGCCGGGTGCGTACGATCCCGGGCGCGATCGCGTTGACCCGCACCCGCGGCGCCAGCTCCGCGGCGAACTGCCGGGTCAGGTGGATGACCGCGGCCTTGGTGGCGTTGTAGTAGCCGATGCCCGGCTCGGTACCGAGCCCGCCGACCGAGGCGAGGTTGACGATGCTGCCGCCGCGCTCGCGCATCGAGGCACGCCACACCGCCTGCGTCCACAGCACCACCGACAGCTGGTTGACCTGTACCGTCTTCTCCGCCCGCGGCACATCCAGATCGACCATCGGCCCGAAGTACGGGTTGGTGCCGGCGTTGTTGACCAGCACGTCCACCCCGCCGAACGCCTCGACCGCCGCCGCGGCACACCCGGCGGCCGCGTCCGGGTCGCCGACGTGTGCCGGGTACGCGTGCACCGCCACGTCCGGGTGCGCCGCCCGCACCACGGCGGCCACCTCGTCCAGCGCCTCGGCACGACGCGAGACCAGCATGACGTGGCAGCCCTCCGCGGCGAGCGCGGTCGCGATGGCGCGCCCGATCCCGCGCGAGGCGCCGGTGACCACGGCGGCCCGGCCGGCCAGTCCGGTGTCCATGTCGTACCCCTCCGCGGCGTTGACGAGGTGAGCGGATGGGCCTACCTTACCGACCAGTAGCGGTGCGTCCAGTCCGCGCCGACTCGGACAGGGGAGGTCCACTGTGGACAGGTTCACCGGACGGGTCGCGGTCGTCACCGGGGCCGCGCAGGGCATCGGCGCGGCGACCGCGCGGCGGCTGGCGGCCGAGGGCGCGACGGTCGCGGTGCTGGACCTGACCGAGGACCGTACCGCCGGGACGGTCGCGGCGATCCGGGATGCCGGTGGGGTGGCGGACGGGTACCCGGTGGACGTCGCCGACGCGGACGCGGTGACCCGGGCGATCGATGCCGTGGCCGGGGCGTACGGGCGGATCGACGTCACCGTCAACGACGCCGGCCTGACCCGGGACAACCTGGTGCACAAGCTGACCGAGGACGACTGGGACGCCGTGCTCGACGTCAACCTCAAGGGCGCGTACCTGGTCAGCCGGGCGGTGCAGCGGTACATGGTGCCCGCCGGGTACGGCCGGATCGTGTCGCTGTCGTCCACCTCGGCGCTGGGCAACCGCGGCCAGGCCAACTACGCCGCGGCCAAGGCCGGTATCCAGGGCCTGACCGCGACGCTCGCCATCGAGCTGGGCCGGTTCGGCATCACCGCGAACGCGGTCGCCCCCGGGTACGTGGCGACCGCGATGACCGCGGCGACCGCCCGCCGGCTCGGCCTGGATCCGGCCGAACACCAACGCCTCGCCGCCGAACAGATCCCGGTACGCCGGGTCGGTCAGCCGGACGACATCGCCGCGGCGATCGCGTTCCTGGCCTCCGAGGAGGCCGGGTACGTCAGCGGGCAGACCCTGTACGTGAACGGGGGGCTGCGCTGATGGAGTTCGGCCTCACCGACGAGCAGCGCGCGATCCGCGACACGGTCCGCGACTTCGTCCGCAAGGAGCTGCTGCCGCGCGAGGAGGAGGTACTGGATCGGGACCGGCGCGGCGCACCCGGCCTCACCCGCGACGAGCTGACAGCATTGCGGGACAAGGCACGCGGCTTCGGCTTCTGGGGCCTGTCCACGCCCGAGGAGTACGGCGGGATGGACCTCGACGCGGTCACCCAGGCGCTGATCCACACCGAGCTGGGCCGCACGTACGTGCCGTTCTCGTTCGGCGGCGAGGCCGACAACATCCTGTACGAGGCGAACGACGCGCAGCGCGCCGAATACCTGCTGCCCACCATCGAGGGCGACCGGATCTCGTGCTTCGCGATCACCGAGCCGGGCGCCGGGTCGGACGCGGCGAACATCCGGCTCACCGCGCGCCGCGACGGCGACGACTGGCTGCTGAACGGCGAGAAGACGTTCATCACCAACGGCAACGACGCCGACTTCGCGATCGTCATCGCGCTCACCGATCCGGCCGCCGGCGCCCGCGGCGGATCCACCGCGTTCCTGGTCGACCGTACGATGGGCTGGACGTCGTCGCCGATCGCCACGATGGGCCCGGCCGAGCCGGCGTCGCTGTCGTTCGTCGACGTGCGGGTACCGTCCTCGCACATCCTCGGCGAGCTCGGCCAGGGCTGGCAGCTCGCGATGCGCTGGATCGGGCGCGGCCGGTACCTGATCCCGGCCCGTGCGGTCGGGATCGCCGAGCGGGCGCTGTCGATGGCGATCGAGTACGCGAACACGCGCGAGACGTTCGGCGCCCGGATCGGTACCAACCAGGCGATCCAGTGGATGATCGCCGACTCCGAGCTGGAGCTGGAGGCGGCCCGGCTGCTGGTACTGCGGGCCGCGTGGCTGGTGGACACCGGCGCGGACGCCCGGCACGCGGCGTCGATGGCGAAGCTGTCCGGGGCCACCATGGTCAACCGGGTGATCGACCGGGTCATGCAGGTGCACGGCGGCATGGGGTACACCCGGGAGCTGCCGATCGAACGCTGGTACCGGGAGGTACGGCTGTTCCGCATCTTCGAGGGCACCGACGAGATGCAGCGGCTGATCCTCGCCCGGGACCTGCTCCGCGGGTACACGACGGTGGGGCTGGCATGAGGACGTTCACGTCGGTCGGCGAGCTGTGCGCCGCGGTCGGTACCGAGCTGGGCGTCAGCGGGTGGCGGCGGGTCAACCAGGCCCGGATCGACGCGTTCGCCGACGCGACCGGCGACCGGCAGTGGATTCACGTCGACCCGGAGCGGGCGGCGGCCGGCCCGTTCGGTACTACCGTGGCGCACGGCTTCCTCACCCTGTCGCTGCTGCCGGTACTGCTGCACGAGGTCGTCGAGGTCCGCGCCCGGCACGCCCTCAACTACGGCCTGAACCGGGTACGCTTCCCGGCTCCGCTCCCGGCCGGCTCCCGCATCCGGGCCACCGCGACGCTGCTGTCCGCCGAGCCGGTCGACGCCGGCGTGCAGACGGTGGTACGCGCCACCGTCTGCGCCGAGGACGCCGCCAAGCCCTGCTGCGTGGCCGAACTGGTCACCCGGTACCGGTTCTGACCCCGCCGTGCGCCGGCCACTGCCTGCCGGCGAGGTCTCGCGGATCGGGACGCTCTCGTGCGTCGGGCCGACATTCGAGGCATGGTGTCTCGTAAGCTGGCGGGATGGGCGACGGTACGAAGCGCGGCAGGCCCCGGGACGAACGCGCCCGGCAGGCGATCCACCGTGCCACCCGCGACCTGCTCGTCGAGGGCGGGTACGGCAACCTCACCATCGACGCCATCGCGCGGCGGGCCGGCGTCGGCCGGCAGACCGTGTACCGGTGGTGGCCGACGAAGGCGGACGTCGCGCTGGAGGCGATGACCACCCAGGCCGAACTGGACATCGCGGCGACCGACCTGGCCGGCTTCCTGACGGCCACGTTCACCGTGGCCCCCCGGTACGTGCCGGTGCTGTCCGGGCTGATGGCGCACGCCCAGCTGGACCCCGCGTTCGCGGTGCGGTTCCGGGCCGAGTTCCTGGACCGGCGGCGCGCCGCGCTGATCGACCTGGTTCGCGCCGAACTGCCCGGTGTGGACGTCGAGTTCGCCGCCGACCTGGTCTTCGGCACGCTCTGGTACCTGGTACTGACCCGGCCGGAGCGGCTCGACGCCGGATGCGCGGCCCGGCTGTACGAGACGCTGCGCGCCACCGCGGCCCGGTTGTGATGCACGCTGCGTTAGGTTGACCGACGCCGAACGACATCGTTAGGTTTTCCGGCATGGACAGGCACCTGCACCCCGGCTACGAGCTGGCGCTGCTCGGCAACCACGAGCACGCCGTCGCCGACGTGCACTGTCGCTGACCGATCCGGGCCCGGCGATCGCCGGTCGCCCCAGCTCCGGCACCGTCCGTACTCGTGCGGACCCGGTGCCTTCGCCCCCTTTCCTTGTGCATCGCCGCTGATTAGGGTCAGGTCCGGTCGGGCCGCCGTGGCCGCGCCGACCGGCGGCGATGCACGTTCGGCTGCCGGTACCCCTCCGGCGTTTCGAGGAGCCTTCGTGAATCGCAAACCCGTCCTGTCGATCGCCGCGGGAGCGCTGCTGGCCGGTACCCTCGCGGCCTGCGGCGGTACCGGTGGTGGCGCGTCCAGCACCGCGTTCGATCCCAAGACCTGCCAGGGCGGCACGCTCGACGTGCTGAACCAGCAGGACATCACCCACCTCGACCCGGCCCGGATCTACACGTCCGGCGGAGGCAACATCCCGTCGCTGCTGTTCCGTACGCTCACCACCCGTAACCGGGCCGCCGGCGCGGCCGGTGCGAAGGTGGTGCCGGACCTCGCGACCGACACCGGTACCCCGAGCGACAACGCGAAGACCTGGACGTACCACCTGCGGTCCGGGCTGAAGTACTCCACCGGCAAGCCGATCACCAGCGCGGACATCAAGTACGGCATCGAGCGGTCGTTCTCGCCGGACCTGCCGGGCGGCGCCGCGTACCTGCGGGACTGGCTGGTCGGGGCGAAGAAGTACGCCGGGCCGTACAAGGACCCGAAGGGCCTGAGCGCGATCGAGACGCCGGACGACCGCACCATCGTGTTCCACCTGAACAGCCCGCACGGCGACTTCCCGTACCTGGCGACCGCCACCCAGTTCGCCCCGGTGCCGAAGGCCGCCGACGACGGCGTCAACTACGAGAAGCACCCGGTGTCGAGCGGGCCGTACCGGATCCAGACGTACCAGAAGAACAAGAAGCTGGTGCTGGTGCGGAACAAGAACTGGTCGCGGACGATCGACCCGGAGCGGCTGGCCTGCCCGGACACGATCGACATCACCTCCGGGCTGAACCCGGACGTGATCAACCAGCGGCTGGCGGCGAGCTCCGGCGACGACGCGAACGCGGTCACCACCGACACCGACCTCGGCCCGGCCCAGCTGGCGCAGCTGTCCAGCAACCCGGAGCTGAGGCAGCGGGTGGCGAAGGGCAACTTCCCGTACACCTACTACCTGACGTACGACACGACCAAGGCGCCGTTCGACAAGCTCGCGGTGCGCGAGGCGCTGTCGTACGCGGTGAACCGGAACTCGGTGATCAACGCGGTCGGCGGCAGCTCCCTCGGGTACCCGGCGACCACGTTCCTGCCGCAGCAGAAGTCCATGGGCTACCAGCCGTACGACTACTTCCCGGCCGGCCGGAGCGGCAACCCGGCGAAGGCGAAGCAGCTGCTCGCGCAGGCCGGGTACAAGCACGGGTTGACGGTCACGTTGGCGCACAACAACACCGCGGACGACCCGAGCGGGCCGGAGGTCGCCACGGCGCTGCAGGACGCGTTGAAGAAGGCCGGCATCACGGTCAAGCTGCAGACGATCGACACCAACTCGTACTACGACACGCTGAACAACCCGAAGACCCAGCCGGAGCTGGCGATCGCGGGCTGGGGCGCGGACTGGCCGAGCGGCGGACCGTTCCTGATCCCGCTGTTCGACGGGCGGCAGATCATCCCGTCCGGCGGCAACTTCAACACCGCGATGGTGAACGACCCGAAGGTCAACGCGCAGATCGACAAGATCAACGCGATCACGGATCCGGCGCAGGCGGCGGCCGAGTGGGGCAAGCTCGACGCGATGATGGGCAAGCAGGCCTGGTACGTGCCGCTCTACCATGGCAAGGACCTGGCGCTGTACGGCAAGAACGTCAAGAATGCCTTCGTCTCCGACTGGACCGGGCACTACGATCTGGCGGAGCTCTCGGTCCGGTGAGTACCGACGTACTCGCGGAGGAGGTCGGCGCGCCGGCACCCGAGGGGGGTGCCGGCGGCCGGTCCGTGTGGCGCACGATGCGCCGCGACCCGGCCGCCATGGCCGGGCTGGTGGTGGTCGCGCTGCTGGTGCTCGTCGCGATCGCCGCGCCGCTGCTGACCGCGATCGAGGGCCAGGACTACACCAGCTACCACGACGGGCTGCTCGACTCGGCCCGCGGCGGGGTACCGAAGGGCGACCTCGGCGGGATCTCCGCGCAGCACTGGCTGGGCGTCGAGCCGAAGACCGGCCGCGACCTGTTCGCCCGCGTCGTGTACGGCGCCCGGGTGTCGCTCGTGGTGGCCATCGCGGCGACGATCCTGCAGCTGACGATCGGCCTGGTGATCGGCCTGGCCGCGGGGCTCGGCGGCCGGATCGCCGACGCCGTACTGTCCCGGCTGACCGACCTGGTCCTCGCGTTCCCCGCGCTGATCTTCTCCATCGCGCTGCTCGGCATCGTGCCGCAGTCGTTCCCCCGGCCGGTACTGCTGGTGTTGGTGCTCGCGCTGTTCGGCTGGGCCGGTACGGCCCGGATCACGCGCGGGCAGGCGCTCACGCTGAAGACCCGGGACTACGTGGCGGCGGCGCGCCTGGCCGGCGGCCGGGGCGTACGGCTGGCCCGCCGGGAGATCGTGCCCGGCCTGGCCGCGCCGGTCATCACGTACGCGGCGTTGATGGTGCCGGGCAACATCGTGGCCGAGGCGGGCCTGTCGTTCCTCGGTGTCGGTATCAACCCGCCGACCCCGTCCTGGGGCCAGATGCTGTCGCAGGCGACCACCTGGTTCGGCGGCGACCCGATGTACGTGCTGATCCCCGGCGTGCTGCTGTTCGGCACCGTGCTGTCGTTCACGCTCGTCGGTGACGGGCTGCGCACGGCGCTGGATCCGCGCAGTACGGCGCTGTCCACGAGGGCGGAGTAGGCCGTGGCCGCATACCTGGTACGGCGCGTGCTCGGTGCCCTGGTGGTGCTGCTGGTGCTGTCCGCCGCCGTGTACGTCATCTTCTACGCGCTGCCCGGCAACCCGGCGCAGCTGGTCTGCGGCCCCAAGACCTGCCAGCCCGACCAGCTGCACCGGATCGAGACCGAGCTCGGGCTGGACCAGCCGATCTGGGTGCAGTACTGGCACTTCCTCGTCGGCATCGTGGCGGGCCGTACGTTCTCCGGCGGTCCCGAGGCGATCCACTGCGCGGCGCCGTGCCTGGGGTACTCGTACCAGACGGGTGAGCCGGTGACCGCGCTGCTGCTCGACCGGCTGCCGGTGTCCGCGTCGCTGGTCGTCGGCGGCTTCGTCATCTGGGTACTGGTCGGGGTCGGCCTCGGCGTGGTCTCCGCGCTGCGCCGCGGCCGGGCGCTGGACCGCATCGTCACCACGGCGACGCTGGCCGGCAACTCGGTACCGGTGTTCCTCGTCGGGTTGCTGCTGCTGATCCTGTTCTGCGTGTACCTGCAGTGGCTGCCGTTCCCCGGCTACCAGCCGCTGACCGCGAGCCCAGCCCTGTGGGCGCAGAACCTGATCCTGCCGTGGGTGTCGCTGTCGGTGGTGTCGGCCGCCGTGTACACCAGGCTGACCCGTACCTCGATGCTGGAGACCCTCGCGGAGGACCACATCCGCACGTTCCGGGCGTACGGGCTGGGCGAGTCCCGGCTGATCCGCCGGCACGCGCTGCGCGGCGCGCTCACCCCGCTGATCACCATCGGCACCATCGACCTCGCCACCTCGCTGACCGGCGCGACGCTGACCGAGAGCCTGTTCGGGCTGCCCGGTCTCGGCCAGCTGCTGGTCCAGTCGGTACGCAACATCGACCTGCCGGTGGTCGTCGGCGTGACGATCCTGGCCGGCGCGGTCATCGTGGTCGCCAACACGCTCGCCGACATCCTGTACTCGGTGGCCGACCGGAGGGTGGCGCTGTCATGACCGAGCCCCGTGGCGCCGGCGGGCCGGAGCACGTTCCGGCACCCCGTGGCGGCGACGACCCGATCGTGTCGGTGGCCGATCTGGGGGTGACGTTTCCCGGCGGTACCCGGGCGGTCGACGGCGTCTCGTTCGACCTGGCCCCCGGTGCCTCGCTCGGTATCGTCGGCGAGTCCGGTTCCGGCAAGAGCGCCACCGCGCTCGCCCTGCTCGGCCTGCACCACGGCACCGGCGCCCGGATCACCGGCCGGATCGAGGTGGCCGGTACGCCGGTGGACGACACCGACCCGGACCGGGTACGGCGGCTGCGCGGCGCCACCGCCGCGATGGTGTTCCAGGACCCGATGTCGGCGCTGGACCCGTACTTCAGCGTGGGCAGCCAGATCGCCGAGGTGTACCGGCTGCACACCGGCACGTCCCGCCGCGCGGCGTGGTCGCGTGCGGTCGAGGTGCTCGACCACGTCGGCATCCCGGACGCCGCCCGGCGCGCGTCGGACGTACCGCACCAGTTCTCCGGCGGGCAGCGGCAGCGGGCGCTGATCGCGATGGCGCTGGCGTTGCGCCCGAAGCTGCTCATCGCCGACGAGCCGACCACCGCGCTGGACGTGACCGTACAGGCGCAGATCCTGGACCTGCTGCACCGGCTCCGGGAGGAGACCGGGATGGCGCTGCTGCTGGTGACGCACGACCTGGGGGTCATCGCCGGCACCGTCGACGACGTACTGGTGATGCAGCGCGGCCGGATCGTCGAGCGTGGCGCGGTCCGGCAGGTACTGGCCGAGCCCGCGCACGGCTACACCGCGTCCCTGCTCGATGCCGTGCCGCGCATCGACGCGCCCCGGCAACGCTCCGTTCCGGACCGTCCACAGTCGACGGACCCGCTGGTACGGATGGTCGACGTGCGGCAGGACTTCCCGGCCGGGCGCGGCCTGCTGCCCGGTCGGCACCGTACCGTCGCCGCGGTCGACGGGGTGAGCCTGGACGTACGCCGCGGTGAGGTGCTCGGCGTGGTGGGGGAGTCCGGGTCGGGCAAGACCACCCTGGCTCGGATGATGGTACGGCTGCTGCGCCCCACCGGCGGTCGGGTGGAGTTCGACGGTGTCGACATCGGGCGGCTGCCGGACCGCCGCCTCGCCGCGTACCGGCGGGATCTGCAGATGGTGTTCCAGGACCCGGTCTCCGCGCTCAACCCGCGCCGGACGGTGGGGGACAGCATCGCGGATCCGTTGCGCGGCAGCGGAATCCGGGACGAC
>Ga0164243_10004049_pt1 | contig 23124 bp, 21 predicted proteins | sample OricompcompostOP_FD_108781 | JGI IMG/M metagenome (GOLD analysis project Ga0164243, IMG submission 108781) | Organic Plus compost microbial communities from Emeryville, California, USA - Original compost - Organic plus compost (OP) | ecosystem: Engineered > Solid waste > Mixed feedstock >...
CAGTGCTCGACGATGTCCTCGCCGTCGAACAGGCCCAGCACGGTGTGGGTGTTGCCGACGTCGACGGTGAGCAGCATCAGCCCCGCACCTCCCGGGCGCCGCCGTTCTCCCGGCCGTCCCGGGCGTCCGGAGAGTCCGGGTCCGGGCCGTCCGCGGGTACGGCGCGCAGGTCGAGGCTGATGTCGAGGATCGGCGAGGAGTGGGTGAGCGCGCCGACGGAGAGGTAGTCGACGCCCGTGGCGGCGTAGTCGGCGGCGGACTCCAGGGTGAGCCGGCCCGAGGACTCCAGCTGGGCGCGGCCGGCGACGAGGCGTACCGCCTCCGCGGTCTCGGCCGGCGTGAAGTTGTCCAGCAGGATCAGGTCGGCGCCGAGCGCGAGCAGCGGCTCGATCTGGTCCAGCCGGTCCACTTCGACCTCGATCGGGACGCCGGGGAACTCGGTGCGTACGAGCGTGAACGCCTCGGCGACGCCGCCCGCGGCGACGACGTGGTTGTCCTTGATGAGCGCCGCGTCCGACAGCGAGAAGCGGTGGTTGACGCCGCCGCCGCAGCGCACCGCGTACTTCTCCAGAGCGCGCAGGCCGGGGGTGGTCTTGCGGGTGTCGCGTACCCGGGGCCGTGCGCTGTCCTGCGCGGCGGCGCCGACGGTGGCGAGCGCGTCGGCCCAGCGGCGGGTGGCGGTGGCGACGCCGGAGAGGTGGCACAGCAGGTTGAGGGCGCTGCGTTCGGCGGTGAGCAGGTCGCGGGTGCGGGTGCGGACGGTCAGCAGCCGGCTGCCGGCGGCGACCCGTTCGCCGTCCTCGACGTGCCGGTCCACCTCGAACTCGTCGGTGCACACGATCGACAGCACCGCCTCGGCGACCCGCAGGCCCGCGACCGTACCGGCCTCGCGGGCGGTGAAGTCGCCCACGGAGACGGCGTCTTCGGGCACGGTGGCGACCGTGGTCACGTCGACGCCGTGGTCGAGGTCCTCCTCGATGGCGAGGTGCGCGATGTCCTCGACCTGTACGGGGTCGAGTCCCGCGTCGGCGAGCAGCCGGGCCAGCTCGGGGTCGAGCCCGCAGTCGATCGGGTCGAGCCCGTACCCGTCGCCGTACTCGCCGCCGTTCCCGTCGCCCGTGCCGCAGCCGCCGTCTCCGCAGCCGCAGCCGCCGGAGGCGCCGCCCGGGGCGCCGCCGATCTGGAGCAGGGGCACCTCGACGGGACGCGGCCGGCGCTCCTCCGGCAGGTCGGGGGTCTGGCTGGTCACGGCAACTCCTTGGTGGGGGTACCTCCCACGCCGAAGGCGGTGGGGGAGACCGACGGGAAGGCGGTCGCATCGGTGGTACGGACGTCGAGCCGGGCGGCGCGGGGCACCGGCGCCGGTGCGGCGGCCGCGGCGCCTTCGAGGTTACGGGGCCCGCCGTCGAGGGTGACGACGAGGTGCCGGCGCCAGCGGGCGTCGTCGCGGTGCGGCCGGTCCTCGCGCCAGTGGCAGCCGCGGGTCTCGGCGCGGCGGAGGGCGGCGGCGACGAGGACGCGGGCGACGAGGTGGAGGTTGGCCGTCTCCCAGCTCTCGACGCCGGGTTCGGCGGGTTTGCGGGCGGGCCCGGGCGCTGTACGGCCCGTGCTGTGCGCCGCCGGGTCTCCGGTCCTCGCGTCCGGGGCCGTCGCGTCCGCCCAACTCGCTTCCGTGCCGGGCGGGTTGGCGGGGCCGCCGGTGTTGGTCTGGCCGGCCGGGTCGGCCGTGCCGGCCGGGTCGGCGGCCGCCGCGTACAGCTCGTCCAGCAGGGCCGCAGCCTCGGTCAGGCTCGCCTCGGAGCGGAGCACTCCGGCGCAGCGGGTCATGATCCGCTGGATGACCGGCCGCGCTTCCGGCGGGAGCGGGGGCGACGGCGGGCGGTCCGGTCCGTACGCGGGCGCGACGTACGGAGGCGGCACGGGCGCGGCCGGTACGTGCGCCGCGATGTCGTCCGCGAGGCGCTCGGCGAAGACCAGCCCCTCCAACAGGCTGTTGGAGGCGAGCCTGTTGGCGCCGTGCACGCCCGTGCACGCGGCCTCGCCGCAGGCGTAGAGGCCGGGCACGGTGGTGCGTCCGCGGCGGTCCGTACGGACTCCGCCGCTGGCGTAGTGCGCGGCGGGCGCGACCGGCACGGGCTCGGTGACCGGGTCGATTCCGTGTGCGCGGCAGGCGGCGAGGATCGTCGGGAACCGGGACTCCCACATGGCGGCGCCGAAGTGCCGGGCGTCGAGGTACATGTGCGCGGTGCCCTGCTCGGCGGCCCGCCGGGTGATCGCTTTGGCGACGACGTCCCGCGGCGCCAGTTCGGCCAGTTCGTGCTGTCCGGTCATGAACCGCACCCCGGCCGCGTCCACGAGGTGCGCGCCCTCGCCGCGTACCGCCTCGGAGATCAGCGGCTGCTGGCCGGCCGCGTCCGGTCCGAGGTAGAGCACCGTCGGGTGGAACTGCACGAACTCCAGGTCGCTGACCTCGGCGCCGGCGCGCAGCGCGAGCGCGACGCCGTCGCCCGTGGACACGGCGGGGTTGGTGGTCGCCGCGAAGACCTGGCCCATGCCGCCGGTGGCGAGCACGACCGCGGGCGCGCGGACGGCGCCGACTCCGTCGTGCTGGCCCTCGCCCATGACGTGCAGCGTGACGCCGGCGGCGGCGCCGTCCGGGGTCTTCAGCAGATCGAGGACGAGGGCGTTCTCGACGGTGCGGACGGTGCCGGGGGTGACGGTCTCGGTTGCGGTTCTGGGGCCGGAGGTTCCAGTCCTGGGGGCCGAACTGCCGTGCCCGCACGGGCTGTTCGGGGTCGCGCCGTCCGGGGCCAGTGCCCGTACGGCCGTGAGCAGGGCGCGGGAGACCTCCGCGCCCGTCGCGTCGCCGCCCGCGTGCGCGATGCGGCGGCGGTGGTGGCCGCCCTCCCGGGTCAGCGCGACCTCGCCCGTGCCCGGGTCGGTGTCGAAGCGGGCGCCCGCGGCGACGAGCCGGCGCACGGCACCGGGCCCTTCGCGTACGAGGGTGTCGACGGCGGCCTCGTCGCACAGCCCGGCGCCGGCGACGAGGGTGTCCGCGCAGTGCTGTTCGGGGCTGTCGCCGTCGCCGAGCGCGGCGGCGATACCGCCCTGCGCCCAGCGCGTCGAGCCGTCGTCCAGGCGCGCCTTGGTGACGACGACGGTGTGCCGGCCGGCCGCCGCGCAGCGCAGCGCGGCGGTGAGTCCGGCGATGCCGGAGCCCACGACCACGACGTCCGCGTCGAGGGTCCAGCCGGGAGCGGGGGCGCGCAGCGGGGCGCCGCCGGGGGCGCCGGAGGGGCGGTGCGGTCCGTGCGGTATGGGCGCGGTGGCGGAGTCCGTCATCGGCTGTCTCCAACGGGGCCGTGGGCGGCGGGAGTTGCCGCGGCGGAGGAGTCGCGGGCGCCGTGCGGGTCCGCCCCGTGCAGCCGTACGTTGTCGATGAGGCGGGTGGTGCCGACGCGTCCGGCGACCGCGAGCAGGAGGCCGTCCGTACCGGCTCGGGGGCCGCCGCCCTCCGGACCGGCGCCCGGAGCGCGTGCCGGCTCGCGTTCCGCATCGCGTGCCGGGTCGAACTCGGTGAAGTCGCGCGGGTCTATGAGGGACAGATAGTCCACGGCGAGCGGCGGATCGGCGTGCGCGGCCTCGTCGAGGACGGAGCGGGCGGCGGCCAGCGCCTCGCGCGGTGCCCGCTCGCGTCCGGCCGCGCACAGCGCGCGGGGCAGGGCGAGCGCGGTGCGGCGCTCGCCGGGGGAGAGGTAGCGGTTGCGGCTGGAGAGCGCGAGCCCGTCCGGCTCGCGTACGGTCGGCACGGCGACGATCTCCACGGGCAGGTTGAGATCGCCCACCATGCGCCGTACGAGCGCGAGTTGCTGGGCGTCCTTCTCCCCGAAGCAGGCGAGGTCCGGGGCCGTCAGGTGGAGGAACTTCGCGACGACGGTCAGCACCCCGTCGAAGTGCCCCGGGCGTACCGCCCCTTCGAAGCGCTCGCCCATCGGCCCCGCGGCGACCCGCACCTGCGGCTCCCCGCCCGGATACACCTCGTCCGCCGACGGCGCGAACACCACGTCGGCGCCCGCCCGTTCGGCGATCCGGAGGTCTGCGTCGAGGGTGCGCGGATAGCGGTCGAGGTCTTCGGACGGGCCGAACTGGAGCGGGTTGACGAACACGGTGACGACGACCTCGCCGTACGGGCCGACGCGTTCCCGTGCGGCGCGGATCAGCGCCGCGTGCCCTTCGTGCAGGGCGCCCATGGTCATCACGGTGGCGCGCGGGCGGCGGCCGCCGGGAGCACCGGACGGGCCGGTTCCGGTTCCGGTTCCAGTTCCGGTTCCGGGGCCGGGGCCGGCGTCGGGCGTGCCCGACTCCCGTGCGCGGGCGGCGAGTTCGGCGGCCGTACGGACCAGGGCGACGCCGGGCTGCGGCTGCACGGAACCGTCCGTCATGAGCCGCCTCCTTCGGGGGCTGCGGGGCCTCCGGGTCCTCCGGAATCTCCGGGATCTCCGGGGCTCTGGGAGAGGACGTCGAGCAGCGCCTCGGCCGACTCGGGGCGCAGCAGGCCGTGGGCGAGGGCACGGTCGGCGGTGGCGCGGGCCATCGCGAGGTAGCCGGCGACCATCCGCGGTGCGCTGCCGCGGAGTTCGGCGACGTGTGCGGCGACCGTGCCCGCGTCGCCGCGCGCCACCGGACCGGTCAGCGCCGCGTCGCCGGAGCGCAGCGCGTTGTCCAGCGCGGCGCCGAGCAGCGGCCCGAGCATGCGGTCCGGCGCCTCGACGCCGGAGGTGCGCAGCAGCTCCATGGCCTGCGCGACGAGCGTGACCAGGTGGTTGGCGCCCATCGCGAGCGCCGCGTGGTAGAGCGGCCGGGCCGCCTCCGGCACCCACTCCGGCTCGCCCCCCATCTCGATCACCAACGCCTCGGCGGCGAGCCACAGTTCGTCGGGCGCGGTGACGCCGAACGAGCAGCCCGCGAGCCGCTGTACGTCCACGCCGGTGCCGGTGAACGTCATCACCGGGTGCAGCGCGAGCGGCAACCCGCCCGCGCGCAGCGCCGGTTCGAGCACCGCGCTGCCGTAGCGCCCGGAGGTGTGCACGAGCAGCTGGCCCTGGCGTACGGCGCCGGTGCTCGCCAAGCCCGCGACCAGGTCGGGCAGCGCGTCGTCGGGGACGGTCAGCAGCACGAGGTCGGCGCGGGCCAGCACCTCGGCGGGGTCGAGCAGCGGTACGCCGGGCAGCAGTTCGGCCGCACGGCGCCGGGACTCCTCGGAGACCCCGGAGGCCGCGACCGTGCGGTGCCCGGCGAGCCCGAGCGCGGCGCCGAGCGCGCAGCCGACCCGGCCGGCGCCGACGACGCCGACGGCCAGCCGTGCGGGGCGGTCCGCGGCCCGCTCGGGCGGCGAGGCCGAGGGCGCCGGGCGCGAAGTGCCGGGCGGAGCCGGGGAGTCGGGCGCGGACGGGGGCGGGGCGCCGGGGTCGTCGCCGCCGTGCCCGTGCTGGTGTGCGTTCACGAAAGTAGCGGCCTTCCGTATCCGTTCCGGTCCTGCGTCAGGAGAGGTACCGGACGTTCTCCGCCATGCTAAGCCCTGCTCGTGCGGGCACCGCCTGCGCCCGTAACTCCATAGCGGCCGGGAACCGGTGCGACGAGGATGCCGGGCATGAACGAGCAGACGGGGCACGGCGAAGCGGTCACGGCGGCGCACGCGAAAGCAGAAGCAGAAGCAGCAGAGGCAGAGGCAGAAGCCGGAACAGAAGCGGAGGATGGGTCGGGCGGAGATCCGGAACGGGCTCGGCAGCTGCGTGCCTGGCGCCGTGCCGAGCACCGGCTCAGCCACGGCCCCGGCGGCGAGACGCTGCGCGAACGGCTCGCCGGGCTCACGGCGGCGGGCGCCGCGGCCTACGACCTCGACGACCGGGTCGACCAGTACGGCAACGCCGACGGCATCGTGGGCGCTCTGGAACGCCGCACGGCCGCGCTCCTCGGCACCGAGGCCGCGGCATTCTTCCCGACCGGCACCATGGCGCAGCAGGTGGCGCTGCGGTGCTGGGCGGGCCGTACCGGCGACCGGACCGTCGCGATGCCCACCTCGGCCCACCCGGTGCGGTGGGAGTCCGACGCCCTGCGCCGGCTCACCGGGCTGCACGTCGTACACCCCACGGACGCGCCGCGCCCGCCCACCGCGGACGAAGTACGCGCCGTCCGGGAGCCGTTCGGCACGCTGCTGCTCGAACTGCCGTTGCGCGAGGCCGGGTTCGTGCTGCCCGAGTGGGACGAGCTGACCGCGACCGTCGCGGCGGCGCGCGAACGGGACGCGGCCGTGCACTTCGACGGCGCACGGCTGTGGGAGTCCACGCGGTATCTCGGGCGCGGTCTCCCGGAGATCGCCGACCTCGCCGACACCGTCTACGTCAGCTTCTACAAGTCGCTGGGCGGCATTTCCGGGGCGGCGCTCGCCGGGCCCGCGGAGGTCGTGGAGGAGGCGGCCGTCTGGCGGCACCGGTACGGCGGGCGGCTGTACCAGCAGTGGCCCGCGGCGCTCGCCGCGCTCGCGGGACTCGACGGCGAACTGCCCCGGCTGCCGGAGTACGTGGCACACGCCGCGGTCGTCGCGGCGGCACTGCGCGAGGCGCTGGCGGCTGCCGGAGGACCGGGCTGGTGGCGGGTGTGGCCGGAGGTGCCGCACACGCACGAGTTCCAGGTGTGGCTGCCGTACGACGCCCGCACGCTGACCGAGGCGGGCGTCCGGCAGGCCGAGGAGACCGGGACGCTGCTGTTCCGGCGCTGGACCGAACCCGCGGGCGCGCCGCCGGGGACGGCGATGCACGAGGTGACCGTCGCCCGCCCGGGGCTGTCCTGGTCGGCCGGCCGAGTACGGGCGGCGTGCGAAGAGTTCCTGGGCTTCGTCCGTACGACGCTCGACGAGCGCGGCCGGTAGGCGTGCCGGCGGTTCCGGCCGGCGGGCGAGCGGACGGCGGAGCCCGGGTCCCGTACCGGCCCAGGGCCTGTCGTTTGGATCAGGGTGGATCAGGGAGCCGAGGGCACCTCCCGCCGAAGGCAGGGGGGAGATGCGCGTACCAGGGCACGCGAGCCCGCCGAGATCCAAACGACAGGCCCTGGGCTCAACCGCCGGAGCGGCGGGGGCGGTTGGGGCGCGCGCCGGCTTCGGCGGACCCGCCGGAGGACGGGACGGGCGGAGACCCGGAACCGGAACTCAGCCGGCGCCGGAAGCGGAGCCCCGCCAGCCAGGCGCGCAGCAGCCGTGCCTCGTGGCTGCCGGGCTGCGGCGGCGCCCCCGGCGGCGGTACGGAGACGGCGCCGGGATCGCGGGCCTGCGCCTGCTGGGAGAAGCGGTAGAGGTCGAGTGCGTACTGCTGTGTGCTGCTCATGGCCACGAGGCTGCGCCGCCCGGCGGGCACGGGGCACGTCGATTGACGATCGGCGTCAATCGTGGCCGTACGCACCCGAGTCCGCCCGCAGAATGGCGGTGGCCGACCCCGGTAGATCGGCGGCGGCGCGGCCGGAAAAGCCGGAAGGCCGGAAAGGGCGGGAAAGGAGCGTGGACCGACCGTGAGCATCTCCATCGACGTCACCGGGCTGCCTGCCGAGCGGATCGTCTTCGGCCCGTCCCCGCTCGCCGAACTGGCCTCCGCGCTGCACGTGCTGGCCGAACCCGGCCACCATCCCGGTCTGCACGGCTGGGCGACGGCGACCGCTGCGGGCCTGAAGCCGGAGCTGGCCGACCGGCTGCACCAGGCGGACTTCCTGTGGCGTTCCGCACGGGCCGACTTCCTGATCCCGGCACGCCCGCGGGCCACTCTGGGCGAAGAGCTGGACGATCTGGACGAGTTGGACGACGAGTCCTTCGTCGGCGCCGCGCTGGAGATCTGCGGCGGCAACCAGGAGCGGTGCGGGACCTCGCCGCTCGTGGACGCCCGAGTGCGGGCGCGTACCCGGGAGTTGGCGATGGCGCGGGGTCCGCGGCAGGCGGAGTTCGCCGACCGGCTGCTGGCCGACCCCGGGCGGGTGCGGGCGTGGATCCGGGCCCTGCTGGAGGACTGCGACCGTGCGTTCTTCCACGACGTGTGGCAGCGCACCCGGGGCCAACTCGCCGCGGACGCACGGCACAAGACCGAGCTGCTGCACCGCAGGGGGCTCGCGGACGCGCTGCACGCGGTGTCCTCGGCGCTGTCCCTGGACGACGGCGCGGAGGGCGGGGACGCCGGCACGGGCGGCGGCACGCCCCGCGGCACGAACGGCACGAGCGGCAAGGGGGGCAAGGGCAGCACGAACGGTACGGGCGGTGCGGCGGGCGGGTCCGTGCGGCGGCGCATCGTGGTCGACAAGTTGAGCGAGGGCCGCACCACCGCGCTGGAGACCGGCGTACGGGGCGGCCCCGGCGTCACCTTCATCCCGTCCGCGCTCGGCTGGCCGCACCTCTACGCGCTGCACGCGCCCAACTGGCGCCCGGCGGTGCTGTACCCGGCGCAGGCGGCCGAGCTGCCGCAGCCCGCCGCGCTCGATCTCGTACGCCGGAGGCTGGAGGCGGTCTCGCATCCGCAGCGGCTGCTGCTCTGCCGCAACCTCGCCCGCGCTCCGTACACGACGGGCGAGCTGGCGGACGCGACCGGGATGAGCGCGCCCGAAGTGTCCCGGCATCTCGCCGTGATGAGGAAGGCTGGGCTGCTGATCGCGCGGCGCCGCGGCCGGTACGTGCAGAACCGGCTGGACCTCACCGCGGCCGCCCGGCTCGGCGGCGACTTCCTCGAAGTGGTGCTCCGCTGACGGCTGTTGGGCGAGCGGCGCCGCCGTGCGTGCGGCGGTGGCCCGGCGGGCGCGCCCGGCCCGTGCCGCTCAGGTCGCTCCGCCGCCGCCGGCCCGTATCAGCCCGGTCTCGTAGGCGTAGGCGACCGCCTGCACCCGGTCCCGCAGCTCCAACTTGGTGAGTATGCGGCCCACATGGGTCTTGACCGTGGCCTCGGAGAGCACGAGCCGGGCGGCGATCTCGGCGTTGGACAGCCCCTGTGCGACGAGGGCGAGGACCTCGCGCTCGCGGTCGGTCAGCCGCTCGAGACCGCGGTCGGCCGGGCACGGGCCGGTGGCGGGCAGCACGTCAGAGAACCGGTCGATGAGCCGGCGCGTGGTGGTCGGTGCGACCACCGCATCGCCGCTGTGCACGGCGCGGATCGCGGCGAGGAGGTCGGCCGGCGGCACGTCCTTGAGCATGAAACCGCTCGCCCCGGCCTTCAGCGCGGCGAAGGCGTACTCGTCGAGGTCGAACGTCGTCAGGATGAGCACCTTCGGCTCCTGCCTCGCGGCACCGGGCTCCTCCGGGCCGGGCCGGTCCGGCCCGTACGTGCCCCGCCCGCCGTCGGCGCAGATGCGGCGGGTGGCCTCGACGCCGTCCACGCCGGGCATCCGCACGTCCATCAGCACGACGTCCACGTCGGTCGTACGCAGCAGCTCCAGCGCCTGGGCGCCGTCGCCCGCCTCGCCGACGACCTCCATGTCCGGCTGGGCGGCGAGCACCATGCGGAAGCCGGTGCGCAGCAGCGCCTGATCGTCGACGAGCAGCACGCGGATGGTCATCAGTGGCCGTTCCCTTCGATCGGTACGGGGCCCGTTCGCCGGCCCTCGTGCTTCACGGGCCCCGTGCTTGTCGCTCGTGCCATCCGTACTTCCGTCCCTGCTCCGGCGGTTGAGCCGGGCGGCAGCTCAGCCGGCCCCCTTCAACGGCAGTACGGCCGATATCCGGAACCCGCCGTCCGGCCGCGGCCCGGCGCACAGGCGGCCGCCCACCATGCTCACGCGCTCGCGCATACCGATCAGCCCGTGCCCCGGCTCGTGCCGGCCTGCCTCGTCCGCGCCGTCCCGCCCGGACGGCGCCGATGCTCCGCCCGCGCCCCGCCCGTCGTCCTCGGCGAGCAGCGAGAGTTCGCCGGAGTCGTAGCGCAGCCGGACGGTGGCGGTGACCTCCGGGCCGCCGTGCTTGCGCGAGTTGGTCAGCGCCTCCTGCACCAGCCGGTACGCGGTCAGCTCCACGCTGCTCGGCAGCGGCCGCGGCGTGCCCTCGATGCCGAAGTGCACCGTCATGCCCGCACCCCGCGCCGCCTCCACCAGCTCTCCCAACTGCGCGACTCCGGGCTGCGGTACGTACTCGCCGGAGGCGGGCAGGCCGCCGTCCGCCGCGTACGGGTTCGCCGCCCCCGCGCCCTCGTCCTCCCCGGAGCGCAGCACGCCCAGCAGCCGCCGCATCTCGGCCAGCGCCTGGCGGCCGGTACCGGAGATCGTCTCCAGGGCCTGCCGGGCCTGCTCGGGCGCGCGGTGCAGTACGTACGCGGCGCCGTCCGCCTGCACCACCATCACCGACACGTTGTGCGCCACGACGTCGTGCAACTCGCGGGCGATGCGGGCGCGTTCGGCGGCGGCGGCGATCCGCGCGTGCGCCTCGCGCTCCTTCTCCAGCCGCGTGGCGCGCTCCTCCAGCTGCGCGTAGTAGGCGCGCCGGGTGCGCAGCGAGTCGCCCAGCACCCACGCCAGCAGGAACGGCACCGTCAGGAACACGGACGCCACCCCCCGCTCGACCAGGCCGGCGTACGACGGGTGCCAGCGCCAGATCGCGAGTTCGGGCACCACGAAGGAGCCGGCGAGGGCGAGCCGCGAGGCCCAGCGGACGTTACGGGAGGCGACGGTGTAGGTGATCACCAGGAACGCGAAGTCCCCGGGAATGACGGTGATGTTCGCCGCCAGCTGTACGAGACCGGTGCCCGCCGCCAGCAGCAGCATCGCCTCGGGCCTGCGGCGGCGCAGCGCGACCACGGCGCACAGCGCGAGCATGACGAGCACCAGCGCCAGCCGTCCGTCACGGCCCTGCAGCACCACCGTCGCCGGAGCCGGGGAATCCCGGAACAGCGCGGGCACCGACATCACCAGCAGCAGCACCGCCCAGACGGTGTCCACACCGGTGGGGTGCCGGCGCAGGAAGTCGTAGACGGTGCTCACGCCAACCAGCGTAGGAACGGCGCGGGGGCGCAAGGGTCACCCCGGCGACCGATCCCTGACGGCGGCGCCTACTCCGCAAGGTGGAGGCGAACGGGTTCCGTTCGTCCCGCCGGTCCGCCGCAGCGCCCCGAACGCGGGCCCGACGCAGGGGAGTTGGCGTACGGGAGCCGGCGCAGGGAAGCCGGCGCACGGAAGCCCGCGGGGCGGACCTCGCGGCTCAGGTCCGGGGCTTCGCCGGATGCGGTGTGCGGGACGGCGCCTAGAGTCGGCGGCGTGCCTTCCGCTTCCGGTCCCGCGTGCCCCCGTCCCGCCCGCTCCGGTTCCGCAGGTCCGGACGACTGGCTGCCGTGGCGGCGGGCCGCCGAGCGCGCGCTGTACGGAGAGGGCGGGGGCGCGCTGCCGCCCGGCTTCTACCGCCGGGAGGCGCCCGGCGCGCACTTCCGTACCGCCGTGCACGCCTCCCCGCAGTTCGCCGCCGCCGTCGCGCGGCTGCTGTGCCGGGTGGACGAGGCGCTGGGCCGGCCGCCCGAACTGGCGCTGCTGGACGTGGGATCGGGCCGCGGCGAGCTGCTGACCGCGGTACTGGCCGAGCTGCCCGGCGAGGTCGCGGCGCGGGTGCGGGCACACGGAGTGGACCTGGCCGGCCGCCCGCACGGCCTGGACCCGCGCATCGCGTGGAGCGCCGAACTCCCGCCGCGCGCAAGCGCGTCGGGCCTGCTGTTCGCCAACGAGTGGCTGGACAACGTGCCGCTCGACGTCGTCGCGGCCGTTCCCGACGGCACTCTCCGCACCGTTCTGGTACGCCCCGCCGACGGCGCCGAACGGCTCGGCGGACCGCCCGCCCCCGAGGACGCCGCCTGGCTCGACCGCTGGTGGCCGCTGGACGCACCGCAGGACCGGGCGGCGGACGAACAGGTCCCGGGCGAACGGGGCCCGGACGAACAGGACGCCGCCGGGCCCGAGTTGCGGGCCGAGGTCGGGCGCAGCCGGGACGAGGCGTGGGCCGCGGCCGTACGCACGCTGAAGCGCGGTCTCGCGGTCGCCGTCGACTACGCGCACACCCGCGGCTCCCGGCCGCCGTTCGGCACGCTCACCGGCTACCGCGAGGGGCGCGAGGTCGCCCCCGTGCCGGACGGCGGCTGCGACCTGACCGCACACGTCGCCCTCGACGCCTGCGCGGAGGCGGGGCACGCCGCCGCACGCGAGGCGGTACGGAAGGGACCGGCGGCGCGGAGCACCCGGCCGGAGGCGTGGCGCCCGCGGCTGGTGAGCCAGCGCGCCGCACTGCGCTCCCTCGGCGTACGCGGCGACCGCCCGCCGCTGTCCCTGGCCTCCTCCGAACCGGCCCGCTACGTACGGGAGTTGAGCGCCGCCGGCGAAGCGGCGGAACTGACCGACCCCGGCGGCCTCGGAGCCTTCACGTGGCTGCTCCAGCCCGTCGGCGTACCGCCGCCGCTCCCCCGCTGACCGCTCTCCCGCCGACCGCGCCCCGCCCGCCCGGCCCGTACCGTCCGCACCGCACGTACGGTATGTGCCGGCCCGTACGCCGCACTTGACCGCCAGGGAGAGGGAAGCCGATGAGCAGGGACGCCACGGAGACCACGGTCGGCGTCGGCGGTGCCGCCGAGAGCACCGACATGGTGCTCAACATCGGCCCGCAGCACCCCTCCACGCACGGAGTGCTGCGGCTGCGGCTGGTGCTCGACGGCGAACTGATCAGCGCGGCCGAACCGGTCGTGGGCTACATGCACCGCGGCGCGGAGAAGCTCTTCGAGGCGCGCGACTACCGCCAGATCATCGTGCTCGCCAACCGGCACGACTGGCTGTCGGCCTTCTCCAACGAACTCGGCGTGGTCCTCGCGGTCGAGCGGATGCTGGGCATGGAGGTACCGGAGCGCGCGGTGTGGCTGCGTACGCTGCTCGCCGAGCTGAACCGGGTGCTGAACCACCTGATGTTCCTCGGCTCCTATCCGCTCGAACTCGGCGGCATCACACCGGTCTTCCACGCGTTCCGCGAGCGCGAGGAACTCCAGCACGTGATGGAGGAGTTGTCGGGCGGCCGCATGCACTACATGTTCAACCGGGTCGGCGGGCTCAAGGAGGACCTGCCGGCAGGCTGGACCGACCGGGCACGACGAGCCGTGTCCGACGTACGCTCCCGGATGTCCACCTTCGACCGGCTGGTGCTCGGAAACGAGATCTTCCGCGGCCGTACGCGCGGAGTCGGCGTGCTCTCGCCCGACACCGTGCACGCCTACGGCGTCAGCGGCCCGATCGCCCGCGCCTCCGGAGTCGACTTCGACCTGCGCCGCGACGAGCCCTATCTCGCGTACGGGCAGCCGGAGTTGCGGGACACGCTGCGGGTGATCACGCGGCACGAGGGCGACTGCCTGGCCCGGTTCGAAGTGCTGCTCGGGCAGGTGCACAACTCGCTGGAGCTGGCCGACGCGTGCCTCGACGTGCTCGCCCGGCTCGCGCCCGGGCCCGTCAACCAGCGGCTGCCGAAGGTGCTCAAGGCCCCCGAAGGCGCCACCTACACCTGGACCGAGAACCCGCTCGGGCTGAACGGCTACTACCTCGTGTCCCGCGGCGAGAAGACGCCGTACCGGCTGAAGCTGCGCTCCGCCTCGTTCAACAACATCCAGGCGCTGACCGAACTGCTGCCGGGCACGCTCGTCGCCGACATGGTGGCGATCCTCGGCTCGTTCTTCTTCGTCGTCGGCGACATCGACAAGTGAACCGGCCGTGACGGCGGTTGAGCCCGCGGCCGGGCGCCGCCGGGCCGCCGCGCCGGCGGCCCAGGGGCGCACGTACGCGAGCGCCCGGCGCCCGCAGTACGCCCGATCGCCCGGCGCCCGGGCTCAGTTGGCCGGGCGCGCGGCGGAGTCGGCGTCCGCGGCCTCGCCGACTCCCGCGCCGGCGGCCTCGTCCTGCGTCGCGCCCGCGTCCGCAGGCGACTGTGCGCCGGAGCCCGCCGCAGCGGCCGGCCCGGAGCCAGAGCCAGAGCCAGAGCCGGGGCCCGAACCGGAGCCCGTGCCGGTGCGGCCCTCGTCGCCAGACGGCTGCCCCGCACCCGGTGACCGCCGCTGCTGCGCCGCCCTCTTGCGGCGCTTGTTCCCGCCGCCGCCGAAGAAGTCGAACCGGCCGGTGCCGGGCTCGCTCCGCTGCTGCTGCTCGGGAACAGCACGCCGGGCCGCGGCCGCCTGCTCCTGGCCCTGCCGCCAGTCGCGCCGGGCCCGCTCCTGCTGCTCCTCGCGCCGGCGCAGCGCCTCCCGCCGCTCGCGCTCGACGCGTTCGGACCGCTCCCGCTGCTCGCGCTCCTCGCGCAGCCGCCTGAAGTGCTCAGCGGAATTGCGGCCGAACTTCTTCAGCGCCTCGTTCGCCTGGAGATAGGTCAGCGGAGTCGGCGCACCCGAGCGCTCCCGGTGGTCGGTGACGCCGGAGTCGAGCGCCTTCGCCGGGGCCTTCGCCTCCAGCTGGAGCTTGCGCTGCCCTTCCAGCACGTTCGCCAACTCGGCCTCGGAATGGGCGAAGCGGCGCAGCAGGCCCGCGTACTCGCTGCGCAGCCGGGCCAGTTCGGCGCGCTTCTCGCCGAGCGTCCGCTCCAGCCGGTCGCGTTCCTCGTAGGCGTCGTCCCGCTCGCTCTCCAGCTCGGCCTGGCGCTCCTCGGCGCGCCACTCCATGCTGGACTGCTTCACCTTCAACTCGCTGATCCGGCGCCCCGCGTACCGGTCCCACCTGCGCAGCAGCAGCGCGCACGCCACCGCCGCGAGCGCCGCGACATCGGTGCACACGCGCAGGATCACGGTGTCCGTATCGCTCAGCCCGGGCGCCCCGAAGAACATCGCGCAGCCGACGCAGACCAGCGCGACGGCCACGACGCCCACCGAGGGGCCGCTTCCGTGCAGTGGCGAGGAATAGCGATGACGTCCACGAGGCATGGCTCGGAATGTACCGTGTGCCGCCGGATTCCCGACAGCGGCCGAAGGCGCATCGTTATCCCTTCACGACCGCCTCCCCCGCAACCGCCGGTGCACCGGCGCCACTTCACCGTGCGCCCGGGCCGATTTCCGTTGTCGCTCTCCCCCTTTTCCGCGGCCGGTCCGCTGCTTTCCGCGGCCGGCCTGCTGCTTTCCCGCGTCGTACCGCCGTACCTTCGCGGTGATTTCGGCGGGTGCGCGCCGAAATCACCGCGGCTCGGCTCACGACAGCTTGTGCGCCTTCAGATAGTGCGCCGCCACGTCCCGGGGCTTCTGCCGGTCCGAGTCCACCTTGCGGTTGAGCGCGGTCAGCTGCTTCGTGGTGAGCGTACGGGTCAGTCTGTTCAGCGCCTTCGCGACGTCCTTGCCGCCCGCCTTCTTGCTGTTGACGACCGGCAGCAGGTTGTCGGCGTTCTGCAGATGCTTGTCGTCCTTCAGCAGCGTGAGCCCGAAATCGGGCAGCGTCGCATCGGTGGTCGTGGTGAGCACCATCTGGTCGGTGCCGGACTTGACCGCCTGCTTGGCCGGCGTGGTGCCGACGCCCTTGGGGTCGATGCCGGAGATGTCGATGCCGTACTTCTGGTGCAGCCCGGGACCGCAGAACGGCCGCGTACTGCACTCGTCGCCGGCCGCCAGCCTGATCTTCTCGCCCGATCTGCCCAGATCGGAAAGGGACTTGAGGTGGTGCTTATGCGCGTACTTCGTGGTGACCGCGTACGCGTTCTGGTCCACCGCCTTACCCGGCGGCAGCACCGTGAGACCGCGCGGCTTCGTCAGCTTCTTCAACGCCTCGACCGTCGGGCCCACTTGGCTGGAGGCCACCGGCTTCGCATGCGAACCGTTCTTCTTCGCGTTGAGGAACTCGGCGAGCGTGGCCGCGTATTCGGGGACCACGTGGATCTGGCCTCTCTCCAGGGCCGGTTCGTACAGCTCGCGGTTGCCCAGCTTCCGTACGGAGGTGTCGTAGCCGGCCTTGGCCAGCACCCCCGCGTACAGCTCCGCCATGACCCGGGACTCCGTGAAGCCCGCGGATCCGACCACCAACTTGCCCTTGGACTTGCCGCTCGCGGAGTGTCCGCCCTCCTGCTCCAGGCTGGAGCCGCCGCAGCCGCTGAGGGCCGCGGCGAGCAGGGCGGCGGCGCCGCCGGCCGCCAACAGACGGTGTGTGCGCCGGAGTTGTGCCGACTCGTTCATGGGGACCGCCGTTCGTCGTGCCGATCGTCGTCGGATTCGTGTGCTGCACCGGATGCGCGTGCTGCGCCGGACTCGTTGACTCGTCGGGCTCGTCTGGACTCATCGGATTCTTCGCGGAGTTCGGGATGATCGGGAGTGCTCGGGATGTCCGGGGACGTTCGAGGGCCTTCGGGGCGTACGGAGCGTGGACCTCCTGGAGTCCGGGCCGGCGGCGTGGACCGGGCGAACCGGCGGGCGGGCGCGGGCGGTTCAGACAGCCGCCCGCGCGGGAGCCGCCTTCTCACCGGACGCTTCGCCGCCGACCCCGGGCGACGCCGGACCGGTACGGCCCGGGCGGCCCGCACGGCCCGTACGCCGGCCGCGCATCGGATCGAGCAGCCGTCCCGCCACCACCAGCACCCCCTCGACCAGCAGCGCCAGCACCGCCACCAGCACCGCGCCCGCCACGACCTGCGGAGTGTTGTACGTGTTGAACCCGGCGGTGATGACGCGGCCCAGACCGCCGCCGCCGGGCAGCGCCGCCAGCGTGGCCGTCGCCACCAGCTGCACCGCGGCCGACCGCACCCCCGTCATGATCAGCGGGAAGGCCAGCGGCAGTTCGACCCTGCGCAGCAGCTGCCAGCCGGACATCCCCATGCCGCGGGCCGCCTCCACCACGTCGCGGTCGCACTCGCGCATCCCCACGTAGGCGTTGGTCAACAGCGGAGGCAGCGCGAACAGGACGAGCGCCACGATCGTCGGCCAGTCCCCGTGGCTGCCCAGCGGGCTCAGCGTCAGCAGCACCAGCACCGCGAAAGTCGGCACCGCACGCCCGACGTTGGAGATGTTCACCGCGAGGGCGCCGCCCCTGCCGATGTGCCCGAGCCACAGCGCGACCGGCAGCGCGACAGCGCAGGCGATCAGCAGGCAGACCCCGGTCAGATAGAGATGCTCGCTCAGCCGGTGCAGCACACCGCCGCCGCCCGACCAGTGCTTGCCGGACGTGAGCCACGCCCACGCGGCCACGAAGAAGCCCATCGTCACGCCTCCTTGCCCACGGGCTGCGCCGCTCCGCCGGGCGCCGGCTCCCCGGCCGCCGCGGGCGGTTCCGGCGCGGGCGCCGTTGCCGGCCCGGCCTCCGGAGCGCCCCCGCCGCGCGCCGGCCGCCGTCGCCCGCCGCGTATCCCGCCACGTCCCTTGCCCCGCGTCCAGGGCGTGAGCGCCCGCTGCAACGACAGCAGCAGCACGTCCGCGAGGACCGCGAGCAGCACGCAGATCACCGACGCGGTCAGCACCTCCGCCTTGAAGTAGCTGTCCATGCCCTCGTAGATCAGGTCGCCGAGACCGCCGAAGCCGACGATCGCGCCGACCGTCGTCAGCGACACCGCGGAGACCGTCGCGATCCGCAGGCCCGCCATCAACGCGGGCAGCGCCAGCGGGAGTTCGACCTCGAACAGCAGCCGGTACGGCCCGTAGCCCATACCGCGGGCCGCCTCCCGGGCCTCCTCGGGGACGGACTCCAGACCCGCGAGGATGTTCCGCACCAGCACCGTGAGCGAGTACAGCAGCAGGCCCGTGACCACGACCGCCGCCGAGACCCCGAACAGGGGGAGCAGCAGGGCGTACATCGCGAGGGACGGCACCGTGTAGAGCACCGTGGTCAGGCCGAGGATCGGGCCGCCCGCCCGGCGCCAGCGGCGCGCGGCGAGCGCCAGCGGAAAGGCGAGGAGCAGCGCGAGCGCCACCGAGGCGACGGTGATCCACACGTGCTCGACCGTGGCACCGGCCAACTCCGGGCCACGGCTGCGGACATACTCGCCGCAGATCCAGTCGTTCTCGCGCAGGCAGCCGCCCCCTCGGGCCGCCGTGCTCACGGCGTACGCCGTGCCCGCAGCGCCGCTCACACCGCTCACCTCCCCGTACGGACATCCCGGGTCCGTGCCCCCGACGATGCCTTCGGCTCGCACTGTCGGATGACCCTACAGGCCGCTACCGACAATCAGTCCGAACTGCCACACTCGTGCAACACCACGTTCATCCCGCGTGCGACAGACTTTGTCGATACCGACTGCGCGCGCACCCGCCGAGCAGCGGGCGGGCACGGAGATCGCGCCGGCAGCGCACCCGAGCGGACCGGGACGGCACCGAGGACCAGCGAACGAACACCGGCAACCGATGGGCCACGCAAGCGACTTGGGCGTACGCACCCGCCCGCGGCCCAGCCCGACCAAGCGCCGAGCGACAAGAATGGGATCATGATCCGCTTCGAGAACGTCACCAAGCGATACCCGGACGGCACGACCGCCGTACGCGACCTGTCCTTCGACGTGGTGGAAGGCGAGCTGGTGACGCTCGTCGGCCCGTCCGGCTGCGGCAAGACGACCACGATGAAGATGGTCAACCGGCTCATCGAGCCGACGTCCGGGCGGATCCGGCTGGAGGACGCGGACATCTCCGGCATGGACTCGGTGGAGCTGCGCCGCCGCATCGGCTACGTCATCCAGCAGGTAGGGCTCTTCCCGCACAAGACGGTGCTGGACAACACCGCCACCGTCCCGCACCTGCTCGGCTGGCCGAAGTCCCGGCGCCGCGAGCGCGCGGCCGAACTGCTCGACCTGGTCGGCCTCGACCCGTCCCGGTACGGCGACCGCTACCCGGATCAGCTCAGCGGCGGCCAGCGCCAACGCGTCGGCGTGGCCCGTGCGTTGGCGGCCGACCCGCCGGTGCTGCTGATGGACGAGCCGTTCGGCGCCGTCGACCCGGTGGTGCGCGAGCACCTGCAGAACGAGTTCCTGAAGCTCCAGTCCACGCTGCACAAGACGGTGCTGTTCGTCACCCACGACATCGAGGAGGCGGTGCGCCTCGGCGACCGCATCGCGGTCTTCGGACAGGGCACCGTCGAGCAGTTCGACCCGCCCACCAAGGTGCTGGGCGCCCCGGCCACCCCGTACGTCGCGGACTTCGTCGGCGCCGACCGCGGGCTCAAGCGGCTGTCCGTGACCGCGATCGAGACCGCGGACCTGGAGCAGCCTCCCGTCGTGCACCTCGACGACCGGCTGGAGAAGGCGCTCGCGACGATGCGCGGCGAGGACGCGCGCTGGGCCGTCGTCCTCGACGACGCGGACGAGCTGCACGGCTGGATCGCCTCGGAGGCGGTGGGCAACCAGCAGCCGGGCGGCGGCAGTTCGGACGGCGCGGACCCCGAGGGCGCAGCGGACGCGCCGGCCGGCTCCGGCACACGCGAAGCGCCCGGCCGCGGCGGATCGGCGACCGTACGCGACTTCGCCCGCCGCATGGAAGCCTGGCTTCCGCTCGGCGCCCCGCTCAAGCAGGCGTTCAGCACGATGCTTCAGCACGACGCCGGCTGGATCGCGGTGCTGGACGACGCGGACCGCTTCGTCGGCGTCCTCACTCCGAGCCGACTGCACGAGGCCCTGCGCCGCTCCATCGACGCGGACGAACGGGCCGTACGACGTGACGAAGTGCGGCTGGAGACCATCGCCGACGCCTGAGCGAAGCGGCGGTACGCACCCCCTCCGCCCGGCGGCACCGCGAAGGCAGCCCCGCGAAGTGCGCACCTAGTCTGGACACATGAACGCATCGCGTGGCCACGTCGCCGGACTCCCCGCGTGGGACCGCTGTGCCGTCATGGGGGTGGTCAACGTCACCCCGGACTCGTTCTCCGACGGCGGCAAGTGGTTCGACACCGACATCGCGGTCAAGCACGGCCTCGAACTCGTCGCCGCGGGCGCCGACCTCGTCGATGTCGGCGGCGAGTCCACCCGGCCCGGAGCGACCCGCGTGGACGAGGCGGAGGAGCTGCGCCGAGTGCTGCCCGTCGTACGCAGCCTCGCCGCCGAAGGCGCGCTCGTCAGCGTGGACACCATGCGCGCCTCGGTCGCCGAACAGGCGCTGGAGGCGGGCGCGGTGCTGGTCAACGACGTGAGCGGCGGGCTCGCCGACCCGGCCATGGTGCCCGCGGTCGCCGCCGCCGGTGCGCCGTTCGTCGTGATGCACTGGCGCGGGCAGTCGATCGACATGAACAACCGCGCGGTGTACGAGGACGTGACGCGCGAGGTCGTCGCCGAACTGCGGGCCGGCGTCGAGCGCGCCGTCGCCGGCGGCATCGCCGCCGACCGCATCGTCGTCGACCCCGGCCTCGGCTTCGCCAAACAAGCCCCGCACGACCTGGAGCTGGTGGCCCGACTGGGCACGCTGCGCGCGGAGTTGGGGCGCCCGATGCTGGTGGCCGCCTCCCGCAAGCGGTTCCTCGGCCGGGTGCTGGCCGGCGCCGGCGACGTCCGCGTCCCTCCGGCGAGAGAGCGGGACGCGGCCACCGCGGCGATCACCGCCCTCGCCGCGCGCGAGGGCGCCTGGGCGGTCCGGGTGCACGAAGTGCGCGCGAGCGCCGACGCGGTACGCGTCGCCCGCGCCGTCGAAGCCGCGTCCCCCGCGGATCCGGAGGCGCGCCGATGAGCGGCGCCCGTACGGACGTCGAAGCGGTCGAGGCCGCCAACACCGCGCTGTACGACGCCGTCGAGCGGGCCGACCTCGACGCGCTCGGCGACCTGTGGCTGGACGGCGCGGCCGCCGAGGAGGTCAGCGTCGTCCACCCCGGCTGGCCGGTGCTCAACGGCCGCGAGGAGGTGCTGCGTTCGTACGCCCTGATCATGGCGAACACCGAGTACGTGCAGTTCTTCCTCACCGACGTCCAGGTCTCGGTGCACGGCGACACCGCGGTCGTCAGCTGCACCGAGAACATCCTCAGCGGCGGCCCCGCCGAGGCGGACGGTTCGGCGGGCCCGCTGGTGGGCGGGCTCGTCGTCGCGACGAACGTCTTCCACCGCACCGCGGACGGGCGTTGGCGGGTGTGGGCGCACCACGGTTCGCCGATCCTCGTCGAGCAGGAGGACGAGGACGGCAGCGAGTCCGGCGAGGGCGACGTCGAACTGTGAACGGCGGGCCGCCCGCACCACTCGTTCGCGTCACCTCCCCCGCACCGTCATCTCCCGGGCACAGGGCAGGGAATGGATGCGTGGGCGGCGGCGCTGTCGGGTAGGCACTCGGCCCCAGCGGAGTCGTGTCAGAGTCCGCAGGTAGATTCGATACGGCGACGGCACGCGTGCAGGCGCGTGCCGCATTCGTACGCGGGGCGGGTCCACACCTCGCCAGGCCGGCACGACGCACAGCACGGCGGCCGCACCGCGACCGCACCGCCCGACGACCAGAACGAGACCAGACCCCGACCGCTCGGCCGACGCGACCCGCGTGTCCGCACACCGGCCGTACGGGCGGACGGCGAGACCGAGGAACGGAAGTGATAGGCGTGGACCGTGTCGCACTCCGCGGCCTGCGCGCCCACGGGCGTCATGGCGCGACGGACCGGGAACGCCAAGAGGGCCAGATCTTCGTCGTCGACGTGGAGCTGGGCCTGGACACGCGGGCGGCGGCCGCCGCGGACGACCTCGCCGCCACCGTGCACTACGGCGTCCTCGCCGAAGAGATCGAAGCGGCCGTGCGGGGCGAACCGGTCGATCTCATCGAGACGTTGGCCCAGCGGGTCGCCGACGTATGCCTCGGGCACGAGGCGGTAGAGGAAGTGGAGGTGGTCGTGCACAAGCCCGAAGCCCCGATCGCCGTCCCCTTCGACGACGTGACCATCACTATCAAGCGGAGCCGCGCATGACGCCGAACAGTGACCCGACCGTACAGCCGGTGCCCGCGTCCGTCGTGCACCAGGTGGACGCCGCGGATTCCACCCTGCACAACCCCCGGGACGCGGTGATCTCCCTCGGCAGCAACATCGGCGACCGGATGGACCGGCTGCAGAGCGCCGTCGACGCGCTCGCCGACACCCCCATGCTCAAGGTGAAGGCCGTCTCTCCCGTGTACGAGACGGAGCCCTGGGGCGTGGACCCCGCCAGCCAGCCGTCGTATCTGAACGCCGTGGTGATCGTGCGGACCACGCTGCCGCCCGGCTCGCTGCTGGAGCGCGGGCACGCCATCGAAGAGGCGCTGGAGCGAGTGCGGGACGAGCGCTGGGAGCCGCGGACGATCGACGTCGACATCGTGTCGTACCAAGGCGTCGTCTCGGACGATCCCGGGCTGACGCTCCCTCATCCCCGCGTCCACGAGCGGGCGTTCGTGCTCGTGCCGTGGCACGACCTCGACCCGGCCGCCGAAGTGCCGGGCCGCGGGCCGGTTGCCGAACTGCTCGCTCAGCTGGGCCGCGAGGGCATCACACCGCGCGCGGACCTGGAACTCACCTTGCCCGAGTAGTCGTTGGGGACCGCGTGAAGCAACTCCGTATCCGTTTTCTGCTCGGCGTCTTCCTCGTCGCCGGAGTGCTCTCCTGGGCGGGCGCGCGGCTGTGGAACGACCTGGGCACGCTGCCCAGCGTTCCCGTCGCGGCGCCCGTGGTGCTGGCGGTCATCGCCGCGGCGCTGCTGGCCACCGCCCTGTCGCTGCGCTCCCGGCTGAAGGCGCAGCGCGAACGGGAGCCGGGCGCAAAGGGAGTGGACCCGATGATGGCCGCCCGCGCCGTGCTCTTCGGGCACGCGAGCGCGCTGGTGGCCGCCCTCGTCGCCGGTGTGTACGGCGGCACGGGCGTCTTTCTGCTCGTCGAGGACTCGGCGGCGCCGGCCCGGCAGAGCCAGGCGATCTACGCCGGCCTGTCGGTGGCAGCGGGCGTCGCGGTGGTGGCGGCGGCGATGTTCCTGGAGCGGGTGTGCCGCCTCCCGGACGACGAAGACGACGGCGGCGGCAACAGATCGGCCACGGCCGCGAGATGACCGTCACGGCGCGGCCGGAGCGTGCCGGGCAAGACAGACGGGACGGGCCGGACGGGATCGTCCACTGCGCCCCTGCCGCTCAGCGCAGAGCCCGCACCGCTCAGCGCAGGATGAGGCTCATCGCCTCGGAGCGCGTGGCCGGATCGCGGAGCTGACCGCGCACGGCCGAAGTGAGCGTCTTCGCGCCC
>Ga0164243_10004051_pt1 | contig 23122 bp, 24 predicted proteins | sample OricompcompostOP_FD_108781 | JGI IMG/M metagenome (GOLD analysis project Ga0164243, IMG submission 108781) | Organic Plus compost microbial communities from Emeryville, California, USA - Original compost - Organic plus compost (OP) | ecosystem: Engineered > Solid waste > Mixed feedstock >...
CGCTCAGCGCTATATGACCGCGAACCGCTACCGCTGTGGACGAAGGGCCGTCTCACACTCCTTGGGGACGCGGCGCACGCCATGCTGCCGCATCTCGGTCAGGGCGCCAACCAATCGATCGAGGACGGCATGGCGCTCGCGACGATCCTTGCTCATGCGGATCGCACGTCAGCGCCCGCAGCACTTGTGGCTTACGAGAAGCTGCGGCGCGAGCGGGTCGCCGACGTGCAGCGCGGTGCGCGCAAGAACGGCATGCGTTACGATTCCGCCTATGCCGACATCAAGCAGCGCGACGACGAGATCAAGGCGCACGGCGACTTCCGCAAGACGATCTACGACCACGATGTTGTCCCGGCCGCGGAAAACGCGGCAGCGGCTTTGGCCTAGCGCCTGACGCTATTTGCAGCATCCTGAAATGCAATGCCCGGCGTAAGCCGGGCGTTTGCTTTAAGCCTTCACAAAGCTTTGCCCGGGCCCTGCACGGCAGGCGCGATTGGGGGCTAGGCATCCTGCGCAAATCATGCGACAGACGAACCAATGAGGGTGTCTGTCAGATTTATTACAGCGCTACGGTTGACCATGTATGGGCTCGCCATGTCTGGGCTTGCCGCGGGCATGGGCGGTTGTACCGTTGCCAGCTTCGACTTCAGCCGCGGCACATCGACGGCGGCAACGCCGTCCGCACCACCCCTCCCGCCGACGCCGGAACCTGCTGCCGAGCCGGACACGGGAACCTATACCCCGCCGAGCGCGCACGCGCAGCAGGCCGCACGCGCCACGCCCACACCGCCTCGGCAAGCCGAAGCCGCCGCGCCTCCCTCGACATATCAACCGCCGGCTCAGCCCCAGCGATTGCTTCCGGCTGCTCGCGCGGCCCGCGCGCCCGACATCCCCCCGGAGCCTGCAGAGCCCGACCCCGAGGTGATGACGACGCAGCGCGCACGCGAGCAGTGCTGGATGGCCTCGGAGAACACAAAGTTTGCGCGCAACCTCGACCAGAAAGTGAAGTGGGTCGAAAAGTGCGTAAACGACAAGCTGCGCGCGGCCGGGCAATAGCGGCGATCAAGAAGCCCCGTTTGCTGTGCGCGCCGATCAGTCTCTCCGGCGTTCACGCTTGCAGCACTTCGGCAGCCGCCTTAAAAAAGAACGCATGACCCGCCTCGCCGGACCATTCTTGATCGCGATGACATCGCTGGTGGCCGGAGCTGTGGTCATAACATCCGCTACGGCTCAGCAACGGCCAAACGTTTCGCTCGACAAACGCTGGCCCGCACAGCCCGATACGCAAGACGAAAATCCGGACTTTCAGCAGCAGCGCGTGTCCCCCAAGGACGACCAGCGCGGCTCGATAACGACGCAATCGACCTCCGGCGAGGGACCGCATCCGACCGGTATCAAGCCGCACCCTGCGCCGCGGCGGGTCATCGCCTGTTCTGGCGTATTCGCAAAAGAATCGAGTCATCTCAAGCTGGCGACTTTCTTCGGCGCGCACGCGATCGTCTGGGGACAGGTAGCCGGGCCAGAGAATACAAAGCTCGATGCCTCGATCCTGTTTCCCAACGATCCAAAGCGACGGCTTGAGGTGCTATGGAACAACGAGGCCGCGCGCAGCGACACACAACTCATCGTCGTTAACGGCCAATCGACATGGATGGCGCCAAACGGTCTCAAGCTCGGAATGCCGCTTGCCGCCGTCGAAAAGACCAACAAACGGCCGTTCAACCTGCGCGCCTTCGGCGGCGAGAACGGCGGCTATGTCACGACTTGGGATGGTGGCGCACTGTCGTCCCTGCCGGGCGGCTGCAAGATCAGCATCCGCTTCGCCCCCGACCCGAAAGCCAAGCCGGCACCCGACTCGCCGCTCGAGGGCGAGAAAGAATATCCGTCGGGCTATCCCGGCATGAAGGCGCTCCGCCCGAAGGTCACAGAAATTATCCTCGGATATTGAGGCGCCGGTATGCCGGTGCATGCGTGATCCCCGATCCGGCAAAATGCCCTTCCCGGCGCCTTGATGCGGCCCCGATCCGGCCCAATTCGGATGAAAACTCCGCCTGTGGCCGCGTGCAGATAGTCGGTGCGGTTCGGCCCCCGCACAGTCAAACGATACGGGGAAGATCGATATGACGGCAAATACCAGCGAACAGGCCGCAATCAACAGCGAAGAAAACATGGAGCAGGACGAGCAGGTCGTTGCGGCCGTCCAGGAAGTGGAAGCCGATATCCGTGAATTCGTTCGCCGTGATGCGGTGCAATTGCGCCGCACCTCGGAACAGGCGGGCGAGATGTTCGCGAGCAATGTCAATTCCCTGGTACAACGTGTCGCCGGCACGTCGGTGCGCGAGATCGACATGCTGTTGCGCGAACTCGAAGGCCTGCGCGACTTCCTTCACACCGAGGGCGAGCGCGTCCAGCGCGAAGTCCAGGGCTACGCTCAACTCAGCCAGACGGCGATGAACGCCACCCGCGTCATTGCTGAAGGGCTGCCGCAGTGGCGTAAGCTCGCCAACAATCGGACGCACTGACGTAAGTTTGGCTCCGCCTCATCCTGGCGAGGATCGCAAAGCGACTCATCTCAAAGGATGAGGCGGCCACATGCTGCGAGGTGCAAGCTTCGCGCAGCATGTCGGTGCAGGCCGCCCGATCTTCCGAAGCCGGTCTTCCGGTCTACGCGCTGATACGCGAAATCTCCGCACCGCAGCCGGCGAGTTTGTCTTCCAGCCGTTCGAAACCGCGGTCGAGATGATAGACACGGTTGACGATCGTTTCGCCTTCGGCGGCCAGCGCCGCAATCACCAGAGACACCGACGCCCGCAAGTCTGTCGCCATCACCGGCGCACCCTTGAGCTGTTCGACGCCTTCGATGACAGCCGCATCGCCATCGAGCGAAATGCGCGCCCCGAACCGCGCGAGTTCCTGCACGTGCATGAAACGGTTTTCGAAGATCGTTTCGACGATGCGCGACTTGCCGCCCGCGCGCGACATCAGCGCCATCAATTGCGCCTGCAAGTCGGTCGGAAAGCCCGGGAACGGCGCGGTCATCACATCGACCGGCGAAATGCCGGCACCGTTGCGCGCCACGCGAATGCCGGCATTGGTGACGGAGATTTCTGCGCCGGCTTGCGACAACACATCGAGCGCCGCCTGCAACAGCTCCGGCCGCGCGCCGGACAGCATGATTTCGCCGCCCGCCATCGCCACCGCCATGGCGTAGGTGCCAGTTTCGATACGGTCGGGGAGCACGCTGTGACGCGCGCCGGAAAGCCGGGTCACGCCATCGACAACGATACGCGACGTACCGGCTCCGGAAATCCGCGCACCCATCTTGTTGAGGCAATCCGCAACGTCGGCGATCTCGGGTTCACGCGCAGCGTTTTCGATCACCGTCGTGCCCTGCGCCAGAGAAGCCGCCATCAGCGCCGTATGGGTGCCGCCGACCGTGACCTTCGGAAACACGATCTCGTTGCCCTTGAGGCCGTTCGGCGCCTGCGCCACGACATAACCGCCATCGATCTCGATTTTTGCGCCGAGCCGTTCTAGCGCCATAATGAGAAGATCAACCGGCCGCGTGCCGATGGCGCAACCGCCGGGCAGCGACACCCGCGCCTCACCCATACGGGCCACCAGCGGAGCGATGACCCAAAAGCTCGCGCGCATCTTGGAGACAAGATCATATGGCGCAGTCGTATCGACGATACGCGCCGCCGATATGTGCAGGCTTTGGCCCTGGTACTCGGTGTCGCCAGCGCGTTTGCCGGACATCATGATATCGACGCCATGATTGGCGAGAATGCGCTGCAAGGTGACGACGTCCGCAAGCCGCGGCACGTTGTCGAGCACGAGGGTGTCCTTGGTCAGAAGGCTCGCGATCATCAGCGGCAGAGTTGCGTTTTTGGCGCCGGAAATCGGTATCGTGCCGCGCAGTTCCTTACCGCCGACGATGCGGATGCGATCCATGTGATGTGCCCCTCGCGCGGACGCCGCGCGGCCCGATCAAGAAAAATCGTCAAACGACGACAAATATCCGGACCATGACCGATCCGTCTTCACCCCACCCAACTTCGCGTTCCGACCGGCCTCTTCCTAAAGGCTCTATCGCCGACCCCAAGCGAACGCGTCCTTGTTTACGACACTTTAGTTAACCCTTGCCGTTCTCCGCGGCAAATCCGGCGGAATTGGGGGTATCGGGCGCCTCCGGCCCATCGTCCACAGGCTCCTGGGATATTTGCCGATCCGTGTCTCCGGCCGGGATCATGGCTTTTGCCTTGGCCTGAGCCTTCCGGCGCTTGAGATTCTCCCGCAATGCGGCCCGTAACCGCTCCGCCCGCGAATCGCTTATCGTTTTGGGCCCGGATTTCGTGTCTTTCATCGGCTCTGCCTGATGCTTGCGCGAATGACCCCCTTATGGCAAGGAACGCCCCGTCTTGGTGAGATTTTTTCGGCGTTGCGATGCCGCCCTCGCGGGCCGCGACCCCATGCTGCTGTAGCTCAGTGGTAGAGCACTCCATTGGTAATGGAGAGGTCGACAGTTCAATCCTGTCCAGCAGCACCATTTCGCGTGGAATATTTCCTTTTTGTCGCAGGGCGCGGCGCGCCGGAACATTTCCGCGCCGGAAAAAGTTTTAAACAGCCGTCACGAGGGTCGTGACACCTACCCGGCGGCGGATTCTTCCGTTCCTGGCGAGATTTCACAGAGCGAACGAGGCTCACCATGCAGGAATCCGAAATTCAGGATTACGCCCGCCAGTTGTTTGAAGCGCGCGGCGACAGGGCCCTGGTCGAGGCGGCGCAACACGCCAGTTCCTTCGAGGCGAAAGGCAACGCCGAGGAGGCGAAGACCTGGCGGCATATCGAGGCGGCCATCAGGCTCATGCGCGGACCGAACGTGAGTTGAGACGCTACTCCAATTGGCTGTGCTTCGCCTAAGTCCGTCCTAGAGAGGCCAGGCTTATCACGCGATAGCAGTCGCCTGCTCCGTCACGTCCGCGCACGCGCGGCGTGCTCGATCTTCGCCGGATCGGGCGGCCAGGCATCGAGCCACACCGTCAGCGGCATGACGAGCGGGGGGACGCCATGGTCCACCAGACTCGCGTCGACCGCAAAATAGCTTCCGCCGGTTTCCTGCAAAACGGCGGTATTTCGCAGGTCGGGATCGGAGAACGAACCGGCATAGGACAAGGGCGCCACCTTGTGGAACTGGAACAGCCCCGCGCGTTCCATCAGGGTCATGTACGTCCAGGTGTTGACGGATGCATCGACGCAGTCGATCTGCGACAGGTCGCCGAGATTGGGCCAAACCAGCATGTTCTTGTGCGTCCACTGCCGCGCGGCGATGCCGGCCTGCGGCCCGACAAACCCCTCCACCACCGCGATGGCGCGTGCGATCTGCTGCCGCTCGGCCTGCGCATTTTTCGCGCGCGGCCTGAAAACCGCCGCGACCTGCCGCCATTGCGTCTGAGTGAGCGACACCGGTGTTTTCTGGACGCAGAAAAACCCGTGACAGACCGTGAAATGCGCAACGGTTGGATCGCGCGTCGCGAATTGATCGAGATAATGGGTGGTCAGATGGTGAGGATCCTGCGCGCAGGCAGAAACCGCCAGCGCGACCGCGAGCCCCGTCAAGATACGCCGCAAACGCATCACCCCGATTTCCCATCGCCCCCGTCATGCTAACGCGCGCCGCAACGCGCTGAAACCCCGTTTGCAATTAGCGGGGGTTTTTGTTCAAACATGTGTCGGGCGAGCCGCAGTTCTGCAAAAATACCTTCTTCAATCTCGATCAAACGCCGGGAGAAACACCATGCATGCCGTCAATTTTCGTGAGCGCGTCGCGATCGTTACCGGAGCCAGCACGGGGCTCGGCGAGGCGATGGCACGAAAGCTTGCGGCCGAGGGACTCAGGACCGTGCTGGCGGCACGCAACAAGGAAAATCTCGACCGCATCGTCGCGGATATCGCCAAGGAGGGCGGTACGGCTCTCGCGGTGCCGACCGACGTACGCAAGGAAGCCGACATCCTCAACCTGTTCAAATCGGCCATGGACAATTTCGGCCGCGTCGATGTGCTTGTGAACAATGCCGGCATCGCCCAGGCCATTCCGACCACCGAACTTACGCTTACAGATTGGCAGGCCATCATCGAGACCAATCTGACATCCGCCTTCCTCTGTTCACGCGAGGCGATGAGGATCATGAAGCAGCAGAAGCGCGGCCGCATCGTCAATATCGGCTCGGTATCCTCGATCGTACCGCGCCGCGACTCGATCGGATACGCCGCAACCAAGTGCGCGCTCGACGGCATGACGCATTCCTGTGCGCTCGACGGACGGGAACACGGCATTACCGCTTCGATCATCCACCTGGGCGTCGCAGACAGTAACCTCGGCGCCGGCAAGCGCGTGCCGCGGCCGCCGGAGCAGATGATGCAAGCGAGCGAGATCGCGGACACGTTGTTTGCCATGATAAACCTGCCGGATCAGACAAACTTCATGAACGCAATGATTCTGCCGATCGGAATGCCGTTCCTCGGCCGCGGTTAAAACAAAGTCGGCGGCACCGCCGGCGGGCAAAAAAGGGGAGGATTTGATGCGCACGCGACCACCGCGCTGGACAGCACCTTTGTTCAGCCGCTTCACCGCAACTTTTGCCGCCATGGTCTTGCTAGGCGGAGCGCTGACAATTCCCGCCGCCGCGCAATCCGACTTCCCTGCCAAGCCGATCCGGCTGATCGTGCCGTTCGCGCCGGGCGGGCTTGCCGACATCACCATGCGCATCGTCGGCGAGCGGCTGGGCGAGCGGCTCGGCCAGCGCATCATCATCGACAATCGCCCGAGCGGCGGCGGCGTGGCGGCAGCGCAAGCTGTCGCGCAGGCTCCTGCAGACGGCTACACGCTGATCGTATTCACCAATGGGACCGCGATCAGTGTCGGACTGTTCAAGGCCCTGCCGTTCGATCCGATCAAGGATTTCGTGCCGATCTCGAGCGTCGCCTATTTCGATATCCTGCTTCTGGTCAACAACAGTTCGCCGATCAAGACCGTGCAGGATCTGTTGAAGGAGGCGAAGGCCCATGGCAGCGCGATGAATATCGGCACAATCAACCCCGGCAGCACCCAGAACCTCTCAGGTGAGTTGTTCAAATCGGCCGCGGGTATAGCGGCGACGATCGTTCCCTTCCGCACCTCCGGTGAGGTACAGATCGCCCTGGTGCGCAATGACATCACTGTCGGGTTTGAATCCTATGCCGCCCTCAAGGGCGCCATCGACGACAAGCAAATCTGTGCAATCGCCTCGTCCGGCGCCACGCGTTCGCTGCCGAACGTCCCAACCGTGCAGGAGACGGGCGCGCTCGATTACGAAGTCACTGGCTGGAATGCGATCTTCGCCCCGGCGGGCACGCCCAAGGATGTCGTCGCAAAGCTCAACAGCGAGATCGTCGCCATTATGGCCATGCCCGACATCCGCAAGCGCATCCTCGACCTCGGCACCGAGCCGAAGGCGAGCACGCCGGCGGAGATAGAAGCGCGCCTCAAGGCGGACATCGTCAAGTGGAGCGGTGTGATCGAACGCGCCGGGATCGAAAAGCGATAGGAGCGCATCCGTGAGCAATACGTCCGATGGATGGGACACGCCGGTCGTCGACAGCCATGTCCACGTATTCACCACCGACATGCCGCTGGTCGACAACCCGCGCCACGCGCCGACCTACAGCTTCACCGCTGAGAACCTGATCGCGACGCTGGACAAACACGGCGTGCCGATGGCGGTGATCGCGGCGGCAAGTCCATGGGGTGACTACAACGACTACACGATTGCGGCGCTGCGCAAATATCCGCGCCTGCGCGGGACGGTTATCCTGAAACCGACCGTCGACCGCTACGCACTCGATGACATGAAGCGCGATGGTGTTGTCGGCGTGCGGCTGCCGTTCATCAGCATGACCGACGTGCCAAGTGTCACGACGCCCGAATACCGGCGTTTCCTCCACCGGCTTGTCGACCTCGACTGGCATGTGCATCCGCATATCGAATGCGAAAAGCTGCCGCAGATCCTGCCCGGCCTCGAAGCGAGCGGCGTCAAGATCGTCATCGACCACATTGGCCGGCCGGGCACTCATACCGGGGTCAATGGCGAGGGCTTCAAGGCCATGCTGCGCTCGATCGAGAAAGGCCGTACCTGGGTAAAGCTGTCGGCGGCCTACCGCATGGGTCCCTACGCGGCAGAATTTGCGCGGGAACTGGTCAGGCATGCCGGTCCCGACAGGCTCGTATGGGCGAGCGACTGCCCGTTCGTCGGTGAAGAATCGCACGTCACCTATCAACAGACCATTGACTGGCTCACCGAAACGGTTCCGGACCCGGCTACGCGCCGAAAAATCGTCTGCGACACCCCGCTTGGGCTGTATTTCTCCTGATTTTTCAATGCTCGCCAAAAAGCCAGGAGGGGTTGCGTTGCGTCAAAGCGGTGGTCAGGGGACTGGAAATATTGTTATTCAAAACGAGCACTAGCGGCACATGGAGAGGTAAGTTGCTGTTTGTCGCTGTATCTTGCGCAAAGCGCTGGCAACAGGGGCGCTCGTCAACCATAAAGGCTCGACAATCGTCCTAGAATTCCTCTAATGAAATGAACGGCGGCCGGATCGGACTGAACCCATGAAATATGATGCGTTTTTTGAGCGCGCTGTCGCGAAACTGCGAGACGAGCGCCGTTACCGGGTTTTTGCCGATCTGGAACGTCTGGCCGGGCGGTTTCCGCACGCCGTATGGCATTCGCCGAACGGTCCGCGCGATGTCGTCATGTGGTGCTCCAACGATTACATGGGCATGGGTCAGCATCCGAAAGTGGTTGGCGCCATGGTCGAGACCGCAACCCGCATGGGCACAGGCGCCGGCGGTACACGCAATATCGCGGGCACCAATCATCCGCTCGTCGACCTCGAGCGCGAGCTTGCCGACCTGCACGGCAAGGAGGGTGCGCTGGTTTTCACCTCCGGTTACGTATCCAACGAGACCGGTATCGCGACGATCGCAAAGCTTCTTCCGAACTGCCTTATTCTGTCGGACGCGCTCAATCATAACTCGATGATCGAGGGCATCCGGCAATCGCACGCCGAGAAGCAGATTTTCCGCCACAACGATATGGCGCACCTCGAACAACTGCTGAAAGCGGCGGATCGCATGCGTCCGAAGCTGATCGTGTTCGAGAGCTTGTATTCCATGGACGGCGACGTCGCGCCGGTGAACGCGATCTGCGACCTCGCCGAGCGCTATGGCGCAATGACCTATATCGACGAAGTTCACGCCGTCGGCATGTACGGTCCGCGCGGCGGCGGTATTGCCGAACGCGATGGCGCAATGGACCGGATCGATGTTATCGAAGGCACGCTCGGCAAGGCTTTCGGGTGTCTCGGTGGTTATATCACCGGCAATGCGCTGCTGATCGATGCCGTCCGCTCCTACGCGCCCGGCTTCATCTTCACCACGGCTCTGCCGCCTGCGGTGTGCGCCGCTGCGACAGCGGCAATCCGCCACTTGAAGTCTTCGTCATGGGAACGCGAGCGCCATCAGGATCGCGCGGCGCGCACCAAAGCGGTGCTGTCGGCCGCCGGCCTTCCGGTGATGCACAATCAGACGCACATCGTCCCGGTGTTCGTCGGCGATCCAGTCAGGTGCAAGCAAGCCAGCGACATGCTGCTTGAGGAGCACGGCATCTACATCCAACCGATCAATTATCCCACCGTGGCGCGCGGCACCGAACGGCTGCGCATTACGCCGTCTCCCTATCACGACGACGTATTGATCGACGCCCTCGCGGAAGCACTGATCGACGTGTGGCAGGAGCTGCATCTGCCGCTCAGCAAGCGGGCGCTGGCCGCAGAGTAATTTTCTCGAATGCCGGATCACCGCCATGCGGTATCCGGCATGATGCGGCGAAGCCCTTTTACGTTCAAACAGAGCTAGTCTTCCAGCGTCTCGCGAACCTTCTCGCGCGGCCTGGACTTCTGTTCAGGCTGCGGTTCCGGCTGCGCGGGCGAATCCGTCAGGCGCGCCAGCAGCGGCAATGTAAGCGACACCCACAGAATACGCGCGAGGTGATGGGCGCCGACAAACACCGGATCGAGATGCAGTGCCAACGCCATGATCATCATGACGTCGACCGCGCCCGGCGCATAAGCAGCCACCAGATTGGGCACCGGCAGCGATAACATCACCGCCGCAAAGGCGATGAAGACACTCGCCGCCAACAGCGCCGCCGCAAACGATCCGATCGCCGCGACCGCATACTGCAGCAACACCCGGAACGATGTCCCGAAAAAGCGGGCGCCGTTGATCGCTCCCAGCCCGATCATCGCAAGGCTGCCGATCTGCGGCGGAAAGTTGACCTGCACCAGGCCGCTGCCGTGCAGGATTGCCGACACAAGCATTGGTCCGAAGAAAAAACCGCCGGAAAACTTGACCGCGTACAATCCAAACGCCGCCACAACGCCCAGGGCGACGAATACCACAAACTGCAGCGGCGCCTCGAACAGGCTCACCGTCCCTTGCGGAAGCCTGGCAGGGAGGGCCAGACCCAACAGCGCGAGTCCGCCGGGAATACCGACCGCGAGCATCACGACGCGCAGGGTTTGCACAATGATGATGGCGCGCAGGTCGGATTTACGATCGGACGCCGTGGCGACGACTTGAGACAGTGCGCCCGGTATCGACGCAAACATCGCGGTCTGAAAATCCCAGCGGTGGAACGTGCGCAGATAGAAAGCGCTGGCGCCCGTCACAGCCAGCATGCCGATGCAGATCAGCACGATACTTGCCGGCCACGTCGACATGCCGCGGACAGTCTCCGGCGTCGCAACGCCTCCGACGACAAATCCCAGCACCATGAAGAACGTGCGTGCCGCCACCACCGGCACGTACATCGGACGGCCCAGAAGACCCGCAATCGCCACGAATACTAGTGCGCCGGCCATCCACCCGGCCGGAAAGTTTCCGACCGTAAAAAGCGTGCCGCCGATCGCGGCAATCAGCATGGTTTCGGCAAATTTACGCATATACGGGCGAAAAGCGGCTGTCCGGGATGACGTTTATGGATGCTGCGACCACACATGCCGGAAACGCCGTCGGGGGTCAAAGGCCCGGCATCGCGGGCAGCCATGCACACGCGGACGGAGCTTTTAACGGTGCTGCTCCACACCGCCACAACCGCGCTTTATCGATACCGGCGGCGGCAAAAGCCATCTAGAATGGAGGACGGGAAGGAACCTCACCCGGGACCGCGCGACTGTCATGTTGCAGAGCTGGTTCGTTATCGCCGCTGCGCTAGGCTACATCGGACTTTTGTTCGTGGTCGCGAGCTATGGCGACCGCGCCAACCGAAGCGTTCGCGACAGCCGCTGGCGGCGTTTGATCTATCCGCTGACGCTCGCGATCTATTGTACTTCTTGGACATTCTTCGGATCGGTGGGACTCGCAACCCGTACCGGCTTCGAGTTCCTCACGATCTATATCGGTCCGATTGTGATGATCGGATTTTTGTGGCCCCTGGTGATGCGGATCGTGCGGCTCGCCAAGGCGCAGAACACGACGTCGATCGCCGATTTCATCGCGGCGCGCTACGGCAAGAACCAGGCTGTCGCCGCGACCGTCGCCACCATTGCGATTATCGGCTCGGTGCCATACATCGCGCTGCAGCTGAAGGCCGTGTCGGGCTCGCTCGGCGTGATGCTGGCGCAGTCCTCTACAGGCGGCGCACCGATCGTGCCGCCGCTCGGTGACATGGCGCTGTTCGTCGCGCTGGCGATGGCCGTGTTCACGATGCTGTTCGGCACCAGACATGTGGACGCCACCGAGCACCAGGCCGGACTGATGCTGGCGGTCGCGAGTGAATCGCTGATCAAGCTCGTGGCGTTTGTCACGGTCGGCGTGTTCGTTACCTTCATGATGTTCGACGGTCCCGTGTCGTTATTCGCGACGGCGCTCAGGCAGCCTGCCATAGCAAACGTCATCGTCGACGGCGTCCAGCCGAGCAACTTCCTCATCATGACACTGCTGTCGTTCTTCGCGATCATCCTGCTGCCGCGGCAGTTCCATGTGACGGTTGTCGAAAATCACGACGAGGCTGAGGTTCGCCGCGCGGCATGGATGTTTCCGGTCTATCTGGTGCTCATCAACCTGTTCGTCGTGCCCATCGCCGTGGCGGGACTTGTCACTTTCCAGGGCGGCGAAGTGCACAGCGACATGTTCGTGCTGATGCTGCCGATCGCGGGGGGCTCGAATACGCTGGCGCTCGCGGCCTTCATCGGCGGGCTGTCGGCCGCCACGGCAATGGTCATCGTGGAGACGGTGGCGCTGTCGATCATGGTTTCGAACGACATCGTGATGCCGTTCATTCTCAAGCGCGGTGAGGCTTTCGCGGCGCGGGCGCGGGTCGACGAATTGCTGCTGACGACAAGGCGCGTCGCCATCGTCGTCATCCTCGGCCTCGCCTATCTCTATTACCGCTCGACCGGCGATGCGCAGCTTGCCGCTATCGGCCTGCTTTCGTTTGCCGCCATGGCACAACTCGCGCCGGCGTTTTTCGGCGGCATGTTCTGGCGGCGCGCCACCGCGCGGGGCGCCCTTGCGGGCTTGATTGCCGGCATTTCGGTGTGGGCCTATACGCTGTTTCTGCCGTCCGTGGCCGATACGTTCGATCCCGGCGCAAGCATCATCGCAAACGGTCCGTGGGGAATTTCGGCCCTGCGGCCACAGGCGCTGCTCGGCCTCGATCTGCCGCCGCTCGCCCACGGGGTGGTCTGGAGCCTGGTCGTCAATGTGGCCGTCTACGTATTCTTCTCGCTCCAGCGCATGCCCTCGGCGATCGAACGCGTGCAGGCCGATATTTTCGTGCCGGCGGATCTCGCGCCGATGGCGCCGACCTTCCGGCGCTGGCGATCTTCGGTAACGGTCGAGGAACTGACCGCCACGGTTGCCCGCTATCTCGGCGACAAGCGCACGCGGGACTCGCTTGAAAGTTTCGCCCAAACCCGCCGCATCAGTCTCGAGCCGAAAAGCGAAGCCAATATCGAGCTTCTGCGCTATGCCGAGCATCTGCTCGCGTCGGGCATCGGCGCGGCGTCGTCGCGGCTGGTGCTGTCGCTCCTGCTGCGCAAGCGCACGGTCTCCACCCAGGCCGCGTTGAAACTGCTCGACGATGCCAACGCGGCCATCCACTACAACCGCGAGCTTCTGCAAACCGCACTCGACCACGTGACCGAGGGAATCGCGGTGTTCGACAGCGAACGGCATCTGGTCTGCTGGAACCGCCAGTTCGGCGAAATTCTCGACCTGCCGCCCAACATCGTCCGGATCGGCGTCACGCTGCGCGAACTTCTGCAATACAACGCCGAACGCGGCGCTTTCGGAGAAGGCGACGTCACCACGCTCGTCGATGCCCGTCTCGCCAGCTACGCCGAAAACGCACGGCCGTTTCTGGAAAGATTTCCCGACCGTAACCTCGTCATCGAAGTCCGCAGCAATCCGATGCCGGGCGGCGGCTTCGTGGCGACGCTGACCGACATCACCCCGAGCGTGCAGGCGGCGGAAGAACTCGAGCGCGCAAACGCCTCGCTGGAAGTGCGCGTGCGCAAGCGCACGCGTGAACTCGAACGGCTCAATACCGAGCTTGCCGCCGCCAAAGCCGTGGCCGACGATGCCAATGCATCAAAGACCAGATTTCTGGCTGCCGCGAGCCATGACATTCTCCAGCCGCTCAACGCCGCGAGGCTCTATGTCACGAGCATGGTCGATCGCCATGGCTCTGGCGAGGATGCGCGGCTCGTCGCCAACGTCGACGCATCCCTCGAAGCAGTCGAGGATATCCTTGGCGCGCTCCTCGACATCTCGCGGCTCGACAGCGGCGGCATGAAGCCGGAAGTGACAAACTTCCGCATCGACGAATTGATGCGCCAGCTCGAGGTCGAATTCGCGCCGATTGCGCGCGCGAGGGGTCTCACCCTCGTATTCGTCGGATCGTCGCTGGCGGTGCGGTCGGACCGGCGGCTGCTGCGCCGGCTGTTGCAGAATCTCGTGTCCAACGCGATCAAATATACGCCGAAGGGAGAGGTGCTGGTCGGCTGCCGCCGCAAGGACGGACAGGCACGCATCGACGTGGTCGACACCGGCGTCGGCATCCCGAAATCCAAGCAGCGTGAAGTCTTTCGCGAGTTCCACCGGCTCGATCAGGGCGCGCGGGTGGCCCGCGGACTTGGACTCGGTCTCTCGATCGTGGAACGCATCGCGCGCATCCTCAATCACCGGCTCGATATCAGTTCCAAACCAGCACGCGGTTCGCGCTTCTCCGTCTCTGTGCCGCTCGCGCCGGCCATCGCGGCTGCGCCGCTGCGCCGGCTGTCCGCCCCAGCTCAAGAACGTTCGCTCGCCGGCCTGCCGATCCTGTGCATCGACAACGAACCGCAAGTGCTCGACGGCATGGAAGTCCTGCTCGGCGGCTGGGGGTGTCGCGTATCGGCCGCAGCCGATCTTGCGGGGGCGATCGCCGCAATCGACACCGGTCCGCGGCCGGCCGGCATTCTGGTCGATTACCATCTGGATGATGCCAATGGCCTGGACCTCGTGCAGATGCTGCGCGCGCGCTATGGCGACCTGCCGGCGATCCTGATCACGGCAGACCGCAGCCCGGAAGTCCGCGACGCGGCGCGTAACGCCGACGTTCATCTCCTGCATAAGCCGGTCAAGCCGGCATCGCTGCGCGCGCTGATGGGCCGGTGGCATGTGCAGCGTGTGGCGGCGGAGTGAATCGAACCCGTCGTCGTTCCAGACGAGGGCGGCCCGTCAATGTTCCTGCCCGTTCGTCCGCGGCAAATGCCCGAGCTCGATCTTCGAAGCCGCGATCACCGCCTGCGTGCGGCTTTCCACCGCGAGCTTCTGCAGGATCGCGGACACGTGCGCCTTCACCGTGGCTTCGGAGACGCCGAGCTCGTAGGCGATCTGTTTGTTGAGCAGTCCTTCCGACAGCATCATCAGCACGCGCATCTGTTGCGGCGTCAGCGTCGCGAACCGCGCCATCACCGCTGCCGTCTCGCTGTCGGTCGCCGACGTGATATCGACATCGGGCGGCGTCCAGATTTCACCGTCAAGCACGCTGCCGATCGCCGCCCGCATGCGATCCACGCCGAGCGTTTTCGGAATGAAGCCCGAGGCTCCGAAATCCATGCAGCGCCGGATCACCGACGGGTCGTCATTGGCCGACACGACAATGACCGGGATGCCGGGATATTGCGATCGCAGATACATCAGCCCGGAAAACCCGCGCACGCCAGGCATCGTGAGGTCGAGCAGCACGAGATCGGTGTCGCCATTCTCGTCGAGCAGCGTTGAGGCTTCCTCGAATGTCCCGGCCTCGGAAATTTCCACACCCGGATAGATTGCCGAAACGGCCTCGCGCAGAGCGCCACGAAACAGCGGATGGTCGTCGGCAATCACAAAGCGGTGGTGGGATTGTTGTTCACTCAAGCGTCGCCTCGCTCATCCGGGACTTCCCCGAATGCACCATTTTGTGCGGTCAAACCTATTGTTTAAAGCCAATTGTTACAATGCCTGACACGCCGGCATTGCCGACCGGATAAAAACAGGGCGGTGCGGGCCAACAAACCCACACGTGAGCTGCCGGCAGCCGTTTGTTATTGCAGCGCACCTTTCAGCCGGGACATCAAAGCGACGAGGTTGCGCCATGCTGTATCGACGGCGGTCCGCATTCGGCCTTTCGCAGGCTCGTCGCCGGTGCTCGGTGCGGGAGATTTATCCGTGACCTCGGGAATAGCGCCGGGCGGCGTAGGCGGCGTCTCCGCATCGCCACGATTGGCGAGGGCTTTCTTAAGTGCGGCATTTTCAGCCTGAAGCCGCGCGATTTCGTTTTCGAACGCGGTGCGCTCATCAGGTGCTGCTCGGCAGACCGGACCCGCCGCACCTATCGTGCACTGGGAAATCTCGCCGGTCCGCGAATCAAAGCGCAGCACACCCCCCTCGGTCACCTGGAAATTGTAGCGTTCGGCGGCTGGCTCGGCTTGCCCGGTTTGCGCTTGAGCAAAGCCGGAACTTACTGAAAACAAACCGAAAATCGTGGCCAAGGCCAGCGCGCGCAGCATAGCGTCACCTCATCGCGGCGAAAATCGCCCGGCCCACTCTAGCTCATCTTGTCAGCCAGCGGCTTCCACGATTTGGCCGCGCCGCGGCAGCTGCATCCAATCGTCTCAGACCGCGAAAATTTGATTATTTCATTTGAAATTTCAGCGGCTTGCCGGTCGTTCACGGCTTGTTGACTCAGGTATTTGCAGTCAGTATGTTCCGCGCGGTCTTTTAAGGGGGATCGGCAGCCGTTTTTGCTGCATTCGCGAGCGCTGGATGACCAACGACGCGCGGAATGGCGATAAACCGCACGCCCGAACCGCCGAAGAGGCTGCTCTTTCCGCGAGGCTCCGGCGTCTCGGTGATCGGCTTGGCCAGCAACGGTCAGGGCAATCCGAAGTTGCGGATGCTGCGCAGTCGGATGCTGCGGCTGAAAAGAGAGCTTCGGGGATGGCGCTCGGGTTTCGGCTCTCGAGCGAGCTGGTGGCGGGTGTTCTTGTTGGTGGCGGGATCGGTTGGGTCCTTGATCGCTGGCTTGGAATCTCGCCGTGGGGGTTGATTGTATTTCTGCTGCTCGGCTTCATCGCGGGCGTACTCAACGTGATGCGCTCCGCGGGCGTGATTGCCAAGCAGAGTGACCGTCTCTAACGCGCCGCTCGGCGCAACAATGGAACTGGTTGGCTCATGGCCGTCGATCCGATTCATCAGTTTGAAATTCAGAAACTGGGCACCGTAGCCACCATCGGCGGCACCGAAATCCACTTTACCAATTCGGCTCTGTTCATGCTGATCTCGGTCGGCCTGACCATGCTGCTGCTGCTCGGTACCACGGCAGGACGCCGGCTCGTGCCGTCGCGTCTGCAATCGGTCGCCGAGCTGTCCTACGAATTTGTCGCCAACACGATAAGAAGCACCGCCGGCGAAGGCGGCATGAAGTTCTTCCCGCTGGTGTTCTGCCTGTTTATGTTCATTCTCGTCTCGAACATGATCGGCATCATTCCCTACACCTTCACGGTGGCGAGCCACATCATCGTCACCGCGGCGCTCGCGCTGCTCGTATTCTTCACCGTGCTGATCTACGGCTTCTACAAGAACGGCCTGAAATTCTTCAAACTGTTCGTGCCGAGCGGCATCCCGATCTACATCCTGCCGCTGATCGTCTTCATCGAAGTGCTGTCGTTCCTGTCGCGGCCGATCTCGCACTCGGTACGTCTGTTCGCCAACATGCTGGCCGGTCACATCACGCTCAAGGTGTTCGCGAGCTTCGTCACCATGCTTGGCGCCTTCGGAATCGCCGGCTGGGTCGGCGCGGTGCTGCCGCTCGGCCTCACCGTTGCGCTCACCGCCTTGGAACTCCTGGTCGCGTTCCTGCAGGCCTACGTCTTCACCATTCTGACGTGCATCTATCTGAACGATGCGCTCCATCCCGGTCACTAACAGACTTTCGCACCAACCTTATCCAACAGATAACCCTCGAAGGAGTTCTTGAAATGGATCCAATCGCAGCGAAGTACATCGGCGCCGGCATTGCCTGCATCGGCATGGGCGGAGCGGGCGTCGGCGTCGGCACGATTTTCGGCAACTACCTTGCCGCCGCGCTGCGCAATCCGTCAGCCGCGCAGGGCCAGTTCGGCAACCTGATCTTCGGCTTCGCCGTGACCGAAGCGCTCGGCATCTTCTCGCTGCTGATCGCGCTCCTGTTGCTGTTCGCTCTCTAAAATCTTCCAACCAGCCGGGTTTCGGAAGCGGAGCGCCGCTTCCGGCGCCCGGGTTTCCAGCGGGATTCAGGATAACGTCGATGGCCGAGCAAAACGCTCACACCGAAACGGCCCATACCGAAACGTCCGGCGGACATGAAGGCGGGTTTCCGCCGTTTCAGCAGGACACATTCGCGACGCAGTTGTTCTGGCTGGCTATCACCTTCATCCTGCTTTACGTCGTGATGTCGCGGATCGCCCTGCCCCGCGTCGCTTCGATCATCGATGCGCGCCGGGCAAAGGTCGAGGGCGATCTGGCCGAAGCGAACAAGCTCAAGGCCGGTGCCGACGATGCCATGGCGGCTTACGAGAAATCCCTCGCCGAGGCGCGCGGCCGCGCGCAGACCATCGGCGCCGAAACCCGCGACCGGCTCGCTGCCGAAGCGGAAAAGAACCGCAAGGCGCTGGACGACCAGCTCAACGCCAAGCTCGCCGAAGCCGAGAAGGCTATCGCGGCGACCAAGTCGCAGGCGATGGCGAGCGTCCGCTCGATCGCGGCTGACGCGGCATCCGCGATCGTCACGCGGCTGACCGGCGCGTCCGTACCGGACGGCGCTGTTTCCGACGCTGTCGACCGCGCCCTGAAGCGCTGACGGAGAGACCGATGTCATTCTTCTGGGAAGCCGAGAGCTGGGTCGCGATAGCGTTCCTGATTCTGCTGGCGATCTTCTGGAAGCTGGGCGTGCCCGGCATGGTTACAAAGGCCCTCGATGATCGCGCCGACCGCATCAAGAGCGAACTCGACGAGGCGCGCCTGCTCAAGGACGAAGCGCAAAAAGTTCTCGCCGAAGCAGAGCGCCGGCGCCGCGACGCCGAGAAGGAAGCGGAAGGGATCATCGCCAGCGCGCGCGCCGACGCTGAGCGCGTCGCCGCTGAAGCCAAGGTCAAGGTCGAGGAATTCGTCGCCCGCCGCACCAAAATGGCGGAGGCAAAGATCGCGCAGGCCGAGCAACAGGCCGTCGCCGATGTCCGCGCCGCGGCAGCAGACGCCGCTGTCGCCGCCGCCGAAGACGTGCTGCGCGGCAGCGTGAAAGGTCAGACGGCCGATAGCCTGATCAGCCAGGGCATCAGCCAGATTTCGTCGAAGTTAAACTAAGAAGAAAGTTCGCTTTTCTTTTTGCGGCGCCGATGAAAATCGGCGCCGTTATTTTTGCAATATTTCCGGCGATCGTCGTGCTTCTTCTGGTCCGCGCGCGCACCGTTTTCCAGGTCAAACCCTGGGCTTCTCCTTCGCGAACGGACTTAATCCCAGCCCTTCATGGATCGAACGCTCGACGGCCTTATCCCCGGTCAGCGCGATGTGGCCGTCGTCTATTTCGGATCTGAGTTTCGATAGTCCCATCCATACCGATGTCATGCTGCGCAGTGAGCCGGTGACAAACAGGTCCACGTCGTGACCGGGATCGACGCTGCACAAATCCACCTCACCGTTCTCAACCACCATCCAAAACGTATTTCGCCCGACCGTGACGTCCGGGTAATGAAATCTGACAGTGCAGCGGCGATCCGGAAACGACGACGTGACGAGATTTCGCCGCATGTCCCACATCAGCAGCGAAGGGTCGAGATTCTTGAGCGAAAGCGATGACTCGACCCAACGCTGGCCCCAGATGCCGAGTGACATGACGACGTTGCGCAGGTCTTCCCCCGCTTCCGTCAACTTATATTCGGCGACTCCGCCGGCCCCTTTTTTAGTCACGTAAATCACGCCGGCCTGCTCGAGTTCTTTCAGCCGTTTCGACAGAAGCGTTGGCGACATTTTGGGAACGCCGCGGCGCAAATCGTTAAAGCGGGTTGTCCCGCACAGAAGTTCTCGCAACACCAATGCGGTCCAGCGCGAACAGAAGATCTCCGCCGCCATCGCGACAGGGCAGAATTGTCCATAACTTCCATAATCCAAATGGTCCGCCACAAATCACCTTTTTAGGCGCGAAAGACCTTTCGTATGCGCAATACAGAAACTGTACCGCAAAAATCGCCTTCCGGTCACCGGCGGCCCCAAAAAGCGTTGTGATTCAATGACGCACCCCTGCCGGAGATACGCGCAGTACACTTTATGCACTGGAACGAAATCTCCCCTCCAAGGACGATGCCGCAACTCAAACACCGAGAGGAGAGGAACATGAGCGCCGTACAATCAATTGCTCCCGTCCAGGTCAAGGACCGGCGCGCTCCGGAAGATATCGCCCGCGAGCTCGGCGCCATCTTTGCCAAGCGCGCCGACGACACCACCGACGAAGACAGGTTTGTTGCGGAGAATTTCGTGCTGCTCAAATCGTCGGGCCTGGTTGAGGCCGGAGTGCCCGCCGAACTCGGCGGCGGCGGTGCCTCTGTCGACGAACTTTCCGCAATGCTGCGGACCCTCGCATATCACTGCGGTTCCACGGCCCTTGCCTTTTCGATGCACACGCATCAGGTCGCGATCCCGGCCTGGCGCTGGGCCTGTCAGAAGGCTGCAGCCCCGGCCGTCGAACCGCTTTTGAAACGCATCGCCAAGGAGCGACTTATCCTTTTGTCGAGCGGCGGTTCGGATTGGCTGCCGGGCTCAGCCAAGGCTGAAAAGGTGGAGGGAGGATACCGCATCACCGGACGCAAGATTTTCTCGTCCGGTGCGCCAGCCGGCGATTTGATGATGACAGGCGCAGTCCTGGAAACCGGGGACGAACCTCCGACGGTCCTGCACTTCGGCATCCCCATGAATTCGCCCCATGTGAAAGTGCTCGACAACTGGCGCACTCTCGGCATGCGCGGAACCGGCTCCAATGATGTTGAGATTGACGGACACATCGTGCCCGAAGCAGCCGTATCGGTGCGCCGCAAGGCCGGCGAATGGCATCCGCTTTTCCATATCATCGCAACGATCGCATTCCCGCTTGTCTACTCCGTCTATGTCGGCGTCGCTGAAAGTGCGCGGGACATCGCGGTCGGTGCGGCAAAGCGCAAACGGCAAGACCACCATGCCATCACATTGACGGGACGCATGGATACGGAACTGACGGGTGCCAGGCTTGCCCTCGACGCCATGCTCGCGGCAGTTCGCTTGAATGCGCCGTCGGCGGAAACAGTCAATCAGATCATGATCGGCAAACAGCTGGTGACCCGTCACGCCATCGCCGCCGTCGAGTTTGCGATGGAGCTCTCCGGCGGTGCGGGTTTCTATCGCGCCGCCGGTCTCGAGCGCCGCTTCCGCGACATTCAGGCCGCACGTTACCATCCGCTGCAAGCCGGACCGCAGGCTGAGTATGCCGGCGCCATGGCGCTCGGACTGCCCGTGGACAAAATTTTCTAGCAATCGTTACGGGATCTTCGCCCGGGGCTTGCAGGCGAAGATCCCTAATGCTGCGCGCGCCGCTGTGGCGGACGCCTTGGCTGGCGCTTCTGCTCAAGTTGCGCGCCGGCCGGATCGAAGCCAATGTAGAGCACCCAGTTCTCCAGTTCCGACGGGGGTGGAATCGGCACGGTCAGATCGTCGGCGATGTGGGTGAAGTTAACGTTCGGCGTATGCTCCGGTATCTCGACATTAATGATCTGCAACTTCGACCAGATCGGCTTTGTATCGGTGAGCGATTCATTCACCAGCGCATAGCGCAGCGGAATCGTGACATGCCCCGGCCCGCCCGCAGGCCCCAGGATGACCCGACCCTCGACCCCGATCTTGATATTCACCATGTTGCCCTGCACACGGCATTCCCGCGCCGCACGCACGAACGAGCCCTGGTAGCGCAGCGTCAGCGCATTGGCTTCCTCGCTGGAGGGCTGGTTGGCATTGATGAGAAGCGTCGATGCGCCTTGGCGGATATCGATGCGCGGACAGTCGAAATCGTCCGACGTCGGGGTGACCGGGGTATTCGCCGGCGCTTGCTGGGCGCTGCGGCCGAACAGCGAACTGAGGCGGCTGCCAAAGGGCACCGACCCGGACACGGTCGTGCCTTCCGACTTCGACGACGACAGGAAGCTGCCGGTCGAGCAGCTTGCCACGGAGAGCGCGACAAGCAGGAGAGCCGCGGCGTGCGGTATCGTCGTGCGGCGCGGCTTCGCCGTCCTGTCGCGAAATTTGAATGAAATCATCTACCCAGCACGTTGTGTTGCGGCGCCTGTATAGCAAATCAACCGTGGCATCCCCAAGGCCTACTCGGACCTAAATACTGGTACGGGCTGGTTTTAGGCCGAATTAACGAAGGCTCGCACTGCAGCACGCAATACGCGCTCACGGCCGGCCCATCAACGCCTCGAAGCCCGCACGTTCCCATAGCGGCGTCGCCGACGCATCCGTCAGCAACGCAACATAGGTCCGCGCGACGTCAGCGTTCTGTGCCGCTACCGGAACCGTCGCGGCATACACCACATAGTTCTGCAGGGCATGCGGAAACATTCCGCCGACCTTCGCACCCTTTACCGGATTGATCTCGCTCGGAAATGTGATGCCGAGTTCGGCGTCACCTCTGGCGACCTTTTCCGCGACGTCGCGCCCTCCGCTGGAGAACACCGTGCGCTTGTTCACGTCGTCGGCGATACCGAGATTCCGCAACAGACCTCCGAAATAAAGTCCCGCCGTCCCGCCGACGGACGGATGAGTGTAAGACACCGCCCGCGCCGCCAGCAGCGTTTTCACCAGAGCGTCCGGCGTCGATAGATCGAGCAACGGTGCGCTTTCGTGCACCGCGACCGCAAGTCCGATGCGGGCGAGATCCGTGCTGGACGAGACCTTGCCGGCCTTGACGAGTTCGCTCGTAATGCCGCTCGACGCGATCGCGAGATCGATGGGTTCATCGGCATCGACGTGTTTGCGTACCTGTCCGGCTGTCATGAAGGCGAACGACACGGTGTTTCCGGTGTCGATGGCGAACGGCCCGGCGACAGTCTCGAGTATGTCACGCACCGCTTCCGCGCTGACGACGCGAATATCAGCGCCGTGCCCCGACATTCATCCCTCCCCCCGCTGTTTTTCTAAACCCGCGTCGGTCGCGCCGTCAGGCGCGGCCTGCTTCCGACGACAGCATGCCGGGATTAACTCCGAGCTTGAGCAGCGCCTTATCGTATTTGTCACGGATGTCGGTGCCGAAAATCAAATCCTTGTCGGCGCCACAATGCAGCCAGCCGTTCGCGCGCATCTCGTTCTCAAGTTGCCCCGGCGCCCAGCCGGCATAGCCCAGCGCGAGCACGGCTTTGGCCGGTCCCTGACCCGTGGCGATTGCCTTGAGGACGTCGAGCGTCGCGGTCAGGCAGACACCGTCGTCGATCGGCAACG
>Ga0164243_10004052_pt1 | contig 23121 bp, 23 predicted proteins | sample OricompcompostOP_FD_108781 | JGI IMG/M metagenome (GOLD analysis project Ga0164243, IMG submission 108781) | Organic Plus compost microbial communities from Emeryville, California, USA - Original compost - Organic plus compost (OP) | ecosystem: Engineered > Solid waste > Mixed feedstock >...
ATCCTCAAATATCAAAGAGTCTGCCAATATCTCGGTGCGAATATAAGATAAATTACCCTGAGCAGCGGTAGCGATGTCGGGAATGTTGCTTAGACAGACCCGGATTCGGTCGGTTACCTCAAGTCCGTGCTCTTTGCGGAGATTTTGGATTCGGTTTACCAGCTCGCGCGAAATGCCCTCATTCTTAAGTTCGGGGGTGATGTGGATGTCCAGCGCCACGGTGAGGTTGCCCAGGTTGGCTACCTGCCAGCCGGCAACGTCCTCGGCAATAATTTCCACGTCATTTAGCTGTATGATGTATTCCGTAGGAAGCGAAGCGGAATCATTACCCCCTGGATTGCGTATTGTGATCTGACCGTTGCGCTCCAGCAGGGCAATCTCATCGGCGGTAAACGCCTGGATGACTCCGGCGACTTCCTTCATGTCCTTGCCTACTTTTGGCCCCAGGGTTTTGAAATTGGGCTTGATTTTCTTTTTGATGATGCCCGATGTATCGGTAATAAACTCAATTTCTTTGATGTTGGTTTCAGAAAGGATCAGATCTTTGACCGTTTCCACTTTGCGCTGAAAATCGTCGTCAAGTACGGGCAGCAGGACTTTATTCAGCGGTTGCCGTACATTGATGCCGGTTTTCTTGCGTAGCGATAACGTCAGTGACGAAATATCCTGAGCCAGGGCCATGCGATCTTCCAGATCTTTATCGACCAAATCCGGGTGATATGCGGGGAAATCAGCTAAATGAACCGATTCTGCAGATTCTTTGCCGGTTACACCGTTCAGGTCCAAGTACAGTTGGTCGCTGAAAAACGGTGCGATGGGCGACATCAGCTTGGCGATGGTATCTAAGCAGGTATAAAGCGTTTGATAGGCCGAGATTTTATCGGATGTATAATCGCCTTTCCAAAACCGTCTGCGGCACAGCCGCACATACCAGTTACTCAGATGTTCATCCACAAATGTTTGAATAGCCCGGGCTGCTTTGGTAGGTTCAAAGTCGGCATAGTAACCGTCCACTTCTTGGGTCAAACTATTGAGCAGGGAGATAATCCAGCGGTCTATCTCCGGCCGGCTCGCAATGGGTAAATCGGGCTCGCTGTAAGCAAACTTATCAATGTTGGCGTACAATGCAAAGAATGCATAGGTATTGTACAACGTACCGAAGAATTTGCGGCGAACCTCATCCAACCCCTCTTCATTGAATTTAAGGTTATCCCAGGGGGCGGCATTGCTGATCATATACCAACGCGTGGCATCGGCACTGTATTGCTCAATGGTAGCAAAGGGATCGACTGCATTGCCCAGTCTTTTTGACATTTTGTTGCCGTTTTTATCCAGCACCAAGCCATTGGAGACCACATTTTTGAAAGCAACGGAATGCCGGAGCATGGTGGAGATAGCGTGCAGGGTGAAAAACCAACCCCGGGTCTGATCGACCCCTTCGGCGATGAAATCCGCCGGATAGGCGCCCTCAAATGCCGCATTGAATGGCGTGTCACTGCCCGCAGCAAGCTTCTGCTGGTCCAACCCCCATTGCGCGAAAGGCATGGCTCCACTGTCGAACCATACGTCGATGAGGTCGGGCTCGCGGTAGAGTTTTTGTCCGGCATCCGATACCAGGACGACATCGTCTACATACGGACGGTGCAGGTCAAGTTCCGCTGTATCGAATTTGCTCAGATACGCTTGCAGTTTAGCTTTCTCAGCCTCATCGAGCACATCCGAAGACAGACTGCTTTCAATCCGTGTTTTCAGCTCGGCGATCGATCCGATGCAAATCTCTTCGTTTTCATCGGCACTGCGCCAAATAGGCAGCGGCGTGCCCCAATAGCGGGAACGTGAGAGGTTCCAGTCTACCAGGTTTTCCAGCCAGTTGCCAAAACGGCCGGTACCGGTCGCTTCCGGTTTCCAGTTGATGGTTTTATTGAGCGCCACCAATTCATCTTTTACCGCCGTGGTACGGATAAACCAGCTGTCCAGTGGATAATAAAGGATGGGCTTGTCCGTACGCCAGCAATGGGGGTAGCTGTGCTCGTATTTTTTGACCTCAAAGGCTTTATTTTCCTCTTTCAGCTTGATGGCAATCAGCACATCGGTGGGTTTAAACCCTGCTGCCGACCGCTCTTCGTCGCTGTAATATTCTTCTTTAACAAACCGACCGCCAAATTCACCGATTTCCTTCACGAATCGGCCCCGTTTGTCAACGATGGGGACATCCTTCCCGTTTTCGTCTTTCACGAATACACCCGGCACATCGTTTTCCTTGCTGACACGGAAGTCATCCGCACCGAACGTTGCAGAAGAGTGCACAATACCCGTACCGTCCTCCGTAGTAACGAAGTCGCCCGCAATGACACGGAAGGCCTTTTGCTCCAGTTCTTCGTTGGTAACATAGGGCAGCAACTGATGGTAACGGAGATTGACTAATTCGGCACCCGAAAATTCTCCCCGGATTTCCCAAGGAATGATCTTGTCTCCCTGTTTGTAATCTTTCAGCGGAATGGCCTGGCCTTCTGATTTAAAATATCTGCTGACCAATTCCTTAGCCAGTATCACACTTACGGATTCAAATGTATATTGATTAAAGGTGCGGATTTTGACATAACGGATGTCCTTTCCGACCACCAACGCACTATTCGCGGGCAGTGTCCAGGGCGTGGTCGTCCAGGCAAGGATTGCCGTATCCTCGTTTTCGTCCTCAAAAAGGGCCGCCATGGCAGGGTGTACCTGGTCACGTTTGAGGCGGAACTCGGCAACGATGGTGGTATCCTTCAGGGGCTTGTACGTGCCCGGCTGGTTGAGCTCATGGGAACTGAGACCCGTACCGGCGGCCGGCGAATAAGGCTGTATGGTATATCCTTTGTAAAGCAGCCCTTTCTTGTAGAGTTCTTTCAAGATCCACCAAAGGGTTTCGATGTATTCGTTTTCGTAGGTGATGTATGGGTTTTCCAGGTCTACCCAATACCCCATTTTTTCAGTGAGGTCATTCCACACATCGGTGTATTTCATGACCTCCCGGCGGCATGCTGCATTGTAGTCGGCTACCGAAATCGTCTTACCAATGTCTTCTTTAGTGATACCCAGGGTTTTTTCGACAGCAAGTTCAATCGGCAGCCCATGGGTGTCCCATCCACCTTTGCGTTTTACCTGATAGCCTTTTAAGGTTTTATAGCGGCAGAAAATATCCTTAATGGTGCGTGCCATTACATGATGGATCCCCGGCATGCCATTGGCTGAAGGGGGGCCTTCATAAAAAGTATAAGGCCTTTCTGCCGGACGCTGGGAAATGCTTTTTTCAAAGATTTTCTCTGCTTGCCAGCGGGCCAATACCTCTTTGCCGATTTCGGATAAATGAAGCTGCTTATATTCCTTGTACATCAATTGTTTGTGTTCAAAAATGAGGATGCAAAGATAGTGAATTAGTACGAAAGGAAAAAAGGAGATGTGATTCGGGCGGTTGCTCCTCAACTGGAATCGGTTCGCGCTGCTCCCAATTGCTATGTTTCGTCTGCAAGCCGCCCGAATTGTTGGAAGGATGGGGGAAAGGAGATGTGATTCGTGCGGTTGCTCCTCAACTGGAATCGGTTCACGCTGCTCCCAATTCCTAAGTTTCGTCTGCAATCCGCCCGAATTGTTGGAAGGATGGGGGAAAGGAGAAGTGATTCGTGCGGTTGCTCCTCAACTGGAATCGGTTCGCGCTGCTCCCAATTCCTAAGTTTCGTCTGCAATCCGCCCGAATTGTAGGGGATATCCCCATAAAAAGAGAAGGCTTAACGTTGGTTTAAGGCAACGGTAGCTCATCCTTACCGGTTATATACCTGTTTGATACCTGTTGTTTACCGTTTTGGTAAGGCCGAGGTAAGGAATTGGTAAAGAATTGGTAAAGAAATGGTAAGGCGGAGGTAAAGAAATGGTAAGGAAATAGTAAGGCGGAGGTAAGGAAATGGTAAAGCGGAGGTAAGGAAGTGGTAAGCGAGCAGTAAGGAAAACGTAGGGGAGAACTATGGAAAAGGTATAAAAATGGTAAAACGTTGGTAAATAAATGGTATGGACGCGAAACATCCGACTGACAAAACGAGCGTACTGCCTTTAATGAATTAAGGCAGAAGCTAACGTGGAAATAACTTCTTTAGTGGATAAGACTTACGCGGAAAACGACGACCCGCACCCGCAGGTGCTGCTCGCGTTCGGATTATTGAATGTAAACCCGCGGGCATCAAGGCCATTTTTAAAATCGATTTCCATGCCTGCAAGGTATAGACCATGGGCCTTGTTCATAAACACACGTATTCCTTCAATATCGTATTCGGAGTCTCCTTCTTTCTTCTGGTCGAAGCCCAACACATAGTTCATACCGGCACATCCGCCTCCTTCGACACCTACCCGCAGTCCAAAATCATCCGATATTTCCTGTTGCTCTTTTAGTTTTTTGAGTTCGCTGACGGCGCCGGGTGTCAACGTCAGCGGAGCTGAGGGTGAAAGCGTTGCTGTACTCATCGTATGCTGATTTAAATTCAAACAAACAAAAATACATAAATTTCCCCACTTTTGCAGATAAATGTGGATTTTTACGTTCCATAAACAAAGCAGACAGGATGGATATTACAGCGTTTTCGTTAGATCTTATTAAATATGTGTTAGCAGGATGCATTGTGGTGGGCCTGGCCAATTGGATGTTCTGGACAAAGTATAACAGCTATACATTTAAGCTCAAAATGCTGGAGAAAAAACATGCTGTCAACAAGGATCTGTTACCGTTGCGGCTGCAGGCTTACGAACGGCTTATTCTTTTTGCTGAACGGATCAATCCCGCCAATTTATTGATACGCTTGCATGAGCAGGGGTTGAGCGCGGAGGATTTTGAACAACATCTGGTCAACGAGATACGTGCGGAATACCAGCATAATGTTACACAGCAATTGTATGTGAGCAACGCCGCCTGGTCGGTTACCAAACAGATAAAAGACAATACGGTTGCCTTGATCCGCAATGCAAGGACGGGGCTGCAGGCAGGCGCCAGCGCAAAAGAGCTCAGTAACGTGATCCTTGGCCACGTCGCGGCGTTAGACGAAAATCCGTATGAACTGGCACTTAAAACCATCAAAAATGAATTGATGAGTTGAATATTACGGGCAAGTTTATATCTTTGCGCAACTTTTTAACATTCAATTCTTTGTATCATAATGAGAAGGGACGAAACCATATTCAAATTAATCAATGAGGAGCTCAAGCGTCAGGAAGAAGGCATCGAACTCATTGCATCCGAAAACTTCGTAAGCAAGCAGGTGATGGAAGCCGCAGGGTCTGTGCTGACGAACAAATATGCAGAAGGCCTCCCCGGAAAGCGTTACTATGGTGGCTGCGAAGTGGTAGATGAGGTGGAGACCATTGCCATCGAGCGTGCGAAACAGCTGTTTAATGCCGAGTGGGTAAATGTGCAGCCGCACTCCGGTGCACAGGCCAATGCAGCTGTCTTTTTAGCACTGTTACAGCCCGGCGATAAGATTTTGGGTTTTGACCTCTCACATGGCGGACACCTTACCCACGGTTCACCAGTTAATTTCTCCGGAAAACTTTACCAACCGTTGTTCTATGGTGTAGATAAAGAAACCGGCTTAATAGACTACAAGCAATTGGAAGAAATCGCCTTGCAGGAAAAACCAAAGGTCATCATCTGCGGCGCATCGGCTTATTCACGCGATTGGGATTATGCGTTTATCCGTCGGGTTGCTGATGAAATCGGAGCCTTGGTAGTCGCAGACATTTCTCATCCTGCGGGACTCATTGCGCGTGGACTGCTTAGCGATCCATTGCCCCATTGCCACGTGGTCACGACCACTACCCATAAAACGCTGCGTGGTCCCCGTGGCGGCCTCATCCTAGTAGGCAAAGACTTTGAAAATCCCTGGGGCATAAAAACCCCGAAAGGCGAAGTCCGTAGCATCACGTCACTACTGGATTTGGCTGTATTCCCCGGTACCCAGGGTGGCCCGTTGGAACACATCATTGCTGCCAAAGCCATTGCGTTTGGCGAAGCACTGAGTGAAGACTACATGGAGTATATCGTTCAAGTGAAAAAGAACGCCGCAACGTTGGCCCAGGCTTTTGTGGGCAAGGACTACCATATCATCTCGGGTGGTACCGACAATCACCTGATGTTGATTGACCTTCGCAACAAAGGGATCAGTGGTAAAGCGGCTGAAGCTGCACTAGGTAAAGCTGGAATCACGATTAATAAAAACATGGTACCTTTTGACGATCGGTCGCCGTTTGTTACATCCGGCATCCGTTTGGGAACGGCCGCCATCACCACGCGGGGTCTCAAAGAAGCACAGATGCTGGAGATTGCTGAAATGATTGATGTTGCGCTGATCAAACACGACGACGACGCTGCACTCGGCAAAATCCATAATAAAGTGAAAGCGCTGATGACGGAGTATCCACTGTATAAATAACATCAGTGAAAGATTTAAAAAGGGCTCACACGCTTGTGTGAGCCCTTTTTGTGGATTAAAAGTTATGCTGATTCTGTTTATTCAAGACGTTAAATTCAAACAAAAGCTTTGATATTCTGAAAATTTTGTTTTTTTTTGAAGAACCAATACAAATAGGAGAGCTACTATAGGAAATACGACTACACGACAAGGATTACTTATTTGTTGAAAATAGTAAAGGGAAAGTAGCGTATTATGAAGCTTGAACTACGAACCGACCAAGAACTTATTCGTCTTTATATCGCCGGTGATGAAACCGGGCTAGCCATTTTAATTGACCGATATAAGTCAAAGATATATACATCTATCTATTTGCTGGTAAAAGATGAGTATCTGGCAGAAGATATCTTCCAGGATACCTTTATCAAAGTGATCAACACCCTCAGAAACGGCCGTTACAACGAAGAAGGTAAATTTTTACCTTGGGTGATGCGTATTGCGCATAACTTAGTCATCGATTATTACCGGAAGGAGCGTCGTACTCCCGTAGTGGTAAACAGCGATGGTTTTGATATTTTTGATGTGCTCCACTTTACCGACGAAAGTGCGGAAACGCGTATGATCCGTGAACAGACTCATAAAGACCTGCGGAGAATGATTCAACTTCTTCCAGACGATCAGAAGGAGGTGCTCATCATGCGGCATTACGGCGAGATGAGTTTCAAAGAAATTGCTGATGTTACGGAAGTAAGCATTAATACAGCGTTAGGCAGAATGCGTTATGCACTCAATAACCTCCGCAAAATGATGTACGGGAAAGAGCTTGCACTCAAAATCGGATGAGTAAATCAGGCAAACAGCTTTCCTTGGGTAAACCGTGGTAGTATGCCGAGAAAGTTAAATTTATGTGCTACCGAATACGGATGGGTTCCCACCTTTCGTTTTAACAGGATCATGTTTTTAGCCTGAAAGTTTCCGTGATAGTTCGTCCGGTTCCAGATCGGCCATATCGCCTCGTGTTGTGAAGGCGTAAGATTTCGCGCGATGGTCACATGAGGCTTTGAAACAAAATACGGCGCAAATCCCCTGGTATTTAAGAGCGGACGAAGTTCGGTACGACGTAAGGACACCAGTTCGAGTATCGGATCGGTCGATGCAACATGAACGAATAACGTATGGCCAAAGCTGCCAAAACCCTGTAGTTCTACATCAAAAGGCCTTGTTGCTGCCGCGAGTTGATGGAGCTGTCTGATAATGTTTTTTTCATACGTTTCATATTGTACAAACCTCATCAAGGTAATATGACCCTTGGAAACAATGGCATTCGGATAGCGATGACTCCTTATGAAATATTGCTTAAATGCCCGTATCTGTTTTTGTGCTTCGGCAATCGGCTCGATGATTAATAGATATTCATACAGATGAAATCCAAAAGAGGGTTGAAATAGCGCATCCATAATCTAATATTTTTAGTAAAAATATATTATTCTTAGCAAAATTCCAAGCCATAAGTTATTTTTTACTAAAAAAATTAACAATTATTTTTCTTGTGTGTGGATGGCGTGCACTGTCTTAGAGGAATTTGCTGAGAAGAACGGTGCTGTCGGATTGCCGTAATGGTTTGAATCCCATTTTTTCGGCAAATCGGCGCGCGTTATGGTTGGTGGATGATGTGTTGCATCGCAACACTTTAACCCCATACGATGTTGCGGCAAAGGCAGCCACGAGTGCCAATGCTGCGGCCATAATTCCCTTCCCCCGGAATGTGGGAAGAAGTGATCCGCCGAATTCGATTTCGTGGGTTTCACGATTCCAATGGTGTAATGCACAGTCACCTATTACCTTAGTCGGACAGTCGGCTAGACGGATCGTCCACAGCATTTCACACCTCGAAACGATTCGCTTTGTAAAACATTCTGCGGTTTCATTGGGCAGTATGGGAGATTCCCAAAGCTGTCCGTGTACGGCAATTCCGGCGTATAGGTCAAAAAATTCCTGATTATCGGCATAAGTCAGTACATTTAGTACGACTCCGCCACCTGACAATTCATGGGGTTCATCAATTGAGGTTTCATAAGTGTGGGCGCGGTGGTGAATCGTCCGTTCGAAGAAAAACATATCCAAATTATCTTTTTGACGGCTTCGCCTTAGCTTTTGCCTTTTCCTTATTTTCCGCTGCACGTTTTTTGACGAGACGGGTTATCAACGCTTCCGGAAGCGGCTCCTGCCAGGGAAAATGTATGGCACCTTTCGTCTGTTTATAACGGGATAGCTCTTCCTTAAATGTCTCTTTAAGGGTAGCATTAGCTGGATAGAGCGCCCAGTGATTTTTCCATGCTGCAAAATAAATAAGTATTCCGTTATACTTATACGTAGGCATTTTGTAGCTGATTACTTCGTCGGCTTCCGGCACAGCCTGCTTAATGATTGCCCTTAGCCGCTCCAATAGCGCTCTTTTGCTGTCCTCCCCAATGGAAGTTAGGTATTGATTGACCGTGTTGATGTTATTTGCTTGCGTATTTTCCATGGTTACCGGTAACCGAGAATTCCATGATACAAACTTAGCCGATAAATTAATATCACGGGATGGGAAAATATGACAATGTAGGGGGGCGGATGCGACAATAGGGGAGGGCCGGCGTGTGCCGGTCAGATCAGTTTCTGTTCGAATGCCATTTTGACGAGTACCGCTGTGTTTTTCGCACCTAGCTTCAATAGCAGGTTCTTTCGATAGCCTTTGATGGTCTCCGGGCTCAGGAAAATCTGTTCGGCAATTTCACCGTTTGTCAGCCCTTCACAAATCAGCCGGAGCAATTCCCGCTCCCGTTGGCTCAGCCAAATGTTTTTTGAGGCAGGTTTTTTCATCAGAAGGTCGATTTCGTGGCATAGAAATGTCTTACCTGCGGCTACCGCTTCAATTCCGGCCAACACTTCCTCGGTCATGGCGTTTTTAACCAGGTAACCCGAGGCCCCGTTATCCAACATCTGTCTGACAATGGTATATTCATTGTGCGTAGTCAGTGCCAATACTTTTGTGTCCGGAAATTGCGTGGTCAACTCCTTACAAAGATCTATGCCGCTCATATCCGGTAATCCAACGTCTAGCAGCAATACATCCGGTTTCCAAAACCCGATGGAATGGCGGCAGTCCATCGCATTATGGGCGATCCCAACCACGGTTGCTACCGTCGATTCGGCGATCAATCCTTGCAACCCCTCTGCCAGGATCTTATGGTCGTCAACGATTGCTACTTTTATCATACCTGTTCATTTGGCTTCAATTCCAGTTCCACATGGATTTCTGTTCCATGTTCCGATGAGTAAATGTCCATATTCCCTTGAAAAGCAGCAACACGCTGTCGGATGTTTCGTAGGCCCATGCCCTCAGTGACCATTTGCTGATCGAAGCCAATTCCATCGTCCTGGACGGTAAACGAGACACGGTCCGGTTCTTGAACGAATTGCACATTAATATGCGTGGCTTCTGCGTGTTTGAGCGCATTGTTAACAAGTTCATGGATGCAGCGATAAATCAGTATCTCCAACTGCTCAGGCAGTCGGCCTTCGTTGCCGAAATAATGAAAATCTACGCCTGGGATGGCACCGCAGAAATCGGATAGCGAAGCTTTCAGGCCATAACGCATCAACGATTCAGGCATCATATGATGGGCTACGCGGCGCAGCTCCTGAATGGAATCATCTAGCATACCCAATGCTTTTTGAAAGCGGGGCACATCAATAGTTCCCATAACGGTGCCGCTTTTCATTTGGGGTAGGTTTAGTTTGACGACGGAAAGCATGCTGCCCAGTCCATCGTGCAGGTCTTTGGCCAAACGGCTGCGTTCGGCGGCTTCGCTGTCAAGAGCCGCCTGCGCTGCGACCAGCTGTTTTTCCTGTTGCAGGCGGATTGCCTCTTTTTCTGCTAGCTTACGTTGGCTTACGGCTAAGCGATAGCGAACCACCGCAAAGGCCAGTCCGCACAATAGGATTATGGCACCGGCAATACCCAACCAGGCATATAATCGACGTTGTCGTTCGAGCGTATAAATCTTTAATTCTTTTTTTTCTGCTTCGTATTTCACCTCCAACGCCGACACCGCTTTTTGATAATCCTGACTACTGTAACGATCCAAGACGTCCCGATAGTGATCCAGGTAAAGGGATGTGAGATCGGCGTGCCCCAAATGCGCATGCGCCCGGATGAGGTTGGCATACACGTTCCGCAAGACATTGGTATCGGTTGAATCATTGTCCAAGACCTTCATGGCATGTTCCACACATTGGTCATAGTGCCCCTGATATAAATGGATGTTGGATAAAATGATCAGGGAATGGGCGATCAGGTTGGGAAATCCCAGTTCGTTAGCCCGACGCAGCGCCTCTTCAGCAATGGGCAAGGCATTTGCATAATCATCATGGTGATGATGTATTTTGGCGATAGTCTGCAATGCGATATTTTCGCTATGCATGTTGCCGCTTTCCCGAAATAACCGGAGAGCCTCCTCAGCGTAATGCAGGGATTGAGCCTTCGTTTTGTCTTTGTATAAATAAATGTCGCTGAGCGATGTATATACGCCCGCAAGACCTTCTTTGTCGTCGGTTTGCTCGGCCAATTCCCTAGCCTTCCCAAAGTAAAGCAAGGCTTGGTCGTAATTGATCATCATCTGATAAATGCCGCCGATGTTGGCATACAGCTTGCCCGTTTCCCTTAGGTTCTTTTCCCGTTCGAAGTAGCCGACGGCCTTTAAATAACTTTCGATCGATTCTCTATACAGACCCTGCTTCTGGTACAGGTTGCCATACGCAGCATGGATAACGGCTTCAAGCCTTTCTTCTCCAATCCGCTCTACGATGGCTAATGCGTTCCCAAGATAGGTGGCTGCCGAATCGTATACGGATCCCATGTAATAGGCTACCCCTATATTCCGGTAAAATGTTGCCCGCATATGTTCATCTGTGGTTTGCGATACCAGTTCAAGCCCTTTCTTGCCATATGCGACTGATTTCTGCATGTCGCTATTCATATATGCCCAACTGAGGTCATCGTATAGGTTTATGCGTTCAGAAGTGGGAAGACTCTTGTCTTGCAGCAACTGTTCTAACGAATCGATCGATTGCGCCAACAATCCGTCTGAAAGCAAGCAGGCAGTGAAAAATAGGAAAATCCATCTTCGTTGATGAGCTATCTTTTTCATTCGGGTTATGGACCGTATTAATCGATTATGAACAAAGATAGTGTATTTACTTCCTCAAAAAACCCCCTTTTGGGGGTATTATCGTGAACAGGTGCTCATAACTTTGCATTCATCTTCAGAAGCTACGTGCCCAAAACAGCCGTTTTACCAACAACGTGTTTTATGATGATAAGCCAATAGGTATATAAATGACATTGATATGGCTGATCGGCCCTGCCTATCCGATTCTTATTTGTAATATCGCAAAAAAAACAACGTATGACAGTACAGATCAATTCAGACAAGCACATTAAAGTCAGCGAAAACTTTATCGCCCGGATTACGGAAGAGTTAACTGATACGCTTTCTCATTTTGAAGAATTCATCACCCGCATCGAGGTTTTCCTCGCCGATGAAAACAGTACCCGGCAGGGAAGCAACGACAAGCGATGCACGATAGAAGTGCGTATAAAAAATCTGAAACCAGAAGCTGTTACGGCCACCGCTGATGACATTGGTCTCGCATTCAAACAAGCTACCGATAAGGTGCTCCAATTGGTGCGGACACGCGTAGACAAGCTGAAAAGTCATTCATAAACTAAAAAACCCTCTCTAAGAAATTAGAGAGGGTTTTGTCAGCGGTCTGGACGGGACTCGAACATTTCTAACTTGCTCTAATCTATTCTTTCTTAATTTGCTTATTGTTAGCATAAATAGGTGATTTTTTGATTGGCTATGATAAGGTGTATTAAGTTGAAATAACAAAAATGTGTAAGTAATTCTGTAAGTAATTCTGATTTCCATACTTTTGCAGTATGGCCAAAGTTAATTTTTATCTCAGTAATAAGCCTGACCAAGAAGGGAAGTGCTTAGTGCTTTTATATTTTTCGTATACCGGTAAGCGGCTGATAGTATCTACAAACGAATCAATTCATCCTAAAAATTGGAATAAAAAATCAAAACGGGCGAAAGGTTCTATGCAAGGGAGTTTAGAATTTAATGCTAAACTTGACTTGTTTTCTGAAAGTGTGAATAGCATGTATAGGAGAGGCCAGTTAGCTGGAAAGGTTGTAAGAAGTGATGAGTTGAAACAAAGAATTGTAGAAATCGTTAGCCAATCAGATGAGCCGCAAACCAAGCATTCGGATTTACTTGTTTTCATTGAGCAATTTATTAAAGATTCAACAGGGATAAGAGAGCCAGCAACAATTACCCAGTATAAAACAACATTAAAGCACCTTAGCCGGTTTGCGTCATTTGTTTTAGGCAAGAGGGATGGGCTAATTTTCGATGAAATTGACCTTGATTTTTATTCAAGATTTGTATCTTACCTTACATTGGATTTAGGGTTTTCAAAAAATACGGTGGGTAAATATGTTAAAACATTAAAGGTATTTATGAATGAGGCGACTGAGCGGGGCATAAATGAGAATCTTAGTTTCAAAAGTCGAAAGTTTAAAGTGATTACCGAAGATACAGATTCTATTTATCTGAACGAGGAAGAGATACATCGGCTTTACTCGCTCGATTTCAGTACGAATAGAAGGTTAGAGAAAGCGAGAGATATCTTCATTATTGGATGTTGGACTGGGTTAAGATTTAGCGATTTAAATCAGGTAAAAGCTGAAAATATACGAAATGGGAAGCTCGTCTTAAGGACAACAAAAACCGACCAAAAAATCGTGATTCCATTACATAGTATTGTGGTTGAAATTCTCGAAAAGTATGAATACCGTCTGCCTCAAATTATCACAAATCAGAAACTTAATGTTTATCTTAAAGAGTTAGGTGAAGTGGCCGGATTTGATGAAATAGTATCTATGACAAAAACAGTTGGCGGCGTAGTTTCTCACAAGGTTTATAAAAAATTCGAGCTTATTACGACCCATACGGCACGGAGAAGTTTCGCTACAAATCAATATTTGAGAGGTATCCCAAGCCGGTTAATTATGATGATAACTGGACATAAAACGGAAAAATCTTTTCTAAGATATATTAAAGTTTCCGCAGAACAGGAAGCCGAAAGGTTACAGGTGATGTGGGATGAGCGAAGCATTAGTCTTTAATTAATATGACCATGAATAATAGGATTGAGAGTTTGGATAATATTAGAGAAGAATATAGCAACCTTTTTAAGGCTATAGCTTCGTTCAATGTGATAAAAGAAGACATTGCAATAGTGTTATCGGATTTTTTTGAAAAATTAGATAGCACAGTTAAAAAAATATATATTAAAAAATTGCGCGAAGATTTTGTCAGTTATCGGGATGCTTACATTAAAGAACTGGATTCGCTTTTGTCTGAAGTCTTCCGACGTTGGGAATATCATAACGCCATGTTTTTTTTAGCAACTTATGAACGGGACCCAATGTATTTTTCACTCGAAGAAATTTCGACTTATTTCAATACCGAATCCACGCTTAAGCTCGATTTGAATTTAAATTTGGGATTCGATGAATATAGGAGTCGCGAAATTGTAAAGATATCGGGAAATTTTTTATTTCAACCAACAGGATTGTCGACCAAATCCTATGAACTTGAAAACCTTTTCAGTATCGAGGGTAAAAATTTCAACGATTTGAAATGTGATTTCGAACGATATCTTACCATAATGCTGAATGACAATTCTTGGAACTATGTAGAAGGATTTATCGATTCCTTTTCTCTTGCCATTATCGGGGATTTTAATTCCGACGGATGCGAAAAAATAAAGTGGTTAGGTTCCGTATCCGAATTTGCACGGCTGTTCTTTGATTTGGCGAGTAATGCGAAAATAGAATTTCCATTTAGCAGCCATGCCGAAGACCAAAGTAACTGGCTGTTTGCAAAGCAGCTATTGCAGGCCTTTGATATCCGTAAATCCGATGGGAAACCTGTAGAGGTGAATTATTTGCGAACGGCTCTTGATAGAGCCAGGGATAAGGAAACGTATAAACGATGACTATAATGCCTTAAGTTTTAACTCAGCTTAATCTACCTGTGCGATGTCTTTGCACAACTTTGTATATTCTCAGCCTAACTTAACCTAACATATTTGCATCAAATCAAGAACACAAAAAGATGCAAAGAATAGCGTTATTACCTGTTACGCTTGATGAGTTGAAAAAAGAACTTATTAGCGGTATCCGAGAAGAATTGGAAATTTCGTCCAAAACCAACTTTTCCCAAGAGGATTTCATCAAATCTGATAAAGCCTGTGAAATTCTTGGTATTTCCAAAGTAACACTTACCGAATGGAGGAAACGGGGCTTGATAAATTATTATAAAATTGGTTCCCGCGTATTTTTTAAACGGTCAGAAATACTGGATGCCGGAAATACAAAAAAGTAAAAAGCAAACCCCGCCGATTTGCTTTTAATGTTTTGGAATCGCTTCCTTGTATTCTCCAGTCAAAGATAGCCATTCCAACATATCCAACCAATTAATTATCAAGTATTTTTTACTATGGCTGTTAATGACAACTCACCGTCCATCGTTAAAGCAATTAAATACTTTAGCGACTTTTATGATTTTAGAAAAAACATCGTCACGAACGACATTGAGTACAAAAAGAAAGACGAAAAGGATTACAGGGAAGTAAATGAAAATAACCTGTATATAAATCTTCGAAAAGATGGAGGTATCCGCGCTTCGATTTCTGATGTAATGGTTTTTTTGGGTTCGGAATACATTGAGAAATACGACCCTTTTGAGGAGTATTTCGTGTCTATCGCAAACCATTATCAACCGGACCTACACGGCGATTACATCGAGAAACTTGCACAATATGTTGTAGCACATCAACAGAAGCGTTTCAACTTGCAGCTGAAAAAATGGTTAGTAAGAGCGGTCATCTGTGCATTGGTGCCGGACTATTTTAATAAGCAGGCTTTCATACTTGTGTCAGAAAAACAGAACACCGGGAAAACCACATTTAGCCGTTTCCTTGTTCCGAAGATATTGAACCGATATTTTGTCGAGAACATCAGTATCGATAAAGACAGCCTCATTGCGTTGTCGTCAAACTTTATCGGCATACTGGATGAACTGTCGACGCTTTCTAAGTTTGAGATAAATGCACTCAAATCCGTGATGAGTAAATTGTTGGTCAATGTACGGCATCCGTACGAACGCAGAGCGAAAATGACACCGAGACGAATTTCCTTTTTCGGCTCCACTAATATGACGGAATTTTTAACGGATGACGCTAATGTAAGATGGCTTTGTTTCGAAATCGAATCAATAAATTGGAAGTACAAACAAGAAATCGATATCGACCTTGTTTGGTCGCAAGCATATCAGCTTTGGAAATCCGGTTTCAGGTTTGAAATGACCAAAGAGGAAATACAGGAAAATGAAATGGCCAATGAGGGCTTTCGGATAGTTTCTGTTGAGATGGAGTTGTTGCAGAAATACTTTCGCCCTGGTACACCTCAGGAGCACGATGGTGCATTTATGGCTTCTGAACTCATGCACGAAATCCAAATAAAGAGCTGTTTGAAATTGAACCAGAAAGACTTTGGAAAAGCCTTGAAACGTACAGGGTTTGTTGCCATACAGACAAGACAACACCGGTCAAAGGAAACCGGGGATAAAGTCGGGTACCCTGTGAAAATCTATTACGTGAAACAAAACCTATAACTACCTAACTACAGTAATAAGTAATTCGTTAATAAAGAGGTAATTATTCTGTAGTTGGTAGGTCTCTTTTTAACTTACTACATCAGACTACACCACTACAATTGAATAGCTATTGAAAAGAGAAAAGCATGAACGCAAAAGAAGCAAATAAAACACCCATCAAGCAATATCTTGCATCAAAAGGGATATATCCTGTAAAGGATTATCGTACGTATTCAATGTATCATTCCCCTTTTCGGGAAGACAGGACACCATCGTTCAAGGTGTCACACAGCATCAATCTTTGGGTAGATTTTGGAGACAATTCCGGCGGAACGTTATTGGATTTAGTAATCAGAATGGAGCCGACACTTGATGTGGCGTCGGCAATAAAGGAAATTGAGTATATAAAACCACAGATTTTTTCTCTTCACCAGCAAGAACCTGGTCATGAAGATATTTACGAGAAGCCTAAAATTCAAATTACAGATGTAAAACCGATTAAATACAATTTACCACTATGCCAATACCTGAAAGACCGTGGTGTTGACTACAATATTGCGGGAAATTACGTAAAGGCTGTTTCATATCGATATAAAGCATGGTCATTTTCGGCTTTAGGTAATCGGAACGAGAAAGGATGGACGCTTAGAAGCGCCAAATTCAAGGGATGCACTGCCCAAGCCTATTCGTTTTACTCCAATTGCAAACCCTCCCTTTCAATATTCGAGGGGATTTTCGACTTCCTAAGCTATTTAATGTTAAGCGATTATCAACAACTCGATTCTGATTATCTCATCCTTAATTCGTTGTCTAATTTAAATTCAGCCATTCCAATCGTCAAAAAGTTTAGGTTCGTTAGGCTTTATTTTGACAACGATATAAGCGGCAAGAAATCGGCTTTACGCGTACTGGCCATGCAATCCGACCATACAACCATTGAAGATATGAGTAATGTTTACGCAAATTGCAAAGACCTAAATGAATATTTAACTAAAATCAAAAACCTATGAACAGAACATCTTTATTAATCATTGTGTGCTTGTTTGTCGCAGTGGTATGCGTTTCTTGTAAGAAGGGGGAGGATAGCAATGTTATTACCTTTAAAAACATTCTCTCAGAGAAACCTTATTGGGAAGTGTTAGAGCTAAAAGTTGTCCCACAGAGAGCGCAACCTATCGCAAATTTAGATGGTGTGCAATTCTACCAAAATAACAGTGGTGTTTTTAATGTGGTTTTATATAACAATGGTAATCCTTACCAAAGCATCATGGACCCATCGATACGGCATTTGGGGGGGGGAAAGTTTTACATTTCCAACGGTTTGGATGAAGTCTACATTTCGGGAATGTATTTGAACATTTATGAATATCGAAAAGAGAAAGGAATAGAGTATCAATATCACTATGTACTACAGGAGGGTCAGCCATAGTGCAGCCGAATTGGGGCAATGCCCGACCCTCCCCCTTGCTACGCTTCTCTCCGCTCAGGGGAGGGCGACGGACAAAAGCCCTCAATTCGATGGAATTGAAAGCCGCCATGTATGACGCGAAATTTCGAGATGTGTGTTTGTGCGTACATTTTTTGATGTCAGCCTGCGGGCTGCACCAAAAAATATCCACAGCAAACACCACTCGCTTTCCTCCCCATGGTCGGAAAGTGCCTGCATAACATTGCAACCAATGGAAAAAAATGAACGAATACATATTAGAGTATCTATGCTTGACAAGCGGATTATTGAAAATAAAGCGAGGCAGGCAGGCCTCTCAGTTTCGGAGTTCTTGTGTCGATGCGCGTTGGGACGGAAGGTAAGTTATAAGTTGACAACCGAGGAACTGGGGTTCTATCGTATGTTAACTAAGTATCACAACAATTTCCAAAGGATATCCAACCTCGTGAAAGCAAAAGATACAGGCCTTCTTGAAAATATCAATCACGTGGTCAGTTTACTGAAAGTAGAACTAAAAAAATTCGATTGAGATATGATTGGCAAAGGAAAAAGTATTTCGCATACCAGGCAAGCTGTAGATTATGTCGTCAGAAAAGAGAACGCGGAAATACTGGATAAACATGATATATCCGGAAGTAATGGGGCCGAGGTAGCTAAAGACTTCAATCGCTTTCAGCAGTTTAACGGTAGATGTCAAAATCATACAATGTCCTTTGTCATATCTCCTGGCATTAACGATGGGCAACGCTTAACAAATGAAAAATTAACCGAAATAAGTAAAGAGTTCTTACAAAGACTTCAACTTGCTAAAAACCAACACATCATAGTAAAACATGTGGATAGAAAACATACTCATGTCCATATTGTGGTTAACCGAATAAATCATGATGGTAAAGCCTATGATGACAGCTATATAGGGTTTAAATGTCAAAAAGTAGCGGACGATATCGCTGTCAAGCACGGCCTTGTTAGAGCAAAAGAACTGGCGCGGCAAAATAGCATGGAATTAAAATTGGCCGGTCGGGAGATGCGTAAAGAGGTTTCAAATAAAATTGACAATGTTTTAAGCAAAAGCAAACCAACAAATTTTAGTGAGTTTACGGAGCGCCTAAAACAAGTAAACATCAATGTGTTTCCAACAATTAATAAGAAAGGTGTAATGCAGGGGTATAAAATTGGGTATCAAGGTAAGGTTTGGAAAGCCAGTGAAGTCAATAAAAAATTCACGTTATCAAGATTACCATTTCAAGCATCTCCCAAGTTAACAACCCCGTCATCGACGATTAAAGCAGAGATAGCAAGACAATTTGAACGTAAGTCAGCCAAAGGCTATTTAACACCTAACCAATTCAAAGCGATTTGTGAAGAAATGAAAGTAAAACTCGCAGAAAAATGGGTTGACGGTCGGAAACAACAGATAGCTGAATATAAGGGCAAAAAATTCCATATAGACCACTTTCGGGATTTTAATAAATTACATCAGCACCTTAGATTACATTTCGATAGTCTTGAACAACGACCGAACTTAAATACACACAGATGAGCAATAAACAAAGACGCTCTGTTGAAGATATAGCCAATGTGTTACTCTCAGAGCTTAAGAGGATGGAAACGATGTCCGATAAAATAGAAAAGTTGGTATCCAATGTGAAAGATATGCAGGTTGATATCAATAGAGACCAAATTGCAGAAATCAGAATCTTGATGCGAAATTGGGGTGAAGATGCAACTCGTTTTCATGACGAGCAAACTAAACTGGCTGAAAAGCAAAGGTCGAAAATAAACAGTCGGTATCGGATTTGGAACTGGGTGATATCCGTGTTTTTAATTTTAGCTATTGGTATTGTTCTTTGGCAGAGCATTATAATTTCAAGCCAGACATGCACGGATGTGGTAAGCGAAGAAAATGTTGATGATAAATAATGCTCATGGAACTATTTGAAAAATATGCAGGATATTGGTCGTTTGAAAATGTCGAACGTATTAGCGAGGACATAGCTACCGTAGGGATATACATTTTTAAGTATTTCACAATCCCATTAGCCATTTTATTCCTGTTACAAAAATTCGGCTTAAGAGGTGCTGTGAATATGTATTTTAGGTTGCTTTTATGGATTGTAAAGGCCCCTTTTAAATTAATTCGTTGGTTTTACGACTTTTTGAGGAGAAATAGAGGAAAGCAAAAAAGAATAGGAAAAGGACGAACATTAGCTCTAAAAATCGGAAAAATCGTCGTCCAAAATCCGTTCTCAGGAGTATTAGTGTGTGGTGGTGCGGGTTCTGGAAAGTCGGCCACTATTATTGAGCCTATTATCAAAGAAGCCGGAAGATTAGAATACGCTGGTATTTTGTATGATTTCAAGTTTCCTACATTAGCCACGAGACTTAAAGAAGCGTATGCTGGCAAAAAAATAAGATTGAGATACGTTAATTTCCAAGACTTGTCGAAAAGCCATAGGATAAACCCAATTTCACCGACTATTATTCCCACATTAAGCCATGCTAAGGAGTACGCTCAGGCATTGTATGTGAACATGAAACCTGACAAAGGCAGACGCATCGAACCTTATTGGGATACAAATGCGATTAATATCATTGCCGCAGTTATGTATTTGTTAAAAAACAGGTATTCGCAATATTGTACACTACCTCATGTAATAGCATTGTTATTAAGCCGCAGAACAAGTGCGCTTCTACAACTTATTAACGAGGATTTGGAAGCATCCGGCTTGGTGGCTACATTGAACGAGGCCTCAGAAAGGGGAGCGAATGAATTAATTGCCAACATCCTTTCCTCGCTCACTAATTATATTTCTATCCTTAACAGCAAGGAGGTGTTTTGGGTACTTTCAGGTAGCGATGTAACGATGGATTTAAATTCCAAGAGCGACCCGATAATGTTGTGTCTTGGTAATTACCCTACATTAGCAGACACCTATTCACCTTTAATTGGGTTGATAATAACTGTTTGTGGCAAAATGATGAACCAGCCCAACAAACATCAATCCATAATCATATTGGACGAAGCACCCACCGTATACATACCAAAATTTGAGTCCATCCCAGCTACAGCAAGGAGTAATCGGGTAGCAACCGTTTTCGCTGCACAGGACATTGCGCAGATTGCGGATAGTTATGGGCATGAAAAAGCGGAGGCAATTCTTTCAAATCTTGGTAATCAATTTTATTTGCGCACAACCAGTTCTAAAACTGCAGAACGCGTAAGTAAGCTGTTCGGTAAGATAGATAAGGTCATTGTGAACAGGTCGAGAAATAAAGGGTTCAGTGATTCAGGAACATCGTCCGGGCGAACTGTATCTTATAATATGCAAGAGCGGGATGTTGTAAAAACACAAGATGTTCTGAATTTGCCGACAGGTCATTATTTTACGATACTATCAGAGGGATATAAAAATAAGATGATGAAGATTGACGGGATTATTAACGGATTTGACAAAAGACAACAAGATGAATCGTTAGAACCGTTTGTGCAAGTGAGTGAAAACGAATTGAAGCGAAATTTTGAACAAATCCATAAAGAAGCACGAGACATTCTCGACATTGCAGGATAATAGATTTTCTCATGGTGGCAATCAAGGATTATCCGATTGCTTTTTCGGAGACTTACCGTCGCTAACAAATAAATTGAACCAAGGTATTGTGACAAGAAGTTTAAATATGGCAACATATAAAATAAGCATTGCACTGAAAGAGGCGAGACGGGCGGAAGGTATTACATGGCAGGAAATGTGCCAGCATCTCCAAATAGGCCAAAGTTCACTTTCTTATCTTGAAAACCGGAAACAGCAAAAATATGTGCTGTACCTTAAATACCTTGCAACAAATGGTGTGGATTTAAATGCGGTTTTAAAAAATACGAAAGGTAGGATTAGCGCAGGATTGAAGAACGAAAGACAGATGAACAAGATACGCTGGCAGAAATTGTGCAAATATGCAGGAATGTCACAGGGGGCGCTTTCGTGGATGGAGCATCGGGAGGATACAACCTTTATCGAGTACTTAAGATACTTAATCAAAAAAGGGGTGAATGTTCAGGAAGTCTTTGTTTCTTAGGGCATCCGCAATTCCATTTTTATTTATTAACTTTAATTGATTTTTAGCTATGAAAGCCGAAAAGTTAGAGATTTCGAAATGGTCAGAAAGACGGTAAAGAATAGTGTCGATTTGAATAAGTTCGGCCAGTGCTGCGAACGCGCGCACAAACCGGCAATCATGAGAACTGTTGAAACAAAAATTTCGTGCATTGCAACTAAAGAGGATTTGGCACATTTCGGAACCGAAATGGAGCGCTGTTTTAGTCGATTGAACCGGTGGATGTTTGCATTTTGGGTTGCACAATTAGTCGCTATGGTTGGTTTGCTTCACTATTTGCTAAAATAGAACGAAGTCCTACGGGGCTACCATTTTTTCTTCTATCAGGACTGACCGTCTATCGAGGAACGGTCGAACCTTTAAAGCCGTCACCCCACCCTTTCTGTTGGTATCCCCCGATTGCAGTTTGTTCCCAATGTTTGCCCTTGTTCCAATTCCACCACTGGGTACAAACAGCCACGCGCAAAGAAGTGCGCTACCGGAACCCGCGAACTCCGGGAACCCGGCAGCACACCCCTTTCTAAACCCGGCCAACACAGGGACCGCCGACCGACTTCCCTCAAATCACCGCCCGGTCAGCAGTCCATTCCCGTACTTGCTTCGGATGTCATTTGAACCCACCCGGCCATCGGGGTTGCGTTAACAGTCTCCGGAAGAAAACGGCCTGCCGATGCATCGAACAGCTGACCAAGTGTTAACACTTTTGTCAGCTGAAGGACCTCGCCAGGCGTAAAAGTGTTAACACCTCATTGCCTTGTTCCGCAGGGCGCTCGCCGCGCAGGCAGGTTATGGTTGATTTCTATTTATAGAAGGATTTTTGAAACGTCGCAAATTCTCCCTTCCGGAAAATAAGCCGAGAAGAAAAGGCATGAAGGAAACCGGTGCCATACACAGTGTGAAATGATAATGATAATAGAGAAATGAGTGCCAAATTGTAATGTACATTACAAAATACCCAGCATATGTAGTCGTGTAGTTGCGTAGTTGATAACTTCATGAACAATAATGTAACAGATTCTCGATATCGTGAATTGAATATGGACTCAAGTGTAGCGAGAAATTCCATAGCGGATAGACCGGCATGCGATTAAAAAGCAGTTTTAAATCAGCGATGCCGATTGCGAATAACACAAAGGAGGCTTAAAGATGAATTTGTGTAAGTAATTCTGTAAGTTGATAACGAAAAAACCCTTGATAGTTATTGATTATCAAGGGTTTCTGTTTTAAACTGGCGGTCTGGACGGGACTCGAACCCGCGACCCCATGCGTGACAGGCATGTATTCTAACCAGCTGAACTACCAGACCTGCTTCCCGTTCGGGACTGCAAATATAGCGTGTTTTCGCTATTTGCAA
>Ga0164243_10004053_pt1 | contig 23120 bp, 33 predicted proteins | sample OricompcompostOP_FD_108781 | JGI IMG/M metagenome (GOLD analysis project Ga0164243, IMG submission 108781) | Organic Plus compost microbial communities from Emeryville, California, USA - Original compost - Organic plus compost (OP) | ecosystem: Engineered > Solid waste > Mixed feedstock >...
CGCGTACGGCGGCCGCGTGAATGCCCGCCGCAGGCGGCGCTTGTCCTGCGCTCCTCGCGCTCCGCGCTTCCGCGCTTCCGCGCTTCCGCGCTTCCGCGCTTCCGCGCTTCCGCGCTTCCGCGCGTAAAGGCCTCGCTTCGCGAGACTCATTTTTGCGCGTGTGGCCGCCGTTGCTGGTTGCGGTTTGGATGCGAGGTGCGGCCAGGAGCGGGGTTCGCAGGTCGGTGCAGATTGTTGGCACGGGGCGTTGTTGTACTTCCAGGGCGCCAAGCGTCGCCTGCGGCGGGCATCAAACCCTCGACGCGCGAAGCGAACCCTGATCGGCTCGGCGCCCTGGAGGTACCACAACGCCCCCGTGCCTGGAATCTGCACAGGACCCCGCCCTGCATCCTGCCCGCACCTCGCAAACGGCGCCCAGCCGGGCACATGGTCCACGCGCAATAAATCTGTCTCGCGAAGCGAGGCCTTTTCGCGCGAGGGCGCGAGGGCGCGAGGGCGCGAGGGCGCGAGGGCGCGAGGGCGCGAGGGCGCGAGGGCGTGACGGCGCGCGAGGTCAGCGTGGGAGGAGGGAGCCGAGGGGGCCCAGGTCCAGGTTGAGGTCGTTGAGGGTCAGGTCGTGTTCCCTGCAGAGGGTGGTCATTCGGTCCTCTAGGAGCATCAGGGTCATGCCGATGCGTTCCTCCTCCGCCTCCGTCAGGTCGCCTTGGTCCACGCGGCGTAGGGCCTGGCGTTCCATCAGCTGGCGGAGGAGTTCGACGATGGTGAGGACGAGTTTCATCAGGTCGCGTTCCACCGAGTCGCGGTCGGTGGCGATGCGCTGGCGGAGGGTGGCGGTGGGGTCGGGCTGCTGCATTACGTGCCCTCCCAGGGCGACGGGGTGTCGGGGCGGACCGAGGTGATCAGGGCGCGGAGGTTGATGTGGACCAGGTCGACGTCGGCGATGGCCAGGGTGATGTCGCCGGTCAGGACGACGCCGCCGGCCAGGAGCCGGTCGAGGAGGTCGACCAGGGCGATCTCGCGGCTGAGGAGGGGCTCGCCGTCGCCGTAGCGGACCGGCTCGCCGTCCAGGGTGCGGGTCATGCCGGCTCGGGGTCGGGGAGGGTGAACGAGTACGGGGCCCAGGGGCCGGTCAGTTCCACGCGGGTGCCGGGTACGGAGCCGTTCAGGGCGCGGACGGCCGCGGTGAACGCCTCGGTCCGGTCCTCGGGGATCAGGTAGGCGGCGTTCAGGACGTTCTCGCCTTGGGCGCCGGACAGCTGCGGGTTCTGCGCGCGGTAATGCCGTACGTCGGCGGCCAGCGTGCACAGCTCGGCGTCCACGCGACCGGCGAACTCCGCGGTGGCCCGGCGAACCTCCTCCGCGGACCGCTGCTCCTGCCGTCGCCGCCGCAGGTAGTCCTTCCCGGGCGAGGAACCCCCGGCGGCGCCCGCGGTCGACGTCCGTACGGGGCGTTCACCGACAGGGCGGGAGGACGACGGAGCGGCGGACCGCTCGGCGCCCGGGCCCGGGTCCGATGGCCCCGCGGGGCGCTCGGCGGCCAGAGCAGTGGACGGGTCGGTGTAGACCTTCACGCCCCACTCTCTGCGGTCCGTCAGGCGTTCCAAGGCGTCGCGGAATCGGTCGTGGCCGCGGTCCAGGAGGTCCAGGACCCGCTGGTCGCCCCGGTACACCGTGGCGAGTCGGAGGGGGAGGACGACCTCGCGGGCACCGGCGGCGTCGATGACCGTGTGGTGGGCGCGGGCCAGGGACTCCAGTGTGTCCATCTGCTCCAGGCGCGTCCGTAGCGCCGTCTCGTCGAAGGACTCCTCGGCGACCGTGCTCACCACGGCGGCCAGGGCGCCTGACGAGACGAGACGGACCGTCGCGCCGTCGACGCCGGACACCCCGGGCAGATCCGGCCCGGGGGCGGGGGTGATCGCGTAGACGTACGTGAGCGGGTCACTCATGGCCGCCCTCCAGCTCGGCTATGCGGTCGCGGAGCTCGCGGTTCTCGTCCTCCAGGGAGCGGCGGCGGGCCGACGACGACAGGGTCGGGTCGTGTTCCCACCAGTCGATGCCCATCTCCTTGGCCTTGTCGACGGAGGCCACGAGCAGCCGCAGGCGGATGGTCAGCAGCTCGATGTCCAGCAGGTTGATCTGGATGTCCCCGGCGATCACGACGCCCTTGTCCAGCACACGTTCCAGGACGTCTGCCAGGTTCGCGGACCCGGGGCCCTCGTACCGGGAAGGGGCGCGTGCGCCGGTCTCCCGGCGCACGATGCTCGGCTCGGTCACGGTGTTCCTCCCTCACTCCCGCTGCCAGGAGTCGGCCTCCGCCAGCAGGTCGAGGAGGGCGTCCTCCTCGCGTTCGAACTCCTCGGGCGTCACGCGGCCCTCGTCCAGGTCCTCGGACAGCTCGGCGAGCTCCCGCCGGATGCGGTCCGGGTCGTAGTACTCGCGCTCGGCCGCGTCGATGACCGTGTCGATCGTCCAGCCGACCGCCCGTACCGGGGCGAGTGGCAGCAGCAGGAGCTCGCTGAGTAATCCCATGTCACGCCTCGGCGGGGGTCACGAAGCTGTACGGCGGCAGCGGCTCGGAGACGCGCAGCTCGAGCACGTCCGCGGCGCGCCGCCCCAGCTCCTGCGCGGCCGCCCGCAGGTCGTCCGCCTTGTCCGCGTCGACCAGGAACGACACGTTCAGGAAGCCGCCGTCCACCGGCGGGCCCTGGAACACGTCGGCCGCGTACGGGCTCAGCACCGCGAGCAGCTGCCCGGCGTCGCGGGTGCGGATGCCCTCCAGGGCGTTGAGCACCCGCTCGCCGAAGTCGATCCGCGTGTGGTGGTCGCCGATGCCGCCGCGCAGTGCCTCGTTGGACTCGCGCAGCGACGGGTCGGTGCGCAGCAGTTCGGACAGGACGGCCTGCTCGTGGTGGAACGCCTTGACGTTCACCTCGCGCCGGCCGTCCAGTCCGTCCAGCCGCTCGCCGTACCAGTCGGCGCGCTCGTCGAGCTCCCGCTCCACGGACGCGTCGTCGCTGGCCAGCGCGCCGAACCGCATCGGGAGCACCGCGCCGTCGGCGATCAGCGCCTCCAGCACGGCCTCGTGCGCCTCCAGGTCGCGCCGCTTCGGGCGCAGGTCGTCGGGCGCGTCGCTGACCACGGCGGCCAGGCGCGAACCCGACACCACACGCAGCGGTGCCGGGTCCGGCCCGACCCCCTTGCGGTCCGTCACCCGCAGGGGGTGGCCGTTACGGGTGATGCCGTACACGTACGTGCTCACCCTTCGTCACCCTTGCTCTTCGACCGGGTACGGGACGTGCTCCGCGTCCGTGCCGGGCGCTCCTCGGACCCCTCTTCCTCCTCGGAGGAGGAGCGGGCGCCGACCTTCTCGCGGGCCTTCTGCATGCCGTCGCCGAGGGCCTCGGCCGCGCCGGTCAGCGCGCCCTTCGACTTGCCCTCCGCGCCGCTCTCCGTCATGTCGGAGACCAGCTCGGGCAGCGTCTCGGCCTTGGTGTTGCTGGTGAGGTCCAGCCGGTTGCAGGCCTCGGCGAACCGCAGGTACGTGTCGACGCTGGCGACGACGATGCGGGCGTCGATCGTCAGCAGCTCGATGCCGACCAGGGAGACGCGCACGAACGCGTCGATGACCAGGCCCCGGTCGAGGATCAGTTCCAGGACGTCGTAGAGGGTGCCGCGACGGGTGTTGCCGTCCGGGGACCGTGTGGTGACGGTCATGTCCTGGCCCTCCTTTCGAATTCACGGGCGTTCGGGGTTCCGAGAGCGGAACCAAGCCGTGGCGGGGACCGGCCGGTCTCGGGGGTTCAGCAGTCCGTGTCGGCGCGGCCGCGGGTGTAGCGGCGGGTGCGCTCGTAGGAACGGACGTCACCGTCGTCGTCGAGCGTGACGGTGTAGCTGGCGAGCAGGCTCATGGTGTCGGGGACCCGCTCCAGCTCCACGACCTCGGCCTTCATCTCCCAACCGTCGTCGGTACGGGTCAGTGCTGAGATCGACTCGGGCGTGTACCCGGTCAGCTCCTCGAACTGGTGCCGGGCGGTGCGGAGGGTGGCGATCGCGGTGACCGCCTTGTCTCGGTCGGAGTTCTCGCTCATGGCCGTTTCTTCCACCTCGGCGTCGCCGGGATGACGACCGCTCGCACCTACCCGGTCGCCGGATGGCAAACATCGGGCGGTCACTCGTCGACGTGGACGGCGTCCTCCTCCGATGGCGCGGTGCCGCCGGGGGACTGCTCGGCGCCGTACGCCGCGGCGTCCGGGTCGCCCTCGGCGGCCGGGTCCGGACGCTCGCGGGGCAGGCGGCCGTCCAGAGGCTCGTCGGTACCGGCCTCCTCGCCGGTCGTGCCGTAGTCCTCCACGGCGACCGGATCGTCACCGGGCAGCGGCATCTCCTGCGGGTCCTCCGCGCGCTGCTGCCCGGGCGTGCCCTCCTGGAGGTCCGGGATGCCCGCGTCCTCGAAGCGGGACCGCGGGTCGGGTTCCGGCTTGGAGTGCGTCATCGTCGATCACCTCGGTGCGCCGCGGACGTCCTCGGCGTCCGGGCCGGGCGGCTTGTTCGTACTCGCCGGGTCGCCGACGTGCGTGCCGCCGGCCACCTCGCCGCGTTGCGGCGGGCTCTTGCGCCGCGAGGACGTCCAGTCGCCCGAGCGGTCGGCCCACAGGGTCGCCCCGACCCAGACGAGGATCACGGCGACGGTCGCAAGCGGCGCCACCACCATCATCCAGCCCATGTCAGGCACCTCCTCGTTCTCGCAGGTCGTCGGGGTCGTCCTGGGCCCCTGCCCGGGTAAGGGGCGGGTATGCGCCGCACCGGTCGCGCGAGGTTTGGCCGGGGGTGGGGCGGCTAGTCGGCAGGCCACGCCGCAACGACATTCGGGAGGCAGACGTGACCGAAGCACTCACCGCGGACGAGATCGCCGTCGCGCTGGAGACGCTGTCCGAATGGCATCGCGAGGGCGACACGCTGGTCCGGGAGGTCGAGGTCAGCCCGGACGCCCGCGAGCAGATGGAGGAGGCGGTGATGACCGCCGCCGACGAGCTCGACCACCATCCGGAGATCACCCAGCGTCCGGACGGCGCGCGGTTCGCCCTGACCACGCACGACGCGGCCGGGATCACCGCGCGCGACGTGGAGCTGGCCGCGCGGATCGACGAGGTGGTCGACGCGGCCCGCGACGAGGGCGTGAGCTGACGGTGCGGCCGGCCGCGGCGCGCGGCGCGGAGATCGCCGTCTGGTGGGTCGTGCTGTGCGGCGTGTGGACGCTGACGCTGTCGGCGGTGACGCTCCAGGAGAGCGTGCTGGCCGGCGTGGCCACGCTGCCCGCCGCCGCGACGGCGGTGGCGGCGCGCCGCGCGGAGAAGGTCGCCTGGCGTCCGGCCCTGGCGTGGGCGCGGTGGGCGCTGGTGTGGCCGGTGGCGGTGGTCGCCGACGCCGGGCGCGTCCTGGCCGATGCCGTACGGCGCCGGCCCGGCGCGTTCACCGACCTGGACCTGCCGGAGGAGCACGGCCCGCGGCGCTCGGCCCGGCGTACGTTCGCGGCGCTGACCCTGACCTCCACGCCCGGGGCGGTGGTGGTGGACGTACCGGACGAGCCGCGGTTCACCGTGCACCTCCTCGGCCGGGGACGGCCGCACCTGGAACGGGCGGTGACGCGGTGAACGGCTGGCTGATCGCGACGCTGGCGCTGATGGCCGGCGGCCTGGTGCCGTCCGGGTGGCTGGCGCTGCGCGGCGACCCGGTCCGCCGGCTGATCGGCGTCTGCCTGGCCGGGCCGGTGGTCACGCTCACGCTGGTGCTGCTGGCGCACGCGGCCGCGCAGCCGTCGTACCTGATCGTGCCGCTCGCGCTGGCGCCGCTGTCGTTCGCCGGCACGCTCGTGTTCACCCGGCTGCTGGGACCGCGGCCGTGAGCGGCCTGCACATCGCCGGGTGGGCGCTGGTCACCGCGGGCGTGGCGGTCGTCGTGGCGGCGGCCGTCGCGGCCGCGGTGGCCCCGGGCGCGTACGCGCGGCTGCATCCGCTGACCGCGATGACCTCGCTGGGCGCGCCGCTGACCGGGGCGGGGGTCGCCGTGCTGGACGGGGGCGGGCCGGCCGGCGGGCTGACGCTGGCGACGGTGGCCGTGCTGGCGCTGACCGGGCCGGTGCTGGGCAGTGCCATCGGGCGGGTGACCGCGCAGCGCGAGGGCCGGATCCGGAGGGACCCGCCGCCATGATGTGGATCATCGCGCTGGCGCTGGTGTTCGTCGCCGTCGGCGGTACCGTCACCGCGCTCACCACCGACCCCGAACGCCAGGCCGTGACGCTGTCCCTGTACGGCCTGCTGCTCACGCTGCTGTTCTTCGTGCTGTCCGCCCCGGACGTGGCCCTGGCGCAGCTCGCCGCGGGCACGGTCGTCGTGCCGCTGATCGTGATGCTGGCCGTACGGAAGATCCGCCACGTACGCGAGGGCGCCGAGGACGCGGCCCGGGCGGAGCGCGAGCGGGACGAGGCGGCTCGCGCGGAGCGCGAGGTGGGGGAGCGGGAGGTGCCGCGGTGAGCCGGGTGGTGCGGATGATCGTCTTCGCCGTCGGTGGGCTCGGCGTGGCCGTGCTGCTGGGGGCGGCGATCGCCCGGATGCCGCACTTCGGCTCCGGGCACCATCCGTACCGGACGCTCGCCGTGGCCGCCGCGCTCGCCCGGCGCGCGCCGAACGCCGTGTCGTCGGTGAACTTCGACCAGCGCGGCTTCGACACGCTCGGCGAGGAGATGATCCTGGTCGGCTCGGTGCTCGGCGCCGTCGCGCTGCTGCGCCCGGCGCACCACGAGTCCGAGCGCCGCGTACCGCGCGGCGGCCGGGTGCTGCCCGCGACGCAGTTCGCCGGGTACGCGCTGCTGCCCGTCACGCTCGCGCTCGGCCTGGACGTGGTCGCGCACGGGCACCTGACGCCCGGCGGCGGCTTCCAGGGCGGCGTGATCCTCGCGACCGGCCTGCACATGGCGTACGTGGCCGGCGACTACGCGGCGCTGCGCCGGCTGCGCCCGGTGCACTGGTACTCCTACGGCGAGGCGCTCGGCGCCGGCGCGTTCGTGCTGCTCGGCTTCGCCGGACTGGCCGCCGCCGGCGCGTACATGGCCAACGTCCTGCCGCTCGGCACGTTCCGCGCCCTGCTGTCCGCGGGCACCGTACCGCTGTTCAACATCGCCACCGGATGCGCCGTGGCCTGCGGCATCGTCGTGCTGCTCGCCGCCTTCCTCCGGCAGGAGCTGCTGATCGGGGAGGACGAACGATGAGCTACCTCGCGTACGCGGTGGCCGCGTGGCTGTTCCTGGCCGGCGGGCTCGGCATCGCCCGCAGCCGGCACCTGGTGCAGACGGTCGTGGCGCTGTCCGTCGCGCAGTCCGGCACGTACGTGCTGCTGCTGGCCGTCGGCTTCCAGCGGGGCGCGAGCGCGCCGATCTTCGGGGCCGGCACGCCGCTGAAGGCGTCCGGCGTCGTGGACCCGGTGGTGCAGGCCATGACGCTGACCGACATCGTGGTGTCCGCCACCGTCACCGCGCTGCTCGCCGCGCTGGCCATCCAGGTCGCCAAGCTGCACGGCACCGCCGACCCCGACGAGCTGCGCTCCCTACGAGGCTGACGTGCTCGCACTGCCGATCGTGATCCCGCTGCTGGCCGCGGCGGTGCTGCTCGGCGTCGGCCGGCTGGTGCCGCGCCGGGCCGGGGACGCGATCGCCGCGACGGCCGCCGTCGGCACCGCCGGGTTCGCGTACGCGGTGCTGCGCGGCACCGGCGACGGCCGGGTGGTGGCCTGGCTGGGCGGCTGGCGGCCACACGGTGGCCGCGGCGTGGGCATCCCGCTGGTCGGCGACCAGGTCAGCGCGGGCATCGTGCTGCTCACCGCGCTGCTCGTACTGGCCGCGCTGGTGTACGGCTGGCGGTACCACGAGGACGTCGAGGCGCACTATCCCGCGCTGATGATGCTGTTCCTCGCGGGCATGGCCGGGTTCGCGCTGAGCGGCGACCTGTTCGACATGTTCGTGTTCTTCGAGCTGATGGGCGCGGTCGCGTACGCGCTCACCGGCTTCAAGATCGAGGACCCGGGTGCGGTGCAGGGCGGGCTGAACTTCGGTGTGATCAACTCGCTCGGCGCGTACCTGACGCTGGTCGGCATCGGCCTGCTGTACGCGCGCACCGGGCGGCTCGGCCTGGCGCCGCTCGGCGAGGCGCTGCGCGGCCACGGCGCCGACCCGCTGGTGCTGGCCGGGTTCGTGTGCGTGGTGACCGGCTTCCTGGTCAAGGCCGCGCTGGTGCCGTTCCACTTCTGGCTGGCCGACGCGCACGCGGTCGCGCCCACGCCGGTGTGCGTGCTGTTCTCCGGGATCATGGTCGAGCTCGGCCTGTACGGCGTGCTCCGCGTGTACACCACGGTCTTCGGCGGCGTGCTCGCGGCCGGCGACGTGCGCCGGACGTTCCTTGTGCTCGGTGTGCTCACCGCGGCCGTCGGCGCGGTCATGTGCGTGGCGCAGCGCAACCTCAAGCGGCTGCTCGCGTACTCGACGATCGCGCACATGGGCCTGTTCGTGGTCGCCGCGTTCCTGCTCACCGCCGACGGTCTGGCCGGCGCGGTCACGTACGCGGCCGCGCACGCCGGCGTCAAGGCCGCGCTGTTCCTCACCGTGGGCATGCTGCTGAACCGGTACGGCACGGTCGACGAGCACGACCTGTACGGCCGGGCGCGCGGCTGGGGCGTACCGCTGCTGCTGCTCACCGGCGCGGCCGCGCTGTCCGGCCTGCCGCCGTTCGGGCCCGGGCTGGGGAAGGCGCTGAGCGAGGACGCGGTGACCGCGGCCGGGTACGGCTGGTCGCCGGTGCTGTTCGTGGCGGTGTCCGCGCTGACCGGCGGCGCGGTGCTGCGCGCGGCGCTGCGGGTCGGGTTCGGCGCCGGGCCGCACCCGTCGCACGCGCGCGGCGCGGAGGAGACCGGCGGCGGCGAGGAGACCGAGGTGCCGCTGCGCCGGATCCCGGCGACGATGGCCGCGGCGACCGTCGCGCTGCTGGCCGGGGGGATGGTCATCGGGGTGGTGCCGTGGCCGGTGCGCGCGGAGACCTTCCTTGACGGGTCCGGGTACGCGGCGCAGGTGCTGCACGGGGCCCGTACGGGGATGGCCGCGCACGTGACGCACTGGACGGCGACCGGGGTGGCGTACGGGCTGGCGTCCAGCGTCCTCGCGGTGGGCGTCGCGCTGGCCGCGCTGTATGGGCCGGTGCTGCCGGCGGCGGTCCGCCGGTCCGCGGCCGCGCTGCGCCCGGCCTTCCTGGTGCTCCGCCGCGCCCACTCCGGGCACGTCGGCGACTACGTGGCCTGGATGCTGCTGGGCGTGACGATCCTGGCGGCGTCGCTGGTCACGACCCTTTAGCAGCTCGCGCGGGCGCGGATCAACCGGCGGAGCGACACCCGCTCGCGTTCGGTCTTGCCGCCCCAGATGCCGTTCTTCTGGTTGGTGCGCAGGGCGAAGATCAGACAGTCGGGCTGGACCGGGCAGCGGCGGCAGACCGCGAGCGCCTCCCTGCTCTCGCCGCCGATCGGGAAGAAGAGCTCCGGGTCGGTGGTGCGGCACGCCGCCTCGGCCATCCACGGAGGCCGTATCGGAGAAGTCATCGGTCCTCTTTCCACGCGGCTGTACGCAATCGGCTAGCCGAACCCCGGGCGGGTAAACGAAGGGGTTTGCGCCCGGCGCCTCGCGGTAGCGCGTGAGCTGGGAAGGCGTGGAGTACGGAGGTTCCCCGATGAGCGGCAAACCGGAGTTCGAGAACGCCAGCGTCGTCGTGACCGGCGCCAGCGCGGGCGTCGGCCGCGCGGTCGTCCGCGAGTTCGCCCGCGAGGGCGCGCGGATCGCGCTGCTGGCGCGCGGCTCGGAGGGGCTGGCGGCGACCGCGCGGGAGGTGCGGGAGCTGGGCGGGTCGGCACTGACCCTGCCGGTCGACGTCGCCGACCCGGAGCAGGTCGCGGCGGCCGCGGACGGCGCGGAGAGCGAGCTCGGGCCCATCCGCGTCTGGGTGAACGCCGCCTTCACGTCGGTGTTCGCGCCGTTCGCCGAGCTGACCCCCGATGAGGTACGGCGGGTCACCGAGGTCTGCTACCTGGGGTACGTGCACGGGACCCAGGCCGCGCTGGCCCGCATGCGCCCGCGCGACGAGGGCGCGATCGTGCAGGTCGGCTCGGCGCTGGCGTACCGGGGCACCCCGTTGCAGTCCGCGTACTGCGCGGCCAAGCACGCCGTGCAGGGCATGCACGACGCGGTGCGCAGCGAGCTTCTGCACGACCGCAGCAACGTACGGGTGACCATGGTGCAGCTGCCCGGCGTGAACACCCCGCAGTTCTCGTGGGTCCGGTCCCGTCTGCCGCGCCGCGCCCAGCCCGTACCGCCGATCTACATGCCGGAGGTCGCGGCGCGCGCGGTGCGGTTCGCCGCGGCGCACCCGAAGCGCCGCGAGTACTGGGTGGGCGGCTCCACGGTGGCCACGCTGATCGCGAACCGCATCGCCCCCGGGCTGCTCGACCGGTACCTGGCCCGGACCGGTTACGCGTCGCAGCAGACCTCGGAGTCGGAGGACCCGTTCCGCCCGGACAACCTGTGGACGCCGCTGGACGAGGCCCGGTACGGCGACTTCGGCGCGCACGGCGCGTTCGACGAGCCCGCCCACCCGCGCAGCCCGCAGCTCTGGCTCTCCGAGCACCGTACGGCCCTCGCCGCGGCCGCCGCCGCGACCACGGCGGCCGCCGTCGCGGTGCTACGCGGCCGTCACAGCCGGTAGAACCGCACCGCCGTGTCGTGCAGGACCGCGGCGCGCTCGGGCGGCGTCAGCTCGGCGAACAGCCGGTCAAGCCCGTGCCACACCGCCACGTAGCCGCCGGCGTGCTCGGACACCGGCCAGTCGCTGCCGAACATCAGCCGGTGCACGCCGAACGCCTCGACGGCGTGGTCCACGTACGGGCGCAGGTCGTGCGGCGTCCAGGCGCGCTGGTCGCCGGACGCCGGGTACAGCCCGGAGACCTTGGCGTACACGTTCGGGTTGGCCGCCGCGCGGGTGATCAGCTCTCTCCAGCGCGCCGCGCCGCCCTCGTACGGGCCGCCGTTGATCGGCGGCTTGCCGAGATGGTCGATGACCATGCGCAGCCCGGGGTACCGCTCCGACAGCGTGGCCACGTGCTCCAGATGCCGGGGCAGCACGGCCACCACGTCGAACGGCACGCCGGCGTCCTCAAGGAGCGCCAGGCCGCGGCCGACGTCGGGGCGCAGCAGCCAGTCCGGGTCCGGCTGGTCGTGGATCAGGTTCCGGATGCCGGCGAACCGGGGCCGCCCGCCGAGGTCCTGGAGCTGGTCGGCGGCGTCGTCCGGGCGGTCCAGCGGCACCCAGGCGACCACGCCCGCCACCTCCGGGTGGGCGTCGGCGACCTCGAACATGTACGTGGTGTCCTCGGCGTTGTCCGCCGCCTGGACGAGGACGGTCCGGGCGATCGGAGTCTGCCGCATCAGCGGGACCAGCTCCGGCCACTCGATGGTCCGGTTGATCGGCGCCTGTTCGGGCCCGAGCCAGTCGTACCGGGCCCGGTCGAGGTTCCACAGGTGCTGGTGCGCGTCGATGACGGTCGTCGCGGTCATAGCCTCCACAAGCTAGACATTCGCGCGGGGCCGGGCAACCGGGGGGTCACGGGATGACCGTGAGGTAGTCCCGTACGGGGCGGCGGGTGCTGACCTTCGGCGGGCCCGGCGCCGGGCGGCCGAAGCGCAGCAGGGCCTGCGGGTGCCGGCCGGGGCTGAACGCGCGGCCGACGAAGGCGCGGAGGTGCGGGATCTCCAGCGGCTGGGTGTGGATCGCGGCCGCCACGCCGGACGCGGCCGCTTCGAGGAGGACGCGCTGGAGGGCGATGCCCGCGTACAGCCAGTCGGCGCGCAGGTCGCTGGGGGTGGCCAGGAGCGCGACCGTGCCGGCGTCCGGCTCGGCGTAGGTGAAGGCGACCTGGGAGTCGTGCGACCAGCGGGCGTGCTCCGCGGCGTAGGCGGTGTCGCGGGCGTGGACGTAGGCGGCCAGCTCGGTGACCGTGGCCAGCGCGCGCACCTCCGCCGCCGCGGTGTACGCGGTGAGGTCGGCGCGCTCGTGCTCGGCGGCGCGGCGCAGGCGGGCGAACAGGCCCGTCGGCAGCGGATCGGCGGAGAACCCGCCGATGTGCGTGCGGCGGCGCGGGATGGCCGCGTACCGGGAGGCGTCGCCCTCCGGGCCGGGCGGGCCGCCGTCCGGGTGGACCAGCGCGAGCCAGCGCGGGTGGTCGGGGTCGGGCAGCAGCCGTACGGTCGGCCGGTGGCCGAGGTGCCGCAGCGCGAGGACCAGGTCGTACAGGGCGGCGCCGCAGCTGATCAGCATCTCCCGGCCGTCCGGGTCGGCGACCGGCAGCCGCCGGTCCGGGTCGGCGGTCAGGAACAGGTCCCCGTGCCGTACGGAGATCCGCCACGGCTGGGTGTTGTGCACCGACGGCGCGCGCCCGGCGGCCTCGGCGGCCAGCTCCACCTGTTCGAGCGTCAGCGGCTCGATCGCGGCGGCGCGCGCGCTCATGGCCGCGCCCCCTCCCCGGGCCACGGGGCATGGACGACCGCGACCGTGCACGCCGCGTGCCGCACCAGGCCGAGGCTGACCGAGCCGAGCACGAAGCCGGCGACCGGCCCGAGCCCGCGGCTGCCGACCACGACCAGGTCGACGCCGGCGGCCAGGTCGTCCAGCACGGGGCCGGGCGGGCGGGCCGTCACCACCGCGGAGACCTGCATCTCCGGGTACTTGTCCGCGTACGGACGCACGGTGTCCTCGAGCAGCCGTCCGGCGTCCACCCGGCGGGCGGCGTACCGCGGGCCGAGCAGGTCGTCCGGCTCGAGCCCGGAGTCCGGCCGCCAGTAGCTGGTCACCACCTCCAGGCGGGCGCCGTGCAGCCGGGCCTCGTCGACGGCGAACGCGCAGGCGTCCCGCGCGGCCGGCGACGCGTCGAGGCCGAGGCCGACCCGGCGGACCGGACCGGCGCCGCCGCGTACGAGCACCACCGGGTTGTGCGCGTGCGTGACGACGCGCTCGGCGACGGACCCGATGCTGATGTGCCGGTGCGAGCCCGGGCCGAGCACGGTGACCTCGGCGTTGCGGGACAGCCGCAGCAGCACGTCGCCGGCGGACCCGGACGCCAGGTACGGGTGGACGGGCACGCGCGGGGCGACGGCGCGGGCGTGCGCCACCGCCTCGTCGAGGACGGCCTGCGCCCGCAGGCGCGCTTCGTCGTCCTGCGGCCGGGCCCGTACGTGCGCGATCGTCAGCACGTCGCCGCGCTCGCGGGCCTCGCGTACCGCCCAGGCGACGATGCCGTCGTCGGCCGCGGTGCCGTCGACGCCGGCGAGTACGAATGGTTGCGGGGTCTGGGCATCCATGGTCGTCCCCTTCCGTCCGCTCGCCTCCACGCTGGTCGACGGACGTGGTCGTGGCATCGGCCGCAGGTCCCGCGGCGCCGGGCCGTTCGCCCCGGGCGCCGAACGCCCGCCTCCTAAGGACCTTCGGGCCTCGCGGGCGGTGCCGCGGGATCGGCATTGTGAAGGCATGAAAACGGACGGGACCATGACGGATGGCGGGGATTTGGAGGTCCTCAGCCGGCGCGAGTGCATCGACCTGCTGGCCACGGTGCCGGTCGGCCGGATCGTCTACACCGAGTCCGCGCTACCGGCGGTGCAACTCGTCAACTTTCGTCTGGCCGGGAACACCGTGGTGATCCGTACGGCACCGGGCTCGAAGCTCGCGGCCGCCGCGCGGCACGCGATCATGGCGTTCGAGGCGGACCGGTACGACGAGGACGCGCGTATCGGATGGTCGGTGACCGTGGTCGGCCACGCGTGGGTGGTCGAGGAGCTCGACGAGATCGCGGCGCTGGAACGCAAGCCGCTGCGACCGTGGGCGCCCGGCCGCCGGGACCACTACGTGCGCATCGCCATCGAACGCGTCACCGGCCGCCGCCTCACCGTCCCGTCCCCCGAAAAGAACGGCGAACCCGTCTAGCGCGCTGCCCGATTATGGCGAACGATTTTCCGGGTCATAGCCCGGAAAATCGTTCGCCATAATCGGGCGGGTCGGTGCTGCTGATCAGGGGCGGTGGCCGTCGCGGACGACGGCGATCGGGGCCGGGCAGTGGTTCAGTACGCCCTGGCCGACCGCGCCGAGCCGCAGCCCGCGGAAGCCGCCGCGGCCGCGCGCGCCGACGACCAGCAGGTCCGCGTGGACGGCGGTGGCGGCCAGCGCGAACACCGGGTTGCCCGGAACGACGCGGGTCCGGACCGGCACGCCCGGGTACTTGGCCGTCCACGTGGCCAGCCGGTCGGTCAGCCAGCGGGCCTCCTCGCTGACGCCGTCGCGGGACGGGTCGGCGGCGCCGAACGGGACGACGGGATGGTACGCGTGCACCACCCGCAGCTCGGACCCGCGCAGCGCGGCCTCCTGGAACGCGAACTCCAGCGCGAGCTCGGCACCGGGGGAGCCGTCCATGCCCACGACGAGCGTCCGGTACGTCACCGCACGCGGCTCCGGCACCACGACGACGTCGCAGTGCGCGTACTCGGCCACCCGGCGGCTCACCGAGCCCAGCGGCAGCCCCGGTACGGCGGTCATCCCGCGCGACCCGGTGACCACGAACGCCGCCGACTCCGACGCCTCGACCAGCGCCGCGATCGGCTGCCCCGGCACGATGTCACCGGTCGGCACCACCTTGGAGGTAACGCTCCCGGCGACCTTCAGCGCCTCGCCCAGGCGGTCCCGGGCGATCGTACGGTCCCGCTCCGTGACCTCCCGGTACCGGCCGCGCAGGGCGTACACCAGCCGAACCGGCAAGCCGCGCAACCGCCCCTCGAGCATCGCCCACTCCACCGCGGCCAGCCCACCCGGCGACCCGTCAATCCCCACGACGATCGGCCTGTCCATGCCGTCACCCACATCCCGCCGCAACACCACCCGCACCTCGCCCCAGCACACCGGCCCCGCCCCCACCCCGCCCAGGGCCGACGACCCCACACTCCCAGGACCTACGTCCCGCCGATAGAGCCCAGCCCCGGCCACATACGACGCCAAAGAAGGCCCGCCCCGCACATGCGTCCGTACGGCAAGCCCGCGCCCCACGAGCCCTCGCCTCCCGCGCTCCCGCGCTCCCGCGCTCCCGCGCTCCCGCGCTCCCGCGCTCCCGCGCTCCCGCGCTCCCGCGCTCCCGCGCTCCCGCGCGAAAAGGCCTCGCTTCGCGAGACTCATTTTTTGCGCGTGCGGCCGCCGTGCCCGGTTGCGGCCTTGATGCGAGGTGCGGCCAGGAGCGGGGCTCACAAGCCCGGTGCAGATTGTTGGCACGGGGCGTTGTGGTGAAGCCAGGATGCCGAGCCTCGTCGGCGGCGGGCATACACGCCGGGGGACACGATCTGCTTCGAGATCCACGCGGCCTTCCATGCCCGCCGCAGGCGACGCCTGGAACCCTGGCTGCACCACGGCGTTCCGTACAAGCGTCTGTACGGACAAAGGCCTCGCTTCGCGAGACTCATTTTTGCGCGTGTGGCCGCCCAGCCTGGCCGGGGCCTTGATGCGAAGTGCGGCCAGGAGCGGGGCTCACAAGGCCGTGCAGATTGTTGGCACCGGGCGTAGTGGTACTTCCAGGGCGCCGGGCCTCGCCGGCGGCGGGCATAGTCGGCGGGGTGATGCCGGGTGCCGTACCTTGTGCGTGAACTCTGCCTTGAACAAGGTTCGGGCCCACGCTTAGCGCGGCCTTCATGCTCGCCGCAGGCGAGGCTCGGCGCCCTGGCTGTACCACGGCGTCCCGTACATGCGTCCGTACGGAGGCCGCGCTCCCGTGCGATAAGGCCTCGCTTCGCGAGACTCATTTTTGCGCGTGCGGCCGCCTTGCCTGGCTGAGCTCTCGATGCGAGGTGCGGCCAGGAGCGGGGTTCACAGCCCGGTGCAGATTGTCGGCACGGGGCGTTGTGGTGCAGCCAGGATTCCAGGCGTCGCCTGCACCCAACCCCTGTGACGTGCGTCTCTTCACCCTTGCGGGGAAGATCGGATGCACTGTATACACCGGATGCATGAACGCGAAGCGTGGGCAGGGGCGGTCGCCGGAGGAGATTGAGCGGCTGTTGCGGCGGAGTATTTCGGCGGGGGTGCTGCCGCCGGGGCATCGGCTGGTGCATGAGGAGCTGGCGGAGCGGTTCGGGGTGAGCCGGATTCCGCTGCGGGAGGCGTTGCGGACGCTCGCGGCTGAGGGGCTGGTGCGGATCGAGCCGGGGCGGGGGACCTTCGTCACCGAGCTGGATCTTGACGAGATCGACGAGATCTATGAGCTGCGGCGGCTGGTCGAGCCGAGTTTCGCGGTGCCGGTCGTGATGCGGGCCGCGCCGGCCGACGTCGAGCGGCTCGCGGGCATGGCCGAGCGGATGGACGCCAAGGACGCGATGCCCGCCGACGACTGGTCCCGGCTGAACTTCGCGTTCCACCTCGACATGTACCGGCTCGCCGGACGGCCGATGACGTACGAGGTGATGTCCCGGCTGTACCACCGGCTCGAGCCGTACTCGCGCTTCTACGTGCACGCCACCCACTCCCACGACCGCGTGCAGCACGAGCACCACAGCATGATCGGCGCGCTGCGCGAGCGCCGCGCCGACGCGCTGGAGCGGGCGATCCTCGAGCACATCGAGGGCGGCCGCGCGGGACTGACCCAGGCGTGGCGGGACCGGCAATCCGACGCGCCCGACGACGACGTTCTCTCGCTCCGCGACCTGGAAGGACGCCCATGACCACCCCCGCGTACGCCCGTACCGCCGAGCGTCTGCGCGACGTGAAACCGTCCCCGATCCGTGCCGTCTTCGACCGGGCGCACGAGCTGGAGGCGGCCGGCGAGAAGATCGTGCACTTCGAGATCGGCCGCCCCGACTTCGACACCCCGGCCGGCATCAAGCAGGCCACCGCCGCGGCCCTGGACGCCGGCGCCGTGCACTACGGCCCGAACGCCGGCACCCCAGAGCTACGCAAGGCCATCGCCGACTACCTGGCCGACCGCGACGGCGTCCGGTACGCCCCGGACGGCGGGATCGTCGTCACGATCGGCGCCAACGAGGCCGTCTTCCTGTCGATCATGGCGTACTGCGGCCCGGGCGACGAGGTGATCATCCCGGTCCCGGCCTGGGCGCACTACGCCGAGTGCACCCGCCTGGCCGGCGCCGTCCCGGTGCCGCTGCCGCTGGACCCCGATAACGGGTACGCGCTGGACGCCGAGGCGCTCGCCGCCGCCTGCACCCCGCGCACCCGCATGATCATCGTCTGCACGCCGAACAACCCCACTGGCACCATCGCCGACCGCGCCACGCTGGAGCGCGTCGCCGAGGTCGTGTCCGGCACCGACGCGCTGGTGCTGGCCGACGAGATCTACGCCGAGCTGGTGTACGACGGCGCCGGCCGCGTCTCCCCGGCCGCCCTGCCCGCGCTCGCCGACCGTACGCTCACCGTCGGCGGCCTGGCCAAGTCGCACGCCATGGACGGCTGGCGGCTCGGCTGGCTGGCCGGCCCGCCGGACCTCGTACGGCCGGCGCTGCGCATCCGGCAGTTCACCACCGTGTGCCCGACCACGTTCCTGCAGGCCGGCGCGGTGCACGCGCTGCGCGACAGCGCCGACGAGTGCGCCGCCATGCGGGCGGAGTTCGCCGAGCGCCGCCGCATCGCCCTGGACCTGCTCGCCGGACAGGACGTCCTGCGGGCCGCGCCCGCCGCCGGCGCCTTCTACCTGTACCTGCGCTACCCCGAAACCTACGAGCCCGCCGACAAGCTCGTCTGGCGGCTGCTGGAGGAACAGCACGTCGCCGTCGTACCCGGCACCGCGTTCGCGCCGGCCGACACGCACGCCTTCCGCGTCTCCTACGCCTGCGACGCCGACGACCTGCGCCTCGGCCTCACCCGCATCATCGACGCCTTCCAGGAGAGCTGATGTCCCTGCCCGAACGGCGCCGCGCCGGCGTCGTCGCCGCGCTGCGCGAGATGGAGTGCGACTTCATCGCGTACGTGCCGTCCAACACCATCGCCGACATCATCACCGGCCTGGAGAAGGACGGCCCCACCACCTTCCCGGTCTCCCGCGAGGAGGAGGCCGTCGGGATCATCGGCGCGCTGCCGCTGGCCGGGAAGTTCGGCGCGATCGTCATGCAGGACAACGGGTTCGGCAACGCGCTGACCGCGCTCACCACGTTCGCCGTGGCGTACCACCTGCCGCTGCTGATCGTCGCGAACACCCGCGGCGGGCTCGGCGAGTACAACTCGATGATCCACGCGATCAGCGAGAACGTGCCCGCGATGCTCGGCGCGTCCGGGATCCCGGTCTTCTCGCTGGACCGCCGTACCGGCCCGGAGGACTGGAAGGGCACGGTCGCCGAGGCCGGCAAGCACGCGCGCATGACGCACCGGCCGGTCGTCGTGCTGATGGAGTTCTTCGAGACCGCGGAGGAGGCGGCGTGAAGCGGATCGACGCGCTCCGCGTGATCACCGAACTGGGCGCGGACCTGCCGGTGGTGGCCACCTGCGCGGCCACCAGCCGCGAGCTGGCCGCGGTCGAGGACCGGGACAACCACCTGTACCTGCTCGACTCGATGGGGCTGACCACGTCCGTCGGCACCGGCCTGGCGCTGGCCTGCGACGGCACGGCCGTGTCGCACGTGATCACCATCGACGGGGACGGCTCGCTGCTGATGAACCTCGGCGCGCTGGCCACCGGCGGGTACCTGGCGCCCGCGCCGATGCTCGTGGTGCTGCTGGACAACGGCGTGTACGCGTCCACCGGCAACATCCCCACGCAGGCCGGGCGGATCGACCTCGGCGCGGTCGCGGCGGCGTGCGGGCTGAACGTGGTGGCCACCGACACCGCCGACGGACTCCGTACGGAGCTGGCGACGATGCTCGGCGCGCCCGGGCCGCACCTGCTGCACGTACGGATCGAGCGCGGCAACGAGCCGGGGACGCCGCTGCTGCTCGACGACCCGGTGGTGCTCGGCCACCGGTTCCGGTCGTGGCTGACCGCGCGCCTGGAGGGGGGCGCGCGGTGAGCCCGCCGATCGCGATCAACACCGACGTCGGCGAGGGCTTCGGCGCCTGGACGCTCGGCGACGACGACGCGCTGCTGCACCTGGTCACCTGCGCGAACGTGGCCTGCGGGTTCCACGCGGGCGACCCGGACATCCTCCGGTCCACCTGTACGACGGCGGCGGCGCGCGGCGTGTCCATCGGGGCGCAGGTCAGCTACCGCGACCTGCCCGGGTTCGGCCGCCGGTACATCGCCGTGCCGACGGAGAACCTGGTCAACGACCTGCTGTACCAGATCGGCGCGCTCGAGGCGTTCGCGCGGGTGGCGGGCGGCGCGGTGCGTTACGTCAAGGCGCACGGCGCGCTGTACAACGTGGCCGCGCGGGACGAGGCCCATGCCGCGGCCATCGTCGAGGCCGTGCGGCTGTACGACCCGGGCCTGCCGCTGCTCTGCCAGCCCGGTACCGCGCAGTGGCGGCACGCCGAGGCCGCCGGGCTGACGCCGCTGGCCGAGGCGTTCATCGACCGCGGCTACACGTCCGAGGGCCTGCTGGTCCCGCGCGGTACGGAGGGCGCGCTGATCACCGATCCCGGCGAGGCGGCGCGCCGCGCCGTCCGCATGGTGGTGGACGGCGAGGTCGAGGCGGTGGACGGCACCCGCGTGCCGATCACGCCCGCCGCCTTGTGCGTGCACAGCGACACGCCCGGCGCCCCCGCGATCACCGAAGCCGTCCGCGCGGCCCTGACGGGCGCGGGCGTGACGGTCGCGGGCCTGTAACCCGGGCGCGCGCCGCCCCGATCCGCACGTCGCGCCGCTGGAACCGTGGCGCAGCCGAGTCCTTGGAGGGAGGAGAGGCGCATGCCGGTCGTACGGCCCGTGGGCGAGCGCGGCCTGATCGCCGAGCTGTCCGCCACGCCTGAAGTGCACGCGCTGGCCGCTGACGTGCGGCGGGCGTGCGGCGACCTGCTCCGGGACCTCGTACCCGGTGCCCGTACGCTGCTGGCCGTCGTGCGCGAGCCCGCCGACCTGCCGCGGGTCGCCGAGGCGCTGGGCAGGCCGCCCGCCCCGCCGGCCGCGACCGGGCCGGGCCGGCTGTTCGAGATCCCCGTACGGTACGACGGCCAGGACCTCGCCGACGTGGCGCGGCACACCGGCCTCGCCCCGGAGGAGATCGCGGGCGTGCACGCCGGCGTCGAGCACACCGTCGCGTTCTTCGGCTTCGCGCCCGGCTTCGGGTACCTCGACGGCCTCCCGGACGCGCTGCGCGTGCCGCGGCTGCCCAGCCCGCGGGTGCGCGTCGAGGCCGGCGCGGTGGCCATCGCCGGTGGCCAGTCGGTGATCTACCCGGGCGGCACCCCCGGCGGCTGGTACGTCATCGGCCACGCCGACACGCCGCTGTGGCGCCCCGAACACGACCCGCCGACGCTCTTCCAGCCCGGCGACCGGGTCGTCTTCCGGGAGAGCCGGTGATCGAGGTGATCCACCCCGGCCCGCTCGCCACCGTGCAGGACGCCGGCCGGTACGGGCACGCCCACCTGGGCGTCGGCCACGCGGGCGCCGTCGACGCCGACGCGTACGCGCTGGCCGGCCGCCTCGTCGGCGCCCCGCCCGGCGCCGCCGCCGTCGAGCTGACCCTGGGCGGCGCCGCCTTCCGCTTCCACGACGCGGCCCGGTTCGCCCTCACCGGCGCCCCGGCCCCCGCCACCCTCGACGGCCGCCCGGTCGCGTACGGGCGGTGCGCGTACGCCCGCCGCGGCGCCGTCCTGCGCATCGGCACGCCCACCACCGGCGTGCGCACGTACCTGGCGGTCGGCGGCGGCATCGACGTGCCGCCGACCCTGGGCAGCCGGTCGACCGACACCCTGTCCGGTCTGGGCCCCGCGGCGCTGGCCGCCGGGGACCGGCTGCCCGTCGGCGACGCCGCGCCACAAGCCGCGGCGCCCGTCGACTGGATCGTCCCGCGCCTGCCCGGCCCGCTCGCAACGGTGCGAGCGCTCCCGGGCCCGCGCGCGGGCTGGCTCACCGGACCCGCCGCCGCGTGCCTGTACGGGCACGCGTGGGAGGTCACCACGGAGTCCAACCGCGTCGGCGTACGGCTGCGCGGGCCCGTACTGGAGCGGTCCGTCACCGGCGAGCTGCCCAGCGAGGGCATGGTCGCCGGGGCCGTACAGCTCCCGCCGTCCGGGCAGCCGATCGTCTTCCTCGCCGACCACCCGACCACCGGCGGCTACCCCGTCGTCGCGGTGCTCGCCGAGGCCGATCTCCCCCTGGTCGCGCAGGCCCGCCCCGGGCAGCGCCTGCGTTTCGTACCCGATCCCCGCCGCCAAGCGGCGCAGGAGGCAGGATGAGCTCCCCCGTACCGAACCAGGCGCCCATGCGGCGCGTGGTGCTCGCCGGCATGATCGGTACCACCATCGAGTGGTACGACTACTTCCTCTACGGCACGGCCGCGGCCACGGTCTTCAACAAGCTGTTCTTCCCGGACTTCTCCCCGACCGCGGGCACGCTCGCGTCGCTGTCCACGTTCGCCGTCGGGTTCCTGGCCCGCCCGCTCGGCGCCATCCTGTTCGGCCACCTCGGCGACCGGATGGGCCGCAAGGCCGCGCTCACCGCCACGCTCATCGTCATGGCCCTGGGCACCTGCGTCATCGGCCTGATGCCCACGTACGCGACCATCGGCGTGGCCGCGCCCATCCTGCTGACCGTGCTCCGCTTCCTGCAGGGCATCGGGCTCGGCGGGGAGTGGGGCGGCGCGGCGCTGCTCATCGTCGAGCACGCGCCGACGCGGAGGCGCGGCTTCTTCGGGAGCATTCCCGGGATGGGCATCCCCGGCGGGCTGCTGCTGGCCAGCGCGATCTTCTCGCTGGTCAACCTGCTGCCGGACGACCAGTTCATGAGCTGGGGCTGGCGGGTGCCGTTCCTGTCGTCGGTCGTGCTGCTGGCGGTCGGGGTGTTCATCCGGCTGAAGGTGTCCGAGTCGCCGGTGTTCCAGCAGGCGCGGGAGGCCCGTACTGCCGTGCAGGAGAAGGTCAGCCCGCTGCGCGCGCTGATGCGTACGGAGAAGCGGTTCGTGGCGATCGCCGCGGGCGGGCGGTTCGCCGGGGACGTCAGCTTCTACATCAGCAGCACGTTCCTCATCGCGTACGTGTCCGGGCCGCTGATGCTCGGGCGGGCGCTCGGGCTGCGCGCGCAGCTCATCGGGTCGGCCGTCGAGCTGCTGATGATCCCGCTGTTCGGGCTGCTCACCGACCGGGTCGGGCGGCGGCCGGTGTACCTGGCCGGGTACGCGCTGGCGGCCATCGTCGCGCTGGCGTTCTTCCCGCTGCTCGGGACCGGGTCGCCGGTGGCGGTGATCGCGGTGGCGGTGCTCGGCATCGGCATCACCAACGCGGCCAACACGGCGCCGCAGTGCTCGTTCTACGCGGAACTGTTCGGCACCGGGTCGCGGTACACCGGCGCGTCGCTGGGGTACCAGCTCAGCTCCCCGCTGGCGGGCGGGCTCGCGCCGATCATCGCGACCGGAATGCTGGCCTGGGCCAACGGCGCCACGTGGCCGGTCGTCGTGTACATGCTGGTCATCTGCGCGATCTCCGCGACCGCGGTCCTGCTGGCCCCGGAGACCCGCGGCCGCGACATCACCGCCACCCCCACCACCGCGCCCGCCGAAACCCCGGCCCCGACCCGCTGAAAGGCCCCGCATGCCCGCCATCGACGTCCCCGTCGTCCTGTCCGGCTACGGCCCGGTCGGCCAGGCGTACGCCACCGAACTCACGACCCGGGGGGAGGAACTGGCCGAGCGCTACGGCATCCGCCCGTACGTGGCGGCCATCCGCCGAAGCCGCACGGAGTTCCGCGTAGATGACGGGCTCGGCACGGGCTCCGAGCCTGGCGCGGGGACCGAGACGGGCTCTGCGCCTGGCTTTGGCTCTGCGCCTGGCTTTGGCTCTGCGCCTGGCTTTGGCTCTGCGCCTGGCTTTGGCTCTGCGCCTGGCTTTGGCTCTGCGCCTGGCTTTGGCTCTGCGCCTGGC
>Ga0164243_10004055_pt1 | contig 23118 bp, 19 predicted proteins | sample OricompcompostOP_FD_108781 | JGI IMG/M metagenome (GOLD analysis project Ga0164243, IMG submission 108781) | Organic Plus compost microbial communities from Emeryville, California, USA - Original compost - Organic plus compost (OP) | ecosystem: Engineered > Solid waste > Mixed feedstock >...
CCGAGCTCCTGCAGGAAGAAGCACAGGTCCTGGACCATGTAGTTGGGGCTGGCATTGCGGATGATCGTGACGCCGTCGTAGCGGGCGGACGCGAGCAGTGCGTTCTCCGTGACGGTGTCGCCGCGTTCGGTCAGGACGATCGGACGTTCGGGGCCGACGCCGGCGGCCGTCGTGGCGTGGTAGCTGCCCTCGGTGGCGACGACCTTGAGGCCGAAGGGACGCAGGGCCGTCATGTGCGGCTCGACGGTGCGTGTGCCGAGGTCGCAACCACCTGCGTAGGGCAGCTCGAAGTCGTCGTAACGGTGCATGAGCGGACCGAGGAACATGATGATGCTGCGAGTGCGGCGTGCTGCCTCGGCATCCATCGCCGCAAGGTTCAGCTCGGCCGGGACGACCAGCTCGAGGTCGTTGTCGGAGTTGAGCCAACGGGTGCGGACGCCGATCGACTGCAGCACCTCGAGCAGCCGGTTGACCTCCTCGATACGCGCGACCTTGCGCAGCACTGTGGTGCCGGCATTGAGAAGAGAGGCGCACAGGAGAGCCACACCGGCGTTCTTGCTGCTCTTGACGTCGATGGCTCCCGAGAGAGTGGTGCCGCCAGCCACCCGCAGGTGGCTGGGTCCGGAGGTGCCGACGCTGACCAGCTCGGAGTCGAGTGCGCTGCCGATGCGGGCCAGCATGTCGAGGGTCATGTTCTGCTGCCCCTTCTCGATGCGGTTGATCGCACTCTGACTCGTGTGGAGCTGGGCCGCAAGCTGAGCCTGGGTCAGTCCTGAGTGCTGGCGGGCATCCCGGATCAGCGTGCCGATGCGTGCCAGGTAGTTCTCACGATCCGTCATGCCAACCACCATATATCAGTTATGAGTTACGTCCAGCTCGACGCGACCGACACGAAGTGACACGGCTCACACGGTATGGAGCGTCCATTTACCGGCCCGTTACACGCAGCGACCCGACGGGGAAACACGACCTTCCTACGGTCTGTACACACGCCTGAGTACAGGGCTGTATACAGCCCGCCCCCACCCGAAAGGCCCCCTGTGAAAACATTCCGCATCCGCGCACTCGCGCCGACCGCGGCCGTGCTCGTCGGATGTGTCGCGCTGACCGCTTGCGGCAGCAAGACCAGCGACGACACCGCCGCCCCCGCGGTCGAGTCCTGTGTCGACACCTCCGGAGACACCGTCAAGGTAGGACTGCTCAACTCGCTGTCCGGAACGATGGCCATCAGCGAGAAGACCGTCAACGACTCGCTCAACATGGCGATCAAGGAGATCAACGCCGACGGCGGCGTCCTCGGCAAGAAGATCGAGGTCGTCACCGAGGACGGCGCCTCCGAGCCCAACGTCTTCGCCGAGAAGTCCGAGAAGCTCATCAAGTCCGACTGCGTCGCTGCCGTGTTCGGCGGCTGGACGTCGGCCTCGCGCAAGGCGATGCTGCCAGTCTTCGAGGACAACGACTCGCTGCTGTTCTACCCCGTCCAGTACGAGGGCCTCGAGGCGTCGAAGAACATCTTCTACACCGGAGCCACGACCAACCAGCAGATCATCCCGGCGCTGGACTACCTCAAGGAACAGGGCATCAAGAGCCTCTACCTGGTCGGCTCGGACTACGTCTTCCCGCGTACCGCGAACAAGGAGATCATCGCCTACGCGAAGGCCAACGGCATCAAGATCGCCGGTGAGGAGTACGCGCCCCTCGGCCACACCGAGTTCTCCTCGATCGTGAACAAGGTCAAGTCCGCCGGCGCCGACGCCGTGTTCAACACGCTCAACGGCGACTCGAACGTCGCGTTCTTCAAGCAGTACAGGAATGTCGGCCTCACCGCGAAGGACATGCCTGTCGTCTCGGTGTCCATCGCCGAGGAAGAGGTCGGCGGTGTCGGCATCGAGAACCTCGAGGGTCAGCTCACGGCCTGGAACTACTACCAGACGATCGAGTCACCGGCCAACGAGACGTTCGTCAAGGCCTTCAAGGCCGAGTACGGCGACGACCGCGTGACATCCGACCCGATGGAGGCCGCCTACGCCTCGGTCTACCTCTGGAAGGGCATGGTCGAGAAGGGCGAGTCGTTCGCCGTCTCCGACATCCAGGAGAACGCCGACGGCGTGAGCTTCGAGGCCCCCGAGGGCACCGTCACGATCAACGGCGACAACCACCACATCGCCAAGACGGCCCTGATCGGCAAGATCCGCCCGGACGGCCTCATCGAGACCGTGTGGAGCTCGGACGCCCCGATCGAGCCTGATCCCTTCCTCGAGACCTACGACTGGGCCAAGGGCCTGTCGTCGGGAAGCTGAGGTAACCCGTGGAAACCCTCTTCGGACAGCTCTTCGCGGGGCTCTCCCTCGGGTCGGTGCTTCTCCTGGCCGCCCTGGGACTGTCGCTGACCTTCGGTCAGATGGGTGTCATCAACATGGCTCATGGCGAGTTCATGATGGCCGGCGCCTACACCGCGTACGTGGTGCAGCAAGGCGTCTCCGACGCCGGAGCATCCCTGCTCATCGCTCTCCCTGTGGGTTTCCTGGTCGGCGGGCTGATGGGGGTGGTCCTGGAGGCCACCCTCATCAGCCGGCTCTACCATCGCCCGCTCGACACGCTGCTCGTGACCTGGGGCGTCGCCCTGGTGCTGCAGCAGCTGGCACGTGACATCTTCGGCGCACCCAACGTCGACGTGCACGCGCCGTCGTGGCTGACCGGCTCGATGGACCTCGGGGTGACGCAGGTGCCGACGGCACGTGTGTTCATCCTGGTGCTCGCGATCGTGTGCGTCGCCGCCCTCGCCGCGACGCTGCGCTGGACGTCGCTCGGACGTCGCATCCGCGCGGTCGTGCAGAACCGGGCGCTCGCAGAGACCTCGGGCATCTCGACCCGGACCACCGACCGGTTCACGTTCTTCCTGGGCTCAGGACTCGCCGGCGTCGCCGGTGTGGCCCTGACCCTGCTCGGCTCCACCGGTCCGACGCTCGGCACCAACTACATCGTCGACGCCTTCCTGATCGTGGTCGCCGGCGGCATCGGCCAGATCAAGGGCACGGTCATCGCCGCCTTCGGTCTCGGCCTCCTGCAGGCGACGTTCGAGTACTCGATGACGGCCAGCATCGCCAAGGTGCTCATCCTCGTCATCGTCGTCGTCTTCCTGCAAGCACGGCCCCAAGGGCTGTTCAGCATCCGAACGAGGAGCCTCGCATGATCGCCCTCTCCCGCAACGAGGTCGCCCGCATGCTGATGGGTGTCATCCTGGCGGCCGTCATCCTGCTGGTGCTCGCGCCAGCCGTCCTGTCGGAGTTCCGGCTCTCGCTGCTCGCCAAGTTCATCTGCTACGCGATGGTGGCCGTCGGCATCGGGCTGGCCTGGGGCAAGGGCGGCATGCTCACCCTCGGCCAGGGTGTCTTCTTCGGCCTCGGCGCCTACATGATGGCGATGCACCTCAAGCTCTCCGACGCCGGTCCCGGGGGAGTCCCGGACTTCCTGACGCTCTACGGGGACGGCCAGCTCCCCGGCTGGTGGCTGCCGTTCCGCTCGGGCGGCCTCACCATCGTCCTGATCATCGTCGTGCCGACCCTGCTCGCGTGGGGCCTCGGCTACGCCGTGTTCAGCAGGCGGGTCAAGGGCGCCTACTTCGCGATCCTGTCGCAGGCGCTGGCGGCCGCCTTCGCTATCTACCTCGTCGGACAGACCAAGATCGGCGGCACCAACGGCCTCAACGGCTTCCGCTCGTTCTTCGGCTACCGGCTCGCCGACCCGGCGAACAAGCAGATGCTCTTCACGATCGCCTCCGTCCTGCTGATCGTCATGGTCGTCGTCGTGTGGCAGCTGTACCGCTCGCGGTACGGCGAGCTCCTGGTCGCCGTCCGCGACCAGGAGGAGCGAGTGCGCTTCCTCGGCTACGACCCGGCCCAGGTCAAGGTCTTCGCCTACGTCGTGGCCGCCGTCATGGCCAGCGTCGGCGGCGCCATGTTCGTCCCGATCGTCGGCATCGTCTCGCCCTCTGAGGTCGGGGTCGTGCCCTCGATCGGCTTCCTGATCGGTGTCGCGATCGGCGGCCGCGCGACGTTGCTCGGCCCGGTGCTGGGCGCGCTCGGCGTCGCCTACGCCGAGACCACGCTGTCGGAGAACTTCCCGTCGTTCTGGACCTACTTCCAGGGTGCGCTGTTCATCGTCGTGATCGCCTTCCTGCCCGGCGGACTCGCGTCCCTCGGGTCCCTCGTACGGCGCCTTCGGCGCCAGCCCCAGGAGGTCTGAGCCATGCAGAAGGACTACTTGCAGGTACGTGACCTGCACGTCGAGTTCGACGGCTTCGTCGCCGTCCAGAAGGTCGACCTGACCATCTTCCAGGGAGACCTGCGGTTCCTGATCGGACCCAACGGCGCGGGCAAGACCACCGTCGTCGACGCCATCACCGGCCTCGTGCCCTCGACCGGCTCGATCGAGTACGGCAGCACCCGCCTCAACCAGCTCAAGGTGCACCAGATCGTGCGCCTCGGCATCGGGCGCACCTTCCAGACCGCCTCGATCTTCGAGCAGCTGACGGTGCTGCAGAACCTCGACATCGCCGCAGGCATCCACCGCACCAGGCGCTCGCTGCTGCGCACGCGGCGTGAGACAGCCCCGCAGATCGAGGAGGCCCTCGAGATCATCGGGCTGGCCGACCTGCGGGACCGCAAGGGCGGCGAGCTCGCCCACGGCCAGCGTCAGTGGCTGGAGATCGGGATGCTCCTCGTGCAGGACGCGAAGGTCCTGCTGCTCGACGAGCCGGTCGCGGGGATGAGCCACGACGAGCGGCAGGCCACCGGTGAGCTGCTGCAGCGCATCGGCCCCGATCGCACGATCGTGGTCGTCGAGCACGACATGGACTTCATGCGCTCGTTCGCCCAGTCCGTGACGGTCCTGGCCCAGGGCTCGGTGCTGAGCGAGGGCACTGTCGCCGAGGTCCAGAGCGACCCCCGGGTGCAGGAGGTGTACCTCGGCCATGCCGCGACCGAGGCCGCACGACAGGCCATGGCCGCTGACAAGGAAGCGATCTGATGCTGACCATCGACTCGATCACCGTGGGCTACGGCCGCACGACCGTGCTGCGTGACGTCTCCGTCGAGGTGCCCACCTCCGGCGGAGTGGCCGTCATGGGCCACAACGGCGCCGGCAAGACCACTTTGCTGCGCGCCGTGGTCGGCCTGCTGACGCCGACGAAGGGCACCATCACCTTCAACGGCGTCGACATCACGCGGATGCGCCCGAACCGGCGCGTCCGCCTCGGCATGGCGTACGTGCCGCAGGGGCAGCAGTCCTTCCCGCACCTGTCGGCGATGGAGAACCTGCAGCTCGTGGCCGACGGGCGCAAGCGCGGGCCCGAGCTGGTGGCCGAGGCTCTCGACACCTTCCCGGCGCTGACGCCGCTGCTCACCCGCCAGGCCGGACTGCTCTCAGGTGGCCAGCGCCAGCAGCTGGCGATCGCCCGTGCCCTGATCTGCGAGCCGACCCTGCTCATCCTCGACGAGCCAACCGAAGGCATCCAGCCCTCGGTGGTCTCGGAGATCGAGGAGAAGATCCGGGCCATCACCGAGCGCAGCGGGATGTCGGTGCTGCTCGTCGAGCAGCACGTGGGCTTCGCGCTCGACGCCTCCGACCACTTCTACATCCTGGCTGCGGGGCGCGTCGCCGACGAGGGCGATGGCGGAGCCGGCGCCGAGGCGCACGTGAGAAAGTCGATGGCGATCTGATGGCACTCGCCGACGAGGTCTACACCCGGATGCGCGCCGACCTGCTCGACGGACGAGTCAGCGCCTACACCCGCCTGAGCGAGCCGCGGCTCTCACGGCTCTTCGGCGTGTCACGCACCCCGATCCGTGAGGCACTGCAGCGTCTGGTGGCCGACGGCCTGATCCGACGTGACGAGGGCGCCTACGCCGTCGTCGTGCCGAGCCTGCCCGAGCTGCGCGACCTCTACGAGCTGCGGGTGACGCTCGAGCTGCGTGGCATCTCCCGCGCGATCGAGAACCCCGACCTGCACCACGACCGCGACATCCTCGGCGCCGAGCTCGAGCGCTGGTACACGATCCGCAAGGACCCACCGGCGCCCGACCCCGGCTGGGTGCTGCTCGACGAGCGCTTCCACGGCGAGCTGTCGCGCGCCTCCGGCAACATGCGTGTCACCGAGGCGCTGGCCGACGTCAGCAGCCGCATCCGCTCGGTGCGCATGCACGACTTCGTCGAGGAGGAGCGCATCACCAACACGATCAACGAGCACATCGAGATCGTGGAGCTCGTCCTCGAGGAGCAGCTCTCCCGTGCGCTCGTCGCGCTTCACGAGCATGTCGGCAAGTCGCTCGAGGTCGTGCTCGCCCGGGCCTCCCAGGCGCTCGCCACCATGGCGCTCTCGCCGGCCCAGATCGATGCGGACGTCCCCGACTCGTGGCGCTGGAACCCGCCGACGGCCGACGCCGACCTCACCGATGCCCCGTCCCCGATCGTCCCGATCCAGACTGCCTGAGGACCTCCATGTTCGACACCCTGCTCATCGCGAACCGTGGCGAGATCGCCTGCCGCATCATCCGTAGCTGCCGCGAGCTGGGCCTGCGCTCGGTGGCGGTCTACTCCGACGCCGACGCGGATGCACCTCACGTCCTGCAGGCGGACGTCGCCGTCAGGCTGGGGCCTGCCCCCGCTGCCGAGTCCTACCTGCGAGCGGATGCCGTGCTCGAAGCTGCCCTGGCCCACGGTGCGGGCGCGGTGCATCCCGGCTACGGCTTCCTGTCCGAGAACGCCGGCTTCGCCCGTGCCGTCGAGGCGGCGGGGCTCGCCTTCGTCGGACCGACCCCCGACCAGCTCGAGGTGTTCGGTGACAAGCACACGGCCCGCGAGGCGGCCGCGGCATCGGGCGTCCCGCTGCTCGCCGGCTCCGGCCTGCTCGCGGACGTCGAGGAGGCCATCGCCGTGGCCGCCACGATCGGCTATCCCGTCATGCTCAAGGCGGTCGGCGGGGGAGGCGGCATCGGCATGCAGGCCTGCCATGACGACGACTCGTTGCGTGCCGCGTTCACCACCGTGGCGCGTCTCGCACGAACCAACTTCGGCTCCGAGGGCATGTTCCTCGAGCGCTTCATCACCCGCGCACGCCACGTCGAGGTGCAGATGTTCGGCGACGGCGAAGGACGGGTGCTCAGCCTCGGCGACCGCGACTGCTCGCTGCAGCGACGCAACCAGAAGGTCATCGAAGAGGCGCCCGCGCCGGCGCTGCCCGACGCCGTGCGCGAGCTGCTGCACACCAGCTCACGTGCGCTCGCCGCCTCGGTCGCCTACCGCTCGGCCGGCACGGTGGAGTTCGTGTACGACGCCGAGCGCGAGGAGGCCTCCTTCCTCGAGGTCAACACCCGACTGCAGGTCGAGCACCCCGTCACCGAGGCCGTCACGGGTGTCGACCTCGTCGCCTGGATGATTCGCTTGGCCCAGGGCGAGCCCGGCTTCGCCGCCGAGCTCCACGCGCTGCCTGACGCCGGTCCGGTGCTGCAGGGTCATGCCATGGAGGCACGCGTCTACGCCGAGGACCCCTACCGGGGCTACGCGCCCAGTGCGGGCCTGCTCACCGAGGTCGTGTTCCCCGCCGACGTGCGGGTCGACACCTGGGTGGAGACCGGACAGACCGTGTCACCGACCTACGACCCGATGATCGCCAAGCTGATCGTGCACGCGGACGACCGAGGCGCTGCCCTCGACGCGCTTGCCCGGGCTGCCGCGACCACCCGCATCAGCGGCATCCGCACCAACCTCGACCTGATCTCGACCTCGACCTCGCTCGACGTGGTGCGGGAGGCCACGCACCACACCGGGACCCTCGGCACGCTCGACCTCACGAACCCCCACGTGGAGGTCGAGCGGGCCGGTGTCATGACGACCGTCCAGGACTGGCCCGGACGGCTCGGACTGTGGGACGTCGGCATCCCGCCTTCGGGCCCCATGGACGACCTCTCCTTCCGCATGGGCAACACGGCCCTCGGCAACCCCGAGGGTGCGCCCGGCCTCGAGTGCACCCTGCTCGGTCCCCGCCTGCGGTTCGGCACGGAGGCGGTCGTCTGCGTCACCGGCGCTTCCGCCGTCGTGACCCTCGACGGCGTTCCGGTATCGATGTTCAAGCCGGTCGTGGTGCCCGCCGGGGGAGTGCTCGACGTCGGGCCACCGACCGAGGCCGGCCTGCGCACCTACGTGCTCTTCCGTGGGGGGCTCGACGTGCCGGACTTCCACGGCAGCGCCTCGACGTTCACTCTCGGCGGCTTCGGCGGCTACACCGGACGGCCGCTCGCCGTGGCTGACGTCCTGGAGATCGGACCGGTCGCCGCGGGCGCGCCCGAGCCGGCGGCGGTGCCCCCGGACCTGCGGCCCACGTTCACCCACGACTGGCAGGTAGCCGTCCAGGAGGGTCCGCAGCCCGCGCCCGAGTACTTCCTGCCCGAGGACATGGCGCAGTTCTACGACACCGCCTGGACCGTCCAGGCGCATGCCAACCGCACCGGCATCCGGCTCAGCGGGCCGGCACCACGCTGGGCCCGCTCGGACGGCGGCGAGGCCGGCCTGCACCCCTCGAACCTGCACGACAACCCCTACTCCGTCGGCAGCCTGAACGTCAGCGGCGACACCCCGATCCTGCTCGGGCCGGACGGACCGAGCCTCGGCGGCTTCGCCTGCCCGCTGACGGTCGTCTCGGCCCAGCGATGGAAGCTCGGCCAGATCCGCCCGGGCGACCGGGTGCACTTCGTGCCGGTGCCACAGGAGACCGCCGATGCCTTGCGCACCCAGCCAGGCCTGCGCGGACGACTCACGGTGCCCGACACCCTCATGACCGGACCGGACGGTGACGACGGCGTGCTGCTGCGGCTGCCGGCCCAGGGTGCCGATCCCCGCGAGCGTGAGTACGTGCCGACCGCCGTGTACCGACGGGGCGGCGACGACAACCTGCTCGTCGAGTACGGCGAGATGGCTCTCGACCTCGGGCTGCGCATGCGGGTGCACGCGCTCTCCGAGGCGCTCAAGGGCGTGGCTCCTGCCGGCCTGATCGACATCACCCCCGGGGTGCGAAGCCTCCACCTGCACGTCGACCCGGACGTCCTGCCCCTCACGAAGCTGGTGGGACTCCTGCGTGAGCTCGAGCCGACCCTGCCCTCGTCCGGCGAGCTCAGCGTGCCCAGCCGCGCGCTCCACCTGCCGATGAGCTGGGACGATCCCACGATCGCCGAAGCAGTCGCTCGCTACACCAACGGCGTGCGGGCCGAGGCTCCGTGGATGCCCTCGAACATCGAGTTCATCCGACGCATCAACGGCCTCGAGTCGGTCGAGGACGTGCGCCGCACCGTCTTCGACGCGGAGTACCTCGTGCTCGGGCTCGGCGACGTCTACCTGGGCGCCCCGCTGGCCGTCCCGCTCGACCCCCGACACCGGCTGGTGACCACGAAGTACAACCCCGCCCGCACCTGGACCGCGTCCGACACGGTCGGCCTGGGCGGCATGTACCTGTGCGTCTACGGCATGGATTCCCCCGGCGGGTACCAGCTGGTCGGCCGCACCGTCCCGATCTGGAGCGGCTATCGCCAGCGCGGGATCTTCGAGGCCGACCATCCCTGGCTGCTGCGCTTCTTCGACCGCATCGTCTGGGACGAGGTCGGCGCCGACGAGCTGCTGGAGAAGCGTGAGGACTTCCGTGCGGGCCGCCTCGACGTGCAGGTCGACGAAGGCACCTTCTCACTCGCCGAGCACCACCGCTTCCTCGACGAGAACGCGACCTCGATCGCCTCCTTCGCCGAACGCCAGGAGCTCGCCTTCGAGATCGAGAGACAGGCGTGGGAGGCCGCCGGCGAGTTCGATCGGCCCGAGCACATCGAGGTCAACGACGACGGCCCCGAGCACGACCTGCCCGAGGGTGCGAGCTTCGTCGAGGCACCGATGGTCGGCTCGGTCTGGCGCTGGCATGCTGAGGTGGGCGCGGAGGTCAACGTCGGCGACGTCATCGTGACGCTCGAGGCGATGAAGCTCGAGCTCGAGATCACCGCCTCGACCAGCGGCACGCTGCTGCAGGTGCTCGCCGGACCGGGAGCGAGCGTGCAGCCCGGCGCACCGTTGGCCATCATCCAGAACACAGCGCAAGGAGCCTGACATCAACGCATCACCCATCGCCGACGTGGTCCGGGCGGCGTACCGACGCATCGCCGAGGTCGCCCGGCCCGAGGTCTGGATCTCGTTGCGCAGCCAGGAGTCGGCCCTCGCCGAGGCCGAGGCGCTCGACGTGCGGGTCGCCGCGGGGGAGACCCTGCCGCTCGCCGGACACCTGGTCGCCGTCAAGGACAACATCGACGTCATCGGCTTCGACACCACGGCGGCATGCCCGGAGTTCGCGTATGCACCTGCCGCCACCGCGACGGCGGTGCAGCGCCTCGTCGACGCGGGTGCCATCGTGATCGGCAAGACGAACCTCGACCAGTTCGCCACCGGCCTGGTCGGGACCCGCAGCCCCTACGGTGCCGTCCGGCACGCCACGATGCCCGACCACGTCTCGGGAGGCTCCAGCTCCGGCTCGGCGACGGCCGTGGCACTGGGCATCGTCACCATCGGCATCGGCACCGACACCGCCGGGTCCGGTCGCGTGCCAGCATCGTTCAACGGCCTCGTGGGCATCAAGCCCACGCTCGGGCTGGTGCCCAACACGGGTCTGGTCGCGGCATGCCGCTCCTACGACGCGATCACCACGTTCGCGGCCGACCTGCGACTCGCCCAGCAGGCCATCTCGATCATGACCGGGCCTGACCCTGCCGACCCCCGCAGCCGTGTGACGCCGGCCGGCACCCGCCTCGCCCTGCCTGCTCGCCCAGTAGTGGCCGTCCCGACTGCCGCAGGGCTCGAGCCCCTCACCCCCGAGGGGCGGGCGGCCTTCGAGTCAGCGGTCACCCGACTGCGCTCGACGGGATGCGAGGTGCGCGAGATCGTCATCGAGCCGTTGCTCGAAGCAGCGTTGCTGCTGTACGACGGAGCCATCGTCGCCGAGCGCTATGCGGCAGCCGGGGCCTTCCTCGACAAGGAGCCTCCCGGAGCCGACCCGATCGTCAGCCGCATCATCCGGGCCGCGGGCGCGATCCCGGCCTGGCAGTACGTGAACGACCAAGAGCAGCTGGACCGTGCCCGCCTCGATGCGCTGCGGCTGCTCGAGGGCTGTGACGCGCTCATGCTGCCGACCGTGCCCGAGCACCCGACGCTCGCCGCGGTCGAGGCCGACCCGATCGGCGTCAACGGCAGGCTCGGCACCTACACGAACTTCCTGAACCTGCTCGACCTCTTCGGCATCGCGGTGCCGGCTGGAGAGTCAGATGGCAGCCCCTTCGGCGTGACGTTCGTGGCACGTCCCTTCGACGACCAGGCCGGCTACGACCTCGCGGCGCTCTTCCTGGGTGAGCAGGGTGCCGAGCCGACCGCGGTCGGCGTCCCGCTCGCCGTGTTCGGCGCCCACCTACGGGGTCAACCGCTCAACGGCGAGCTCCAGGCACTCGGCGCCCGGTTCGTCGAGGACATCCGCACGAGCGATGCCTATCGACTGTTCGCGTTGGCCACGACGCCTGCGAAGCCCGGCCTGGTGCGCACCGGCGACGGAACGGGGGCGCCGGTGGACGGCGAGCTCTGGGCGCTGTCGCCCAGCGCACTCGGCACCTTCCTGAGCCGTCTTCCGGCGCCGATGGGCCTCGCGCCGGTCACGCTCGAGGACGGCCGCGTGGTGACGGGCTTCAGCTGTGCCCAGGACGCCACCGACGGCGCTGCCGACATCACCGGGCACGGCGGCTGGCGGCAGTACCTCGCGTCGCGGTGACGCGAGGTCAGACCTCGGTGCTGTCGTGCTGACCCAGGCGACGGGCATCGGCAGCGCCACCATGCGCCTCGACCTGCCCCCAGTAGAGGCCGTAGGCGGGCTCGGCGATGGTGCGATCGTGGATCGGGAGCACCACCTGCGCGCCGATCTGCCGCGTGAAGGCGACCGTCTCGCTGACCTTGCCCCACGGGGCGCTCAACGGCAGCGCGAGCACGTCGACGTCGGCCGGCACGTACTCGTACGCATCACCGGGATGGAACAGCGTCGGGCCACCTCCCGCCGCCACCAGCACGCCCACGTTCGCGATGCGGGGAAGCTCGGGGAGGACCTCGGCATGACGCGCCCCGACACCCGTCACCGTGACCGGGCCCAGCGTGGTGACCAGGCCGTCGGCGTTCGACGTCCAGGTGCTCTGCGTCAGCTGTGACGCGGTCTCCGGGTCGGCCAGCAGAAGCGCATCGGGGTTGCCGGCCAGCAGGCCAGGAAGACGGGCGGCGTCAATGTGGTCGGGATGCTGGTGGGTCACGACGATGGCGTCCAGGCCCTTCAGCGAGAAGGCGTCATCGGCGCTGAGGTTGCCCGGGTCGACCAGGATGCGAATGCCCGACTCCTCGACGAGCAGGCAGGCGTGGCCAAGACGTGAGATCTTCATCCGCCCATCATGCCCCCTGCCCCGGTGCTCGCCACGGGCGCGACGCTCAACCGCGCAGCTGGGCGGACAGCGGACAGTCGAAGGGGTCGCGGGCACGGAGACCCACGTTGTTGAGGTAGTCGACCACGATGGCGTACGACCGGAAGAGGCCCACCTCCATGTAGTCGACACCTTCGCGCTCGCAGTGCGCACGCACCAGCGGGCGGGCCTTCTTCAGGTTGCACCGTGGCATGTTCGGGAAGAGGTGGTGCTCGATCTGGTAGTTGAGACCACCCATCGCGAAGTCGGTCAGCGGATTGCCCCGCACGTTGCGGGACACCATGACCTGGCGCCGCAGGAAGTCCAGGCGCATCGTCGCCGGCACGATCGGCATGCCCTTGTGGGCGGGGGCGAACGAGGCACCCAGGCAGACGCCGAAGACCGCCATCTGCAGGGCGAAGAAGGCCACCGCCTTGCCCACGGGCAGGAACGTCAGGAGCACGGCGACGTAGCCGGCGAGGCGCCCGACGACCAGCACCATCTCGACCCGCCGCCACGGCTGAGCGGCTTGCTTGTCCAGAGTCGCCCGGACGCTCGAGTGGTGCAGGTTGAGACCCTCCAGGGTCAGGAGCGGGAAGAAGAGCCAGCCCTGATGGCGCGCGAACCAGCCGGCGAAGCCCGTGCGCTCGGCCACGACCGAGGGGGTGAAGGCGATGGCACCAGGTGCGATGTCGGGGTCGTAGCCCTCCATGTTCGGCGCCTTGTGGTGCTTGTTGTGCTTGGCCCGCCACCAGGAGAAGCTCAGACCCGCGAAGGCACCCGCGAGGATGCGCGCCGTCCAGGCGTTCCACGCCGGTGACACGAACATCTGCCGGTGCGCGGCATCGTGGCCCAGAAAGCCGAACTGCGTCACGACGACTCCCAGCACGGCCGCGAGCGCGAGCTGCCACCAAGAGTTGCCGATCAGGAAGAAGGCGACCCAGATGGCCGCGAACGTCCCGACCGCGGTGATGATCTGCGTCCAGTAGTACAGGTAGCGACGCCCCAGCAGCCCTTCGTCCCGGATCTCACGCATGAGCTCGGCGAACTGGCTGACATAGCGCTCACCGGGAGCGTCCTGCACCTGGACAGGCTGAGGCATGGGACCACGTTCCTGGTGCTTCCCGCACCGCTGCCGCGACGCACGGTGCGCCAGCGGGGCCACTCTGTGAAGCGTCGTGCGTGATGGAGCGACGTGGTGGTGGGAGAAGCGGCCCGTCGGCTCCGGTTCTCAGATGACCCTGCAGAGCCGATCGGGCTCTTCGTAGAAGTGTAGGGAGCGCAGCCTGATCGCCACGCCTGCTGGCGCGTGTCGGGCGGATGACCAGATGACGAAGCGCAGGCCACCTGACGAAGGTCAGGTGGAGGTGATGCCTTTCGCCCACTGTGCCGCACCGTCACCGGCTCCTACGTTCGTCTCGCACCCCCAGACCCACGCCTGCGGGCACGAACGAAGGAGCGAGATGATCACCCTGGACGCGCTGACGAAGCGCTACGGCAGCAGCACGGCCGTCGACGGCCTGAGCCTGGCCGTCGACTCGGGCAAGGTCACCGGGTTCCTCGGCCCCAACGGGGCCGGCAAGTCCACCACGATGCGGATGATCCTCGGACTCGACGAGCCGACGTCCGGCAGCGCGACGATCGACGGCCGCCGGTACCGCGACCTCGCCTATCCGCTGCGCGAGGTGGGCGCGCTGCTCGACGCGAGGGCACTGCATCCCCAGCGCAGTGCCCGCAGCCACCTCGTGGCCATGGCACGCAGCAACCACCTCCCGCTCGAGCGGGTCGACGAGACGCTCGACCGGGTCGGGCTGACCGACGTCGCCCGCCGCAAGGCCGGTGGGTTCTCCCTCGGCATGGGCCAACGTCTGGGAATCGCCGGAGCATTGCTCGGCGACCCCGCGGTGCTCATGTTCGACGAGCCCGTCAACGGGCTGGACCCCGACGGCGTGCTGTGGGTGCGCAACTTGATGCGATCGCTCGCCGACGAGGGTCGCACGGTCTTCGTCTCGAGCCACCTGATGAGCGAGATGCAGCTCACCGCGGACCACCTCGTCGTCATCGGCCGGGGCCGGCTCATCGCCGACGCCCCGATCGCCGAGGTGATCGCCGGCAGCTCGGTGACTTCTGTGCGTGTCCGGGTCCCGGACGAGCACCAGCGTGACCGCCTACGCAGGACGCTCGCCATGACCGCGACGTCGATCGAGCCCGATGGCGACGACCTCGTGGCCACCGGCCTCTCGGTGGAACAGGTCGGGGACACCGCGCACGCCGAGGGCATCCGCCTGCACACCCTCGAGACGCAGCACGCCTCGCTCGAGCAGGCCTACATGGAGCTGACCGCGAGCAGCGTCGAGTACGTCGCCGGATCCACATCAGTCCCCGAGTCAGGAGAATCCCGATGACCACCACGACGCTTCACGTCCCCCGTCCTCACGGCGGCGCGCTCTCGGGCGCGATCGCCTCGGAGTGGGTCAAGCTGCGAACCGTCCGATCGACGCTCTGGAACGTGCTCTCCGGCATCGCTCTGACCGGCCTCGTCGCCACGCAGGCCGCCATCAACCTCGATCACGAGGGTGGGACCGCCTCCTACAGCGAGCCGGCGGTCTCGGCCATCCAGTTCTCCCAGTTCGTGGTCGCGGCACTGGCGATGCTCGTGATCACCTCGGAGTACTCGACCGGGTCGATCCGGTCGACGCTCCAGTGGACGCCCGAGCGCCACACCGTGCTCGCGGCGAAGGCCATCGTCGTCGCGCCGGCGACCTTCGTGGTCGGCATCGTGCTGGCGGCGACAGGCTCCCTCGCGGCGATTCCCTGGCTCGATGGCACCGGGACGTCCGACCTCGGGCCCCTCGTCGAGAACTTCCTGCTGATCGGGTCCTACGTCATGCTCGTCAGCCTGTTCACGCTCGGTCTCGGCACCATGATCCGCAGCGCCGCCGGGACGTTGACCACGATCTTCCTGCTGTTGCTCGTGGCCCCCATGCTGCTGGTCTCCTCAGAGAACGACATCCTGCGCGGCATCGGCAACGCCCTCCCCGGCGGCGCTGGCAACGCCTTCCTCACGCAGAACACCGATCAGTGGGGACCCTCGCTCGCCCTCGTCATCCTGGTCGCCTGGGTGTGCGCCGCCCTGCTGGCCGCGGCCGTGACCCTGCGGGCACGGGACGCCTGAGGGCTCGAGGCGACGTCAGTGCGGCAGGCCGGGCTCGTCACCGAGCCCGGCCTCGTACGCGAGGATCGCGGCCTGCACACGGTTCCGGACGTCGAGCCGGGTCAGGACGGCACTGACATAGGCCTTGACCGTGCCCTCGACCAGATGGAGCCGTCCGGCGATCTCGGCGTTGGACAGGCCCTGCGCGACGAGGCCCAAGACCTCTCGCTCACGACCCGAGAGCGTCTCGACGAGCTCACGGGCGGCCGAAGCCCGCGCAAGGCGTCCACTCGGCCCGGAGCCGAGCTGGGCGATGACCCTCTTGGCCACCTGCGGGGAGAGGAACGCCGCACCGGCCGCCACGGCACGGATCCCGGTCAGTAGCTCGTGCGGGTCGCCCGACTTGAGGAGGAACCCGCTCGCGCCGGCAGCCAGGGCCGCGGCGATGTACTCATCCTCGGAGAACGTCGTGAGCATGACGACTGCGGTGTCGGGGCTGGTGCGGCGGATCTCGGCCAGCGCCTGGAGCCCGTCAAGACGTGGCATCCGGATGTCCAAGAGGACGACATCGGGTCGGTGGCGCTGCACGGCGTCGATGGCCTCGCGACCGTCAGCGGCCTCGGCCACGACCTCGATGTCGGGGTCCGAGGCGAGAATCGCCCTGATGCCGATGCGGATCATGCCCTCGTCGTCCGCGACGACTACGCCGATCACGGGGCCTCCTCGATCTGTGCCGTTCCGGACCGGACCCGGTCCTTCGCCACCAGGACGTCGTCGTCGAAGCAGAGGCGGTAGACGAACGTCGTGGTGAACGCCTGACCGGCGCGGTAGAACTCGCATGCCGCATCCGCGAGGGCGGCCGGCCGGTCGACCGTCGGAGCGTCGACCATCTGCAGTGCGGGCAGTCGTCCCTCGATGTCGGCACGGTGCTGGCCCACCTGCACGGCCTCGTAGTCGGCACGGTCCATGGCCGAGAAGTGCCCGACCACCACGTAGTAGAGCAGCATCAGCAGGCCGAGCCCCGCACCGAGCGCGGCCGGCGCGGCGATGGCCGTGACCAGTCCGCGTCGTGCACGTCCCCGCACCGCGGCGAGCTCGGCGGCCGAGTCGGCCCTCGCCTCCGTGTCGCTCTGAGTGGCGATGGCGACCTCGTAGGGAACACGCGCCTCGAGCACGAAGCCCTCACCGGTCGAGCCGGCCGTCAGGCTTCCGCCGATGAGGCGCACCCGCTCGGTCAGCGCGGCAAGGCCATTGCCGCCCGAGACCACCACGGCACCAGAGCGTGTCGCGGAGCCGTTCGCCACCTGGATCGCCAGCTCGGTCGCCTCGAACGACATCGTGACCGTCGATGACGAGCCGGGGCGGTGCTTGGCCACGTTGGTGAGTGCCTCCCGGACGACACGCACGACGGCCTGCTGCACCAGGGACGGCAACGGCCGTGGTGGACCCGCCTCACGCAGCTCGACCGTCATGCCCGAGTCCGCCGCACGACCCACGACCTCTGCGACCGACTCCACCGCCGGCTGGACCGAGGCGGCACCCTCACCGGCACGCAGGACACCCACGATCTCGCCGAGGCTCGCGGTGGCGTGCGCGGCCGAGACACGCAGCTCGGCGACTGCGGCCCTGTCGTCGGCGGCCAGACCGCCGCTGACCTCGAGGGCGGCCGCACGCAGGGCGATGAGGCTGAGCTCATGGCCCAGCGAGTCGTGCATGTCCTGGGCGATGCGGTTGCGCTCGCGCAGGCGCGCCTGCGCGAGCGCCATCCGCTGCTGCGCCTCGACACGCTCGGCCCGCTCCCAGCCGGCCAGGGCGAGGCGGGAACGCTGCTCGCGATGGCGACCGAGGAGCCAGGGCAGCACCACAAGGACCAGCGTCGCCAGCAGCAGGAAGAACCACGTCATGATCGCGTCGGCCAGCAACGTCGGACCTCGCAGCGAGACGCCGACGACTCCAAGCAGGACGTCAGTGGCCACGACCATCACCACGAAGGCCCGGGTGCCGCGGGAGTGGCGGCCCACCAGGTAGCTCGTGAGCACCAGGACGCCGATGTGGACGATCGTGAACCCGCCACCCACCGTGATGGACTTCAGCAGCACACCCGACGTGACGGCGAACGAGCCCGCCAGCGCCACCAGAGGCCGCGTCCGTCGGAAGCGCACGACGACCCAGAAGGCGAGCGCGATCACGGCGATCCAGGCCCACTTCGTGCTGCTGTGGCCAAGCAGGATGTTCTCGAACGCCATCAGGGCGGACAGGACCGCCCACAGCAGCCAGTCACGAAAGGCCATCGTGTGGAGGAGATCGCGCACGAGGTCGACGCTACAAGCCTTCGTCGGCCAGCATCACTGCCGAAAGTCAAGTGCCGCGGTCGGGGCGCAGCCACTACGCCGCGAGCACCGTCTCGATCGCAGGGGCGCGCACCGCGCGGCGTGCGGCCACGACCGAGGTCCCAAGAGTGAGGATCGCGGCCACGGCGGCGATGCCGATGAAGATCCACGGACCATCGTCGGGCAGCCACTCATCGGTCTGGACGAGCGCGAACGGGATGATCGTGCCCAGCGACGCCAGCCCGCCGAACACGATGCCGGTAACCGCCAGGAGGGCGCCCTCCGTCGCCACTGACGCGGTGATGTCGCCTGTCGTCGAGCCGATGAGCCGTTGCGAGGCGAACTCGCGTCGGCGGTCGTTGGTCGCCGCGACCAGCGTGTTGACAACCATGATGGCGGCGAACACGGTGACCATCCCGATCACGATGTAGTTGAGCGCGGCGATGCTCTTGGAGTCGACGTCCGCGTGTGTCGTGATCGAGTTCTGGATGGCCACCAGGTAGATGGTGCCGGTGCCGATGCCGGTCATGATGATGATCGGCATCAGGGTGGTCGACAGCTGGATCGTCCGGTGCCTGGCGTTGGCCACGGCCAGGTGCACCGGCACGCCGAGGACCGCCAACGGACGACCGACCACGGACACGAACCCCTTCAGGAGCCAGGGCGACCACAGGGCGAGCCCGAGCGCCCAGAAGATCGATGCCGGTCCGGCTGTCATCATCACGCCGAACGGGTCGTCGGTCTTGGGGAGCACCAGGGTGAGCGTCGACAGGCTCGCACCGATGAGCAACGCCACGAGTCCGGCGACCACACGCAGGCGGCCCATCCGGTTGCCCAGGCTCACCGAGCCGCCGAGGGCCTCGTTCGCCCTGCCGCTGGTGGCCCGCCGGGTCGCCAAGGTCGCGGCCACGAGCGACACGACGAGCATCGCCACGACGAGCACGACCATCGTCGGCACCGTGAACCGGTGCTCGACAGCATCGTCGACCATGTCGGCGGAGACGACGAGCGACAGGATCCAGCGTCCGAGCAGCCATCCGGGCACCAGTGCGAGCGCACTGGCCACCACGGCGACGACAGCCGTCTCCCGCCTCACCAGCGCTCGGACCTGGCTGTTGGTCGCGCCGATGGTGCGCAGCAGTGCGAGCTCGGAGGCCCGCTGGCGCACCGTGATGCCCAAGGTCGACGAGACCGCGAACAGCACGATGATGAGTCCCCAGCCGCCGACCACCGAGGCCATCGTGACGAGGGTCCCGCTGTCGGCATCGCTCACCCCGCTGCCGGAGGCCGTGTCGAGCAACGAGCTGAATCCGGTGATGATCGTGGCACCGAGGAAGATCGAGACGAAGCAGGCGAGCAGGCTGACACCACGAGAGCGCAGCGACGCCATCGCGAGGCGCGTCATCGTGCGACCGCCGTGAAGTCGTCGAGATGCGCCAGCTGCGCGGCCACCGCGTCGGCCGAGGGATGGGCCATGGTCCCGACGATGCGGCCGTCGACGAGGTAGACCACCGAGTCGGCGACTGCCGCGGCCACCGGGTCGTGCGTGACCATGACGATCGTCTGGCCGAGGTCGTGCGCCGAGGTGCGGAGCAGCTCGAGCACCGCACGGGCGCTCGTCGTGTCGAGCGCACCGGTTGGCTCGTCGGCGAAGATCACGGCCGGATCGGTGACCAATGCACGGGCCAGCGCGACCCGTTGCTGCTGCCCGCCCGAAAGCTCTGACGGCAGGTGGCCGCGGCGCTCGGCCATGCCGACGCTCTCGAGCAGCTCGCGGACACGCCGCGGGCTGCTGCGCCGTCGTGCCAGCTTGAGCGGCAGCGCGACGTTCTGTTCCGCGGTCAGGTAGGGGATCAGATTGAAGCCCTGGAAGACGAAGCCCACCTGCTTGCGCCGGAACTTGGTCAGCTCGGTGTCGTCCCACCCCGCGATCGACTGGCCGGCGATGCGCACGTCACCGGACGTGATCGACTCGAGACCGGCAGCGCAGTTGAGAAAGGTGCTCTTGCCCGACCCCGAGGGGCCCATGATCGCTGTGAAGCTTCCGTCGGCGAGAGCGAGGTCGACACCGTCAAGCGCGCGCACCCCGGTCGACTCGTCACCGAAGGTCTTGCTGACCGCCTGGAGCTCGACTGCTGGCTGGTCCGTCATGCCGGTCCCCGTTTCCGGCGCGTCCAGCGCCTGCCTGCGCGGCGCCTCGTGCGCCGACAGCTCAACGCTAGGGAAGCCGGGGGCGCCCGACGATGGCCGTGAGCCCCCGGATCGGGGTGGGTCTAGACCCACCCCCCGATCCGGGAGAACTAGGGAGCGATCGTCAGCTCGCGGATCATGCCGCTGTCGTCCAGCACGAAGCGGAAGTACAGGTCGACGGCGACGCCGGGGAAGTCGAGCCGATTCGTGACAGTCGTGCCGTTCTCGTCGCTCCCGACCGAGAGGAGGCTCGTCGTGACTCGTACTGGCTGACGACGTCGCCGATCCAGCCGGCGATCTCGTCACGACTGCGGTAGGTCTCGATCGTCGCGGGCAGGGAGGCTAGGAGACCGGTGGGACGCGGCGGGTGCTGACGGAGATGCGGTTCCACGCGTTGATCGCGACGACGAGGCTGATGAGCTGACCCAGCTCCTGGTCGTCGAAGTGCTCGGCGGCATGATCGTAGACCGCATCCGGCACGAAGCCGTCGGTCAGGACGGTGACGGCCTCCGTCAGGGTGAGGGCGGCACGCTCCTTGGCCGTGAACAGGTCACCCGTCTCCTCCCAGGCCGCCAACAGGTGCAGACGCTGTGACCGCTCGCCGGCCTTCAGCGCGTCCTTGGTGTGCATGTCGAGGCACCATGCGCAGTGGTTGATCTGCGAGGCGCGGGTCAGGACGAGCTCGGCGAGGATGGGATCCACTCCCTGCCGTGCGGCTGTGTCCAGGCCCAGCATCGCCTGGTAGACATCGGGAACCTGCTTGAAGAGATTGATGCGCTCGGAGGCGTTCGATGAGGTCATGCCTCCACCCTAGGCAGCAGATGACCCTCGCACATGGTGCAATTCAGGCATGGCTGACCGGGACAATTCTGCGCTGGGCAGGGACCTCCACCTCGAGCTCGACAGGTCCGGGGGAGTGCGGTCCTCGGTGAGCGGCGCCCTGCGTGAGGCCGTGCGCGAGGGCCGCCTGCTTCCTGGGACGACGCTCCCACCGATCCGTCGTCTGGCCGAGGACCTCGGCGTCTCACGCAACACAGTCACGGAGGCTTACGCGGAGCTCGTCGCCGAAGGCTGGCTGGTGGCCCGCCAAGGATCGGGAACACGCGTGGCCGAGCGAGTACGGGCGACGCTGCCACCTCCACGCCGACAGGTCGCCTCGCCACCGACCCATCCGTTCAATCTCTTTCCCGGGTCGCCCGATGTGTCGTCGTTCCCGCGCAATGCGTGGATCAGCTCCGTGCGCCGAGCTGTCTCGGCGGCACCGAACGAGGCATTCGGTCCCGGCGACGCCAGGGGGCGTCCGGAGCTGCGTCGGGCACTCGCCGAGTACCTCGCACGGGCCAGGGGAGTGCGAGCCGACCCCGAGCACATCGTGGTCAGCGCCGGCACCACGCCGGCCCTGCAGCTGCTCGGTGCAGCGCTCACCGGCCTGACGGCGGTCGAGGCCTACGGGCTACCCGTGCATCGCGAGCAGTTCGCCGGCAGCATCCCCCTGGCCCTCGACGACCATGGAGCCGACATCAGCGCGCTCGCCGCCTCAGAGGCACAGAACGTCCTGCTCACCTCTGCTCACCAGTTCCCGACGGGCGGACCACTGCACGCCTCGCGACGCACCGAGGTCGTCAACTGGGCGCGGACCAACGGCGGACTCGTCCTGGAGGACGACTACGACGGCGAGTTCCGCTACGACCGAGAGCCCGTGGGCGCCGTGCAGGGCCTCGACCCGCAGCACGTGGTCTACCTCGGCTCGACCAGCAAGAGTCTCTCGCCGGCGCTCCGCCTCGGCTGGATGGTGCTGCCGCATCCCGTGCTCGACAAGGTCCTCGCAGAGAAGGGGGAGCATGAGCACTGGGTCAACACCCTGGACCAACTCGCCCTTGCCGACTTCATCGAGTCGGGCTCCTACGACCGCCACATTCGTCGGATGCGGCTGCGATACCGCAAGCGCCGCGACCAGCTGCTCAGGATGCTCGAGGGCCTGGCGCCCCACGTGGCGGTCTCCGGGATCGCCGCAGGTCTGCACGTCGTCCTGCGCCTGCCCGCCGGCACCGAGGCCGAGGCGCTGCGCCAGGCGGACTACGAGGGGATCGCACTCGCAGGCCTGGGCTACTTCCGACATCCGGACAGCCCGATGCCACCGCAGGACGGCCTCGTCGTCAGCTACGGCACACCCTCAGAGAGCGCCGCTGCCGCGACGTTCACAGCCCTTGGCAGAGCTCTGGCGTTCCTTCGTTAGTCCGTCAGTCTTGGTCTTTGGGTAGGACTGGTGGTGTGGGTGAGTGGTAGGTGTGTCCGGTGGGGGTTTTCCATTGGATGCCGGTGGTGTCTGGTGTGAGGTGCCATCCGGGTTGGCTTTTGATTTGGTGTGATTTTTTGCAGAGTCCTTGACCGTTCTCGAGGGTGGTGGGGCCACCGTCCTGGAACTCTTTGATGTGGTCGAGGTCTTTGGACTCGTGGTCACAGGAGGGTTGTCGGCAGTATTTCGTCGCGGGCATGTAGGAGTTTGTTGGTAGGTGAGTCGAAGTGGCGCCGGTGGGGGTCTCGTGCCACCAGGGACCCGGTAACGGGGTCGGTGATCAGTCTTCTCAACCATTGGTGTTGGGCGTTGTTGAGGATTTCGTGGACGAGGTCGGGGTGGATGGGTCCGTATCCCCGTAGGTGCGCCGGCTCACTGGTGTTAGCACCGGTGAGGGTGGCGAGGTCGACGACGACTTGGAGTTCGACGTTGATCTGGTCGGCGTGCTGAAGCCCTGTGACGCGCTCCACCAACGTGGCGCACATGATCTGCCCCAGTGACCGGGGGTCGCCGGTGTGAGCCGCCCCGGCGTGTCCGGAGAGCTGATTCGTTGGAAGGATCACTCTCATGGCACGACCCAGCAAGTACCCGACCGAGCTGCGTGAGCGCGCTGTTCGCCTCGTGATCGAGGTTCGGGCA
>Ga0164243_10004056_pt1 | contig 23118 bp, 23 predicted proteins | sample OricompcompostOP_FD_108781 | JGI IMG/M metagenome (GOLD analysis project Ga0164243, IMG submission 108781) | Organic Plus compost microbial communities from Emeryville, California, USA - Original compost - Organic plus compost (OP) | ecosystem: Engineered > Solid waste > Mixed feedstock >...
CGGCGTCAGACCGCGCTTCCGCTTTGCGGCTTAGAAGCCGCGAGGAAAAGAGGGAGAAGCAAGCCGCCGGTAACATCGCTGGTGAGGCAACCGGTAACAAAGTTACGTGAGGCAACACGACAGGTGTGCATTACCACCGTAAGTCGCCTCCGCCGCATCGGTTATGGAGGGAGAAGCAAGGAGTTCAGCACGCAAGCGCCCCAAGCTAAATGAGTAAACCGGCAGCCGAAGCCGCACCGGCGGCGTACTCCGCGTGACCTCAATTGAGACGGGCGTCGCGTGTGGGCACGAGGCACACGGCGTAACCCGATCAGGCGGGGTTTCAAGCCGAGCGAGAAGCAAATTCGCCTGCATGCCGAGATCTACTCCATCGACGAAAAGGCCGCGCTCCCGAGCAATACATTGCAGGAACTCTAAAGTGGCTTGTATCGCGGACTCTGGGGTGATCTCGCTCATGGTTTGCGTCCTCCTTGCAGGGTCTCTGAGACAGGGAGCCTACTCCTTGGCGTTCGGACCAAATCGGTCGGTCGTAGTCCGCTGTTCATCATTCAGAAGTCCGGCGTTCTGCAGGCGCGCCTCGATCGCTCGCACTGTGCGTCCATGTCGTGAAGCGATATCAGCGATGGGTACGCTTGCTCGAAATTCGTCGACGAGCCGGGCATGCTCCTCCTCGCTCCAGCTCTTCCCTATATTCATGGGTAGTTGTGCGCGTCTTGCGTTTCGTTCGACTGAATACTTGATGGCGCTGACGCCCTCCAGCAGCGCACGGATGACATCCGGCTGCTCCAAGACCGAACCGGGCGGAATATCAGCCCCGGTGGTTGGATCAGCTCCTCGAATAAGGCAGTCGAGAATTCGGACAGCGCGTGTAGGTGTCATGATTTTAGAACGTCCTCTTATGGGTTGATCTGCAAGAACGGCTTTGCTGGGCGGACCCGGTTCAATCGATTTGGCTTTCCTGCTCAAAGCAGGTCCCCTTCTTCGAGCCGAGAATGTTCGCCAGGATTTCGAGTACACGGCGCAGTGGTTGGACGGCACCGCCCATAATCACGATGCTCATGCTGCCCGAGGTCCTATGGCACAAGACCTCACACACGGCATACACACCAAGCAGCGCGAGACGTGCTTCCTCAATGTCTTTGCGACTGGTCCGGCGTAACCCTCCACCCGTTGTCCCGCGTCGCGTGGAGGGTCGCGCGCGCGGTCTGCGGTTGCGCTTTTTGCTCACGCAGTGCGATGCTCCAAAAGGCGACCGACCTCGGAGTGCGCTCGACTCAACACGTCGACCGCCTGATTGAAAGCAACGCAAACATTACCGAAGGTCGGGTGCTCTTCGAATTCCCGCATTGCCATCCTGATCGTCTGCAGTAGGGCTAGTGCCTCCGCTAGTAGTCGGACGATCTCCGAATGGTTTCGCACCTCGCGATCCGTTGACTTACGCTCGTGGGGGCGCGGTGCCGACGGGCTCCCGGCGCTTCCTCGACGCGACTGGCTAGTCCGCCTGTGGCCCGTAGGGACCCTGCGCTGATCGGCGTGAGACGAGAGCCGGCTCCGGCTAAACTTCTTCGCAGCCATGGTCCTCTCCTGGTTAGAGGGCTGTGGTCAGGCGTTCGCCGGTGGTGAGACACCGGCGAACGCCGCTCCTAGTCACATTGACGTAGATTCACGTACTTCGTCGTTCGGGAGCATTCGATCTCCTTCCCGCTAACGCAGTTGTGTTGGAGCTGCTGGCGTGCAGCCGGTTGAATCGCCCGACCTGCGATATCGGCTGGGAATGCCGACGCGACTGGCGCGCTTTACGCAGATCACGGCTTGACTACTCTCAGCCTCGTTTCGCTGGCGAAGGACGCCGGCAAACCTCAGCCGATGGCACGCTGAATCTGGTGACTCAGTACGCGCCCGATTCGTGATAGCAAAAAATAGCCTACCGAAAGATACGTGGCTTATCAAGAGGGGTGCTCTTATGTTTGGAAGATGAAACGCCGCCCTATGCACCAGCGCCTCGCCGAAGCCGTACGAAAGCGTCGCGAAGCCGGGAATTACAATCAGGAAGAATTTGCTGACCGAATCCAGATGCATCGGGCGTACTACGGCGAGCTGGAGCGGGGAAAGAAGGACTTTCGCATCTCCACCCTGGAACGGGTCTGCGCAGGACTAGAAGTTCCGATGTCAGACGTCGTCCGCGATGCGGAAGACCTCTGATCGGATCCATAGCTGCACATCAGCTAATGGTAGTCGACGAAGAAGTCGCGTCATGGACAATGCGTCGACGCATGACCGATTGACCGAGGGCTTCGTGGTCTGACTTCTGCGCGTTTCCGCTCCTGCATTCAAACAGGAACTGCTGCTGTTTGGATTCTCCGCAGGGCATAGTCCTGTCAGGCTCAGCGCCTTTTTGACCAACCTTCGTTGTGGCTTTCTGATTCTTGCCGGCCGACTGAGTCAATACGAGCATTAGCTCAGGCGGGCCTGCATGTGAACCGCGAGTTCACCACCCTTTCAACGGCACTGGCTCGCCGACTGGTGGAGAGTTTTGCGCAGATGGGGACAACACTAAATCGGCACCCTCTGGCTTCCCGATTTCGAAAAGACGGCGTTGCGATTTTGTTCCATGCTCGCGCCATGTCGGCTGACGTTCGTCGGCCACATGCCTAGGTAGTCCGGGTCCTTGGAGGGCTACGCCGCGGCATCCGCGTTGGACCCAAACCCGTTTGCTCCAGCATCCCTTGCGCAAACATTCATCAACCCGATGAAGGATGCACTCGTTGACCGAAACCCATGCGGGGGTTACACCTCCCCCCGCCAGGATGAGGTGTGTCTCCGCCAATTTAGGAGATCGCCATGATCACCTCGTCACCTTCCACCTTCAGTAAATATTTCGAACTACACGTCACCGGTATCGGGTACGTCTATCGTATACGCGATGTGAAATCCCCGAGAGAGCGCGCCTTTCTCGCTTGTGACATCTCGGCCCTACACGGTCCGGCCGATGCGGTGAAGTATCAGCGTTTCGACGTCAAGGTTACCGACGCTTTGGCAGAGCATCTGATCCGACGGCACAAGAGGGATTGCGATCAGAAGCGAAAGATTTTGATCGGCTTTCGGCTTGGCGATCCTTACATCGATATCTTCACATATAAGAATGACCATCGGACCAAAGCGGGCCGGATCGGACAGACCCTGAAAGCCCGTCTACTGTTCGTGAGCTGGATCAAGATCGACGGCCAACTCGTCTACAAAGCCGATTCCGTCTTGGCTGTTAACGTGGCGACTGAAACGACACCGGTATCCGAGCCGCCGTCCGATGATTGCGCGGACCCCGCCGAGACCTCGGGCAAGGCCAATGCTTAGTGCGCTCGCGAGGTCCCTCTGCTTGGAGGGACCTCGCACCTTCAACGATCAGGATACCCGGCGAACTGGCGGTTACGAGCATACGCAACACCGGCTTGAAGCCAGCGAATCCAGACCCGCGCGCGTCAGAATCGATAGCTCGCCTGTGAGCCAACGATGACGATGTGCGAGCGATACTCGCCTGTCAGGGTAGAAGGCACAGGCGATGTGACAACAGATTCGCTCGATGCCTTCTGTACCCATAAATAGGCGGAGCCGACGTCCAGCGACAATTTCGGAGTGGCGTCCCAGTGGGCGCCAATCGACAGCCATGTCCGATCCGCGTCCGGCAAACGCGGGGTGCGAAACGCAGATCTCACAGGCGAGCGATCGTAGGCGATGCCGCCGCGCACGAGCCATGAATCGCGAACCGAATACTCAAGCCCCATCCCGGTGCGCCAGCTATTGTCGAAATTGAGCGCTGTATTCGATACCACGGTTCCTTGACGTGGCCCCTCGGTCGCGACGACCGTCAGCGCCTGAATTGACTTCCATTCTGTCCAAGTGTAATCCGCAAGTACGCGCACATTGGCCCCGAACCGCTGTGACAACGCGATGGAAGCCGATGCCGGCAGCCGCATCGATGTCGTCACGTTGGATTCGAGTGCGGAGAGAGCGAGGTTGTTGAACCCCAGCGTTCCGTTGATCGTGTAATCAGTATGAGAGCGGTATGTCGCACCCAGGCGAGTCCCCGATGGCAGGTCCAGCAGCGCACCCAGATTCCATCCCCATGCCCAGTCCTCGCCATCTAGGCGGCCCTCGCTTCCTGCGACGAGCGGCGATGCCGCGTTCGTCAGCTTCGCTTTCAGGCGCTGATAACTCACGCCACCGCCAAAGGACACATAGGGGTTAACGCGGACACCGACGACGGGATTGATATTGAGGGTCTCCGATTTAGAGACGATGGCTTGATACATTCCTTGCCACGGCGAATCCCAGTCGGTGCTCAGACCGAAGGGCGCATTGATGGCTAATCCTACGGCGACCTTCTCACTGACAGGTGCCCGTGTATACATCGATGGAATCAAGCTCGAGACGCCACCATCCCCGCCGTCGAGCGACGACGAGCCGCTATCGGAGCGGTAGCGCGTGTGCGGCATGACGTAGACCGAGGCGCCGGAGATCTCCAGACCTCGCGCTCGCTCCAGAAGGCCTGCCGGGTTCCAGAAGGCGGTGCTCGCATCCTGGGTCCCTGCCGCCATTCCCGCGTAGGCGACTCCCAGCCCGCTCGCCGACTGTTCCTGGAGCTGAAAGCCCGATGCCTCTACCGTGCACGGCACTGCCAATAGGGCGCCGATGAAGCCGGCGATACGCAACGCTACCACTCCGCTTGATTCCATAAAGTGCTCCTTCCCGTGTTGTTATCCTACGGTCTCGACTCCTGCTGGATCGGCTCAGCTCCTCGCGAAGCGGCTGCCGGAGAATTTCCCCGAGTGCCGGCTTGGGGAGCTGAGTTCGAAAGAAAACGTGCTTCGGGACCTTGTAGGCCACGAGAGACTGGCAACAGTACGCGCCGATCTCGGCCGCATCAGGGGCGGGATCGGAACACGTCACAACGAATGCAACTGCTCCGGGCGGATAGGAGTTCAGCCACGGGCGATCTGATTGGGTAGTCCGTTCTGCGTGGTTTCGTTCGCTAGTCATTTTTGTCCGACCGAATCAGCTGTAGGTGAGCGCCACGGGACGCCGCCAACGTGCCATGTCGCGAGACCCGGACACACTCGTCCCGAACCCGGATGGCCTCGGATCGCAAGGCCGGTAGATGCTCGGCGTCGACGTGCAACTCGCGGAAGTACGAAGCTCCGGAGAGTGATCCGCTTGCCAGAGCGGGGTGATCGAGATCCTGCCGGAGCAGCGATTCGCTGCCAGCGATGACCATCGCTAACCACCGCCCGGTACCGGAAGGACATCGATCCGGATCGTGATGTCCTCGAATCGCTTCAGTTGCCGGAATAGGGAGCGACCAGAATTTCGCGAGTTCCTCGCCTTGTGCAGCGTGCGCATCGTTGTCGTCGCCGCATTCTTCGTCTTGGAGCCGGGCGGCGATATCGCTCAGTGTCGAGGCTGAATAGCTGAGCTGCAGGAGATAACCGATGTCGTGAATCATCGCCACGAGATGGGCGACTTGAGGTTGAAGCGGAGCAGACGCCGCGCGCGCCGCAACGGATCGCGCAACATGCGCAACCGTCATGCAATGCGTCCAGAGGCTCGCCGTCTGTGACGGTGCTACGTCGGGTGGTAACGGAGGTGAGGCCCAGAGAAGATTGAGAGCATATTTCAGCCCGACTCGGCTCAATGCTTCGCGAACGGTGAGCACTAGTCGATGGTCGTGCGCGAAGAAGATACTGTTCGAAGTACCTGTGAGCTTTGCAGCCAAGAACGGATCGGTCTCGAACGCACGCGCGATGGCGAACAGCGGTGGGGTTCGGTGCCGCGACATTTCTGCGAGCTCGCGCGCGTATGGCGAGATAATCGGGAGATCGCGCGCAACACCGGCATGGTATTGGACCAGAAACGTCTGGTACTTACTTCGCGTGTCCACGCGGCTGATCCCTTGCCGTATCTGCCCTTGCCGTATCTGCCCGCTCCGCAGGCAAAATTCGTTGTTCCAGCAGCTCGACTAGTGCCTCCCACTCCGCACTGTCCTGCGGACAGTGAACTGTCGTTGATGTCACGCGAATCATGTCGCCGAGGCTCGGATCCGCCTCACGTAAGGCGTCTTGCCACCGACGACCGACCAGCCCTGCGACCCGCTCCTCATCGCCCGGTGATGCGGCAGCCGACAAGATGAGCGCGAAGCATCCGCGGCCAAGGCGCGCGAAGGTATCTACGTGAGACACGGTCTCGAAGACAGCTCGAGCGATCTCGTTCTGCGTCTTCAGATACAAAGCGTCATTGGCCATGAGCCGCTTGATTTCCCGATAGTTCGCGACGCGAAGCCCAATGATGCTGAATGGCATCGCGAGGCGGACTGCTCGTGCTGCCAGATAGAACAGGCGGTCATAGGCCATCTCCCGCTCGGGGAGGCCGGTCTCATGCAAGCGCTCAGCACGTGCCTGACGTTCCCGCACATCGCGCACTCGGGAGATATCGAGTGCGAGCCCACGGAAGCGGATCATCTTGCCGTCCTCGCCGCGCTCGGGGACCCACCGCGAGTACAGCAGCAACTTCACGCCCTCGTGAAACCGCTCCTCGTACACCGCCTCGCCGTCGCTTCCATGGCGCAGCGTACGGGTGACGGCGCGCTGAACTTCGTCGCGGTCCTCTTTCCTGATCGATGCGATGAACTGATCGTAAGTGATGCTCCGGATCGGAGACTCGAAACCGAGAAAGTCCTTCTGATCGCCGTGGAATACGATCACCTTCTCCGCGAGCTCGTAAGTCCACTCACTCACGCGCGCCAGGCGCCACGTTGCGGCCAATTTGGCCTTGAGCTGCCGCTCGGTATTGCGGTGACGTGAGATGTCCTGCACCACCATAAAGATTCGTGCGGGGCGGGCGGGCTGCGTCACCTGGGGAATTCCGTGTAGATGAATACAGCGGGGTGCCGATCCCTGCTCGCTCTGGAGACTCACCTCACAGCTATGCTCCTTTCCTTGCTGGCAGATTGTCTCGATGAACCGTGCGAGTTCGGTCTGGTCTTCGGGAACGACCACCGACTTAATAGCATCCAGGACAGGTGCTTCCTGCATCTCAAGAGTCAGACCAAGAATGACGAGGGCATTTCGTGACCACTCCCCGCGACCGCTCGCGATATCGAAATCGATGCTCCCGCTTTGGGACACCTGCTGTGCGTACTCCAAGCTGATCTTCTGCTGCAAGATGAGCTGCTCATCGCGTTTGCGCTCGGAGATGTCGCGCCAATGGCTGAGTCGTGCGGGGGCTCCCCCGTGCATCACGGAGACCGTCAGGCCCTCGACATCGATGCTTCGGCCATCGAGCGAGAGCAGCCGAAACTCCCGCAGCTCATCGACGCCGGCCGACTCGGCAAGCCTGTCTCTCATTCGCTCGCGATCCGCCGGATCGATGAGCGTCAAGACCGGCGTGCCGATGAGTTGATCTGCGGATGTCGCAGCAAAGAGTTTCACGCCTGCCGGATTGATCTCGATTACCCGACCGTCGCGATGGATCACGACGATGTGAAATATCGTATTCAGCAGCTGCTGGTACTGCAGATAGGCGCCTTGGCGCTCGAGCGCGATGAGAGCCCGCTCCTCCTTCGATCGCAGGAGCTCTAGGCCCTCCGTAATTTCGCTCGCGACTTGCTCCCACAGGCGAGCCATCTCCGGGTCATAGGCGTCTCGCTCACTCCCATGGATCACAAGCACACCGATCGAATGCCCGCTACTCTGCAGGGGAATGGCGAGAAGCCCGACCCAGGGAAGAGACGATGAGATCCACGCGTCTCCGTCCAAGAATGCCCCGACATTACGGTCAATCTGAACCCGGCCCGTACGCACGGCCTGCCCAGGTGGGTGTCGGCCGTTCTTGCGTGCGACGTCCCAACTAAGATCGAGACCGCTGAACCAGTGTGCTTCATCTGAAGCGCCGGTGACGACTTGAAGTGTGCGCTCATCGTTACGTTTGGCCACGCCGATCCACACGCCCGTGTGAAACTGCTCGATCGCCCGGCAGCAGTTGGCGAGGAACTCGTTGGGAGAATCCGAGCGGGCAAGCCGGTAACGGATTGCTGCCAGCACCTCAATCGTCTGAACTGTACGGTGGGCCGTGATTCGGTCACTGGCATCCGCGAGAATGCCTACGACGCCTTTGAGCGCACCACCTTCCAGCATCGGCCATAGCCGCACGTCCCAGTAGGTCTGATTGAGCCGAACGGTCTCGCTGCCGGGTTGTCCCTCATAGGCGCGCCCGATCGCCGCTATGAGCTCAGGACAGCTGGCGAATTGCTCTTGATACGAACTGGCAAGGCCGTTTTGCCAATCGATGCCTCCCTGCGCGTGATCGGACGTTGCGAACACCAGCGTTCCATCGCGCATCCACCCCAAAATCGCGCGGGGCGCGCTCGCCCATGCGCTGATGACATCGGTTCGCCGGACGACCTGTTCCATGAGAGTCCGCTAGATTCGGCTCCATTTTGGAGCCAGTATCGATACTATAGTCATACTCCCGCAGAATACAAATCTATTCCAACGGGGGTATTGGTGCGTTAGCTTGGCTTCTGCATCTGCCATTGCATATAGCGCAGTCGCCGGTCAGCCAGCAGCTTGTAGAGCGCGGAATCGCGAACGCCGGCAAAGTCCCGAAAGGCCGCGCGATACAACTTTGGAACGTGAGTTTCGATTTGCCGGTTCCGAAGCTGCGTGATCCCATCGAGCGCTCGGACGACGGACGCCGTGATCTCCGCGGTTCTCACTCGCTTCAGGCCACTCGCATCCAATTGACCTTCGAGCTCTGGAATTTGGTCGTCTTTACGCAAATCGGTGAACGCGAAATAGCCGCCTGGGCGCAGGACGCGATGGACCTCGGCGAGAAACGCCGGCATCGACGGATAGGAGTGGGAAGACTCGACATTAAGGAGGATGTCAACCGAGGAGGGCTTCGCAGGAAGGTCATCTGCGCGCCCTTCTAGCCACTCAGCGTTGGGCACGGATAGCTCGCGACGACAGCGCGCGATCGCTGCCGGCGACAGATCCACCCCCGTGTATGTCCGGGGCTGGCAATATCGCAGGACGTAGCTGCCTCCACCGCCACGTCCGCTGCCGACCTCCAGAACGTCCGCACCTCGCACCGGAAGAGCCTGGAGCGTTGCGGCGTAGAGCTGAATAGCGTAGCGAAACGGTTCGTCGACCGACTGCAGTTGCAACGTGCGTGTGCCGTCATCGAAGCCATAGTTCATGAACAGCAGATCGTCGCTCAAATCGCGACGGGCCAACGTGTCGTACCAGAATCGCCACAGCGGCGCGCGCCACCGAGGGGCCAACTGCGTGAGCGCGAAAAACAGACCGGCCAGAATACTCGGACGCATATGAGCGCTCCCTGCGATTCGGTATGAAAATAGCTCACTCGCTGTCTTGCCCATCAACACTCTGAGGGAGCTGTTGATGGCGCTTCACGATCTCCTCGGGCGACACTCTGCCCGGGATGAGGGAACGACCCGTGGCGCGCTCGTAGAGCATGACGAACGCATGCTGTAGGCTCTCAGGCAACCCTTCAATTGACGCCGGAATGTACGGCCCGAACTCTGGGTCTGAGCGGATGTATCGAAGTGCGGGCCGCAGAAAGTCGCGGGCCACATCCGGTTCAGCAAAGAAGTCCGCTACCTCAAGCTGTCCCGCCGATAGTTTGGCGGCCACTCGAGACATGCCGAGGAATCGCGCTGCTTTCGCGATGTGTTCGTCGCCGAGCTGCGAGACCTTCTTTGCGCCAGTACGTAAGGCGTAAAGATGCGTGTAGCTGATTCCCAGAGCTTCCTCCGCCGTCTCCTCCATGCTGAGCCCCCGATCATGCGCGGCAGTCAGAATCAGATTCATCAGATGCGCTCCTGGCCGCTTTAGTTCGTTTCCCTCCAGCAGTTCGAATCCCTTCCGGGTCTTCGATCGCGGGCCCTCGCTACGTGGTGTGCTCGGCGTCGATTTGGGCGCAGGGCTCGGAGCAGATTTGAGCTGCCGTTTATGCATATCGGGGCTTAGGGTGTGTACATCTATTCTCGCGGTGTACAAATCTACTCCGACGGAGTAACGTTTTCCACCCCGGTTTCGATTGTGCCCTTCGCCCCTTGGGAAGGGCCGTGCGGGTGCGTCGTGCCCGCAATGAAAAACCGGAATGCCCACGTACCCATTTGGAGGCTGACCCCCGGATCAGACGTCTGCGAGATAGCTGCCTGAGCGCCCTGCCCACCCGGGCGCCGGGTCGATGGACACCATGAGCGCGCGCCGGACACCGCACGAAATTTCGAAGGTCAGCTATTCGCCTATCGAGGCGGCCGTGCGCTGGGCTGGACTTCTCAGGCACGAAGAAGAGATACGACGACAGCTCGGTGACCGTCTCGTTCCTGCAGCGGATGACTTCCTTCAATGGCCCGACCTTCGATTGAAGGCCGCACTCCTGCACGACGCGATCGTGCACGGTGAGCTCGCATGCGAAGTCGGCGGCGTGCGCAGCGACGATGTGACGCGAGTCTCCGAAGACCTACGCGTGCGGCACGTGGACTTGCGAGCCTGGTTTACGCGGTATTACCCGAGCGACCGGCCAGCATTTCTCTTTACGGAATGTGAACGTCAGGCGCATCCAACAATCACCCTGGACGCCATCAACGCATTCGTCTTCGAGCGAGAAGCCTTGAAGCTGGAATTGGCGGATTACCGGCGAAAACTCGAGAGTCTCCGCGCGAAGAGTAAAGAGACATCGGCACGTTCTGACACGACAGGCACCGCCGCCGGAGCAGGCGCGGAAGCGCTTACCGACCTACGCAATGAAACCACGTACCTGCACATCGTGGGTGGACTACTGACGCTTCTGCTCGGACACGGGCCATCGGGAAAGCCGTACTCCAGCTTTACGACGCAAGCGGCCATCATCGACGCCCTGGTCGCCCAACATGGAGGACGACTCGGAATCACGGAGCGAACGCTACAAGCCAGATTCGCGGAGGCGAAGCGCCGACTCTCTTCCACGTAACGCAGACGGACTCACCGCAACTTGCGGTCGAGGCAACCGCAGATTGCGGTGCCTTCCGCGCCTAAGTTGTATGTGATGGCGACCACTGTTTCGAAGAACGCTCCCAGTAGCGTCGAGGAGTGGTCTCGATGTCCGGTCGAATCCCATCCGGCACTCGCTACGTCGAGCTGGCCCATCTCCCTAGTTCCTGTCTTGTTCTCTACTTCGGGAAACGCTACCGAGAAATCGGCTTGGAGCTTGAGCGCTTTCATCGAGCGGCGGGAGCGCAACCATGCACGTCGTCTCGGTGATCTCGACAAAAGGCGGTGTGGGAAAGACCACAATTGCCGCAAGCATCGGCGGATTCGCTGCTGACGCAGGACTCCGCGTGCTCTTGCTTGACATCGATACTCAACCCACGCTGTCTAGCTACTTTGCTCTCACGAAGCGCGCCGCCGGCGGAGCCTACGAACTCCTTGCCAGTAACGAACGCCGCGCCGAGCGCGTCATCTCCCATACGGCGGTCGCTAATCTCGACGTCATCGTCTCCAACGATTCGGAACGTCAACTCAACACGCTGCTGCTGAACGCGGCGGACGGTCGGCTGCGGCTGCGGCATCTGTTGGATGTATTTCGCTCCGACTACGACCTCATGCTCATTGATACGCAGGGCGCGCGAAGCGTCCTGCTAGAAATGGCGGTTCTTGCTTCGGACCTGGCGCTCTCGCCCGTCACCCCGGAGATCCTCGCCGCCCGGGAGCTCCATCGCGGAACCGTGCAGCTCCTGCAAGACGTCGCGCCGTTTCGATACTGGGGAATTCAACCGCCGCCGCTCCGACTCCTCATCAACCGGGTGAGCGCCGTCTCGTCGAACGCAAGAATGATCGAGCAGGCATTGCGCTCACTTTATGGGCCGGTGGGCGATATCTGCGTGTTGCAAACCCAGCTTCCCGCGTTGGAAGCGTACTCGCGCGCGGCGATCCTCGGATCGCCCGTCCATCGAGTTGAGCGCCGCAAGCCGCATGGTCGCCGGGCCGCCGCCGCGCTCGAAGCCATCCGCACATTGTGCGTGGAACTCTTTCCCCAATGGTCGGGCGCCTTCGCCCGTGTCTCGGGCACAGCGCGCGACGTCGCGAACGTCCATGGCTGAAGGGGATCGACAACAGCTCACCGAAAAACTGCTCGTGCCAGGATTCGCGCGAGCAGAAGGCGCGGTGAGCACATTGTCCGACCCCATCGCCGACACACCGATGGTCGTGACGCTCGATCAGCTAAAACCATACAACCTGAATCCCCGTGTTACACGCAATCCACGCCACGACGACATCAAGGCATCCATTCGCGAACGGGGTCTCGACGCACCGCCGACGATCACGCGGCGTCCCGGCGAGGACCACTTCGTCATCCGCAACGGGGGCAACACTCGACTCGCGATCCTGAGAGAGCTCTGGAGCGAGACGCGTGAGGAAAGATTCTTTCGCATCGCGTGTCTGTTTCGACCATGGACGGCGCGTGGCGAGATCGTTGCTCTCACCGGGCATCTGGCCGAGAACGAATTGCGCGGAAGCCTCTCATTCATTGAGCGCGCGCTGGGAGTGGAGAAAGCCCGCGAGCTCTATGAAGCGGAAAGCGGCTCGCCCCTTAACCAAACAGAACTCGCGCGCCGACTTTCGAGCGACGGCTACCCGATTACGCAACCCCATATCAGTCGCATGCAGGATGCTGTGCGATATCTGCTGCCGGCGATTCCCACTGTGCTCTACGCCGGTCTCGGCCGACCGCAGATTGAGCGTCTAACGGCACTTCGCAGGATTGGCTTCCGCGTGTGCGAGCGACATGCAGCGACCAAGGCGGGCCCTCTGGATTTCGCCGCGCTCTTTCACGAAGTGCTGGCGCTGTTCGATGGCGACCTCAGCACCTTCAATGTCCAACGAGTGCAGGACGAACTCATCGGCCAGCTCGCGGAACTATTCGATGCCGACTATGACGCATTGGCGCTTGAGTTCGTCGATGCTGACTCTCGTCAGCGTGCGTTGACACAAGAACCATTGTTCCATGTGAAACCATCTTCACAAGGAAGTTTACCGAACGCCACTGATGATCGCCGTCGCGACTCGAAATCGGAGGCGGCGGTTTCCCGAGATCAGCCTGCAGCGCGTGGAGTCAACGACAGCAGCGGTGCCGCCGTGCCCTTCCAACATGCTGCGCATCCTGAACGTCGACCCATCCAGCCCGAGACAACTCACACGCCTGATGTGAAGACGCCGGTCGAGGATGATAAAAGAGTAGAAGCGCATGTTGTCTCGGCGGCGTCGACTACGCCGCGGCTGGAAGCCATTCAGAAGACCATCGCGCAAGCGGCCGGAGAGACAACGCCTGACTTCCGCGACAATGTGGTGAAGGCGATACCCGTCCAAGCCGGCGGACTACACCCAATTTCCGATGTCTGGTACATCGAGCCTGCTCTTGATGCCCCAGATCGCCTTCGCGCTCACGTCGCCCAATTGGCACGGGAGATCGCGCAAGAGGCCGGGATTGCAGAGCGCATCGATGCCATCGCCACTGGTGTTGGATTCATCTGCTCAAGCATTTCTGTGGGAGCACGCGGGGCTCCGCCGACCTTCCTAGAGCGCTCGGTCCTCGCATTGCTCAATGCCCTGAGTGCACCGTACGCCACGTCGCACCGATCCGGTGTCGATGGCGTTCGCTTGGTTGATGATCTCGGCGCGCTGCTGCAAGGAAGTCTTTCCAAGCATCCCGCATCGCCTCGAACGCGCCTCAGCGATGAGGGGCTCGTAAAGCTCTTCCGTCTCATCCGGCTCGCGCGCCGGATTCTCGATCTCGAAACACCCGATCTTACGGGCCGCAGCGCTGGCGGCCGATAAGTACCGAGGAGACTCATATGCCCTCGCCACATCCCTTGAATCAGGCGGTCATAGCTCAGGCACTGCACGATCTTCGCAACGGGAATCTGCGGCGGTGTCAGTTCATCGGCTTCACGGCCAACGCGTTGGAGGCGCTCAAGCAGCCGGCTCTGGTGAGCATGCTGGTGAACGCGAAAGTGCCGTGGTGCTCAGTGCGCATCAATCGGGATGTGCTGCAGCGGCTGCTCGAGCACGGCCGAGATCTCGATTCGGAAATCAAGACCATCGATCGGATGCTGCAGTTGGGCGCGAGCACTGACATGGTGAGCGAGTTCTACGGGCTCACGCACCAGGAGGTTGCTCTACGACGAGAGATGCTCAGCTTGCCCCAGCGAAAGGGACGTTGGCCCGTGCTCACGGAAGAGCAGGAAACCTCGCTTTGGAAGCAATGGCACGCACAGGTCCAGAGCCGCGGTGTTGGATTGCAGACCGATGCGGCGATGCTGGAAATCGCGATGGATCTCGCGGAAACCACGGGCGTTCCGCTCTGCGTAGTGTGGGGCGCGATCGGCGATTGGATTGCGCAAGGAATGACCTGAGCCTATGCGCCGACGCGAGGAGTCTCGCTCTGCCTCGCGCGGCCCAGTCCGTGTTTCGACGCTGTTGCCGAAGACGCTCCCGTCAAACTCCGCCGAAGTACCGCGTCCGCAGGGAAGTGACGGCTTTCTGTACAGCGGCAACCGCCATGAAACCGTGCCGCGGGCTCTGCTGACCGATTCGCGACTGACTCCGCTTGAACGCAATGCCTGGCAAGTATTTCGCTTGCTCGTGCAGGACGACTGCATCACGACGTTCCCCACGTATGAGCAGCTGCGGCCCTATCTGACTTCATTGCCCTGTTCGACGCAGGCGTCGGATGAGACCGTGGCGCGCTCACTGACGATGTTACGCCTGACGCGCTGGCTCACGCTCGCGCGGCGCCGTCGCAACGCTCAGACCGGGCGAATCGAAGGGAACCTATACGTACTTCATGATGAACCGCTCACGCCGTACGAAGCGATTCAGCTCGACCCCAGTTACCTCGAACTCGTGAGCCATTCGCTGACGCATTCGAGCAAGTCATTGCAGCGAGTCGGACAGCACACGCTAAAAGAGATCAGCGACGATCCGATGCTGTCGGGTCGAGTTCTGCCTTCGCGCCTCGGGATGGTGATGCAGCGACTGGCGCAGCACGCGTGGGCAGACATTGACGTGCCGTCTTCGGAATCCGAAGAAGGCGAAACTGCCTCAGAGAACCGTCTTCGGAATCCGAAGACGGACAGTACAGTACGTACGGATTTAATATTTGAAGATACTAGTACAGTACCGCGCACACGCGAGGATCAGCCCTTGCGCATCCCCGCAGCCTTCGCGCAGTTGCCGCGGGAACAGCAGGCTGGAGCGCTCGCCGCTCTGCGTCAGGTCGAAAGCGAGCTTCGTCAATCCGTCTTGGACGAGTGGGCCGCTCGATGCGGGGCGTCGAGCATTCGCAATCCCGCAGGCTACCTCTTTGGGATCATTCAGAAGGCGATGCGGGGCGAATTTCGCGCCTGGAAGAGTCAACGCCGCAACCGTTGACGCGCGCCACAACCGTTACGTCCCCAACTCACTCATTCCAGCACTATCGTAAGCCTGAACTTCAGCGTTTATGCCACTGGCATAAATTCGCGAGGGTAGCGCTCGCGCAGAAATTGCCATGGACGCTAGCTGGGCCGTTTATGCCACTGGCATAAACAGCAAGGCTCACGCTCGGAGTGCATGAAACCGGGTCGTTTCCCGATGCGGTTTCAGCACTGACACGCCCGCATAGGGTGCCGGACCCTCGCGGCTCCAATCCTTACCGACAGAGCCGCCCCATGGCCGAAGAACCGCGCCTCAATCTCGGTGCCCTGCGAAGCGCGATGCAGCTGACGCTGCATACGCATCACGCCTCACGGATCTGGTTTGGTCGTGCGCGCGCGGAGGGGCGCGCCGGAATCATCGGCCTCGCCGGCTTCGTCAGCATCATGACCAAAATGCGGCGCGGGGCGGAGCAGGACGACCCGTACTCGGACTGGTGGATGCTCAGAATCGAGGAGAAGTTGGAGGAGACGAAGAAGGGTCTCCGGCTGCTTCGCGAACAAGTCGATCAGGTTCTGGCCGATATTCCGTCTGCGCTGACACTCGGTGAGAACCTGAATGTGCAGCCCGTGAAGCTGCCCCTGTTCGTCAACGCGCAGCTTGGCTTCCTCGCGGTGTACCTGCTTGCCGACTATGACGAGATCGCACGGCGACTCATCCTGGCGCATCACACGGCCCTCATCGACCGTCGAACCATGGAGCGCTGGCTCGATGAAGGCGCCCACCTCTTGCGAAGCACCTTTGCGCTGGCCCAGCAGTATCGGTACACGGGCACACAGCGCGACGACTATGCCGCCAACAACGCAGCGGCGCGCGCGGCGCGCGAGAAATATGGGGAGCTGCCGCAGGATGTGTTGGAGGGCACGCGTCGCTCGCGATTTGCGCCACCAATCGTACGAAGGACCGGACTGAACGCCGGATCACCTGTTCCTGAAACCGATTCAGACTCGCTGGATCTGCCGGCGCCGGAGTTCGTCACGCTCGATGCGCCAGCCGATGAAGGGGCCGCATCGTGATGGCTTCGACCTCCCCGGTGCGCGTGCCCGTGCCGCGACTGTTTGATCCGCTGGAACAGGCAGACTTCCAGCGGCTGGAACACGCCGCCTCTCTAAAAGGCCTTTTGAAAGCCTTTACGGGTAAAGGGGAGCTTGAGGCGTGGGCGGGTCGCTGCGAGACGATGCGGGATGGGTTGATCCGTCTGGCGCAGCGTCTGGTCGGACAGGCCACGGCGTACCCGTTCAACCTCTTGCCCGTGATCCTGGCGCAGCAGACGACAGGCACGGGCACCGCATTCTTACGGTGGCGCAATGCCGACCGCTCCGAGATGGGCGTCGCCTTGTGGGAACGCCTGGTGAGCCATCCCGAGACCCCGCTGGCGCTGACCGACGAGCTCCTTGCGCTCGAACTTCAGCGCGTGCTGCTCAACATGCAGATCAGCCTCACGCACACGTTGGCGCGCCAAGCCTGGGACTGCGCCGAGAAGATAGCCCATGCGGAAGCCGTCTACCGCCGCCGCATCGGTCGAACCACTGTCCGACAGGAGTAACTGACGTGACGACGCGATTCATTTCGACCGGCAACATCGGCACGGCGCCCGAGTTTCGGGAGTTTGCGAACGACAACGATGAGCCGAGGCGACTGCTGAAGCTGAATGTTTACTTCGACAACCCGGTCCCGCAGAAGGATGGCACCTTCAAGGACCGTGGAGGCTTCTGGGCGCCCGTCGAATGGTGGCATCGTGAGGCGGAGCACTGGAGCCAGCTCTTCCAGAAGGGCATGCGCGTACTCGTCGAGGGCCGTACTGTTCGTGACTCTTGGGAGGATGATGAGGGCGAGCCTCGCGAGACGTTCAAGATCGAGGCTCTGCACGTGGCGATGCTCCCGTACCGCATCGAGTCGATCGTGCTGTCTCCGCGACCGCCGCGGGACGATGACGACGACCACGAAGCAGGATGAAAGCTGTGGCAGACATCCCGAGCGCCTGCGCCAACCGACTTCGCGCTCGGAACATGCGCCAGCCGAACTCTTCACGGTGCGCCAGTTAATCGCCTTCTTACTCGCGACCACACAGCGCCAACTCTCACACTGCGCGCCGTCATCCTCAAGAGACGGACCGCTGAGCAATGCGTCTCTTTCTGTGCGAGAAGCCATCTCAGGGCAAGGACATTGCCCGTGTACTCGGTGCGCACGAGCGCGGCAACGGCTGTCTTCGCGGGAACCAACTCGTCGTCACATGGTGCATCGGCCACCTGGTTGAGGCCGCGCCACCGGAAGATTACGACCCTGACCTGAAGCGGTGGTCGATCGCGCAGCTTCCGATCATTCCCGATCATTGGAAGCTGTCCGTCAAGTCCTCAACCGCGGCTCAGTTCAAAGTCGTTCAGCAACTGCTCGCTGGCGCCACCGAGGTCGTCATTGCGACCGATGCGGATCGCGAGGGCGAGATGATTGCTCGCGAGCTGCTGGACCTGTGTGGGTTCTCACGCAGAGTCCGTCGCCTGTGGCTCTCCGCACTGAACGATGCTTCGATCCGCCAAGCCCTGAATTCGCTGCGCGACGGCGATGAGACGCGCCCACTGTATTGGGCTGCGCTTGCGCGGTCGCGTGCTGATTGGCTCGTCGGCCTCAATCTGAGCCGCTTGTTCACGTGTCTTGGGCGGCAAGCGGGATACGACGGCGTGCTGTCGGTAGGCCGCGTACAGACTCCGACGCTACAGCTTGTTGTCCGGCGCGATCGGGAAATCGACGGATTCGTCCCGCAGCCCTATTGGGCAATTGACGTCAAGCTGGCCGCTTCCGGCGGTGCCTTTATCGCGCATTGGGTGCCTCCGAAAGCTGGCGCAGACGGCGATGGACGCTGTGTGCGTCAGGAAGTGGCGACCGCTGCTGCTCAATCGCTTCGGACAGCGCGGGTAGCCACTGTTGCATCCATCGAAACACAGCGCGTACGAGAGGCCCCACCGCTCCCCTTCGATTTGAGCACGCTGCAAGTCATCTGCTCGCGCCGATTCGGCTTGGATGTGAAGCGCACTCTGGATGTGGCGCAGTCGCTGTACGAGGTCCACAAGGCAATTACTTATCCGCGTTCTGATTGCGCGTATCTGCCCGAAAGCATGCTGGCGGAGGTGGACCAGGTACTCGATGGGCTGCTGCGCGCCGACCCAGCATTGTCGCAACTCGCGCACCACCTGGATCGGCAGCAACGTTCTCGAGCGTGGAATGACGGCAAGATCACCGCCCACCACGGCATCATTCCGACTAATGAGCCGCCGGTGCTCTCGAAATTGTCGCAAGACGAGCGTTCGGTGTACGAGCTCATCCGGGCGCACTACCTGGCGCAGTTTCTTCCTTCCTACGAGTTCGATCGCACTGTGGCGCAGTTGTCCTGCGCGGACCAGCAGCTGCGTGCGCGTGGCCAACGGGTTGTAGCAATCGGCTGGCGCGTCATTCTCTCGCAGCACAACGCCGGGGATGCAGAGGATGCGGAGCCGAACGATCAGACGCTGCCAGCACTAGATCGCGGAACCAACGCGACTGTTGAGTCCATTGAGCTCAAGTCCCTGAAGACCTCTCCACCGAAGCCTTATACCCAGGGCGAGCTGATCGCGGCGATGGAAGGTATCGCGCGTCTCGTGACGGATCCGCGCCTCAAACAGAAACTCAAGGAGACGACGGGTATCGGCACGGAGGCAACGCGTGCGAGCATCATCGAGGGTCTCATTCGTCGCGGTTATCTGCTCAAGAAGGGCCGCACATTGCGAGCCTCAAAAACGGCGCTCACACTCATCAATGCCATTCCAACGGCAATCGCTGACCCGGGAACTACTGCGCTGTGGGAGCAGTCCCTTGATCAGATCGCCGCCGGACGCATGAAATTGAACGACTTCGTCGATCGACAATCGACCTGGGTGCGGCAGATCGTCGAGCAGTACGCTCGCGCGACATTGGTCATCGACGTTCCCTCGGGACCGCCATGCTCACTCTGCAACGCGCCGACACGGCAGCGTCGCGGCGCGCACGGTGCATTCTGGGCCTGCTCACGATATCCCGAATGCTCGGGAACCCAACCGCTGAGGCCGGACTCGTCGAACCCCGACGGGCGCCGGTCTTCCCGCCGGCGATCAGCGGGCGCTCCTTCGCGCCGCTGACATTGATCTCGCACGCGGCATAGCCCGCGCACGCTTCCTCCATGTCTTCCTGCATGCGAAGGGGTCCCCTGACTTCTCGTGTCGAGGCGTGAGGAGACCCCTTCGGGTCGCAGGTACTCATTGCCGGCGCCTACCGGGGAAACACCGGGCTCCTTTTGTGTACGGATGTACGCCAGATCGTTCCGGCCCCAGCCACGACACGGGTCGGGTGACATTTGCTGCACGACCGGCGGGCTCTCACGGCGGCCATGCCGAGCGGCAACACGGGTGGCTCGCTGCATTCTTGCGCCGAGGGCCCATGCGCCCTTGGCGCTCCTTCTCCGCTAATCAACTCGAACACGGCTGCGAGAACGATGCACGAATGGAGCGATGACAGATGGAAGAAGAATCTGACTTGCTGCGCTATGGGAGCGTCTGTAGCGGCATTGAGGCTGTTAGCCTTGCGTGGCAGCCGTTGGGTCTGGTGCCGGTGTGGTTCGCTGAAATCGATCCGTTCGCGAATGCGGTGCTGGCACAGCATTACCCCGAGGTGCCCAACCTTGGCGACATGACTCGCATCGCCACCGGCATTCTGCGCGGCTCGATTGATGCTCCCGCGATCCTAGTCGGCGGAACTCCTTGCCAGTCATTCAGCGTCGCGGGCATGCGCAAGGGCTTAGCCGACCCTCGCGGCGCACTCACCATTGCCTACGTGGAGCTCGCCAATGCGATCGATCAAGTCCGTGTCCAGCAGAAAAAAGTCCCGGCCATCATCGTCTGGGAGAATGTACCGGGCGTCCTCAATGATCGAGCGAACGCCTTTGGATGTTTCCTCGGTGCGCTGGCCGGGGCAGGCTGCGAGTTGCAGCCGTCAGGGTCGCGGTGGACAGACGCTGGTTGTGTGTTTGGACCCCAAAGAGCAATCGCGTGGCGGGTCCTCGATGCCCAACATTTCGGCGTGGCCCAACGACGCAAGCGTGTCTTTCTTGTCGCAAGCGCTCGAGACCGCTTCGATCCCAGCGAAATACTATTTGAGTCGCGTGGCGTGCGCCGGGATTCTGCGCCGAGCCGCGAAGCGCTCCAAGAAGCTGCCGCCACTGCTTCTGAACGCCCTCAGTGCCGCTGCGTTTCCCAAGCGACGAGCGCGGTCGCCCACCCCGAAGACTTGAGATGCCTGACTCTGTGTTTTGGCGGCGGCAACACGAGTGGTCCCATAGAACCTGCGGCCTGTCTGACCGCACGCGGGCATAAATGCGACTTCGAGGTGGAGACATTCGCGGCACAGGCGCTGTCCGGCGCGATCAGCCACCCACTCACCTGCGCACATGGTGTGACGGAGGATGGCAACGGACGTGGATCTCCCATTGTGGCCACAACGCGTGTGCGAGTTTTCGCGGCGCAAGGCGTGTGCCGCCACATCAGTCACACGCTCAACACCGCGAACAACGGCAAGGGTTGCAGTGAAGATGGCACTGGACGGGGTGTACCCGTGGTCGCGGTCAACTATCGGTTTCAGGGACGCGATATCACTGCCGATATCAAATCCTCAACTTGCATTTCGTTTGCCCAGAACAGTCGGGACGAGCTGAGACTTGAAGGCGGTCATGGGCACATCGTGGGTGCGCTGTCGGCTGGCGGCGGAAAGCCCGGTCAAGGTTATCCTGTGGTGGCTACGATCTCGTTTCGCGGCCGTGAGCACGGCCTCGCCGCAGAGATGGGGGGCAATCTGGCCACTGCGCTACGTGCATCAGCCGGAGGTAGCGCCAAATCCTTCGTGCTGACTGGCGATCTTGAAGCCCACCTCACACTCGCGCGCAGCTCCGGTGGCGACGGTCTGCTGTCCGATCGCTTGACCTGGCAAGTACGCCGGCTCATGCCCGTCGAATGCGAAAGGCTGCAGGGACTTCCAGACCACTACACGCTCGTGTCTTATCGCGGCAAGCCCGCCGCAGATGGCCCGCGCTACAAGGCGATCGGCAACAGCATGGCGGTGAATTGTGTCGCCTGGATCGGGCGCCGCCTCGCTCGAGCGCTAGGGGCCGCCCCTAGAGTTGGAGAATAGCGGGGCGAACCCTCGCGCGCGCGTACCTCGGTCATCCGTTATTGAACGGGTGAATGCCTCATCGCATTCCCAACTGACTTGATCGCCGCGGCGTTCAATCCTTCGAGCCGTGTTCGCTGACGGTTGTCAGCTACATGCCCAGATAGCTCGCGGTTAAGAGCTATGGCGCGCTCCCAAGCGTGACCCGCCCCAGTCCGCACAGCATCACATCAGCGGACGAACGTCGCTAGCGACGTCGATGCACTCCCTTTATCCGACTTTACTTGAAGAGGTTCATCATGAACGAATCAACTGATGATCCGACTAGACCCAATCCTCAAGACGAAGAGATCGTGCTATTCGGCCAGTATGTTTTCGAGTGTTTGGAAGATCTGCGTGGCATCTCACGTGAAATTGCCGCCACGTACGATCCGTTCGTTCTCATCTCAGCCCTGGCACAGCATGTCGGAGACACCCTATACACAGATCGGTCGTCGGGCATCTGCAACGATGAGCAGGCTCGTCTTGTTTTGAAGCACATCGAGAGCCTCACGTTTGGCAAATACCCCTCGTTGCCGGACGATGCTCCATTTCATCTGAGATTCTTCGTGAAGCCGGAGCAACTGAGAGTTCCAGAAAATAGCCGCACTCCCTTTGTCGGGCAGCTCTTCGTCTCGGAATGGAAGCACCCCTGGTCAAGCCGTCCACGCCGAGGCCTTGCGCAAGTGACTGTGGAGCACAGGCAGACGGCGCTTTGCAAAGTGACCAAGGTTTACGAGCATCTGCTCGAATACGAAGTGTTGGTCATTCTCGAAGAGAGCGGACGGCCCCCTGAAGGCGCTCACGCCGTCGGCGGCGGCGCCATATCGGTGTCAGCCGTTCGAGCGGGACGTGTGCTTCTTACACCGCCCACCCCTCATCAGCTCGCCATGCTGCCGTCTAAAGCGCGAGGTATCGGGGCGGCACTGGAACAGCCCGAGTATCAGATACCGGCGGCTTACGTCGCCCGTGGGCTGACTCTCGAGCATACGGGCGGAGGCTGCACGGGCCTCATGCTGGAGTTTACCTGTGGCCTGCACGCGCTCGTCACGTCGGCAGAGGATGCCGCTGCGCCGACGACCGATGATGAGCCGGTCGATGTGGGCGTGCATGACCACGAAACGGGCGTATCGCTTGATTTTCAGTCGTGTCCGAATGCGAAGGCTGCGATCTCCTATCTCGATGAGCTCAGCGCAAAGTATTCACCGCGAGATTTGAGCGACCCCGCAGTTCTCGCAAATGAGACTATCGACGCGGCACTAGTGTTCTGTCCCGTAAGTAACTTCTGCATCGATGAGTTGTCCAAGGCGTATCCTCATGCCTTGGAGTTCATGCAATGCCCGTTGGCCGACGCAAGCAACCGCTCGATCTGACTGCCGAG
>Ga0164243_10004057_pt1 | contig 23116 bp, 13 predicted proteins | sample OricompcompostOP_FD_108781 | JGI IMG/M metagenome (GOLD analysis project Ga0164243, IMG submission 108781) | Organic Plus compost microbial communities from Emeryville, California, USA - Original compost - Organic plus compost (OP) | ecosystem: Engineered > Solid waste > Mixed feedstock >...
ACGCAGCCATTCAATGTCCCGCACCTGGTAGTTGTAATTGGCCTTGTTGTTCGGGTCTATGGTATCTCGGTAAATAATGTTCTTGTAATCGGTGGATTTTTCCAGGAAAACATTGGCGCGGTAAATGCCCTGGTAAAAATCGTCCCAGTAGTTTTCGGGATTGGAAGTAGCATTCCAGGTACCCATGTTGTATTGCTGTATACTGCTGAGCGGATCGGCATGATCTGCCTCATCGCATGCTGAAGCCAGCATGGCATTGCTGATACGGTCGTAGCCGAAGCGGTTCAACAGGAAAGCATACACGCCATACCCTGCCTGGCTCATTCGTTCGTAATTGACAAATATCTGGTCCTCGCCATAATTTGTTGGTATTTCCCTGTCAAGAAATTTTTTACACCCCGACAACGCCACAATCGCCAGCATCAACCAAACTGCTATTTTAGGATGTTGCATATCTTTCTTTATTTAAAATTCTTAATGAGATTATTGATGATTACATGATTATGCTGTTACAGCCGCAGACTGAGACCTGCAGAAAACACTTTGGTGGTAGGATACCCCAGTCCCAGCGTTTCTGTATTCAGGTCAATCTCCATATCGTCCCAGCTCAGCAAATTGAGCGCACTTATGTAAAAGCGTACGGATTGCAAGGGCAGTCGGCCCAGGCTGCTTTTCGGCATGGTATATCCCAGTTCAATGTTGCGCAGGCGCAGCATGTTCACGTTCCGCAACCAGTAGGTGGAAGCGCGGTAGTTGTTGGCATTACTCTGCGTGGTGAGCCGTGGAAATTTGGCCGTAGCATGGGTTTCAGGCGTCCAGTAATTTTCAATCACCCAGGTATGCACATTGGCGCTGTTCACAAAAGGCTGGAACAGGTAGTTGTTCAGGTTTACGGTGCGGTTGGCCGTTCCCTGGAACAGGAAGTCAAGGTCAAATCCTTTCCAGGCAATGCCTCCTGTAAATGAGTAGTTGATTTCGGGGTAACTGTGATACCCGATAGCAATTTCATCGTTCACGTCAATGCGGCCATCGTTGTTCTGGTCTTTGTATTTCAGATCGCCGGGACGAACCACGGAGAATGTCTGCACGGGGCTTAGCAGGATATCTGTTTCATCTTTAAAGAATCCGATGGCTTCCAGTCCAAAGTATTGACCTACAGGCCGGTTCTTGCGTGAGTTGTATTCATATTTGCGCGGCGTTTCAAAGTTCTCCACAATCTTGCTGCGGCTGAACGAGAACATACCGCCGGCAAAATAGTTGATGCTGCCGGCCTTATCATTGTACATGAGCGACAATTCCACGCCGCGGTTTGTTACTTTGCCTTCATTGGCAAAGAACTGCGAAGACACGCCCGACATGCTGGGTGTTACGCTCGCCATATCCACAAGAATATCGTAGCGGTTTTCATAGAACAGATCGGCGGTAAAGCTTAGTTTGCCTTTCAGCCACTGCGATTCGATACCGAAATTGTACATAGCCGATTTCTCCCAGCTTATATCGGGATTGGCTATGCGCAGTTCAGTGAGACCCTGGTAAAAGGTTTGACCGGTGCCGAAGTAATAGCCCTGGCTGCTCGCCGGTCCCCAGTACTGGTTGTAGGCAAAACGGCCCAGGGAAGAAGGCAGCCGGTCATTGCCTGTAATGCCTGCGGAGCCTCTTACCTTCAGGTAGGTGATGAGGTTGTTGGTTTTCCAGAAATGCTCTTTATGAATGAGCCAACCGGCAGACAACGCAGGGAAGAAACCAAAACGTTTGCCCGGCGCATAGTTGTCGGTGCCGCTATAGCTGAATCCTAATTCAGCAAAATATTTCTGGCGAAAGTTCCAGTTTACACGACCTGCCATGTTTTGCATGGCAAACGCTGCCTGGTCGCCAAATACTGAATATTTATCCTGGTAAAAGAATGCCAGCGCGCCCAGTTCATGGTCACCCCATTTGGTAGCGTAATCAAGTCCTGCCTGGACGGTAATGCGGCTATTTTCCACATCACTGCCGGTCCATACAGTAAGGTCGGTGCTGGTGCCGCGCATCAGGTAGTATACCGAATCCCCCCCGGTAGATGAGGTGGTTCTGATGGGTTCATAGTAAGCATTGCTGCGCGTTTTATCATAGCGGTTATTATACTCGCTGTTAAAGAATATAGTGCCAAAAACATTGAGGCCCGGCGTAATAAAGTCCAGTTGCTGGGTCAGTTTTACCGAAGCCTGCACGGTACGGTCGTGCCGGGATTGGTATCCTTTCATCAGCAAATCGCCCACAGGGTTATTGGGGAAGGTAGCCGTGCCGGTGATATTGCCATCGGGTGTGCGCACCGGGTACAGGTTGGGTGCGTAGGTGGCCATATAACGGAACATATTCTCGGTAGACACGGGAGGGAATTTCCGGTCTTCTATATCTCCGCCAAGATTTACCTGGGCCGTTAATTTTTTGGTGATGGCAAGGTCAACATTGGCGCGGAAATTCAATTGCCTGTAGCTGATGTTGGCATTGCGTTCCTGGTCGGTATGCGCATACAAACCCTGGTTATCCATATAACCCAGCATGATGAAATATTTAGCCGCCTGGTTACCGCCGCTGAATGTAAGCGCATAGTCGTGCAACGAAGAGCCTTTGCGCAGTATCTCGTCGTACCAGTCTACATCAGCATACATATATGGGTCTGCCTTGGCGAGATATCCGTTCAGATCGTTCGCACTGTATAGTGGCGGCAGTCCGTCATTGGCGAGCGCCTCGTTATACAGGCGGGCAAAATCGTACGACCGCGCCATGGTGGGCAGTTTCTCCGGCACCTGGTATCCATAGCGGGCATTGAAAGTAATGTTCACTTTTTCACTCGCCTTTCCTCTTTTGGTGGTAATAAGAATGGCGCCATTAGCTGCTTTTATACCATACAAAGCAAGGGCGGCAGCATCTTTCAGCACAGAAACCGATTCTATTTCATGTACCGATATCTGGCTGAACCTGTTGATGGGAAAGCCGTCGAGCAACACGAGGAAATCATTGTTCTGAAACGTGTGGCGGCCGCGGATATAGAGGGCGGCGTCGCCAAAGCCCGGCGTGGTATTGGTTTGCATTACGCCCAGGCCGGGTATGCGGCCAAACAGGGTGGCGCCCACCGTAGGTGCATGGCTTTTTCTCATTTCGGCGCCGGTTACAGATCCTATGGAAGCGGTGGCCTGGTCTTTGGTTTGAAAGCCAAATAAAACCGGCACTACTTCCGCCTGTTTTATGTTCACAGTGTCGGGCGCCTGCGCATGCATTTTTCCCGGCAATGACAGCAGGCAGCCGGCCAGCATGGCAAAACAGGCGCGTTTTGCTACAGCGGGCAGGGAGTTGGTATATTTAGGATGAACATGCATATTCGTTACAGTTTGAAAGGTGAGAACCAGATTGGTTGCATTGCTTTACGTGTGACTGATTTACCAGCCCGGGTTTTGCTTCACATATCCCAGGTCAACTTCATTTTGCCTGAAAGGATATAAATACATTTTATCTTCCCATACGCGGTCTTCAAATTTTACCAGGGTATAGGTGGCCGGTGATCCTGCTGTGAGTTTAAGTCCATACATGCCTCCCTTCATCACCCCTTCCTCCCCGGCAATCTTCCAGCGGCGGACATCAAAATAACGGTGTTCCTCAAACGCCAGTTCCACATTTCTTTCGCGCCGAATCTTTTCACGCATATCATCCTGGTTGGTATAGGTAATGGCCGGCAGGTCTACGCGCTGACGAATCTGGTTCAGCGCCCATTCAATCTGTCCGTGATCGCCGTTCGATTCATTCAATGCTTCTGCATAGTTCAGGTAGAATTCGGCCAGCCGGAATGTTATCCAGCGCGGCGCAGGAGAAGATCCGTTGAACACGCCCTTCAGGAATTTGCGCATGAACCCAACGCCATTGTATAAGGTAAGCAGGTTGCCAGCCTGTTCGTGAAAGTGATATACGGTGCCTGTACCTCTTGACCATTCAGTGCCGGAGTAGAATACCGAAGCCTGGAAACGCGGCTCCAGTTCGCCCAGTTTCTGCTGGTATTGCGTGTAGGGATAGGGTGTATCTTCCACTTCATCCCATACCTGCTCCGTGCCATCAGCTTTTTGATACATTTTGGTCCAGTTGAAGGTAATGCCGATGTTCACCGGGTCCGATCCGGTATATACCACTCTTCCGGGCGTCATGAAACGAACGAAATAGTTGGGCGTATTAGGTCCCATGGTGCCGGCATCAAGGATGATCTCATTCACATTGGGATTGATAAAGATTTCTTCGTACCGGTCAACCGGGTTGTCTTTGCCCATGTACAGTCCGCACCAGCCGCTTTCGTTGGCAGCCCAGTCAAGTACCGCTTTGCTTGCAGCAGCTGCTTTTTCCCAGCGGGAAGGATCATAATTGGTATAGCCTACCATGGCGCGCAGTTCAGGGTCGGCTACCGGTACATAGGGAGTAGCTGAGTTGAACAAAGGACTGGCGGCATACAGCAGCGTGCGGGCTTTCAATGCCAGTGCCGCGCCTTTTACAATTCTTCCCTTGTAGTTGGAGGGCCAGCTGTTGGGCAGATTGGCGGCGGCCGCTTCGCATTCGCTCACAATAAAATTCACGGTTTCTTCAAATGAACTGCGCGGCACCTGTACGCTGGGAATATCATCAGAGGTAGCTACTTTCAGCACTTTGTCTACAATAGGTATACCGCCGAGGCGCTGCATCAGGTCAAAGTGCATCAGCGCACGGAGAAAAACGGCTTCTGCCTTCATGATGGCTTTCTCTGCATCACTGTACGGCGACTTGTCTATATTCTCAATAAAGATGTTGGCGTTGCGTATACCGCGCCAGCAGTAAAAGGAATTGAATTCCCAGTAGTGAACAGTAGTTGGGTCCCAGTTGCCCCGGTTGATATAGTCGGTGCCTGCATAGTTGGCCCATGCATCTGCCTCATCAGTGGCGCAGGCTACCGGTGCACAATAAGTGCCGTAGTGGCGGTAGGCCTGGTCTGAGGCATCCCAGTAATAAGGAAACTCAAAAATAGAAGCGGTGCTGTATACTTTCCAGAGGAACTGCAATGTTCTGTCTTTGGAAGCAAATACGCTGTCTACCGTTATATCACTCGTCACCGGCATTTCCAGGAACCTTTTGCAGGCAGTGAACTGCATACAGCTGATTACAACAACCCCTGCCAGGAACATGCGCCCTGCAGCAACTATACTTTTATATCTGTAGTTAAATTTCATATGCAATCTTTAGGCAGTTTTCTAAAATTGGAGATTCACACCGGCATTGAATACGCGCATGGGAGGCATTACACGTCCCCAGCTTTCACGTGCATCGGGGTCCAGGCGGTATTTCATTCTCGTCCAGGTATACAGGTTATTGCCGCTTACATATACCCTGCACGATTTCAGGCCGAGGTTTGCCAGCAAACTGTTGGAGAAGCGGTATCCCATCTCCACATTTTTGATGCGGAAGTAAGAACCATTCTGCACCCAGAAATCGGAAACCTGGTAGTTGTGTTGTGCACCGGGTGAAAGCTCCAGCCGCGGAAAGGAAATAGGTTCACCGGCCGCATAGCGTTCGGGCGTCCAGCGTTCGAGGTTCCATCTGTGCGCTGGTCCCCAGTCGGCGGTAAACGGATAGGCCGCAGAAGAAGCAAAGTATACCGATACATGGCCGGTACCCTGCGTGAGCACCGTCATATCAAATCCTTTATAGCTGAAACCAAAGGAAGCGCTGTAGGTAATTTCAGGCCAGTTGGAATAACCGATGGGCCCCATATCCTGGCTGTTGATGAATCCGTCACCATTCAGGTCTTTGTATTTCATATCGCCGGGTTGCAAACCAGCGCCCTCCCATTGTGATATGGGACGTTTGCTGTCGTTGATCTCATCCCAGGTGTTATAAAAGCCTTCGAAAGTAAGACCATAGTACTGGTTCAGCGGACGGCCGGTGCGGCGCATCCATTCATACGCACGGTTGGGTTCATCCATAAAATTGATGCGGTTGCGTGCAAATGACCAGGCGCCTTTTACCCAGTAGGTAAAATTGTCTATACGGTCGTTATACCCCAATTCAATTTCATAGCCCCTGTTTTGTACTTTACCAATGTTGGCAGGCGGCATATCGGTGCCCGGCATACCCACCAGTTCGGGAATGGTAGAGAGATTCCACAGAATGTTGTTGCGTACTTCCTGGAAGTAATCGCCGGAAAGGGTGAGCCGGTCATTCAGGAACCGCATCTCTGCGCCGATGTTAAACTTCTCGGCTATCTCCCATTGCACGTCGGCAAAACCAAGCCTTCCTTCGTTGTACATGTTGTACCGCAACATATCCAGTCCAGCAGTGCCCATCACTGTTGCCTGGTAGCCGCCGTTTCCTACCGTAAACGGACCATCTATATACAAATACCTGCGTGCAGCGAGTTTGTCGTTTCCTACCTTACCATACGAACCCCTCAGTTTCAGGAAAGTGATGGCAGAAATTTTCGGAAAGAATTTTTCTTCCGACACGATATAGCCCAGCGAGAAGGAAGGAAAGAAACCAAAGCGTGCGCCTTCGCGGAAATTCTCGGAACCATTGTAACCCATGTTCAATTCCGTGAGGTACTTCGATTTGTAGGCATACGTAACGCGGCTTACCAATCCAAGGTAGGCTGCCGGCAATTTATACTCGAGGTTGGGGAAATAACCTTTTTCAGCATTCGCGAGTATGAGGCCCGTAACCTTGTGATCGCCGAAAGTGCGGTCATATTCAATACCGGCTTCGGCGTACATCTTTCTCCACTTGTTGTTGTCACTGATGGCGTTCGACATGCCATAGAAAGGACCCGCTTCCTTGCTCTTGTAAATGATCACATTGCCGGGGTCGTTGGGATCTTTCAATATGGTGTACGCATCGTGGTATTTGTTGCGAATGGCTTGTTTGCGATAATAGCTGTCATATGCGCCCATCGCGCGGATGGAAAGTCCCGGCGTAATTCTGTCCAGCCGGTACTTCAGGGAGATATTGGTGTTGATCGTGTTCGAAAACTGATCCGTCACAAATGCGCCATTGGTACTGGTAGGACCCGCCATACCAAACGGGTTAAAGAAAGGAACACCGGCAGGCATGCCGCGGATGCTCTCAATATATTTTCCGTCAACGTAAGCGGGGCCGGAGATCGGGCTGAGATTATTTGCTTTATCAAAAGCGCCCCACGCGCCGCCGTTGGGGAATGAGTTGTCGGTAATCTGTTCACCCAGTCGTACCGACATGGTGAAATCTTTGGAGAAGTTGAAATCAAAATTCATCCGGATGTTGAACCGGTTATAGGAATGACGGTACGGGAAACCGAGACTTGTTTCCGGTTTGTGATAACCGCCACTCTGGTTGAAGTAACCGAGTGAAGTAAAATACCGGAGTTTTTCCGTTCCACCCGACACATTGAAGTTATACGATTGCTGCGTAGAGAAATCCTTGATCAGTTCATCAACCCAGTTGATGTTGCTATGAAAAATAGGATCTTCTCCTGTTTGATACAAACGCAGATCTTCTTCGGAGAAAGTAGGCGTTTTGCCCATATTGCGTTCCGCCTCGTTTCTTAGCAGCGCATATTCATAGGCAGGCAGCAGATCGGGCAGTATTACAGGCTGCAGGAACGCCACATTACTGCTCAGGTTCATCACCGGTTTACCGGCCTTTCCCTGCCGGGTAGTGATAATGATAACGCCATTGGCTCCACGAACACCATACACGGCAGTAGCGGAAGCGTCTTTCAGTACGTTGATACTTTCTACTTCATTCGGATCAATATTGTTGAAGGTTTCGCGCACAACGCCATCCACAATGATCAGCGGGTTGCGGCCCGAGCCATTCAACGTTGCCATACCTCTTACGTAAATGGTGGCCTGATCGCTGCCGAACTCGCCGGTGTTTTGCACAGCCTGCAAACCGGCTACCTGGCCAATCAGCGCGTTGCTGAGACCGGCCACAGGTGCTTTTACCAACTCCTCCCCTTTTACACTGGCAATGGCGCCGGTGGAAGTGAGTTTGCGTTGCACGCCATACCCCACCACAATTACATCTTCGAGATCATCGGCAGCCAGTTCAAGACGATCTGTTATTTCCGTTCTCCCGTTGATGGGAATTTCTTTGGTAGTATATCCTGCATGCGATACCACCAGCACGCCGTTGGAAGGCGCTGAAATGGAAAACCGGCCCTCCACATCAGTGGTAGTTCCGTTGGTGGTGCCTTTTACAAGAATGTTCACGCCTGACAGCGGAACAGCACCGTCGGTAATCCTGCCCTTCACGGTAATGTTCTGCGAAAAACCAGGTGAAGCGATGAATAATAATATACCAACCATCCACACCAGCACAGGTGTTGTTTGTCTCATAAGCATAAATAATTTGGAGATGAAATTTTTATGGGAAGGTTGAACAAAGAATGGCCCTATCTGCAACAGGTGCGACCTGTATGGCTTAAGCAGTCGTTTTTTCATATGAGCAGCTTTGGTAGTCTTTGCGAAATATCGTGCACAATATTATCTATTTCCACCCGGGGAAAAATAGAGTATCTTATGGAAAAGATGGACAATTTTATTGTGACGGAATTTTCATTTAGTTTTACGACTGTTTGTCATATCACCACCTGAACACTATGATTTATAAAAAAAAGGAAGGTTTCGAAGGGCAAAAATCCATTGTGCTTCCCCGGAAAATTGTAACGGAATTTGCGGAGACCAATGCTTATTCCGCAGGCGTTTACATTACAGACATCGGTTATTATCCTAAGGCAAAATACCATTTCCGCCAGCGCACGCATGGCATTGACCAGCACATTCTTATTTATTGCGTGGAAGGAAAAGGCAGGGTGCAGATCATGGGCAGCAAATACGCTATGGTGCCTGGTTCGTTTGTGATCATACCGGCAGGTTGTGCACACAATTATGCTTCTGATGAGAAAGATAGCTGGACAATTTACTGGATACATTTCAAAGGCAGTTTGTCGAAGAAACTGGTAGATACGATGAAACAAAAACTGAACGGCTACTGCGGAACGGTGCAATTCAAGCAGAAACGGGTGGATTTGTTTGACGATATGTATTCCTGTCTTGAACGCGGTTATGGGAATGATAATCTCTCCTACGCCAATATCTGCCTGCATCATTTTATTGCTTCCTTTATTTACAACGATAAATTCAACCTGTCTGAAAGAACAGAAGCTTCAGATCCCGTAGAATTGTCTATCAATTTCATGCAGCAGCACATATCGCAGCTGCTTTCGCTGGAAGAAATTGCCCGCTCTGTCAATTTTTCCGTTTCCCATTACTCTTCGTTGTTCAGGAAAAAGACCGGTTTTGCGCCAATTGAGTATTTTAATCACCTCAAAATACAGCGCGCCTGCCAATACCTGCATTTTACCGATCTGCGGGTAAAGGAAATTGCGGATAAACTGGGCATAGAAGACCCGTATTATTTCTCCAGGTTGTTTACCAAACTGATGGGACTATCGCCCAACCAGTACAGGAGCAGGAGGAACGGGTGAGCATCAGCCAATCTGCTGATGATGGCTGAATACTTGCAATTTGTATGGAAAGTAGTAGTTGAACGGACACCATGGCTAAAACAGCAGTAAGACATAGCGACAAATACGACGTGATCATGGTCGGCGCCGGGGTGGCAGGCATTGCCTGTGCGCGGGAACTGCTGCGGCGCGGGTATAAAGATATCCTATGCCTTGAAGCGCAAAATGAACCGGGAGGGCGCGTTAAGTTTAACCGAAAATTTGGAGACATCGGCGGCATGTGCCTGCATCTGCCCAGCAGGTTTCTTGCCATTGAGAACATTGATGAAGAATTCCTGGAAGCCGCCGACCTGATCAGCTTTGCGCGTAAGAACGGTTTTCGTTTTTACCGCGAAAGTAACACGCCCAGATTCCGTTTGTACCGCAACGGGCAACGGGTGAAGCCTGCATTGGTAAACCATGCCCACTCGCTGATCAACAACGCTATCAAAAGCAATATCACCAAAATCAATAACCGGGAAGCGCCGGCAGATATATCCCTGCAGGAAGCGCTGGCCGGACTGCTGGAAGATGATATCTGCCGCTCCCTGATCCGCACAGTGTACTCCAGCGCCGATACCGGCCTGGACGCAGGCGATATTTCGTTTATTGATTACTGTAATACCATCCCTTCCAACCCCGGTCTGTTCCCGGAAGACGGCATGGGCAACCTGCTGAAAGCATATGCCCGGCCGGTAAAGAATCATATTGCATTGAATAAGGAAGTGCTGTCGGTACGGAATGAAAACGGGCTGTATAAGGTGGAGTACCTCGACAGGGAAACGAAAGAACAGCTGGAACTGTTTGCCAAAGTACTGGTGATTACCGTTTCGATTGGGGTATTGCAACACTGGATAAGGGACAAGAAAATTGAATTGCCCGAAGAAAAGGTGCGCGCCATCAACAACATACAGATGGGCTACCTGAACAAGAACATTCTGGTAATGGACGAGCGCTTCTTCACCATCAACAACATCCGCAATTTTACCCATATCAATATCCGCAGCAACCGCCTCGACCGCGATGCCAGCTTTCTGGCAGCGAAGATGCATGGCAAACACCTGCTCATCAATTTCGTGGGCGGTGAACAATCGCTGCTGTACGAAAAACAGGGTACGGCTTATGCCCGGAGAGATTCGCTGCGCATACTGGCTTCGGCCTTTGGTTCAGACGTGTACACGTTTTGCCAGGACTCGTATCTCTCCCGCTGGTCGCAGAACAAATACTTTTACGGGGCATACAGCAATGCGTTGAAAGGAAATTTCAACAGCCGGCTGGAACTGTCCAAACCCCTTGCCCGCCATTTGTACCGTGCCGGTGAAGAAGTGCGTTACAATGATACGGGCGTTTCTTATCACACGCATATTACGGGGGCACTTAATAGCGGATTTGTTACGGCGAATAAAGTGATACGCGATCTGGAAGCGGAGTATTGAGCGTTTGCGCAAACGGCCTGCCGGTGTTGTAACCGGCTCCGGTTGAATATTGCACACCCGACTTGCTAATGGTGTAAACCCGCTTCAATTGACAATTACACACCCCACTTGTTGATATTGTAAACCCGATCCGATTGCTTATTGCCCTCAAATCGCCTTGCTAAACACCTGGTCACCGCTAATCTCCGAAGTATGTGCTTTCAGGTCAAAAGCGTGACAGATATTGCGGACAAACTGCCTTCCCCGCGACGTTACGCACACTTCATTTCCCTGTAATGTTACCATGCCGTCTTGTTGCAACTGCTGTAACCGTGGCAACACATATTGTTGCAGCAATGTTTCGTGATCGCGTTGCAGATGGGTCTTCCCGTTGCATGCCAGTTCCAGGATATATTGCTTGAAATGCAGATCTTCTTCCTGCAATATATAGCCTTTGTGAACAGCAGGTTGACCACTGTTTACATACCGGTAATAATTTTCCAGCTCCCGGTGATTCTGCGCATAGGCCGCACCGGTATCACTAATGGCCGACACACCCAGTCCCAGCAGGAATTTGCTTTGCGATACGGTATACCCCATGAAGTTGCGGTGCAGCCTGCCTTCAAGGCAGGCTACATACAATTCATCGTCCGGTAAGGCAAAATGGTCCATGCCTATATCGTGGTAGCCGCCGGCCGTGAGCAATTGTTTGCCCTGCAGGTACAGTTGCCATTTGAGTGAAGGCGCCGGCAAATCATTTTCATCGAACAGCCGTTGTGCTTTTTGTTTCCAGGGCACATGGGCATAACTGTAAAAAGCGATGCGGTCAGGACGCAGCGCCAGCACTTCTTCCATTGTTTTCCTGGCGCCTGCCAGCGTTTGAAAAGGGAGGCCGTATACCAGGTCGTAGTTAACAGAGGTAAACCCGATGGCCCGCGCCTGTTCCGTTACCCGCTGTACATTTTCCAGCGGTTGTATGCGGTTGATGGCCCTTTGCACTACGGGGTCGTTGTCCTGTACTCCGAAACTGATGCGATGAAAACCGCTATCAAACAACGCCCTTAAATGATCTGCTGTGGTATTGTTGGGATGTCCCTCTATGCTGAATGCAAATTGCGGATGAATAATGGCATGCCGCAAAATGGCCAGTACCAGCTTGCGCAGGTTAGCCGGTGAAAAAAAAGTAGGCGTTCCTCCGCCCAGGTGCAGTTCGCGGATGATGGGCGTTTCGTTCATCAGCCGGCAATACATTTCCCACTCACTGATCAACGCGCTGATATAGGTTTCCTCAACGGAATGATTGGTGGTGATCCGTTTGTTGCAGCCACAAAACGTACACAGCGATTCGCAAAAAGGAAGATGAATATAGAGACTGATGCCATGCTGACTGTTTTCACGCTGAAACCCTTCGCTGAAAGCCTTCAGCCAGTCGCCGGTGTTTTCAAAAGTATACCAATGCGGCACCGTTGGGTAACTGGTATACCGGGGAACAGGCACATTGTATTTCTGCAGCAAATCATCGCGGTCCGGCATGCTATTCATAGTTATAGTATCAAATGATAACATGCCAAAAGTACCAGCGGCCGGCGGGGGATAGCAGTACGACCGTCAGCAGAGAAGATGATTTTCATCAGGGCGCCTGCCGGGGGCGGGCACAATGCGCCGGAACGTTGCTCAGATCACCTGGAAACCATACGCATAGGGATCATCATCGGGATCAATGGTGATGGTATTGTAGCCATATACGCGGGCCCATCCTTCCACCGAAGGACGTATGGCCGCACGTCCGCCCACCGTTGTTTCTTCCTCAACGCGACCGGTGAAGGCAGAGCCGATGATGCTTTCATGAATGAACAGGTCACCTTTCTTCAGCCGTCCTTTTGCATACCACTGCGCCATGCGGGCAGAGGTGCCGGTGCCGCAGGGTGAACGGTCAATGGCTTTGTCGCCATAAAACACCGCATTGCGCGCCGTGCTGTTCGGATCCAGTACAGCACCTGTCCATAATATATGCGAACAACCGCGAATTGTAGGATCATCCGGGTGTACAAATGTATATTGTTCGTTTATTCGTTTCCGTAATTCCCTTGCCCATGCAATGAGTTGCGAAGCAGAATAATGTTCCAGTCCTTTAAAGTTTTCCTGCACATCTATGATTGCATAGAAATTGCCGCCATAGGCCACATCCGCTTTCAACAGGCCCAGGCCGGGACATTCCACTTCAATATCTGTGGCCGCAAGAAAAGCCGGTACGTTGGTAAGTTTTACACTTTCCACTTTGGGAGAGGCGGTCTGTTCGCGCAGTTTGTATTCTACCAACACCAGTCCGGCCGGTGTTTCCATACGCACCTTGCCCGGCACTTTGGGGATGATCAGTCCTTCTTCAATAGCAATGGTAATGGTGCCGATGGTGCCATGTCCGCACATGGGCAGGCAACCACTTGTTTCTATGAACAATACCGCTACATCGTTTTCAGGATCGTGCGGAGGATAGAGGATACTTCCGCTCATCATATCATGACCACGCGGTTCAAACATCAATCCTTTTCTTATCCAGTCGTATTCCTGCAGGAAATGCTGCCGCTTTTCGCTCATGTTATTGCCCTTGAGCACGGGGCCGCCGCCTGCCACCAGCCGTACAGGATTCCCACAGGTATGGGCATCTATGCAGAAGAAAGTTTTTTTCATAAATACAAAGATCCGGATTTGAATTCACCGCTCCCCTACACATGGTTCACCGCAGGCAACTTTACAGAAGGCCGCGTAGCCATACCTTTTTTAATAATAGCAATAATGCGTTCCCTTTCTTCACCCACCAATGGCAAGCGCGGCGCACGCACATGCTCCGTACCCAGACCCGTGTATGCTTCTGCCAGTTTGATATACTGCACCAGTTTGGGATGAATATCCAGATCCAGCAGAGGCATAAACCATCTGTTGAGCGCCAGCGCCTCTTCTATTCTGCCGGCTTTTACCAGTTGGTACAGGGCTACTGTTTCCCGGGGGAAAGCACATACCAGTCCGGCCACCCACCCGTGGGCGCCCAGCAGCATCTCTTCCATAGCCAGCGTGTCTACACCACACAATATTTTATAGCGTTCACCAAAGCGGTTAATCATACGCGTTACATTGGTTACATCGCGGCTGGACTCCTTTACTGCCTGGATATTGGGACATACCTGCATTTCATCAAACATGTCCAGCGTAACTTCTGTTTTATAGTCAATAGGATTGTTGTAGATCATCACCGGCAGACCGGTACTGCGGGCTACGGTGGTAAAGAAAGTCAGCGTTTCCCGGTCATCGCTTTTATAGCGCATGGGCGGCAGCAGCATCAGTCCCGATGCGCCCCAGCTTTCGGCCAGTTGCGCCTGGCGGATAGCTTCGCGGGTAGCCCCTTCTGCAATATTCAATACTACCGGTATGCGGTCGCCCACCGTTTCTACTGCGCATTTTACCAGTGTTTCCTTTTCTGCATTGGTGAGGGTACTGGCTTCTCCCAGGCTGCCGCCTACTATGATGCCATTGATGCCGGCGGCCAGCTGCGCCTGCAGGTTCTTACGAAACATTTCCGTATCCAATGTGTCATCTTCCTTAAACTTGGTGGTAATTGCAGGGAATACTCCCTTCCAGGATATATTCATGTGTAAATTTTTGATAAAGGTATAGTGGGCTGTTTATGATTTGGATGCAGTGATTAATCAGTTTGTTACAGAAATTAACCGGGGCGGTTTGTGCAGGCAGGTCACAATTTTACTGCACGGCTTTATATCCTTTCAGCCATTTAACCAATCATTAGCAATTGCGTCAGCCGCCGCGCCGCTGCATGGCCAGCTATCTCATTTGCCCAACAGCCTCTCAGCACATGCATTAGCAATTAATCAATTCTTAACCAAAATTAACCTGACCGAAGTTCCTGTCTTGTTTTTTTGGTAATATTGGTTAAATGAAAGTTGTACAGTTCACATTACCGGTTTCGAGGGAGCATTCTGTCATTGTACAGGAAGATATACTGCCTCATTTCTACAATCATTTGCACCGCCATAATGAGACCCAGATCACCTGGATCATCAAAGGACAGGGCACATTGATTGCGGGAAGTGCTATGCAACGCTTTCAACCCGGCGATATCTACATCTTTGGCAGTAATCAACCCCATATTCTCAAAAGCGATCCCGATTATTTTCATAAAGGCAGCAAAAAGCAGGTACATGCCCTCACATTGTTTGTAGATCCGAAAGGCCCATTTGGAAAAGTACTGGAACTACCGGAAATGCTTAGTGTAAAAAAATTCCTGGAGTTGAGCAGGACCGGGTTACAGGTACCGGCCACACAGCGCCGCCAGGTGAGCGCCGGCATGTTGCAGGTGAAAGAGGCACGCAATGGTTACCGCCTCACCTGTTTCATTAACCTGCTGCAATTGCTGGCTTCTGTCAAAAAGTATAAAACCCTCTCCGGCTCCCAAAGTGAGTATGCCATCACCGAATCGGAAGGGTTGCGCATGAATGATATTTACCAGTATACGATGGAGCATTATACGGAGAATATCTCGCTGCAACAGATCGCGCGGGTAGCGCATCTTACGCCGCAGGCCTTCTGCCGTTATTTTAAAAAACATACGCTCAAGACCTATATCACTTTCCTCAATGAAGTGCGCATCAACGAAGCGTGTAAAAAAATCGTTGCTGAAGATTTTGACAGCCTGGCATCTGTGGCATACCAGACCGGCTTCAGCAATGCGGTGACCTTTAACCGTGTATTCAAAAAAATTACCGGACGGCCGCCCAAAAAATATTTACAGGAATACCTTGCGAAAGTAGAGGAAGCAGAATAAGTGAGCCATCCGCCAAACAAAAAGTCCGGAAGCAGGAGCGTTGTCTTCCCAACTTCCGGACTTTTTTATATTGCATCTTACAGACTTTATTCAACAACGAATTTGTACCTGCCGCTGCCGGCTTCCACTACAATCCACTCCCCTTCTTTGCCGGTTATCTTCAAATCCTTTGCACTGCTTAATGCTACTCCACTTTCCCGGATCGAATTTTCAGATTTGGCAGGAATATAAATGGTGGCGGTTGTGTTGCAGGGAATATGTACTTCAAACGTTCCCTTCCCTTCTTTCATTTCCCAACCTGAATAAATGGCGCCATAATAAGTATCCAGACTGGCAGCGGCTTTTGTCAATCCCTCTCTGACATGCGGTTTGATCCTGATCTTGCGGTAACCCGGCGCTGATTCCTCTGTATCAATGCCCGCGATGGCCCGGTACATCCAGTCGCCGATAGCGCCATAGGCATAGTGATTGAAAGAGTTCATGGCGGGTGTCTGAAAGGAGCCATCAGGCTTCATACCATCCCAACGCTCCCAGATGGTGGTAGCGCCCATCTTTACGGGGTACAACCAGGAAGGATAGGTTTCCTGCAGCAGCAAACGGTAAGCAATATCCGAATAACCATATTTCGTCAGCACATGACAGAGATAAGGCGTGCCCAGGAAGCCCGTGGTAAGATGGTAGTTGTAACTTTTAATATTCTCCACCAGGCGGTCTGCAGCCTGCTGCCGCAGCGAAGGCGGTAACATATCAAACTGCAGCGCCAGCACATAAGCAGTTTGCGTACCAGACACCAGGCGGCCGCTGGGTGTAACATATTCTTTCACAAAAGCGTCTTTTACCCGCTGCAACACGCCGGTATACGTTTCCACATCTGCCTTGTTGCCAAGAATGGCTGCTGTATTGGCCAGCAATTGCAGTGAATGTGCATAAAAACATTGTGCAATCAGGTATTTGTCGGTTACTGCTGCACGGCCGTCGTTATCATCGGCAGGGCGATAGAACAACCAGTCGCCAAAATGAAACCCTTTATTCCACAGATCATTGGTGCTGTTCCTGCGCATGAACTCCACCCATCTTTTCATACTGCTGTATTGCCGTTGCAGTATGCCTGTATCGCCATAGGCCAGATACATATTCCAGGGAATGATGGTGGCGGCATCAGCCCATCCGGTAGCGCCGGCTTCATGAGGACGCAGCACCTGGGGTATCACAAAAGGCACCGCTCCGGATTCCTGCTGGTCGGCTTCCAGGTCGCGGAGCCATTTGGCGAAGAAGTTATGCACGTGCATGTTGAAGGCTGCCGTGCGCGAGAATACCTGAGCATCGCCAGTCCATCCCAGCCGTTCATCACGCTGCGGGCAATCGGTAGGCACATCGAGGAAATTGCCTTTTTGTCCCCACTGAATGTTATGCTGCAACTGGTTCACCAGCGGATGACTGGATTCAAAAGTTCCCGTCACCGGCATATCAGAGTACATGGCTATGGCGGTGATGTTTTCGGGTTTCAATTCACCCGGAAATCCTTCTACCTTGATATAGCGAAATCCCTGGAAAGTGAAATGCGGTTCAAATTGCTGCACACCTTTGCCGTTTAACACGTAAATATTCTGCTGTTTGGCAATGCGCAGGTTTTCTGTATAAAAATTGCCGTTCTTATCCAGCACTTCGGCATGGTAGATCTTCACTGAATCGCCGCTTTTGCCCGACACCGTCAGTTGCACCATGCCCACCAGGTTTTGTCCGAAATCAGCTACGAGTTCTCCCCGGGGCGTGCGGAATATTTTCTGTGCCGCAAACCGCTCTTTCTTGCGGATCGGTTCATTCCAGGTGGCAAGCAGGTTATTTTTCGGGTATTCAACAACGTTGACACCTGACCAATCGCCGTCTGCATAGCCGGGTTCTGTCCATCCCTGTTTTTCCAGCCTGGAATCGTTGATCTCCCCGTGATATATTTCCGAGTAGCGGATAGGTCCGGTGGATGATTTCCAGCTGTTGTCGGTGATGATGGTATCGGTAGTGCCATCAGTATACGTGATGTGCACCTGTAACAACAGTGCCAGTTCGCGGCCATAGATGTTGTGCTGATTGCCCCAGGCCAGGAAGCCGCGGTACCAGCCATTGCCTAACTGCACGCCCAGTGCGTTTTCACCCTGCCGCAGCAAGGACGTGATGTCAAACACCATATACTGCAGTCGCTTGTTATAACTGGTCCAGCCGGGCGTGAGATAAGCATCGCCCACTCTTTTACCGTTGATAAACGCTTCAAATATGCCCCTGGCCGTAATATAAGCGCGCGCGGAACGCACCTTCTTTTTTGCAGCGAATGCTTTGCGAAACACCGGACTGGGCCGCATCGTTTCATCTTCTTTATATCCCGGCGCAATCCAGGATGCTTTCCAGTCGCCGGGCTGCAGCAATCCCATTTCCCAGTATGCCGGTTCGCTCCAGGCAGCAGCTTTACCCTGCTGGTCCCATATGCGCACCTGCCAGTAATAGCGTTTGCCGGGTTGTAAAGCAGGTCCGCCATAGGGCACATGTACCGATTGGCCGGACAGTACTTTTCCTGTACGCCAGATCACGTTTTTGCCTTTGGAAGGTGTTGGATTTTCAGCACTGCTTACCACGATTTCATAGGCGGATTGTGTTACGTTCCGTTGATCGCTGTGCAGTTGCCAGGCGAAGCGCGGACGTTCTGCATCAATGCCGATAGGGTTGGAAAGATATTCGCACAATAGTTGTTTAACGGTTACCTGTGCGTTGAGTGTAATGCATGCAATGAAAAAGGAAATGAACAGCAACAATCTTCGCATTGTAATTGGTTTGGTTGGTGGCCGAAATTATAAATAATCTTTGAGTGACCACCCAAAGACCAATAATGAGGACAAATGGTTGCGCGCGGGATGCCGTGAAACACTATTCAAACACCACCGTTTTATTATTGTATACAAACACCCGGTCGTCAAATACAAGCCTCAGCGCGCGGGCCAGCACGGCGGTTTCAATCTCTTTACCGGCACGCATCATATCCTTTGCCGTATAAGAATGATTCACGGGAATGATCTGTTGGGCAATAATAGGACCTTCATCCAACTGGTCAGTCACAAAATGCGCCGTGGCGCCAATCAGTTTGACGCCCCGTTCAAATGCCTGGCGGTATGGAGAAGCACCCGCAAATGCGGGAAGAAAAGAATGGTGAATATTGATGATCCGGTCAGGAAAATGCGCAAGAAACGCAGGTGATAATATGCGCATGAACTTGGCCAGCACGATATAATCCGGCTGGTATTGCTGTACTACTGACAATATTTTTGCTTCGAATATTTTTTTCTCTATCCCTTCTCCCGGCACGCACACAAACGGCACATCAAACCGTTCGCAGATATTCTGCAGCGTGGCATGATTGCCGATCACGCATAGTACCGAGGCGCCCAGTGTGCAAAAATGATTACGAATGAGAATATCGGCCAGGCAATGGTATTCTTTTGTCACCATCACCACTACCTTCTTTTCCGGCAAGGGATTTACGGAAACAGCGGCGCCTGCGGGCAATACCTGCATCAATTGCTGATGCAATGCCTGCGCGTCAGTTTCCTGCTCTGCTTCCACGCGCATGAAAAACCTGCGGCCTTCCATATCCACATGTTCGCGCATGGAAACAATATTCAAACCCTCCGCCGCCAGCACGCCGGAAATACTACTCACCAGTCCCACCTGGTCTTTGCACTGGATAACAATGATCATCAGATAAGATTTGTGCTTTTAGCAAAATATAAAGACTCCTGCGTCTTACCCCAGACTCCTGTGTATCCCCAATTCCAATCCCCGTAATTCGGCCAGTCCTCTCAACCGTCCGATGGCGCTGTATCCGGGATAGGTGGTTTTCTTCAAATCATCCAGCATCTGGTGACCATGATCAGGACGCATGGGAATCGCCACCTTTCTCCTGCGCATCAGCAACAGAATTTCTTTTACCACCGCATACATATCCACATCACCGTCCAGGTGACCGGCCTCATAGAAATTGCCTTCCTCATCGCGACGCGTGCTGCGCAAATGCAGGAAATGGATATGATCGCCTAATCGTTTAACCATTCCCGGCAGGTCGTTATCTGCCCGCACTCCATAACTGCCGGTACAAAAACAAAGTCCATTGGCAGGCGAAGGCGCGGCCTCCAGCAACTCGCGGGCATCCTGTTCGGTACTTACCACGCGGGGCAATCCGAGAATGGGATAAGGAGGGTCATCGGGGTGAATGGCCATTTTCAAGCCATGCTGCTCTGCTACCGGCACTACCTGTTGTAAAAAATAGAACAGGTGCTGCTTCAGCTTTTTCGCATCAATGCCCGCATAGGTTTTCAATTCAGAAAGGATCTGTTCTTCGGTGAAACGTTCTTCACTGCCCGGCAAACCCAGCAAGGCGTTGCGGTACAATATTTCCTTTTCTTCTTCCGTCATGGTAGACAGTCGCCGGCGGGCCTTTTCCATTTCATCCGGCGTATAGTCCTTTTCCGCACCCGGCCGCTTCAGCAAAAAGAGGTCAAAGGCAATGAAGGCTGCTTTCTCAAACCGGAGCGCCTTGCTGCCATCAGGCATGGTATAGTTGATGTCTGTACGCATCCAGTCCAGTATGGGCATGAAGTTGTAGGTAACAACTTTCAGTCCGCAGGCAGCTACATTGGCCAGGCTTTCCTTGTAATTTTCTATGTACAAACGATAATTGCCGGTTTGTTTTTTGATGTCTTCATGCACAGGAAGACTTTCAATCACTGTCCAGGTCAGACCGGCTGCTTCCACCGCAGCTTTGCGTTTGCTGATCTCTTCTATGGTCCAGATATCTCCTACGGGAATGTGATGCAGTGCAGTGACCACACCGGTACATCCCGCCTGCCGGATGTCCCACAAACTCACAGGATCATTGGGACCATACCAGCGCATTGTTTGTTCCATTAACATAGTGACGGGGAAATTTTGATGGTTGAGTTATTTGGTTGGTTATTATTAGTTATGTAAGATTATAACCGCGGCAATTTACCAATTAAACAATTGAACATAGCGATCACCTGCTTTCCTTTGGCATCCTTTTCCACACCATTCCCCGCTCAGCCGTTTGTGCAACTGCCCAGGCAACAATTGCTGTAAAACCGCCCGGAAAAGGGCAAAAATACATGTGCCGGTTCCGGCAAAAAATCCTGCCGGCAACGGGTATAAGGGCTCCTGCCGGAGGTTAAGAAACCAATTGATTTACAAATCACAAACCTTCACCGGCATCCGTTACAACCGTCCCGGCAACAACCCGATCGCCGGACTAATTTCGCACTAAAAATTAAACATGCAACCGATTGCACGTATTTTTTGAAAAAATTCCTACTTTTAACCATTATCTCGCCACTATGTTACAGGACAAAGAAGTTACGATTTACGACCTGGCCCGAAAGCTGAATATTTCTCCTGCTACCGTAAGCAGGGGATTGAAAGATCATCCTGCCATCAGTAAGAAAACCAAGAAACGCATCTTTGATCTTGCCCGCGAAATGGGTTACCGGTCCAACAACTTTGCCCGTAACCTGCGCAAGCAAACTACCAATACTATTGGCGTGATTGTACCGCGACTGAACAGTTACTTCATGTCTACCGTCATCGCCGGTATGGAAAAAGTGGCGAACGAAGAAGGCTATAACCTCATCATCAGCCAGTCATCAGAAAGCGCACCTAAGGAAATGGCCAGCGCACGCACCATGTTCAACAACCGCGTGGACGGATTGCTGGTTTCCCTTGCCTACGACACCGACGATATCAGTCATTTCGATGTATTCGTTAAGAAAAACATTCCGCTGATCTTCTTCGACCGTGTTACCGACAACAGGAACAGCGTGAATGTGCTGATTGATAACCGCAAGGCCGCTTACGAGGCAACGCGCCACCTGATTGACCAGGGTTGCAAGCGCATTGTACATATCACGGCCACCCCCAAACGAAATGTATACGTGGACCGGCTGCAGGGATACAAACAGGCGCTGGCCGAAAGCAATATCAAGTTCCGGGAAGACTACGTCATCATCAGCAACCTGAGCCAGGAAGCGGGCGCACAGGCAGCGGAAACCATCCGCCAGATGAAACCTTTGCCGGACGCCGTTTTCGTGGCCAACGACAACTGCGCCGTTGGTTGTATGCTGGCGCTGAAACAATCCGGCATCGCCATTCCGAAAGACATTGCATTTATAGGCTTCAACAACGACCCTGTGTCTACCGTGGTAGAACCCAATCTTACCACCATCAATTATCCCGGTTATGAAATGGGCGAAATCGCCGCCCGCAATCTCATCAACCACCTCAACGGCGTTTCCAACATCACGGCAACCAATACCATCCTGTTACGTTCGGAACTGATCATTCGCGAATCTTCACTGAAAAAAGGAAAGAAGTAATTCATAAGACCGGCAGTTAACAATAACAAAAGTCCGGAAGACGGGAAGTACTACCTGCCCGGCTTACGGACTTTCTGATTTTTAGTTTTACCATAAAATAATAAAGGAGAGCAATTCTCAGCTCTCCTTTATTCCTGGTTATAGAGTACCGAAATGCTAATGAAAGAAACCCACAAACGACGAATAACAAGGTCCGCTGTCAGCGCATGCACGATTGCATCTCTCCGTACCTTGTAATTGGTCGTTGGAGTAAACACATCAATCATATCCCGGGTTCTGATACGCTGCTTTTTCTTCAGGCGACATAGCCATACGGTCTATCTGGTTCTGCGGTATAGGCCGCAGATAGTGGAACGGCATGATCGTTCTGTTGTACGTAACCGGCGTATGCTCATGGTATTTATCGCCGCAAATCGTGTAAGAGCCGGCCAGTTCATTCCATTTCTGTGTACGAACAAGATCGAACCAGCGGTAGCCTTCGCCAAAGAACTCCCTTGAACGCTCTTCAAGAATATAGTTAATGGTAATAGTGGTGGGTGTGGCGGCAATCATGTCGGCACTTTTATCCACCTCATACGGTGCATTGTCCCTGTTTGAGAATTTCCACCTGCCGGCGCGCGCACGAACCTGGCTGATCAGGTCAAAGGCGGTTTTGCCGGTTACCGTGGTAGCTCCTTTTACAGCAGCTTCGGCAGCAATGAAATACAGTTCTGCAAAGCGGGCAATTTTGAACGGTCGCGTGCTGCCTGCATTCGGTTGTCCGAGACCGGTACCATTGTCAGTACGATATACCCCCAGTTTCCACAAACCAGGAAAAACAACCCTGCTGATATTGCCGGGGCCCATCACCCAGTCGGCCCTGCCGGGCATCTGACCGGCTCCTATGCCATTCGACACTCTTCCGGGAAAACTA
>Ga0164243_10004058_pt1 | contig 23115 bp, 14 predicted proteins | sample OricompcompostOP_FD_108781 | JGI IMG/M metagenome (GOLD analysis project Ga0164243, IMG submission 108781) | Organic Plus compost microbial communities from Emeryville, California, USA - Original compost - Organic plus compost (OP) | ecosystem: Engineered > Solid waste > Mixed feedstock >...
CGACGAGGCCGTCGAAATCTAGGGTCTGTGGCTCCGAGATATGCCACGAGCTTTCGGCGGGCACGGCGGCTCCCCGGGATCGGCGGATGACGACGACATATCGTGTCCTCGATGACTATCAACACGATATGTCGCGTATCGCGAGAGAGGCAAGCCCGTCTTCCGTCCGAATCCGGGGGATGAGATTCCGCATCGCGTCCGCCCACGGGCTGGGAGCGTGCCTTCGCCCCGTCTTCTTCTCTTTTCCTGCTTCTGCCTCTGCCGCGCCGGCGAACCCGCAACGGTCGCCCGGCGTAGCGGAGTTGTGCGGGGAGCGCGCCGGTGTGCGCTGCGGAGCGCATGGCGAAGCGAGTGAATCGGGTGAAAGCCGGGAAAGCTGCGCTGAATCCCAACGACAGGTAAAGTCACGGACATTGATCGCGTCGCGCGGTCACGGGGGAGCGCCGGCTCGGGGATTCCGGCGCAGCAGGGGGAGTTGGCATGCGACTGCACATCGAACCGGCGCCGGTCGAGGCGAACGGTGCGCTCGTCTTCTGCGGTCCTGCCGCAGGCCCGACAGCGACAGCCGACCGCGGGAAGAGTCAACGCACCGCCGAGAGCGGCGACTTGGCGTTCCGCCGTCGCTGCGCGCGGCCCGCACCGTCCCGGACGCCGGCCGGCGTTCCGGCCGAGGCCATGGGTGTGCGTACGCACGCGCCTCGTCCGCACGCGCGCGGTCATGGCTGCGTGGGCGGGCCCGGCACGTACGGCAGGGGCGGGTGGAGAGTGTTCCGGATACCTGCCGGGGCCGGGACGGTGCACGTGCGGCGGCTCGTGCCCTGATCTCCGGCGGGCACCGCGGCAGTCGCTCCGTCGCTCGTCCGGGACTGTGCGGTCCGGCGGTTCAGTCGTCCTCGTCGTCCTCGTCGAGACGGGCAAGCCAGGTCGCGAGCCGTTCGACCGGCACCTCGAAGTCCGGGTTGAGGTCGACGAACGTACGCAGCTGCTCTGCCAGCCACCCGAGGGTGACCTCTTCCTCGCCGCGCCGCTGCTCCAGCTCTTCGATGCCGCGGTCGGTGAAGTACACGGTGCACGTGCTCCTGTGGTGAAAGGGTCGGTTCGGGGCAAGCCTATGCGGGCGCGGACCGTGCCCGTCCGCGGTGGTGGCGTACGGCGTCAAGTACCCGGCGGTGCCCGCAGGTTGGCGGACGTGCGTGACCGCGCCGCTACGCCCGTGGGCCGTCGTCCTACGCTGCGTACTGATCACCGTGAGCGCCGGTGTACGTGGCGGCGGACGTGGGCCGGCGAGCGGGGCACCCCGGCGCGGTCCCGTGGCGGAGGGATCCGACGACGACACCGGACGAGGTCGGTATGGAACGTGATGTGCAGGAGATCAGGCTGCCGGGCGGGGAGCGGGTGCTCGCGGCCGTTCAGGTGCTGCGGCCTGAGCAACTTCCGGACGGGCACGGTGACATGGAGCCGTATCCCTACGACGGGTCCGGCGGCGGCGACGGCTACGGGCACCACGACGGCTGTGTGGACGACGAGTTCGAGGACAGCGGTGCCGTACTCGACCAGGTGTCGGCGCGGGTCGAGCAGCTCAACGAGCTGGTCAGCGGCGTGGGTTCGGCGGTGCTCTCGGCTGCCCGCGCGGCACGTCCGGACGAGGTGAGCGCCACCTTCGGTGTGGAGATAGCCGTCAAGCCGGGCAAGGCCGTCGCCATGCTGGCCGAGGGGCAGGCCAAGGGCGCGATCTCGGTCACGCTCACCTGGCGCTCGGGCGGCGGCCACGGCTCGGGCCCGGACGGAGCGGGAGGTGATCAGGACGACGACGGGATCGACGCGGATGGGGACGACGACGGTGACGGCGGGCCGGCCTGAGACCGGCTCCGGACGGTGGCCCGGCATCGCCTCGGGGGACGCTCGCGCCGCCGGAGGCAGCGAAGTAATCTTGCCCGTCACGCCTCAAAAGGGCTTGTGTACGGGCGCATTGCCTGACAACCAGTCAGCGGCACGGGGGTACGGGGGTGCGGATCGGATGGCCGGTTCCTGCTGCAGTCGGACCGAGGGCGTGCGGCGTCTTCCGCGCGTGTGCGCCTCCCGCGCCTCATGAACGCCTTCGCGAGCGCCGTCCGCGCCGCGGTCGTGCGGGTTGGCGCACTGGGCGACGGGTATGACCGCGGTGACGAGGCAGGCGGCGCCCCGTTCTGGGGGAGCGGATTCTTCATCGCCCCGGGCTGGGTGCTGACGAGTGCACACGTCGTGGGGAGGGGAAGGGGCGCCGTGTGGAGGGGTGAGCGGGTCATCGGCATCACCACGGCCGCGGGTGAGCGGTTCGCCGGTGAGCTGGTGTGCGGGCTGCCCTCGCCGCCCGATCCCGGCCGGCCGCCGGCCAGTTGGGAGGATCCCGACCTCGCCCTCGTGCGGGTTCCCGAAGCGGAGGCAGCAGTGGGAGCCGCCTCTTCGGGGCCGTCAGGTGGCTCCGTCAGCGTTCCCGGAGCCCGCACCCCGAGCGGTCCCGGCGGCCCGGCCGATACGGGCGGCACCGTCGCGTCCCCGGGTGTCGACTGCCTCTGGCTGAGCGACCGTTCGGCCCTCGCTCCGGCCGAAGTCGGGCTCTACGGCTGGACTTCGGGCGCCGGCCCCGGAGCGGAGAGGTATGTGGGCGGGGCGGGAACGGTCAGCGGCGGCAGCGGAGGTCCGCTGGTGCTGCGGGGCGGGTTCCCGCGTGCCGGGTGTTCCGGCGGCCCGGTCGTCGACCTCTCGCGCGGCAGCGTCATCGGGATCTCCAAGGGCCGCTCCCGTGCCGGGGACGAGGCCGGGCTCGCCGTACCGATCACCGCTTCCCGCGGTTTCTGCGACGCCGGTCCGGCCGCGCGCGAGTCCTGGCACGAGGCGCTGCGTGCACACGACCGCTACCACTGGGGGCGCTACCGCGGACCGGGCCAGAGCTGGCCGCGGGTACAGACCGATCTGGAGATCGCGGCGAACGGGCTGGGCTTCACCGCAGGTCTGCGCGCCGAACTCTTCGGGCGGCTGGCCGAGTTGCCGCCTCCGGGCAGCGCGGGCCAGGTTCTGGAGATGGTCAACGAGGCGCGCAGCGAGGTGCTGAGCGACTCCTACCAGCTCGACGTGCCCGCTCCGCGCAGCTGGCGCGAGGGCGTCGGCATGCTCTACGCCCCGCACGACGGCCGGCCCAACGGACCTGATGCGGGGCGGGACTTCGAGCGCGAGGCGGTGCTGCTCTACGCGGTCAAGGTGTACGCCTCGCTCTGCGAGAACAGCGCTCCCGGCACGCTGCCCGGCCCGCGCCCGACGCCGGCGGCGGAGCGTACCCCGGCACAGGTGCGGGAGCCGGTCGATCCGGTCGCCCTGGACGCGCTGCGGCAGTGGATCGAGGAGACGGCCGTCACGCTGCAGACCGAGCAGATCCGGCAGCGCATCGTCGCCACCGTCGGCCGCCCCTTCTCCTCCGGAGCCGCCCGGCCCGATGCGCCCTTCACCGGCGGCGGTTCCGATCCCGAACGGTCACCTACTCCGAGGCCCCCGGCCTACCAGGCGCCCACCGCTGCGTACGCCGACGTGCTCGTCGAGATCGATCCGGACTTCTACGGCACGCACTCCTGGCGCGTGAAGCTGGTGCACGAGGACGGACAGGTCTCGCCGGTCGAGCACAACGACGCCGGAGTGCCCCGCGAGGACCTGGAGCACAGCATCCGCGCCGCTCTCGCCCGCGCGCTCGACAGCGGCGACATAGGAGAGCATCTGGCCGCCGTCGACTTCATGCTGCCGCGCTCGCTGTTCGACGAGCCGGTGGAGTGGTGGCGGGTGCGGGAGCCTGCCCCGGAGGAGCCGTTCAGCCCGCACACGCTGCCGTTGGGCCGCCGCCGCACCGTGGCACTGCGCGACCAGCACCGCTGGACGCAGCCGATCATCCCGGAGTGGCGCAGCCGTTGGTCCGGCGTCGCCCGCGGTCCGTTGGACGCGGTGCCGCTGTGCGACGAGGCGCCGCGTTCGGGGCACGACCAGCCACGTCCGGAGAGCGCGGAGGCGGCGTACGCGCGGTTGCAGCGCATGCCCCGGCACGCGGTGCCGGTGCACTGTGCGGGAGTGGGCGGCGGTCGCGGTGCGGTCGCGATGAGCGTGGCGCTGGCAGCGGGCTATCCGGTGGCGCTGTGGCGCCGCTGCGGCGAGCAACAGCACGAGGACTGCGCGGAGTTCCTCGACCGGGCGGCGAGATTGCTGCGCACCGTGGGCACGGACGAGGAGCAGTCCGGGCTCCCGGAGGTCGTACGGACGCTGCGCAACCGCAACGCCGATCCGGGCGCCCCGGACCCGGACGCGGCCTGGGCACGGGAGTTGGTTCTGCTCTACGATCCGCCGCACGGGCCGCGGCTCCCCGACGACGCTCTCCGTGCCCCGCCGCTCCAGCAGGACCATCGACAGGACGCCTGAGATGCACGGCTGCCCGATTCCGACATCCGCTTACGGTCCGCCGGGAGCGGCCGAGGAGCGAGCGAAGGAGCGACCGTGAGGAGCCCACAGTGAGCGACTGGCGCATCTACCGCGGAGCGGGACTTCCGCACGACGGCGTGCTGCGGTTACCGCCTCCGCCGCCGTGGCGCGACTTCACGCTGCCCGACGGCGCGCACGGGGCGGACGGCGGCGACGACGCGGTGCAGGAGGCCGACGCCGCCCGACGCCTGGGCGTGCAGCGGCAGTTGGTGGAGAATCTGCACCCGCGCCCGGAGGAGGTGGAGGCGGTCAACGCCGCGCTGTACCTCCGGCGCCCGCTCCTCGTCACCGGCAATCCCGGCACCGGCAAATCCACCCTCGCGCACGCCGTGGCACACGAGTTGGGGCTGGGCCGGGTGCTGCGCTGGCCCATCGTCAGCCGTACGAGACTGCAGGACGGCCTCTACCACTACGACGCCATCGGCAGACTCCAGGACGTGCAGCTGGACCGCGCGGTCGGCGAGGAGCGCGTCGAACGCCCGCCGATCGGCTCGTACATCAGGCTCGGTCCGCTCGGCACGGCGCTGTTGCCCGCCGAGGACGGACTGCCGCGGGTGCTGCTCGTCGACGAGCTGGACAAGAGCGACATCGACCTGCCCAACGACCTGCTGAACGTGCTGGAGGAGGGCGAGTTCACCATCCGGGAGCTGGAGCGCAGCGCCGACCGGGAGCCGGTCAGCGAGGTGCTCACCGACGACGGCGGCAAGGTGCCGGTGACGGGCGGCCGGGTGCGCTGTACGACGTTCCCGTTCATCGTCCTCACCTCCAACGGGGAGCGGGACTTCCCGGCGGCGCTGCTGCGCCGGTGCATCCAGCTGGAGTTGAAGCCGCCGACGGAGAAGCAGCTCGCCGCCATGGTGGCCGCGCACCTCGGGGAGCAGGCGCTGACCGACGGCGCCGAGTACATCGAGCGGTTCCTCGCCCGCGATCCCGGACAGGTGGTGGCGACCGACCAGTTGCTGAACGCGCTCTTCCTGACCCAGAGCGCTCAGGGCGCCGAGCGGGTCACGCGCAGCCGTCTCGCGGAGATGCTGCTGCGCCCGCTGGACCGCCCGAGGTGATGAGGGATGGCGAGCGAGGGCCGGGAGGGGCGCCGCCGGGCGGCGGCGCGGCAGGCGTGGGAGGGCCCGGACGCGGCACGCGTCGTGGAGCTGGTCCGGCGGCTGCGCGCGGCCGGCTGGGATCCTTCGCCGGAGCAGGTGGCCGAGGCCCTGTGGCTGGCCGCGTGGATCGAGCCCGAACCGCCCGGTGCGGCAACGGCGTTCACCGGCCGCCTCGCCGCCCCCGACGAGCTGCCCGCGTCCGCCGCGTCCGCGCCGCCGGACAGCGAGCAGCGGAACGGCTCCGGCACGGACGCCGAGTGGGCCCGCAGCCGCGACCGTTCGGAGGACCGGCTGCGTACGGCGCCCGTCTCGCTCTACGCGCCGGACCGGCACGCCGGCGCATCCGGCACGGGCTTCCCGGTCCGCGCCCCCGCCGTCGGCACGCTGCCCGGGCTGCTCGGGCTCCAGCGCGCGCTGCGTCCGCTCGTCGGCTACGACCCTCGACTCCCGGCCGACGACGGCCCGTTGGACGAGCCGGCGAGCGCCGAGCTGAGCGCACGCAGCGCCGTCGTACGCCCCGCCTTCGGTCCGGCGGAGCGCCGCGGCACCGAACTCCAGCTGCTGATGGACGCGTCGGCCACCACGTCCGTATGGCAGCTCACGCTGGACAGCCTGCGGCAGACCTGCGAACAGCTCGGCGCGTTCCGCGACGTCCAGGTGCACTATCTGCACCGCGGCGCGGACGGGGTGCCGCTGGTCGGCACCGGCCCGGAGCGCAGATCGACCCGGCTGCGCCCCCCGGACCAGTACCGCGACACGACGGGCCGCCGGCTGACCCTCGTCGTCAGCGACTGCGTGGGCCCGCTGTGGCAGAGCGGCGGCGCCCAACGCCTGCTGCACCGCTGGGTTTCGGGCGGTGCCCCGGTCGCCGTGGTGCAGCCGCTGCCGCCGCGGCTGTGGCCCCGCACGGCGCTGCCGGCCGAGCCGGGCAGGCTGGCGTGCGAGCAGGGGGCGCGCGGGCGGATCACCTTCGAGCCGGACGACGGCGCTTTCGGAGTGGCGTACGGCTCGCCCGGTCCAGACGCCGTGCCGGTGCCGGTGCTGCTGCCGACACCCGCCGCGCTGGGCAGTTGGGCGCGGCTGCTGGGCGGCCAGGGCGGTCATGCGGTGCGCGGTGCGGCCGCGTGGGTGCGTGCCCGGCACCATGCGATGCCGGCGCCGAGCACCGCGGGCGGCAGCCGGGATCCGCGTGAACTCCTCGGCGCGTTCCGGGCGTCCGCGTCCGCGGGCGCGCTCCGGCTCGCGGTGCATCTGGCCGCGGTGCCGCTGGTGCTGCCGGTGATCCAGCTGGTGCAGGAGGCGATGCTGCCGGACACCGGTCCGATGGAGCTGGCGGAGGTGCTGCTGAGCGGGCTGCTGGAGCGGCTGCCGGGTATCGAGGGCCAGCCGGGTCCGCGGTACACGTTTGCGCCCGGGGTGCGCGAACTGCTGCTCCAGTCGCTCGACCAGGGTGCGGCGACGCTGGTGCTGAAGCATCTCGCGGAGTATTTCGAGCGGCGGTTCGGCAAGTCGACGCGGAACTTCCCGGCGCTGGCGGTGGCCCGGCTCTCGGGGCGTACGCCGGAGTCCGAGCCGTCCGCCGCGCCTCCGGAGCCGGGGCACCGTCAACAGCCTCTCGCGGACGACCTGTTCGCCGAGGTGCCCGCGGGAGTCGTGCGCTGGTATCTGCCGGAGAGCGTCGAGCAGGACCGGCTCGCGGAGGCGGAGCGGCTGCTGCGGCGCTGGTGGGCGCAGGGCGATCCGCAGCTGCTGCACCGTGCCCGTACGCTCGCCGAGACGGCCGTCACCGCGGCGGGCGGGGCGCTCGACAGCGCCCTGGACGATCCGGAGCCGGAGCCGCCGGGTCTGGCTGCGCCGGCGGACGAGGCGCGGGCCGGCGTCGGCGCGGAGGAGGAGTTCGAGGGGCTGCCGCGTGCCCGGCTGGTGCTCGGCAAGGTGCTGCACGCTCTGGCGGAGACCGGCCGTGCCCGGCGCGAACCGGCGTACGCGCGTGGGGTGTTGCACGCCGCCGAGCAGCAGCTGACCGGGCGCGCCCTGGACACCCGGTTCGAACTCGCAGCCGTGCAGCACGACTTGTGGCAGGCCGAGGGCGACACCGGCTACCTCCGCGCGGCCGCCGACACGCTGCGCACGATGGTGCACGAGGCCACCGAGGCGGGCCGTCCGCTGTCCGCACGGGCCGAGGGCAAGCGGCGGCTGTGGCTCGGCAGGATCCTGCTGGCGCTGGCGGGCACCGGGGGCGCGGAGCGCTCCGAGGCGGCCAAGGCGGTGCGCGAACTGCGCGTCGCCGTCGAGCTGTTGGACGGCGCCGGCGAGGACGACCGCCAGCTGTGCGCGGCGCGTCTCGACCTGAGCAGCGCGCTGCGTCGGGCGGGCGCCGACACCGAGGAGCGGCTCGCCAATCTGGACCGTGCGGACGCCGTGGCCGGCGAGAACGAACTGCTCCGGCTGCGCTGTGCGCGGGCCCGCGCCCGGGTGCTGCGGGACGCGGGCGACTGGGCGGCGGCCGACCGGGCGTACGCCGCGGCGGAGGCGCGCGCGGGGCGCGACAGCCCGGAGCGTGGCGAACTCCTCATCGAGTGGGGCGCGATGCTGCTGGACGGCGGCGCCGACATGACGCGGGCCGAGAGCGTGCTGCGCGAAGCGCTCACGGGTGCACCCGCCACGGGCGCGCTCGCCGCGCGGATCCAGCTGCTCCTGGGCAGAGCGCTGGTGGAGCGCCATCACCGCGAGCACTTCCTGCCGGACCTGTACGAAGGCTGCCATCTGCTGGAGCAGGCCGCCCGGCAGGCCCCGGAGGCCGAACTGCGCGCCGAGGGCTGGCTGTTGATCGCCCGCGCACGGCGGGAGTTCCCGCCCGGGCACGTGCCTCCGGGGCGCGCGGAGGAGGCGCTGGACCGTTCGCTGGCCGAGGCCCGTGAGGCACGCGGTTCCGCCGTCGCTTCCCCCGCGGTCGCCCGCGCGCTGCACGCGAGGGGCGTGCTCCGGCAGACCCAGGGGCGTACGAACGCGGCGCTCGCCGACTACCGCGCCGCGGGCGCCGAGTGGCTGCGGCTGACCTCGGAGCCGTCCGAGCAGGTGCCGTGGGACGAGGTACGGGAGACCAGACGCCGCATCGCGGCACTGGAGGCGGTCGGCGGAACGGGCGGCACGGCCGGCGGAGCCGGAAGCCCCGGGCGGTGAACTGCCGAGCGGCCGGCCGTAGTTGGGGCGGCTTGTACGGCCCCGGTACGGGGCGGGCCGGGTTTCCCTGGTACGGGCATCGGGAAGGAGCCACGACCGGTGTTGGCGGCCTCCCGGAAGGGGCGCCAGGGAGGAGACGAGCGTGCCGAAGCAGGGCCGTGGCACGTCCCCGCGGGCGGGGGAGCGGCGAGCAGGCGTGCCGTTGCCCGATCTCTCCGGCGTTCACCTGCACGAACTGCGTGCCCTCGACGACCCCGCGCTGCTGGACGCCGTCGCCGAAGTGCTCCGCCGGCCGCAGGAGTTCACCGAGAAGTGGTGCGCCACCGACACCGACACTGCGGGGAATTCGTCCCGGCACCCGGTGCCTGCGACGCAGGCTCCCGGCCGTACGGCGGTGTGATTCGGCCAAATCCCGCGCGGAGAAAGGGGGAACGGTGCAGCTTCTCACGCCCGCATTCGGCGTTCCTCCGCACGTCTTCGCCTCGCTCTCCGCCACCCGCGCCACGCCCGACGACATCCGGCTGCTGCGGGCGGGCCTGCACAGCAGACGTCTGGTGCTGCTCAAGTCGCTGCTCGCACAAGCCGATCGGCACGCGGTGCCGCAGTGGGCGCGGCAACGGCTCGCCCGCCACTGGCGGCTGCTGGAGCGCGCCGAGGCCCGCGATCCAGCCGCCGCACGGGACGCCCTCGACTATCCCGCCGTCGGCAACTGGCTGCTGCACGCGCTGAGTCTGACCGACCGGGACGCCTTCGCCGACTTCCTCGCCGGTTTCGGTGCCGTGGCCGCCGCGGTCGCGCTGCGTACCGGCACCGGCTTCCGGCTGACCCTGGAGCCCCGGGAAGGCCGCCTCACACTGCCCGGCGTCGGCGTCTACGAGACCCGGTCCGCGCGGGTACGCGCCGTCGCCGGCCCGCGCAGCCTCCGGCTCACTCCGGAGCACCGGCGCGCCGGCACGCTACTGCGCGCCCCCTACTCCGGTGCGGGCGCGGCCGGTTGGCGCCCGCTGCGCCGGCTGCCGGGCGGAAGCGCCGTGCTGGACGACCTCGATCCGCACCGCGCGGGGCCGCTTCCCCCGGGTGACGGCGCGGCCTGGGACACCGGAGCCGGTACGCCCGAGGCGCGGGCCCGGGACGCCCTCGGCGACCGCGTCTGGCGCTCCCGCTGGAGCGCCGCCCTGACGCTGCTGCAGTCCGCCGACCCGGAGCGCGCGGCCGAAGTGTCCGCGCTCGTACGGGCGGTGGTGCCGATGGCCCGGCGACCGGGGGCTCCCGGCAGCGCCACATTGCGCAGCGCGCCCGGCGGGCTGCTGGCCAAACTGCCGTGCTCCGCATGGGAGTTGGCGGTGGTGCTGGTGCACGAGGCGCAGCACAGCAAGCTGGCCGTGCTGACCGATCTGGTGCCGCTGGTGGCGCCCGGCTCCACCGCGGTGCACCGGGTGGCCTGGCGGCCGGATCCGCGCCCGCTGGACGCCGTACTGCACGGCACGTACGCGCACTTGGCGCTCGCGGACCTCTGGCAGCGGCTCTCGGAGCGGCGCGGCGCCACCCCCTCCGCGCGTGCGGCCGCCCGCGCACGCAGCGCGGACTACCACGGACAGGTCGCGCCCGCGCTCGCGGCGCTGCGCGCATCCGGGGAACTGACGCCTGCGGGCGCGTCGTTCACGGAGGGGATGCGCCGTCAGCACGCGCGGCTGGCACGACGATCCGGCTACAGCGGTTATCCACAGGGCAGTTATCCACAGGCAAGCCATGTGGCGGCATCGTGACGTACGGTTATCCCGCGTCGGCACCGGCATCGGCGCCTGTGCGGGGGCAGTTGGCCGGATGTGCAGCAGGGCGCGCCCGCAGGGGCCGCCCGGTGACACGGCGCCGTGGTGACGCTGCGCCACCGCGAGCCGGCGCGACCGGGACAGCAGGACGACGGTAACGGACAACGAGGGCCTGACGAACCCGAGTTCGGCCCACGACGACTCGACGAGGAGAGGCGCTGATGGCCGATCAGCGGCAGCCGCCGGCAGCCGGTGCGAGTGGGCCGGGTCCGCAGGAGTCGCGGCACGTCGTGGTGGTCTTCCCGGGATACAGCCGGGCCTGGGCCACGTGGCTCGCGCACCGGCTGGAGTGCCACGGCCACCGTGCCACGCTCCAGCGCTGGGATCCCGCGCGGGAATACCCGCTGGAGGAGGCGCTGGGCGATCTCCTGCTGGCCAGCGGGCAGGTGCTGCTGGTGCTCAGCGAGTGGTTCTTCCAGCTCGGGCCGCGTCGCGAGGGGGAGTGGAACAGGGCGCTGCGCGGCTTCGTCGCGGAGCACGCCGACAGGTTCGCCGCGGTCAACCTCACGAACCGCTCGCTGCTGCCCGCCACCGCCGTGCTGGAGCCCGTCGACCTGTGGGGCGTCGGCGAAATGGAGGCGGAGCGCCGCCTGCTGAACCGGCTCGGCATCCCGCCCGCCTCCCCGCCCCGCGAGCTTCCGCCCGTGCCAGGCTCCCGCTACCCCAACGACCCGGTGGCGGTATGGGGCGAAGTGCCGCGCCGGAACGGCCAGTTCACCGGCCGGGACGAGCTGCTGAACCAGGTGCAGCAGCGGTTGACCGACGCCGGCCCCGGCCCGTCCGTGTGCACCCTCACGGGCATGTCCGGCATCGGCAAGACGCAGATCGCCGCCGAGTACGCCCACCGCTTCTGCCCCGACTACGACGTGGTGTGGTGGGTCAACTCAGACCAGCGCAACACGTTGCGCGACCGGTTCGGCGAGCTGGCCGTCGAGTTGGGCCTCACCGACAGCTCCGAGCCCGGTGAGCGGATCCGTGCGGTGCGTGAGGCGCTGCGCCGCGGCGAGCCGTACCAGCGGTGGCTGCTGATCTTCGACGGCTGGGAGGAGACGGAGGAGGCCGGGCACTATCTACCGGGTGCCGGCTCCGGGCACGTCCTGATCACCTCGCGCAACCGATCCTGGCGCGAGCACACCGACGTGGTGGACGTCGAAGGATTCCTGCGCCCGGAGTCGACGGGCTATCTGATGCGCCGGGCACCGCACATCACCGCCGAGGAGGCGGACCAGGTCGCCGAGGAGTTCAACGACGTACCGCTGCAACTGGCCCAGGCCGCCGCCTGGTTGGGCGAGTCGCAGATGCCGGCCGGCGAATACCTGCGCATGGTGCGCGAGGGCGGGCTCGGCGGGCTCGTGGCCTCGGCGGGCGACTCGGCGCTCGGCGAGTATCCGCAGTCCTCGCTGACCTCCTGGTCGATACTGATCAACCGGCTGCGCCAGACCGAGCCCCGCACCATCGAACTGCTCACGCTGTGCTGCGCGTTCGCCCCCGGCCGCATCCCGCTCGGGCTGGTGCGCAGCCTGCCCCCGGCCGACCTCCCGGACGACCTGCGCTGGCTCACCACCGACCGCCCCGCCTGGGCGCGCGCCCTCGACACCCTCGTCAACTATTCGGTGATCAGCCGCGATTCCCGGAGCACGGCCGCCGGCGAGAGCGGGCCCGAGCACGAGTCCGTCCATATGCACCGCGTCGTGCACGGCATCGTCAGCGAGCTGACCGAGGGCGACGACCGGGAGACCCGGCGCCGGGTGGTGCGCCGGCTGCTCGCCGCGGCCGACCCCAACACCCCGCAGGACAGCCGGAGTTGGCCGCGGTACGCCGAGCTGCTGCCGCACCTGGCCCCGTCCGGGCTGCTGGACAGCACCAACCCCCGCTCGCACAGCCTGCTGCTGAACTGCCTGCGCTACTGCCACGCCGGCGGTGAGTACACCGCGGGCGCCGCCCTCGCCGAGCAGATCCGGGAGCACTGGTCGGCGCTGCTCGCGCCCGACGACCCGCCGATGCTGGTGCTGACCACGCTCCAGGGCAACATCCTGCGCACCAGCGGCCGCTTCCGCGAGGCGTACGACCTGGACACGGCACGGCTGGAGCGGCTGCGCGGGACGCCGGACGCCGACGAGGAGGCGCTGATGACCGCCACCAGCTGCCTCGCCGCCGACCAGCGTTTCCTCGGGCAGTACGCGGAGGCGCTTCAGATGCAGCGCGAAGTGGTCTCCAGCGCCGAGCGGTTGCTCGGCCCCGACGAGTGGACGACGCTGCTGGCCCACCACAACCTCGCCGGCGGCCTCCGCCTGGTCGGCCGCTACGAAGAGGCGTACGAGGTGGACCTGGAGAACTTCCGCAAGCGCGAGGCCCTGCTGCGCAGCCGGCACCCCGACACCCTGATGTCCGGCAGCGTGTGCGCCCGCGACCTGCGCCTGATGGGCCGGTACCAAGAGGCCCTGGCCCGCCAGGAGTTGGGCGTGCGCAGACACGTCCAGGTGCTCGGCCCGCAGCATCCCAAGACGCTGTGGGCGCGGCACAACCTCGCGCTGTGCGAGTGGCGGGCCGGCACGGCCAAGCACAACGTCGGCGAGGTGCTGGCGAGTCTGCTGGAGCAGCAGGCGCAGACGAACGGGCGCGGGCACTTCAGCACGCTCAGCCTGATCACCGACTACGGCAACTACCTCCGCCGGCACGGCGATCTGGCCCAGGCCCGGGATCTGATCACCGAGGCCGAGAACGGCTACCGCGCCCTGCTGGGCCAGGCCCACCCGGTCTCCACGGCGATGCAGACCAACGTCGGCCTCATCCTCCAGGCAGAGGGGGACCGGGACGGCGCGCTGAACATGTTCGAGCAGGCGCTCGTGGGTCTGCGTACGCTCCTCGGCGAGGACCACCCCGCGACACTGGCCTGTGCGCTCAACGCCTCCGGCGGCCGGGACTTCACCGGACGCCTGGAGGAAGCGGCCGAGTTGAGCCGGGACACCCTGCGCCGCTCGCGGCGGACCCTGGGCGACGACCATCCGCTGACCCTGTCCGCGCAGGTCGCGCTCGCGGCCGATCTGCGGTCGCTGCACGAGCGCAAGGAGGCCGGCAAGCTGGAGGAGGACGCCCTCACCCGCCTCACCCGCACCCTCGGCGCCCAGCACCCGCACACGCTCTCCGCCCGCCAACGGGTGCGCCCGCAGTGGGACTACGAGCCGTACCTGGGGTGAGGCGCCACGTCCCGGGCGCCGCTCAGCCGATCGCGGCGAAGTCCCGCGCCGGGGGCCGGACGGTGCGCCCGCACCCCCGATGTGCGGCCACGTCCGCGAGGTAGGCGCGGAAGAGGGCGGGCAGCCGGCCGTGCACGATCCGCAGGTACGGGTGGTCGATGCTCATCGTGTGGAGGGCCGGCTCGCCACGGCACGTGGACGACGCCCACGCGACGCCGCCCCATTCGTCGAAACCGGCCGTGCCGTGGGCGATATGCCGCTGCCGGTCGCCGAGAGTCGACTCGCGTACGACGTCCCGGGCGTCGTCGCCGTGGAACGTGTTCGAACCGTATGCCCCACACGTTCTGCTCCCGCGAGAGTACGGGGTCGTCGCCGAGCAGCTTTCTGTGCCGGCCGAAGGCCGTGCGCACGCCGCGCGGGCTGACTCCGAGCAGGCAACTCTCCTCGCGCGCCGTCGCGTTCTTCCTGGTGCCGAGGGCACGATCGGGCAGCTCGGCCCGCCCGCGGTGCCGTACGAACCGGGCGTACCACGCGCAGGTCCCGCCGCTCCCGCCCGGACTGCCCAGCGTCATACGCGGCTTCGCGAGACGGTGCGCCGGTGCCGCCAAGTGCGGGGTATGACAGCCGAGTTGGCGCGCTGCCCGGCGGGTGGCCTGAGTCGCGATGCCGGCCAGCGCGCCTCGGTCGGCGTCGCTGACGGAGGACCCGCTCTCGTCGCCGCGCTTGGGCGGGGAGCCGGCGTAGACCTGGAGCGCCCGGTGGTCGTCCGGCCGGTGACGCCCGCCGGTGCACGGGGTCGTCATGGTGACGCTGTCCGTCGTGTAGGTGCCGCGCGCACCCGGGCCGACCGGTTGGGGAAGGGCGTCGGCCACCCGGCGAGTGTGGTCGCGTGGCCGGTGCTCGTCCAGGGAGTCGGCGAACGGCCAGTCCGACTCCTCCGTCCCGCTCACCAGGTTGGAGAGGTGGCTGGCCGGCTGCCAGGTGACGCCTAGCCGGAAGTGGTTGTAGGCCGTGCCCGGGCGGCCGGCGCGGTAGATCTCGCACGACCCCGGAGGCCGGCCGCCCTTGAAGCTCCGGTCGTCGGGGGCGCCGAGATCCGGGGTGGTCATGCCCTCGCTGTGGGCCTTGACCCGTACGGTCCCGCCGCGCATCTCCAGCACCGCGTCCGGGTCGACCAGACCGGCGCAGGCGCGGTGGATCGTCCGTACGCTCGCGGCGTGGTCGCGGTGGTCGGCGTAGGTGCGCCAGGCCCACCAGCCGCCCAGGCCGACGCCCGCCAGGGCCGCCAGCGTCGCCAGCCCGCGCAGGAGCCGCGAGCGGCGGCTGCGGCCCGCGAAGAACCCCTGCCGCCGTGCGGACGGCGGCTCCACCGGGCCATCTGGCGTGTTCTCGGGCGGAGTTGGCATGGCCGCACCGTAACAACGCCTGGCCTACGGACTGTTGACGGTCGATGGACGGACCGCGTACGGCGTGCGCGGGGACGCCAGAGACCCGCGAAGGGGCCCCGCCGCTGCCGCGGACGGGGCCCCTTCGGTGAGCACTTCGGCGCTGAACCTACCGGCTCAGATGTCGAAGACCTCCTGGATCAGCTGCTGCTGCTCCTCCTGGTGCCTCTTGCCCGAGCCGACCGCCGGGGAGGAGGACGAGGGGCGGGAGACCCGGCGCAGCCGGTCCGCGTTCGGCACCGGCTCGGAGCCGATGATCAGGTCGAGGTGGTCGACCAGGTTGAGCGCGATGAACGGCCATGCGCCCTGGTTGGCCGGCTCCTCCTGCGCCCACACGAACTTCTCGGCCCCGCTGTAGCGCGCCATCTCGGCCTGGATCTCGTTGCCGGGCAGCGGGTACAGCCGCTCCAGCCGGACGATCGCGGTGTCGGTCAGCCCGCGCTTCTGCCGCTCGGCGTCCAGGTCGTAGTAGACCTTGCCGCTGCAGAAGACGACCTTGCGTACGTTGGCCGGGTCGACCGAGGCGTCACCGATCACCGGGCGGAAGCCGCCGCTGGTGAACTCCGAGGTCTTCGACGCCGCCGCCTTCAGCCGCAGCATCGACTTCGGGGTGAAGACGACCAGCGGCTTGTGGTGCGGGTTGTGCACCTGCCAGCGCAGCAGGTGGAAGTAGTTGGACGGCAGCGACGGCATGGCGACGGTCATGCTGTTCTGCGCGCACAGCTGGAGGAAGCGCTCGATGCGGGCCGAGGAGTGGTCCGGGCCCTGGCCTTCGTAGCCGTGCGGCAGCAGCAGCGTGACGCCCGAGGTCTGGTTCCACTTCTGCTCGGCGGAGGTGATGAACTCGTCGATCACCGTCTGCGCGCCGTTGGCGAAGTCGCCGAACTGCGCCTCCCACATCACCAGCGCTTCGGGCCGGGCCAGCGAGTAGCCGTACTCGAAGCCCATCGCCGCGTACTCGCTCAGCAGCGAGTCGTAGACGTTGAACCGGGCCTGGTCCGGGCTGAGGTAGAGCAGCGGCGTGTAGTCGTCGCCGGTCTTCTGGTCGAGCAGCACCGAGTGCCGCTGCCCGAACGTGCCGCGCCGCGAGTCCTGTCCGGACAGCCGGACCGGGGTGCCCTCCATCAGCAGCGAGCCGATGGCGAGCGTCTCGCCCATGGCCCAGTCGATGGTGTCGTCCTCGATCATCGCCGCCCGGCGCTGCAACTGCGGCTGCAGGCGCGGGTGTACGGAGATGTGGTCGGGGATGTTGACCTGAGACTCGGCGATGCGCTTGACGACCTCCTGGCCGACGCCGGTGTCCACGTGCACCGGGAACGCGGCCTCGGGCTGCGGGACTTCGGTCGGCGCGGGCTCGGCGGTGGCGTCCCGCACCTCGGTGAAGACCTTCTCCAACTGGCCCTGGAAGTCCTGCAGCGCCTGCTCGGCCTCCTCCAGCGTGATGTCGCCGCGGCCGATGAGCGACTCGGTGTAGAGCTTGCGCACCGAGCGCTTCTTGTCGATCAGGTTGTACATCAGCGGCTGCGTGAACTGCGGGTTGTCGCCCTCGTTGTGACCGCGGCGGCGGTAGCAGATCATGTCGATGACGACGTCCTTGTTGAACGCCTGCCGGTACTCGAAGGCGAGCCGCGCGACGCGTACGACGGCCTCCGGGTCGTCACCGTTCACGTGGAAGATCGGGGCCTCGATCATCTTGGCCACGTCGGTGGAGTACATCGACGAGCGCGCCGACTCGGGCGCCGCGGTGTAGCCGACCTGGTTGTTGATGATGATGTGCACCGTGCCGCCGGTGCGGTAGCCGCGCAGCTGCGACATGTTGAGCGTCTCGGCCACCACGCCCTGGCCGGCGAACGCGGCGTCGCCGTGCAGCTGGATCGGCATCACCGTGAAGTCGGCCCCGCCCTTGCCGATGATGTCCTGCTTGGCACGGGCGACGCCCTCGACGATCGGGTCGACGGCCTCCAGGTGCGAGGGGTTGGCGGTCAGCGAGACCGTGATCTGCTCGCCGTCCAGGCCGGTGAACGTCCCCTCGTTGCCCAGGTGGTACTTCACGTCCCCGGAGCCGTGCATCGACTTCGGGTCGAGGTTGCCCTCGAACTCCCGGAAGATCTGGGCGTAGCTCTTGCCGACGATGTTGGCCAGAACGTTCAGCCGGCCGCGGTGCGCCATACCGATCACGCACTCGTCGAGCCGCGCCTCCGCGGCCGCGTCCAGCACCGCGTCCAGCAGCGGGATGACGGACTCGCCGCCCTCCAGCGAGAACCGCTTCTGGCCCACGTACTTGGTCTGCAGGAAGGTTTCGAAGGCCTCCGCCGCGTTGAGCCTGCGCAGGATGCGCAGCTGCTCGTCCCGGTCCGGCTTCTTGTGCGGACGCTCGACCCGGTCCTGGATCCACTCGCGCTCGCGCGGGTCCTGGATGTGCATGTACTCGATGCCGGTGGTGCGGCAGTACGAGTCGCGCAGTACGCCGAGGATGTCGCGCAGCTTCATCATCGACTTGTTCGCGAAGCCGCCGACGGCGAACTCCCGCTCCAGGTCCCACAGCGTCAACCCGTGCTGCTGGACGTCCAGATCGGGGTGCTTGCGCTGCTTGTACTCCAGCGGGTCGGTGTCGGCCATGATGTGGCCGCGCACCCGGTAGGAGTGGATCAGGTCGAAGACCCGGGCCGCCTTGGTGACGTCGTCGTCGTGCGACGCGTCGATGTCCTGGCTCCAGCGCACCGGCTCGTACGGGATGCGCAGCGCCTTGAAGATCTCGTCGTAGAAGTCGTCGGCGCCGAGCAGCAGTTGGCTGACGATGCGCAGGAACTCCCCGGAGGCGGCGCCCTGGATGACGCGGTGGTCGTAGGTGCTCGTCAGCGTCATCACCTTGGAGACGCCGAGGCGGTTGAGGGTGTCCTGCGAGGTGCCCTGGAACTCCGCCGGGTACTCCATCGCACCCACGCCCATGATCATGCTCTGCCCGGGCATCAGCCGCGGCACCGAGTGCACGGTGCCGATGCCGCCCGGGTTGGTGAGGGAGCAGGTGACGCCGGAGAAGTCGTCCATCGTCAGCTTGTTGTTGCGGGCCCGGCGCACGATGTCCTCGTACGCCTGCCAGAACTCGAAGAAGCTGAGCGTCTCGGCCTTCTTGATGCCGGCGACGACGAGTTGGCGGTCACCGCCCGGCTTCTCCAGGTCGATCGCGAGCCCGAGGTTGACGTGCTCGGGCTTGACCCGGGTGGGCTTGCCGTCCCGCTCCGCGTAGGAGTGGTTCATCTCCGGCATGGCCTTCATCGCCTGCACCATGGCGTAGCCGATCAGGTGCGTGAAGGACACCTTGCCGCCGCGGGCCCGCTTGAGGTGGTTGTTGATGACGATGCGGTTGTCGAAGAGCAGCTTCACCGGCACCGCGCGCACGGAGGTGGCCGTGGGCAGTTCCAGCGACTGGTTCATGTTCTTGGCGACGGCCGCGGACGGGCCGCGCAGCTGCACGTACTCGGGGCCGCCGGCCGGCTGCTCCTCCGCCCCGGCCGCGGGCTGCGCGGGCTTGACCTGCGCGGGCTTCGTCCGTGCCGGCTGAGCCTGTGCGGGCTTCGCCTGTGCGGGCTTCGCCTGTGCGGGCTGTGCGGGCTTCGTGGGGACCGGCTGCGCGGGCTGCGTGGGCTTCGCCGCGGGCTGTGCGGACGCGGCGGCCTGCGTGCCCGCGGCCTCCTTCGCCGGGGCCGCCTGCGCGGGCTGAACCCCATCTGCCGCGCCGGGACGGGCAGTTGGGGCCTGGCCCGGCGCCTCGGGGTGCGCGGTCCGGGCACCGGACGCCTGCTCACCGGAGGGGCCCGCCTCGGTGGTCTCCTGGCCGGGCTTGTAGTCGGAGAAGAAGTCCCACCAGGCTCGGTCCACTGAGTTCGGATCCTGGAGGTACTGCTGGTAGATCTCGTCGACGAGCCACTCGTTGGGGCCGAACACTTCGGACGGGTCTGTGCCCTGTCCGTCCTGGTCGGTCGTGGTGGAGCCTCCCGGCCGGAGGCTGGAGCTCGAACTCTTCGGGGACTGTGACGACACGGCGGCAACCGCCCTCTTCCGCTTCCTAAAGATGGTGGACAGCGGGAATAAAGGCTACGCCCCTCCGCGGGCTCGGTGCAGTCCGGGCGGTGCCGCCGTCATGCACGTCACATTAAGAGGCCGGTTTCGGCGGGGAGTTTGGCGGGAAACACACTGGGTTTGCCGCCGCTCCGGGAACCATTCCCGCATTCAACGCGTCCCGTTCCCGGCTCTCGTCGAACGCCTCTGCGCACCCTACGTCGCAGTGCCGTCAACCCGATACGGTCCGCAGCCCCGGCAGGGTGACCTGGATCCGGCAGCCGCGGGGAGATTCGGCCACCCTGATCCAGCCGCCGTGCAGATCGACGGCCCAGCGCGCGATCGCCAGCCCCAGCCCGGTGCCGCCGTCGCCCTGCCCGGCCGACTCCGCGGACTGCGTGCGCCCGAACCGCTCGAAGACCCGGTGCCGTTCGGACTCCGGAATCCCCGGACCCTCGTCCAGCACCTCCATCTCCAGGCTCTCCTCCTCCTCGCCGGGTCGGGCCCGCACCGTGACCCGGCCGTGCGGGGGGCTGTGCTTCACCGCGTTGTCTATGAGGTTGGCGACGACCTGGTGCAGCCGCTCCGCGTCGGCGTACGCGGTGAGTTCGGGCGGCGTCACGTCGAGGTGCAGGTGGACGTCCGTACGCGCGTGGCCCTGGCCCTTGCTCATGTTGGCCTCCTTGAGGACGCCCGCGAGATAGGGCCACACCTCGAACTTCCGGGCGTGCAGCGGCACTACGCCGTTGTCCAGCCGGGAGAGGTCCAGCAGGTGCTCGACCAGCCGCCCCAGCCGCTCGGTCTGCTGGAGCGCGGTGCGCATGGTGTCGGGGTCGGCGGTGGAGACGCCGTCGACCACGTTCTCCAGCACGGCGCGCACTCCGGCGATGGGGGTGCGCAGCTCGTGCGAGACGTTGGCGACCAGCTCCTTGCGGTGCCGGTCGACTGCTTCGAGGTCGGCGGCCATGCGGTTGAAGGTCTCCGCGAGTTCGCCGAACTCGTCGCGCCGGCCGCCGCGTACGCGCCGCGAGTAGTCGCCGTCCGCCATGGCCCGCGCCGCCTCGGTCATCTCGTCCAGCGGCGCGGTCAGCGACTGCGCCACGAACTGCGTGATCAGCAGCGAGGCGATGATCGAGATGATGGTGATGACGCGCAGTTCGGTGGCGGAGTGCATCGCGAACAGCGCCAGCAGCGTGGTGATCACGACGGACAGGATCACCAGCGCGCCGAGCGCGGCCTTCACCGAGCGGTACGGGTCGATCGGCCGCAGCCCTTCCCACAGCCGCTCCCCCCAGCTGCCCCAGGCCGGTTCCAGTCCGGGCGGCAGCAGCGGCCGGCGCGGACGGCGGGGGCGCCGTGGCCGCAGCGCGCTCAGCGACCGCAGCGATCCCGGTGAACGCAGCGACCGCGGGGAACGCTGCGACCGGCTCGTCGATCCGCCGCCCGCAGCGGTGCGGCGCCCGCGCAGCCCGTACGGCCCGAACAACCCCGTCAGCCCGGACAGCCTGGCCGCGCGGCACCGGACGCGGGGCCGTACGGCAGCACCGTGCGGCGCCCCCACGCCGCCGGAACTCCCGCTTCCGCGCGGGGAGTCGGGCTGCCCGGTGCTGCTGCCGCCGCCGGGCCCGCCCGCCCCGTCGTCGCTGCGCGCACTCGGGGCGGACGGGTCGGCGGGCGGACCGGAGCGCGGGGTGTGCGTCTCGCGCGGGCCGTTCGGATCGGACTCGCCGGGTACGTCGGGCACGACTGCGCGGTCCGTTCCGTCAGATCCCGTCGGCCGTCGGTGCCGCGGCCGCTCCGTCGTACGCGGGTGCGGCGCCGCCGTCCGGGCCGTCCTCGCCGGCGCCGCCGGAGCCGGAGGGCGTCTCCAGCGCGTATCCGACGCCGTGCACCGTACGGATCCGCTCGGCGCCGATCTTCCGGCGCAGCGCCTTGATGTGGCTGTCGACGGTGCGGGTGCCGGACGCGTCCGCCCAGTCCCAGACTTCGGCGAGCAGCTGCTCGCGGGAGAGCACGGCGCGGGGGGAGTGCGCGAGGCACACCAGCAGGTCGAACTCGGTCGGCGTCAGGTGTACGTCCTCGCCGGCGACCCGGACCCGGCGCTGCGCGTGGTCGATCTCCAGCTCGCCGAGCCGGAGGATGCCGCTGCGCGGAGTGTGCGCGGCGAGGGTGGCCCGCTCGACCCGGCGCAGCAACACGTGCACTCTGGCTGCGACTTCGCGCATCGAGAACGGCTTGGTCATGTAGTCGTCCGCGCCGACGCCCAGCCCGACCAGCATGTCGGTCTCGTCGTCCCGCGCGGTCAGCATCAGCACCGGGACGGGCCGCGCGGCCTGCACCCGGCGGCAGACCTCCAGGCCGTCGAAGCCGGGGAGCATCACGTCGAGCACGATCAGGTCCGGCTGCCACGCCTCGGCGGTGTCCACCGCCGCCGGTCCGTCGCCGGCCGTCTGCACCTGGAAGCCCTCGGCGCGCAGCCGCATGGCTATCGCGTCGACGATGGTCGGATCGTCCTCGACGACCAGGATGCGGCGCTGGGCCCCGGGGGTGGTCGCCGCGGCGGCGTTGCCGCTCGGTGTGGATGTGGTGTTCTTCTGCTCCATTAGGCCCGCCCCTGCCTTGCCCCGTGGCTTGTCCTTGCGCGTGCTGGCAGCAGCGTAAGGGGGTGGTGCGGGCTGCGGCTATGCCGGTTTCGTTGCGACGTGAACCAGGTCCGGGACACCTCGGGCGACGGCCACCTCTTCCGTGCGTACGTCCTGGAATCCGGCATTCCGCATGGTGTCCTCGAATCCGGGCGAGGGCTGAGCGGACCAGACGGCGAGTACGCCGCCGGGGGCGAGCCGGGCCGCGCAGGCGGTGAGCCCGTCCGGCGTGTAGAGGCAGCCGTTGCCCTCGGTGACGGTCCAGCCGGGGCCGTTGTCGATGTCCAGGCACAGCGCGTCGAACCGGCCGGTGGCGGCGGCCTGTTGGGCCCGCGCGCCGCCCGGCTCCGTCCCGGCGTCCGGCTCGGGTGCGCCCTCGCGCAGGAACCGGATCAGGTCGGCCTGCACCACTTCCGTACGGGGGTCGGCGAGTGCGTCGGCGGTGAGCGCGGAGAGCGGGCCGCCGGGTCGGTGCCAGTCGACGACCGCCGGTTCCCGCTCGACCACGGTGATGTGCCCCCAGCGGGGTTCCGCAACGGCCTCCGTCAGCGAGAAGCCGACGCCGAGCCCGCCGATGAGCACGCTCGGAGCGGCCCGTTCCGGCGGCAGGGCGGCGAGGGCGGCGCGGACGAGCAGCCGCTCGGAGTCGCCTCCGGAGGTGTCCATGAGGAAGGTGCCGTTGGCGATGATCTGCAGCAGCTCGCCGTGCCGCCGCAGGACGACTTCGCCGTACGGGCCGGTGCGCCGGTCGAGCACGGCGGGCGGTGCGGGGATGTCGTGGGTCACGCCCTCATTGTGTGCCGTCCGCGGCTGCGCGCGGGCGGCGGTGTGTGCGGGAACGGGCGTGCGCCGTACGGGAGTTGGCACGCAGTGGACGCCGACGGCCGGATCGCTCACGGCGAACAGAGGGCTCCGCCGGGAACATCACGAAGCCCCCCGACATTGAGTTGTCATAGCTCAACTTGCCTGCCGAGGGAGAGATCATGGCTTCGACGTCCACACCGCTCACCCTGCCCGTGCTGCCGCTCGATGACGAGGTCGTGCTGCCGGGGACGGTGGTGCCGCTGCTGCTGTCCGATGCCGAGGTGAAGGCCGCGGTGGAGGCCGCGAGAGCCGAGGCGCCGGACGGCGGGAAGCCGCAGGTGCTGCTGCTGCCACGGTTC